>Ga0335069_10002858_pt1 | contig 26376 bp, 25 predicted proteins | sample Lox_Sample_11_FD_206714 | JGI IMG/M metagenome (GOLD analysis project Ga0335069, IMG submission 206714) | Soil microbial communities from Loxahatchee National Wildlife Refuge, Florida, United States - Lox_Sample_1.1 | ecosystem: Environmental > Terrestrial > Soil > Wetlands | place: USA...
TGATGACGAACTCGGCGGCCTGCCGCCTCATGCTCGGCGACGTCGACGGGGCGTACCTGACGGCGCGCGAGGCGCTCGCGCTCGTCCAGGGCGCGCAGACGTTCGAAACGACGGTTGCGATCCAACACCTGGCGACGGTAGCCGCACTGCGCGGCGACGCCGAGCTCGCGGCGCGTCTCTCCGGCTACGTCGACGCATGGTACGCGAGGGTCGGATACGAACGCGACGTCACCGAGCGCAAGACGTCGGAGGTGCTGACGACCGCGCTGCGAGCGAGGCTGAGTGAGGACGAAATCGCGGCGCTGGCGGCTGCGGGCGCACATCTCACCGAGGAGCAAGCCGCCGCAGACGCGTTCGGCTAGACGTGCCGCTGCAGAACCGCGTCACGCCGTTCGGCGAGGTCGTCGCGCTCCCCGGGCGCGGCGGCATGATGGGCAACCGCGGCATCCTGCACGACGATCGCCGCGTCGTCGTGCGCCAGTGGACGGTCCGCCGTTGGATCGCGTGCGTTCTCGAATTCCGCGGCCGCCGGCGCGTCGTCATGCAGCCCGGGCGCTACACCGAGTTATTCTTTCTCGACGAGGCGGCGGCGTTCAGCGCCGGCCACCGTCCGTGCGCCGAGTGCCGCAACGCCGATTACAAGCGTTTCCAATCGCTCTGGCGGTCCTGCGCCGGCGAACCGGCCGGCGCCGACGCGATGGACGCTCGGCTGCACGCGGAACGCCTCGACGGCAAGCGCAAGCGCACGTATCGCGCGGATCTCGCGAACCTGCCCGACGGCGCGTACGTCGTCCTCGATGGAGTGGCGTGGCTGGTGCGCGACGACGAATTGCTTGCGTGGTCGGAGTCGCGCTACGCGCGCCGCCGGCCGCGCCCGGCGCGCGGTGAGGTCGAGGTGCTGACGCCGCGCTCGATCGTCGCGGTATTCGCAGCCGGCTATCGTCCCGCTACTGCAGAATGTTGACGGTGCGCGCGGCGACGACGGCGATCGTGATCAGCGAGATGCTGCTCTGAACGATGACGAGCAGTTTTGCTCTCGGGGTGAGCGGCATCGCCTCGGTCGGGCTGAACGCGGTGGACGTCGTGAACCCCAAGAAGAGGTAATCGACGATGCCGGGCTGCCAGCCCGGCCGCACCTTCTCTGAGTCGTCCATCGCCGGGAAATCGAAGTCGGGGTAGGTGTCCTTGCCGGCGCGGGCATCGGGTCCGCCTCGATCCAGGAGCCAGTAGATCAGCGTGAAGATCAGCATGTTCCCCGTCCAGATCGAAACCGACGTATAGAAGAGCGGCACGGGCTTCATCGAGCTCGGGTTCGTGACGAGGTTATCGACCACGCTGATGAGATTCGCGGCGTTGAAGACCAGCGCGATCCCGACGCCGACCGACATCGTCATGCGCTCGATGCCGTGCCAGCGCCGTGTCCGTACCATCGTTGCCGAGAGGACCATCGCTGCGATCACGAGCCCGGCCGCGATCCCCGGGAGGAATGGCGGCAAGAGGCGGTAGCGGTCGGGAAGGAACCAGTTGATCGCGACGAGCGCGAGAACGATCGCTCCCGCACCCCACCGCGAGGCCGTCGCATTGCTCATCGAATTGAGAACAGCCTTGGCCCGCGTCGTGCGTCCTCCTGCGAGGAGAGCGTCGAGGTTTGGAAAAAATGGGCGCGAAAAGCAAAATCGTTCGTCACAAAAAAGGAGAGGTCTTAGATGAAACGTGCCCTGTTTGCCGCGCTGCTCGCGAGTTTCGCCCTCGCCGCGACACCGTCTCCGAGCGCGGCGCAGGCGGCCGCGCCGCACAACGTCACCGGCGATTGGGTCGTCCAAATCACCGGAGATCAGCTGCTGGCCGGCACGCTCCACCTCTCGCAGGTCGGTACGACGGTCATCGGAAGCGCGGAGACACCGCATAATGCGGGCGTCCTCCAGATGAGCGGCACGTTCTCCGGGCTGACGCTCTCGGGCAAGTGGCGCGCGCCGAAGGGCAACGTCGGCTGGTTCACGCTGAACTTCAACGCGAAGGGCACGTCGTTCAACGGCCAGTGGGGCTACGGCGGACGCAAGCCCAACGGCACGCTCGTCGCGCGCATGCTCGTTCCAACGGCGTTCTAACTACAACGAGAGATAGGGGAGGGTCACGAAGTGAAACGCGGTGTTGCAGTCGGTCTCACGGGCCTCGCGGTGGCGGGGGGTGCGACCGTCGCGCTGAGCCAGGGGCTCGACTTCAAAACGATCATGTCGTCGCTCGTCGAGACGCAGTCGATCGCGGACAGCGACGTCATTCCGGCACCGGCGCCGACCTTCGGCGGCACGATCGAGAGGGACGTCGCCAAATCCACGGCATGGTGGCCGCCGGCGATCGCGCCGAAGCCGGGATCGCCGAACGTGCTGCTCGTCTTGATCGACGACGAGGGTTTCGCCGCGAACAGCAGCTTCGGCGGCCTCATTCCGACGCCCGTATCGGATCAGCTCGCGCGCGAGGGCCTTCGCTATACGAACTTCCACACGACCTCGCTCTGCTCGCCGACGCGCGCAGCCCTGATCACCGGGCGCAACCACGGCGCCGTTGGCTACGAGATGATTGCCGAGTTGTCGACGGGCTTCCCCGGCTACAACGCGCAGATCGGCAAAGAGAACGCGACCGTCGCCCGGATCCTCCAAGCGAACGGTTACGCGACCGCATGGTTCGGTAAGGATCACAACGTCCCGCTCTATTGGGCGACCGACGCTGGGCCGAAGGACCAGTGGCCGACCGGACAGGGCTTCGATTACTTCTACGGGTTCCTCGGCGGGGATATGGACCAATGGCACCCGACGATCTTTGAGAACACGAATCAGATCTTTCCCGACGTCGGGCATCCGGGCTATAATCTCAACGTCGCGATGGCGGATCAGGCGGTCTCCTGGGTACACCGCATGACCGACCTGCGTCCGACGCAGCCGCTCTTTCTCTACTACGCGCCCGGCGCGACGCACGCTCCGCACCAGCCGACACCGGCCTGGATTGCCAAGATGAAGGGCAAATTCGACATGGGCTGGGATGCGTATCGCCAGTACGCGTTCAAGCGTCAGCAGCAGCAAGGCATCATCCCGAAGGGGGCCAAGCTGACGCCATGGCCGGACGAGAACGCCGGTGGAATTTACGGCGAGACGCGCCTTCCGCACTGGAATACGCTCTCGGCTTCCGAGAAGCGCGAATACGCGCACATGATGGAGGTCTACGCGGCGTACCTTGCGGAGACCGATTACGAGGTCGGGCGCGTCATTCAGTCGTTTAAGGATACCGGACGCTATAACAACACGCTGATCTTCTACATCCACGGCGACAACGGGGCGAGCGCCGAGGGCGGCTTCGAAGGTACGCCGAGCGAGGTTTGGGCATTCAACGGCGTCTTCCCCAAGGTCAAGCGGTTCTGGCCGCGTTTCGGCTCGCACTGGGGCGACGAGTACACCGACGTGCATTATCCGGTGGCCTGGGCGTGGGCGCTCGATACTCCTTTTAAGTGGACGAAGCAAGTCGCGTCGTACTTCGGCGGCACGCGCAACGGCCTGATCGTCTCGTGGCCGGGCCACATCGGCGATCCGGGCGGCCTGCGCACGCAGTTCCACCACGTCATCGACATCGAGCCGACGATCCTCGAGGCGTGCGGCATCAAGCAACCCTCGGAGGTGGACGGCGTCAAGCAGAAGCCGATCGAAGGCGTCAGCATGGTCTACACGTTCGATAAGGCGAATGCGAACGCGCCTTCAAATCACCACGTGCAGTACTTCGAGATGTTCGGCGCGCCGGCGATCTACCAAGACGGCTGGATCGCGACGACCGACCCAACGAATCTGCCGTGGCTCGTGCTCTCGAACAAGTTCACGCCCGATCGCTGGGAGACGATGACCTGGCACCTCTACCACGTCACGGCCGATGACGACTGGACCGAGTACGCCGACGTGCAGTCGCAGTATCCCGACAAACTCAAGGAACTGCAGGCACTCTTCGTCAGCGAGGGCGAGAAGAACAACGTCTTCCCGATCAACAATCTGCCGAATTTCTTCGATCCGCGGCCGAGCCTGATCGGAGATCGCACGACCGTCACGTATCACCCGGGGATTACCGCGCTCAATCAAGCCGATACCCCGAACATCCTCAATCGCGACTTCACGATCGCGGGCAGCGTCTCGATACCATCGAACGGCGCCAACGGCGTGATCGTCGCCGACGGCGGTAGGTTTGGGGGGTACTCGCTCTGGCTGCGCGACGGCAAGCCAAACTTCACGTACAACCTCATCGACATTCTGCCGAAGCCGTATCGCTGGTCGGGCACGGATGCGATCGGCCCGGGCCGTCACACGATCGCCTTTAAGTTCGAGTACGACGGCGGCGGCTTCGGCAAGGGCGGAAGCGGGACGCTGCTCGTGGACGGCAAGGCTGTCGCGAGCCAAAGGATCGACCATACGGTTCCGTTCACGCTGCCGTGGTTCGAAGGCCTCGACATCGGAAGCGACAACTCGACCGAGGTCGATCCGAGCTACACGGTTCCCAATGCGTTCACCGGCACCATCGAATCCGTGACGTTCAACACGGGTCCGATGAAGATCTCACGCAGCCAGGTGCCGATGTATATGGCCGGTCTCTACGCGGCGTGGGCGGGCATTCAATGAAATAATGCCGGAGACCAAATCGAACGTCGAGCTGGCGCACGAGCTTTCGCACGACCACGAGGCGGCGCACAAGCGCCGCGGAACCTGGCTCGGCTTCGCCGAGGCAATCGTGCTGGCGACCGTCGCGGTCGCGACCGCCTGGAGCGGGTATCAGGCATCGCGATGGGAGGCTCTCTCCGCGAAGGAGTACGCGCTCGACGAACGCTACGCCGTCGCGGCGCAAGATAAGAGCTCGCGCGCCGGTCAAGAGCAACTCTACGACAGCGTGACGTTCAATGGCTGGGTGGCGGCGAAGGTTGCCGGACACGGCGACCTCGCCGCCTTCTACGAACGGCGCTTCAGGCCCGAGTACGCGAAGGCGTTCAAGGCCTGGATGCGCATGGATCCGCTCCATAACAAGGCCGCGCCGCCGGGCCCCGCGTTCCTGCCGCAGTATTCCAGCGCGGCGGAGGCCGAGTCGCACCGTCTCGCCGAGGCGTCGGCGGCGCACTTCGACACCGGCGTCGTGGCCCGCGAACACGGCGACGATTACGTTCGCGTGACGGTTTTCTTGGCAACCGTGCTCTTTCTCACCGCGCTGAGCCAGCGCTTCGAGTTTGCGGGCCCGCGCGCCGTCGTCATCGTAATCGCGGCGCTCTTTTTGGTCGCCAGTCTCTACTTCGTGCTGACGCTTCCGCGAATATAGCGGCTTTTTCGAGCCGGCCTACGTTACGAGAGTAGGCCCCGTCGGTACATCGCTGCGATCTCCGATGGTGCGCGGTTTTCGTGAAGCAGCTGCACCATGACGCCCATCGCCGGCGCGACGTGGTGAAAAAAGAGCTTGTAGCCCTCGCACAGGTAGTTTAGCCCAGGCTCGCCGTCGGGCGCGGAGATAAAACGATCCTTCGGGCAGCCGCCGTGGCAGGCGAATCGCACGTCGCACTCACGGCAGTACTTTGGGAGCGACGCGTTCTTGTACTCGCCGAACCAGCGCTGCTGCGCCGAGTTGACGAGATCCACGAGCGGTTTCTCTGCGATGTTGCCGAGCTTGAATCGCGGCTCGACGAAGTGATCGCACGAATAAACGTCTCCGTTGTGCTCCATGGCGAGCGAGGTTCCGCACGTCGCGCGATGGATGCAGAGCGAGGTCTGCCCGGAGTACCAATTCTCGAGCGTCGTGTCGAAGAGCTGGACGAAGACGCGGCCGACGTCGGTCCGCACCCACTCGTCGAAGACCCCCGAGTGGAACTTGCCATACTGTTTCGCCGTGACCGAGCGCGCGGTGACGTTGGCCCCAGTCTGCGTGTAGAACGGACGATCTCGCCAGCTGCGCCATTCTGTCGCCTCGTCGGCGAAACGCTCGATGATCGGGATGAACTGCATGTAGCGCGCCCCGCACTCGTCGCGCAGGAACCGGTAAACCTCGAGCGGATGGTCCGCGTTCGCGCGATGCAGCGTCGTGAGGACATTGTACTCGACCTTGCGCTCTCTCAGATGGCCAAGCCCGCGCATCACCTTGTCGAAGGTTGGCTGCCCGCCTTTGTCGACGCGATAGGCGTCGTGCATGGCCCGCGGTCCATCGATGCTGATCCCAACGAGGAAGCCGTGCTTCTTGAAGAACGCGGCCCAGGACTCGTCTATCGTCGTCCCGTTCGTCTGGATCGTGTAATGGATCGTCTGGCCCGGGCGGCCGTGCTTGCGTGCGTATTCGATGGAGCGCTCGAAGAAAGGTAGGCCCATGAGCGTCGGCTCGCCACCCTGCCAGGCGACGTAGACGTCGGGGGTGGCGTGCGACTGGACGAGTTGCTTGACGTAGTTCTCGAGCAGCTCGTCGGCCATCCGAAAGCGGCCGCCCGGATAGAGCATCTCCTTCGAGAGGAAGAAGCAGTACGAGCAGTCGAGATTGCACGTCGCGCCGGTCGGCTTTGCCAGCAGATGAAAGCCGGGCACGCGGCTCGGCCTGGTCTCGACTCGTATGGGCGTCGTCACGGCGCCATCTTCAACCTCCGGCGTCTTGCGCCCGCTCGCGCTTTCGGGATACCATTCGACCGTGATGCGAATGAATTATCGAGCCCTTGCGGGCGCGGCCCTGGCTGCTTCTTTTATCGCACCGTGCGCGGCGCGGGCTACCGGCACCGCCCTGATCCAACAACCCGACGGAACGCAGAAGACCTACTCCGGCGTCCGGATCGTCGTGCTCGACGCGAGCCTGGCGGTCACGTCGGCCGACGGAAAAGGAACCGTCCTCTTCGGGAAGGCGGCGTGCACGAAGGTCGGGGAGCTCGTCGAGTGCCTCCCCTACGACGCGACGCTCTTTCAGAACGGTGAGAAGCTCCACATCGCCTTGAAGTCCGGAACCGTCTGGCTCAACCCCACCGACACGGCCCAGCCGCTACGCCACTCCTCGACGCAGCTGCCGCCGCGCGGCGTCAGCCTCGCAGTGCAGACGAAGCGCGGGACGTTCGTCACCTTGACCGGCACCGTTGACGAGGTACGCAAATGATCGCAAGACGCACCGCCGCCATCGCATTGATTCTCGCCCTCTTCCCGCTTGCCGCGAGCGCCGGCCGCTTCGGCGGCGGCTTCTCGCGTCCGTCGGGCGGCTTCGATTTTCATGGCGAAGGCGGGGCCTCGCATCCGCCAACCCAGTCGCATTCGAGCACGGGGCCATACGGAACGAACCGCACGACCACCGTCAACAACACCGGCAGCGGCTACAACCGCACGACGACCGCGACGAACGGCGACTACAGCCGCACGAGCAGCGGCGGCGCCTCGAACAACGGCAATTTCTACCACAGCAGCAGCGGTTCGAGTCCGTACGGAAGCCACAACAGCAGCACGAGCGGTAACTACAACACCGGCAACTACAACCACAACGGCAGCGGCAGCAATCCCTACGGCTCCTACAGCGACTCCGGCAGCGGCAACTACTACAACCATACCTACAGCGGCTCGGGGACGGCGACGAACCAGTGGGGCCAAACCTACCACACGAACACCTACGCGAACAACGGCTACGTCTATCACGGCGCGACGGTCAGCAATCCCGTCTATGGCGGCTATCCCGTCTGGGGTTGGAACGGCGGCTACGCGTGGTATCCCGCGCCCTATTACTGGGGCGGCGGCTTCTGGGGCGCCTTCGCGATCGGTGCTACCTCGGCCGCGGTCTACGGCTCGATCGTCGCCGCGAACAACGTGACGTACACATCGTATCAGGCGCAGCCCGAGAGTCCCGGAGCGAAGCTGCTTACGAGCTATCAACTGACGCAGACGCCGTGCGGTCCGCCGAATCTCGTCGTGATCTACGGACCGAACAACAGCGTAATTTGCGCGCACCCGAACAACCTCGTCTCGGCCGGCAACTATAGCGTCGACCAGAAGACCCTGACGATCACCTCAGAGAAACCCGCAAGCTGACCTCGCTCGCCGCCGGGCTCACCGCGTTCGCGTGCCTCTTCGGAGGCGCGCTGGCCGGCATGTCGCTGCGCCGCTCCCTGCCGCAGCATCATCTGGCCGACGATTCACGCCGTCTGCTCGAGATCGGCCTCGGAACGATCGGGACAATGGCGGGGCTCGTCCTCGGCCTGCTCGTCGCCTCGGCAAGCGCTTCGTATTCGGCCCAGCGGGACGAGTTGCTCGAACTCTCGTCCAAGGCCGTCGTGCTCGACCGCGTCCTCGCGCACTACGGACCCAGCGCGGAGATGGCCCGCAGCGACCTGCGTGCGGGCGTCGGGCTGACGATCGAGAGTATCTGGCCGGCCGCGGGTGCGCCTCAGCGGCTCGAGCCGCTCGGCTCGAAGGGAGAGCCGCTCTTCGACGCGATCGAGGCGCTCGCCCCGAAGAACGACGAGCAGCGATCGCTGAAGACCGAAGCAGAGGGCGTCGCCATAGATCTCGCTCAGGTCAGGTGGCTGATGTTCGCGCAGACCGGCTCGGCGGTCTCGATGCCGCTGCTCGTGCTCTTGATCTTCTGGTTTACCATTACGTTCGTCGGGTTCGGCATGTTCGCGCCGAGCAATCCGACCGCGGTGATTGCGTTGGGCCTCGCCGCGCTCGCCGTCTCCGGGGCGATCTTCATCATGGTAGAGATGTACACGCCGTTCGCGGGGCTCGTGAGGCTTTCGAGCCTGCCGTTGCGCGAGGCGCTCGAGCACCTGGGCCGCTAGCCGTGGACCAGCGGCGGACGCCCTACTTTCAAGCGCTGCTCGACTACGTGGACTCGGGCGTGCTGCCGTTTCACACGCCCGGGCACGTCCAGGGCGTCGGCATGGACCTCGCCTTCCGTGAGTTCGTCGGCGACAACATCTGCGCGATCGATCTGACGCCGATGCCCGGCATCGACGACCTGCTGCAGCCGACCGAGGCGATCAAAGAGGCCCAGCAGTTGGCGGCGCAGGCGTGGGGAGCCGACAACTCGTTCTTCCTGATCAACGGCTCGACGAGCGGCAATCAGTGCATGATGGTGACCGCCGTGAATCCCGGCGAGAAGATCGCGGTCCCGCGCAATTCGCACAAGTCCATGCTCGGCGGCCTCGTGATGAGCGGCGCGGAGCCGGTTTACATGCAGCCCGAGGTGGACGAAGAGATGCGCATGGACCATTGCGTGACGCCGGAGACGGTCGCGCGCACCCTGCGCGAGCACCCCGACGTGACCGCGGTCTATCTCGTCTCGCCGACCTACTACGGCGTCGCGGCCGATCTCGCCGCGATCGAGCGGATCGCGCACGAGGCCGGGAAACTGCTGCTCGTGGACGAGGCCTGGGGACCGCACTTTCACTTTCATCCGGCGCTGCCGCTCTCGGCAACCGCCGCCGGCGCCGATCTCTGCATCAACTCGACGCACAAGATGCTCTCGGCCTTCTCGCAGTGCGCGATGCTCCATCAGAAGGGCGACCGCGTGCGCCTCGACCGGCTCACTGCGGTGCTGAAGATGTTCCTCTCGACCTCTCCGAACTTGCCGATGGTCGCCTCGCTCGACGTCGCGCGCAAGCAGATGGCGACCGAGGGAGAGGCGCTGCTCTCTCGGACGATCGAGCTTGCGAACGAGACGCGCGCCCGGCTCAACGAGATCCCCGGAATCTACTGCTTCGGCGAGGAGATGCGCGGGCGCCCGGGCGTCTTCGGGCTCGACCCGACGAAGATCACGGTGACCGTGCGCGGGCTGGGCTATACCGGATACGAGGCCTCGGAGATCCTGCGCCGCCGCCACAACATTCAGGTTGAGTTGGCCGATCTCTTCAACGTCGTGGCGCTCGTGACGATCGGAACGACGCACGAAGCCGCGCAACGGCTGATCGACGCGTTCACCGAGATGGCGCGCGACGACCGCGAGTTGGACGTGTTCGCGCCGTCGGGAGTGCTCGAACGGCGTCTGCGCCGCGGGAAATTTCGGTTGCCGCAACTGCCGCCGATGCGGATGCGTCCGCGCGACGCGTTTCTCGCCGATACCGAGGTCGTGAAGTTTCGCGAGTCGGCCGGTCGCATCTGCGCCGAAACGCTGACTCCCTACCCGCCCGGAATTCCCGTCATCGCGCCCGGCGAGGAGATCACGCCGGAGATCGTGGATTATTTGCGGCTCGAGTTGAAGGCGGGCGTGCGCATCCAAGGCCCGTTCGACGATGACCTGCGATTCATACGCGTCGTGAAGGAGTGAGCGCCGCTCCCGGTGTAGTGCGAAAGCGTGGCTGTTAGGGCCCATTCCGACTCCCCAAGCTGGGAACTCTCCCAGCTTCTCGATATCTTCCCACTGGCGATACGACAGGCGCTCGTCCGCCTCAACAACATCGAAGAGATCATCGAAGTCGTGCTCGATCTCGGGCGTCCGCCCGAGGCTCGTTTCGAGCACGATTTTAAGTATCTGACCGATACGCCGGTAACGCACGAGGATATCGCGCACGTCTGCTCTCGAATATCGCCGTTCGGCGCGGACAATCGCGCCGGCATCGAGCAGACGCTCCATCGCATCAGCGCGATTCGCAATCGCACCGGTAAGATCGTGGGGCTTACCTGTCGCGTCGGCAGAGCCGTCTACGGCACGATCGACATCCTGCTCGACGTGCTGCGCGGCGGCAAGTCCATATGTCTCTTGGGACGCCCCGGCGTCGGGAAGACGACGATGCTTCGCGAGTGCGCGCGCGTGCTCTCCGAAGAGCGCAAACGCGTCGTGATCGTCGACACCTCGAACGAGATCGCCGGCGACAGCGACATCCCGCATCCGGGCATCGGCCTGGCGCGGCGGATGCAGGTTGCCGATCCGGCTCTGCAGCACGCGGTCATGATCGAAGCGGTCGAAAACCACATGCCCGAGGTCATCGTCATCGACGAGATCGGCACCGAAGCCGAGGCCGCCGCGGCGCGCACGATCGCCGAGCGCGGCGTGACGCTGATCGGCACGGCCCACGGCCAGACGCTCGAGAACCTCTTGATGAACCCGACGCTCTCCGACCTCGTCGGCGGCATCAGCGCGGTGACGCTCTCCGACGAAGAGGCGCGCCGGCGCGGCACCCGCAAGACGGTGCTCGAGCGAAAAGCGCCGCCGACGTTCGACGTCGTCATCGAGATTCACGATCGCGACCGCCTCGCGATTCACAAGAACGTCGCCGACGTCATCGACGCGCTGCTGCGCGGCTACCAGCCGCAGCCCGAGATTCGCCAGCGCGAGGCGAGCGGCGAGGTCACCGTCGTTCAAGAGGCGGACATGGAGTCGATGCCGCGGCTTGCCGAGGCGTACGAGCACGATCGAGAGAACGAGGATCGCGAACGGCCGCTCTCGATTTTTCCGTACGGCGTCTCGCGCAACAAGATCGAGCGCGCCATCACCAACCTGCGCGTCAACGCCTCGATCGCCCGCAACTGGGACGACGCCGACGTCGTGCTCACGCTCAAGACGCTCGAGCGCAAGGAGCAGCCGAAGCTGAAGCAGATCGCCTCGGACAACGTGCCGATCTACTCGATCAAAACCAACACGACGACGCAGATCCAATCGGCGCTGCGCGACGTCTTCAATCTCGGCTCGATCGACCACGAAGAACTCGCGCTGCGCGAGACGGAAGAGGCGATTTATCAGGTGCTTCTGACGAATCAGGCGATCGAGCTCTCCCCGCAGACGTCGTACGTCCGGCGCATGCAGCACCAGCTCGCCGAGCGCTACCGCCTGCAGTCGCGCAGCACCGGCCTCGAACCGAACCGCCGCGTCAGGATCTACAAGACCGCCGACTTGTGACGCAATCCTCATCCGCCTCGGCTCCGCCGCAGACCGCGTCGGGTCGCTCGTCGGCCGCGTCCTGCGGCCTCCTGCTACGCCGCGCTCGCGCCACCTGCTGAGGAAGAGTATGACATCCTGTCAATGGCGCTCGCGTCGGAGTCCCCTCCGCGGGTCCGCGACGCAGCCTCGGCGGTCTGAAGGATCGCTTTGTTTGTCGTAATTGAGGGGATCGAGGGCAGCGGGAAGAGCACGCTGTTGTCGGGCCTGGCGCAGCGGCTGCGCGCCGAGGGATGCGACGTCGTCGAGACGCGCGAGCCGGGCGGCACGCCGGCCGGTGACGCGATCCGCGAGATCTTCCTCAATCGCGCGGTCGCGATCTCGCCGTTGACCGAAAGCCTGTTGGTGAACGCCGCGCGCGCGCAGCACGTCGCCGACGTCGTACGCCCGGCGCTCGCCGCGGGCAGCGTCGTGCTCTGCGATCGGTACACGGACTCCACGCTCGCGTACCAAGGCTTCGGGCGAGGCCTGGATCTCGAAGCTTTGCGGCTGCTCTGCAACACCGCGACCGCCGGGCTCGAGCCCGATCTCGTGTTGCTCCTCGACGCGCCGGTGAGCGTCGTTCGCGACCGCCTGCGGCAGCGAACGCCCGCCCCCGATCGCATCGAGAACGAAGAGGACGCTTTTCACGAACGCGTGCGCCGGGGATTTCTCGAACTAGCGCGCTTGCCGCGTCACCGCGTTCTCGACGCGACGCTTCCACCCGGCGAGTTGCTCGCGGAAGCCTTGCGCGAGGTCCGCTCGGCGGAAGCGCGGGTCTCGTGAGCGAGTTGCAGTTCGACGTCGCCGGCGCCGAGGGGCCAAAGCGTTACTTCGAGGCGCTGACGCCGGATCGGCTCGCGCACGCGTATCTCTTCAGCGGACCGCCCGGCGCCGGAAAGAAGACCTTCGCCCGCAGGCTGGCGCAGTCGCTGCTCTGTCTCGCTCCGAAAACCGGCGTGCTCGGATACGACGGCACGTGCTCCTCGTGCGCGCTCTTTCGCGGCGAGAGCGCGCACCATCCGGACTTTATCGAGCACGAGGGCGTCTTGCGGATCGGCGATCAGGACGCGCGCGCCGGATTTCACGAGAGCCAGGAGCTCTCGTCGCGCGATCTCGTCCATCTCTTCTCATTGCAGTCGTACGGCGGCGGTCGCCGGATCCTCTTGCTCGGCGACGTCGGCTTCGCGACGCACGAGGCAGCCAACGCGCTGCTCCGATTTCTCGAAGAGCCGCCGCGCGGCGTCGTCGCGATCTTGACCTCGGCGACGCCGGGGCGTCTCTTGCCGACGATCCGCTCGCGCCTCATCGAACTGCGCTTTCCGAACGTTGCGCGATCGCTCGAGGCGCTCGAAGGCGAAGAGGATTCGTTACGCGCGCAGGTCGTGCGGTGGTTTTTCGAGAGCCTCGCCGGCAACTCGCCGCAGGACGCATGGGCGAGCCGGGAGACGCTCGACGACGGGCTGGAGACGGTCAAGACGCTCGTGCGCGATTGGATCGTCGCAAGCGGTGGCGACGGCGCCGCGCTGCTCTCGCTCGATCAGGCCGAGCGGTTGCGCGGGCTCGCCGCGATCGATCGGCGCGCCGCGACCGCGCTGCTGGGAAAACTCGACGAAGCGCAGCGGCTGGCGCGGACGAACGTCAATCCGGCGCTCGTGAGCGAACTCGTCCGGATGGCGCTTACCAGTAGCCTCTGAACGCGACGTCGTCGTACTGCTTCGCGAACGGGAAGGCCAGGTAGCCAAGCGCGACGGCTTTGACGACGGCGACGGTCAGTTGGTAGCCGATGACGCCGAGCGGAGTGGCCAACCGGCCTGCGTACTCCGGAAGCAGAATCCATAAGAGCACGAAGACGATCGCGAGAATTGCGGCGCCGAGATAACCCTCGCGCACGGCGCGGAACGACGCGCCGATCGCGAGATTGCCCGGCATTCCGCCGATCGCCGCGGCCGGTATCGTGTAGATGAGGAAGAAGGCGACGACGAGTTGCAGCACGATCTGGAGTATCGGGCTGCCCACGAACGAGGCGATATATCCCGCGGCATAGATCAAGAAGTAGAAGCCGACGGTCGCGATCAGGATCCCGCCGGCCTTATGCCGGCCCTCCTCCCAGGCCTCGTCGAACGACGCATGCCGGCCGCGCCAGACGTTGCTCGCGCCGATGACCGCGACGCCGAAGCAGAAGCCGTAGGCCAACTGCACGACGATGGTAAAGAGGAAACTCCCCATCCCGCCGACCGCGTCGGTGAAGAAGGGCGAGATTTGGTCCATCAGCAGTTCGATGACCGCAGCGAGTAGCGGCATCACGAGGATGGATGGGTGGCGCGCGAGCATCCCAAACGCCCGCGCGTACATTGCGACGTCCACGTTGAGCGCCCGGCGCATGACGGCTTAGAAGCGGGCTCCTTCGAGCGCGTGGCGGCAAGGACAATCCGCTTCGGCCGGTATGCGCTCGACGATCGTGCCGATCGCGTTCTTGACGCGTTCGTTATTCCGGTTGAAGACTTCGATGACCGCGTGGTGCGAGACCGGCGGCATCCCTTCGAGGCCGACGTCGTAATCGGTGATCAGCGAGATGTTGACGTAACAGATCTCGAGCTCGCGCGCCAGATACGCCTCGGGATACTGCGTCATATTGATGACCTCCCATCCCTGGCTCTGGAACCACTTCGATTCCGAGCGCGTCGAGAAGCGTGGGCCCTGGATCACGACGACGGTGCCGCGGTCGTGCGTCTCGATGCCGAGCGAGGTTAACGACTCGCTCGCGATCGGCCGCAGCGTCGGACAGTACGGATCGGCGAAACTGACGTGCGTCGTAATCGGTCCGTCGTAGAACGTGTCCTTGCGGCCGCTCGTCCGGTCGACGAGCTGGTCGGCGACGACCATCGAGCCGGGCTTGACGCGTTTGTCGAGCGAGCCGGCCGCGGTCGGGCCGATGATCCACTTGACGCCGAGCGCCTTCATCGCGTAGAGATTCGCGCGGTAGTTAATCGCCTGCGGCGGAAAGCGATGGTCCTTGCCGTGACGCGGGAGAAACGCGACGCGCCGGCCCGCGATCTCGCCGAGCGCGACCTTGTCGCTCGGCGCGCCGTACGGCGTCTCGACCCACGCTTCGTGCGCCCCTTCGATGAGCGAATAGAATCCCGACCCGCCGAAAACCCCGATCTCGGCCCGCAGTTGCTCCGTCATAGGATTTGCGTTGTAGGCCTCTGCGATGACATAATCCTTTGCGTGACGGCGTTCGAGCATATCTCGGTTCTCATCTCGATCGTGATCGGATTCGCGATCACGACGCTGCTCGCCGGCGCGGTGCGCCTCGTCCACCGCCGCGATGCCGTGCGGTGGTATTGGCCGTCGGCGCTCTGGATGGTCACGCTGCTGATCATCGACATCCAGGTGTGGTGGTCGCGCTTTGCGTGGCGCGGCCTGCCCGATTGGACGTTCCCGACGTTCGTCGCCATGCTCTTGATTCCGATCGGCGCTTACGTGCTCTGCGCGCTCGTCGTCGCCGAGCCGGCCGAGATGCCGATCGACCTACGCAAAGAGTACTTCGGCAGGCGGCAGGTCTTCTTCGGCGTCATCATCGTGACGCTCGCCGCGAGTTACCTCCCCGATATCTTCGTTTACCGAAACCTCGGCAATCCGGTGGACGCGGCGATGAAGGCCGTCATGATCGCGCTCAACGTGCCGGCGCTGCTCTCTGCCAACGAGGCATATCACAAGTTCAACGCCGTCGCGGCGTTTCTGATTTTTTGCGGTTACGTCGCTGTGCTCTTCGCGCGAATCTAGCACAAACGGGGCCGCTCCAAGCGGCCGCTATTTTTCGACCAGCGCCCGATGACGAATGCGCGATCGAACCCGTTGACCGATTTCGTCCTCGGCGATTTCCTTGTCGTACTGCATCTGAATGCCGAGCCAGAATTCAGCGGATGTCTTGAAATACTCGGCGAGCGCGATCGCGGTCTCGGCCGTAACGCCGCGCCGCTGATGAATAATATCTCCTATACGCGTCGCCGGAAGACCCAAGTCCGTTGCTAGGGCGTTCGCACTCAGCGCATAAGGCTTCATGTACTCCTCGAGAAGGATTTCGCCAGGATGCGTTGGCGGAATTCGCTGACTCTTGCCCATTTCAATATCCCTTAGTGATAATCGGTAATTTCAACTTCGTATGCGTCTCCGTCTCTCCACCGAAAGCAGATGCGGTACCGCTGATTGATGCGAATCGAATGCTGGTCTTTGCGATCTCCCTTGAGCGACTCAAGTGCGTTTCCAGGCGGCGACTGAAGATCGCCGAGGCGCCTCGCATTATTGAGCATAACGAGCTTGCGGCGCCCCACGCCCTCGAACGAGCCAAAGCGCGCGACGCGTTGCCGATTCCAGAGGCGCTCGGTATCGCGGTCGCGGAAGCCTCTGATCACCTTATGATGAGCATATAACGATTGCCGTTATATGTCAACCATAGACGTTCGGCGCAGCGCGAGTAGTAGAGGTCATCGACGTACCGTTTGACGCGGTCAGCAGCTCAAAGCGCTTTCATGTCACGAGCATCGCAGACACATTTGAGTTCTCGTTGCAGACGGGACCCCGGAGGCCGAGGACTCACGATAGCGCCATCAAAACCGTTATTAGACTGCCTCCAGGCAGCGGGGATTTCAGGTGATTATTCATTGAGTTCGGAATACGACCTAGTCAGGCCGCCTTTCACTAAGCTGCTCCGCGAGATGTCGAAGCAGGAACTCCGCAGCTACCGGGAATGGTACGTGGCCTCGGTTCCGGCTCGGATCGAAGAGCTGGCGAGCGCCGTCAGACGAACTCCCGGATTTGAGCAGTGGCGTCCGGACCTGACTGCTGGCTCGCTGTCCGTGCTTGGCCGATGGTTTGCTTCGGCGGTTGAGCTCAGACCACTGACCGCCTCGGAGGCCGAGAAGCTGGAGAGCAATTCGGTGTTTCCGGCTGATCTGCCTCGCGAGGGCCTGACAAACCGCTCATACTCTATCGCTTTTGACGTAGCAATTTACTTCGGTGAGACGCTACTGAGAGAGTTTCCGACCCTGACGTACCACCAACGAGCTACAACCCTGCGCTTTGCCGATTATGGCCACGTCGTGCTCAAGGGCCGCTCACGCGCGCTACTTAACCCTCTGCGCAGCATGGTTGGCCTTGCACTTTCCATTGGGCGGGGGCGAAGGACCGGCGATCGGCTGAGGGTACTATTCGACAACTGGGTTAGCGTACTTCAGCCTTAACGTCAAGAGCCGTGACGTCGGCAGTAGTCGATGTCGTTGAACGGGCGTTCCCGGAGAGACCTGGGCGCGAGTCGCCGTTCCTCTTCGTGATCTTCGTGGCGCCGAGGCATGCGCTACAGCCGCCTCGGCCCTCGTGACGATCAACGGCCCTGACTTGAGCCTGTTGAAAACGCTACTCAGCTCAGCCGGAAACCTTTGCCGATCGCCGAGCCACCGCTGACAACCCGAGAAACGCAGATAGCGCCATCACCCTGAAACGTTTATTTCTGTTATCGTCCAGTTTTCTCGTGTTATCTGCGGTATCGCTTTCGATTCCCGTTGGAATTACGTTGAGACTCCTGTCCGCGTTGCTTTTTGCGTTGTCCGTGGTCCGGGCGGCCCACATTTGGCCCGCGGTGGCGGGTCATGGGAGAACGGTAATCGTTATTGCGTTTGAAGCAAGGACGATACGCTTTCCGCGTATTATCGGCTGCCCTTCGACGACCTGAACCGAGTACACTCCAGGCCATTTGAAGCTGTAGAGGCGGTCTAGCCTAAATCTGCCAAACAACGATGTGCCCTTCGGTATCGGCCATCCGCCGATCGGGAATGAGCCTACTTCACGACCGAAATGATTGTTGCCATTGGGCGGCACCATCGTGCGGAATATAGCATTGACGATTTTGAACTTATATGCAGAATGACGCGAGTTGAACATCCCGGTTTGGTATCGCCCTGAGACATTTCTAACTTCAACAGTCACCCACATTGGGGATCCCAAAACCACAATTGAGGCATCTGAAGTCAATGCGAGTGCGAACCCGCCGGCAGCCGGGCCCGTAGGGCCGTCACCGCTAAAGTCGCGGTATTGTTCGGGAACATCGGCGGGACACAGTAGAGGCATCAACGTCAAACAAATCCACGGGAGCAGGAAAGATCCTTTTCGCACTATCGTAGTTGCGCCGAGAGAACTAAGGTGCCCCGGGTCGTGCCGCGGTATCGCTTTCGATTCCCGTTGGCGCCGCGTTCCACTGTTCGCGACGACGTACGTCAGCGGTTGAAGTCTGAAGGCTTGAGGTCGTCGAGGAACTTCTTGAAGCGCGCCATCTCGGTTTCGTTGACCGGCTTGCGCTCCGCGGTCGCCTCTTCGAGGACGATCTTGTCGGAGACGAAGATCGGCGCGGGGACGCGAAGGGCGAGGGCGATGCCGTCTGACGGCCGCGCGTCGATCTCCTGAAGGTCGCCGTTCGTGCGCACGATCAGCTTGGCGAAGAAGGTCGAGTCTTTGATGTCGTGGATCACGACCTGCTCCAGATTGACGTTGAGCGTCTCCAAGATGTTGCGCATGAGGTCGTGGGAGAGCGGGCGCGGCACCGGCGCGCCTTCGAGCGCGAGCGCGATCGCGGTCGCTTCGAAGGGTCCGATCAGAATCGGCAGATAGTGGGAGCCGTCCATGTCCTTGAGGATGACGACGGGATCGTGGGTCAGGAGGTCGATTCCGAGCTTGTCGACCTTCATTTGGCGCATCTCCGACGTATCCGACACGCCAGGCAAATTTTCTTGCCGGCCCGAACGGCCCCGCTCGAAGTATGCCACTTTCGTGCGGAATCGTCGGACTGCCGAACGTCGGGAAGTCGACGATTTTCAACGCGCTCACGCGCTCGGCCCAAGCCTTAGCCGCGAACTATCCGTTCGCAACGATCGATCCGAACGTCGGCGAGGTCGCCGTCCCCGACCCGCGCTTGGCGGTGCTGCAGACGCTCGTGAGCGCGCAGCGCGTCGTGCCGGCGACCGTGCGCTTCGTCGACATCGCGGGCCTGACGCGAGGCGCGAGCGCCGGCGAGGGCCTCGGCAACGCGTTCTTGAGCCACATTCGGGAGACCGATGCCATCGCGATGGTCTTGCGCTGCTTCGAGGACGAAGACGTAACTCACGTCGAGGGACGGCCCGACCCTCGTCGCGACTGCGAGATCGTGGCGATCGAATTGGCGCTTGCCGACCTTGCGACCATGCGTAAGCGCATCGCCAAGCTCGAGCGTGAGGTCCGCTCGCAGGCGCAGACGCGCGAGTACCTGGAGGCGGCGCAGCGGCTCGCCGCGGCGCTCGAGGAGGCGCGCCCGGCGCGGAGTTTTGCCCCGGAGAGTCTCGAGGCGCGGGTCGCGGCCGACTCGTTCTTGCTCACCCTCAAGCCGATGCTCTACGTCGCCAACGTCGACGAAGTGCAGGCCGGGGCGCCGAACGAGCGCGTGCGCGCCGTCGAGGAGATCGCGCGGGCCGAGGGCGGGCGAGCGATCGTCCTCAGCGGGAAGCTGGAAGCCGAACTGGCCGGCCTCTCCGAGGACGAGGCAGCCGAGTTCCAGCGAGAGCTGGGGATCGAACGCAGCGGCCTCGACGACCTCTCGGCAGCCGCCTACGACCTGCTGGGCCTCATGACGTTCCTCACGGCGGGGGAGAAGGAAGCCCGCGCCTGGCCGATCCCAAGGGGGACGAAGGCGCCCCGTGCGGCCGGGACCATTCACAGCGACCTCGAGCGAGGCTTCATTCGGGCCGAGATCGTCTCGTACGACGACTACGTCGAGTATCGGACGATGGAGGCGATGCGAGCGGCCGGCCGGGTCCGCAGCGAGGGGCGGGAGTACGTCATGCAAGAGGGCGACGTCGTCAACTTCAGGTTCAACGTGTGAGCCAAGGGGCCGCGGACCGCGTTCGACAAACCTTAGCCTTATGACGACTGCTCTGCGCGAAACCTCGGTGCGCGAGGTCTCGGTCTTCGGCGACGCGATCGCGTACTTCAACGAGGCCGCCGACCTTCTCGAGCTCGATGCCGGCATGCGCCGCATCCTGACGCACCCCTCGCGGCAGATCATCTTCTCGATCCCGTTTCAGCGAGATTCCGGCGAGTTCGAAGTCTACACCGGCTATCGCGTGCAGTACAACTTCGCACGCGGTCCCGCCAAAGGCGGCATTCGCTACCATCCCCGGGTGACGCTCGACGAGGTGACCGCGCTCGCGTTCTGGATGACGTGGAAGTGCGCGGTCGTCGATCTCCCCTTCGGCGGCGGCAAGGGCGGCGTCACCTGCGATCCGGCGACCCTCTCCTCGAACGAGCTCGAGCGCATCACGCGGCGTTACGCCGCGGAGCTGGTCGAAGTCGTCGGACCTGATAAGGACGTGCCCGCGCCCGACGTCAATACGACGCCGCAGGTGATGGCGTGGTTCATGGACACCTACTCGATGCACGTCCGGCAGAACATGCCGGGCGTCGTCACCGGCAAGCCGCTCGAGATCGGCGGTTCGCGCGGGCGCGTCGAAGCGACGGGCCGCGGCGTGACGATCTGTGCGCTCGACGAGATGGCGGAGATGGATCTGCGTCCCGACAAAGCGACGATCGCGATTCAAGGCTTCGGCAACGTCGGCATGCACGCGGCGCGGCTTTTCGAGGAGCGCGGTTGCAAAGTCGTCGGCATCTCCGACGTCACCGGCGCCTACTACAACGAGAACGGCATCTACGTCAACGGAGCGGCGGAGCACGCAGCCAAGTTTGGGACGCTCGAAGGTTTCAAGGGCGGGGAGAAGATCACGAACGCCGAGTTGCTGGCGAGCAAATGCGACGTGCTCGTTCCCGCCGCGCTCGAAAAGGTATTCACTCCCGAGTCGGCCGCGAAGGTGCAAGCGAAGTTGATCGTCGAGGGCTCGAACGGGCCGACGACCCCCGAGGCCGATCGCGTGCTGCGCGAGCGCGGCATCGTCGTCATCCCCGACATCATGGCAAACGCCGGCGGCGTGACCGTCTCGTACTTCGAGTGGGCCCAAGACCGGATGGGATTCTTCTGGAAAGAGGCCGAGGTCAACGAGCGCCTCGAGGACTTCCTGCTCTCGAACCTCCACCAGATCCGCACGATCGCGAACACGCGGCACGCGACGCTGCGAACCGCCGCCTACACGCTGGCGATCGACCGCGTCGTCAAAGCCTCGAAGCTCCGCGGCATCTACGCATAAACCGTAGGCACGCCGAGCGGCCCGACGCGCTAGAGCGCCACGTGGTACCGTAAGCCGAAGATCGATACCGGGCCGCGCACGGTGTTGTACGCCGGGTTGCCGACGTGCTGATAGTCCGCAGTGATCGCTCCGTACGTCGCGATGCCGAGCTTGTAGTACATCTCTTCGATGCGCTCGCCGCCGTACGTTAAGCCGCCGTCGCCGACGAGCACGCCGAGTCCGCCGGCTGCAAAATACTCCTGTGCGGGGGCCGATATCGAATTAAAGGCCAGCGCGAATCCAAAGGCGTCGTTTGGCCTGCGGTAGAGGCCTCCGTCGACCGACGCGCCGGCCGAGAGCGACCGGTCGATGTCGGTGAACTCGTCGGCCTCGTACGTCCCGTTCATCGCGCTCGCGCGGGCAAAGACTCCGACGTGCGCGGCCACCTCCTGCGCGAGGTTGATGCCGCCTCCCGCCTTGAGATGTTTGCTTCGCACGTCGGCGGTGCTCGGTACGCGGCCGGTGCCCCGCGCGGCGTCGACGGCGTCGGCGTACGGCCCGAAGAAGCCCTCGTCGTAATAAACGAGGGCCTTGATCGACCCAGGATGGCCTCCGAAGAGCGACGTGCGCCGTTCGTACTCGACGATCGGCGAGTATTGAAGAAGCGGCCGGCTTTCGATTGCGATATCGTTGGGGACTTTCGAGAGCTGGAAGAGGCCGGCGCGCACCGTCGACGTCCTGCCGGCGAGTTCGGCGCTGATGCCGTACGTGTATCCCCAAGCGTCCGCCGCATAATCGAACGCTCCCATGTCGATGATCGACCAGTTGAGGAAGTCGTTTCTTGGGTCGTGTGCGTACGGGTTGTCGTCGAAGACGTCGGTGACGGCAAACTTGCCTGCGGTTAACGTCAGGTTTCGAGTCGTGACGGAACCGCCGATTTGATTGGCGTCCGGAACGACCGGCTGGGGGTCGCCGCCGAGGTCGATGACCTGCCTGACGAAGGCGCGCTGGATGCGCGCGTACGAGGTCGCCGAGCCTAGTCTATAGGCCTCTCCGCTGACGAAACCGGCGACGCCGAAGGTTCCGTTGTAGGGCTGGCCGGGAGCGCCCGGATTGCCCAGTCCGAAGCCTTCGTCGAGTTCCGGATTTACGTACGCGCAGGCGCCGCTCCACAGCCTCGCCCCGAGGTAGAGCGTCACGTCGAACGTGCGTGCGTTGTCGGGTTGATTGTAGAGGCTCTGCGTACCCGAGTAGGCGGCGGGGAATCCTTGGTGGTACTGCTGCGTGACCGTCGATTGAGCGTGAACGCTGAACCGCTGCTGGCGAGGAGTCGGAGAGGGCTCCGGCACTGCGCCGGCGATTGCCGCGAGAACGAGATGCGTCATCAGGGACGAGGTATCTTTCGCTCCGCTATCTGCGGTACCATGGGAGCCCTGAGGAGGTAAGCAGATGCCGACGATTACGACAACCGACGGGACGGAGATTTTCTATAAGGACTGGGGCGCGGGGCAGCCCGTCGTCTTCAGCCATGGGTGGCCCCTCAATGCCGATGCATGGGACGAGCAACTCGCGCTCTTCGCCTCGAACGGCCATCGCGCGATCGCGCTCGACCGGCGCGGCCACGGCAGATCGGCGCAGACCTGGCAAGGCAACGACATGGATCACTATGCCGACGACCTCGCGGCGCTCACCGCCGCGCTCGACCTCAAGAGCGCGATCCACATCGGCCACTCGACCGGCGGCGGAGAGGTCGCGCGTTACATCGGCCGCCACGGCACGAGCCGCGTCGCGAAGGTCGTGCTCGTCGGCGCGGTGCCGCCGGTGATGATCCAGAGCGCGACGAATCCCGGCGGCCTGCCGATGAGCGCGTTCGACGGCCTACGCGCGGGCTTGGCGAAGGATCGCGCGCAGTTCTATCGCGACCTTGCGCTGCCGTTCTACGGCTACAACCGCCCCGGCGCGAATGTCTCGCAGGGCGTGATCGACACGTTCTGGTTGTGGAGCATGCAGGTCGGCTACGCGGCTGCCTACGACTGCGTGAAAGCGTTTTCAGAGACCGATTTCACGGAAGACCTCAAGAAGATGGACGTGCCCGTGCTCTTCATCGCCGGCGAGGACGATCAGATCGTCCCGATCGCCGACGCGTCGGAGCTCGCGGTCAAGATCGTGAAGAACGCAACGCTGAAAGTCTATCCGGGAGCGCCGCACGGGCTCTTCGCGACGCATCGCGACCGCTTCCACGAGGATCTCCTGGCGTTTGCGAAGTCCTAAGCGGTAGAAGATCGGGCGCCGAGCAGGCGCCTTAGCCGTGCGATCGCTTCGGCATAGCCGCCGACCGCGTCGAGGACGAGCCGTTGCTCGGGGTCGCGCGCGTCGAGCTCGGCCTCGAGGCGCGCCCGCTCCTCGCGCAAGCGCGGGCCGCAGCGCGGCGCGCGTGACGCGCGCAACGCACGCGCGAGTTCCGCCATCTCGTCGTCGAGCGCGGCCGCAAAAGCGGTCAGCGCGGCGGGCGGCGCGGGCAGGCGCTGGGTCTCGAGCGCCGTCTCGAGCACGAGGTTGGCGAGCGCGAAGCGCTGCGTCGCGGCGAGGATGCGCAGCGCCCGGGCCGCGCCGATCGTGTGATGCGACGTGGGCTCGTGGCGCGTCCGGTCGATCGAGGTCTCGACCGCCGTGCGAACCTTCCAGATCGCGGTGCGGGCCGCGGCGATGGTCTTGCGCGCGCTGGGCGACGGGTTTGCGTACGCGGCGAGAATTGCGTCCGCCAGACGCCGCTGCGCGTCGAGAAGGTCGCCGAGCAGCGGGCGCGTTCGCTTGCGCTCCCACGACGGCAGCGCGAGAAATCCAATCATCGCGAGCGCGCCGCCGGCGAGCGTGTCGAGGACGCGCTGCTCGATCGTCGTCGTTCCCGCGACGCCCTGCATGCTCAAGATCATGACGACGAACGAGGTGATCGCGATCGTGAAGAGCGCGTAGTTGGGGTTGAAGGTGAGGTACGCCGCCGCCGCGGTCGTCAGGACGCCCGCGACCTGGAGCGCCGGGTGCCCGCGCACGAGCGCGACCGCGAAGCCGGCGACGACGGCGCCGACGAGCGTGCCACCGATACGCCCGACGCCGCGGACGAAGGTCGTTTGAAAATCGGGCTTGAGAACGAGCGCGGCCGTCAGCGCGATCCAGTAGCCGCGTTCGGCCGCAAAGTGACGCCCCAGAATCATCGCGATGCCGGCGACGAGCGCAAAGCGCAGCGCGTCGCGGCTCAGCCAGTCTATGTGAGTCTGCACGTACGGTCCGGGTCGCGGCTTCGAAAGCAGGTGCACGTTCGGTACGCGCCCGCGCGCGAGCATCGTCGCCGCTTCCGCCGCATCGCGCACGTGCGATGCCAGGTCCGCTGCTGCGAAACGGTGCGCGTCGTCGTCCGGCGCGAACGCAAAGGCGGGGACGGCTTCGTCGCTCCCCATCAGCACGCGCGCGATCGCGTCCAAGCTCTCGGCAAGCGTTCGCGGGAGTCCGCGCGGCGCGCCGGCGGCGAGCGCGCCGAGGCGTTTGCGAATGACCTCGGCGTCTTCGAGGAGGCGATTGACCCGCGCGATCTCGCCCGAACGCGCGAAGGGCTGCGGATCGGCGAGCACCTGGCGCGCGGTCGCCAGCGGCGTGATCGGCGGCGCCGTCTCGGGATTCTCGGCGATGCCGCGCGCGTAACTCGCAAGGTTGCGATAGACGTCGGCGAGCGCCGCGCGCTCGACGCCGCGCCGCGCCGCCGGCCAGGCGATCAAGAGAAGAACGGCTTGCACGAGACCGCCGCCGAGCACGCACGCCGATTGGATGAGTGCCTGCTCCGGCCCGAGCGGCCGGCTCGAGAAGAGAACGAACGCGACGAACGAGTTGAGCGCGACCGTTGACGCCGCGGGACCGAGTTGCCCGATCGTGCCGCACGCGTATCCCGCGAGCACGGTCGCCGCGACGATTGCGGGCGAGGAATGGCCGGCTAACGAGCCGATGAAGCTCGTCGCCGCCATCCCGAGCGCGGCGAAGAGCATCGCCGTCAGACGCGTTCGATAGACGCCCTGCAGCGACGTAAAGCCGGTGATGAACGCGCCGATCGCGCCGGCGACCCCGAGCGCCGGATCGCCGAGCAGCGTCGCGGCGACGAGCGGGATCGCGACGCCGATCGTGCAGCGCAGCGCGTAACCCGGCTCCACGCCGGATCGGTCGAACGCTCCGACCGTCGCTGCGAGGTCGCGGAGCCTACGGGATGTCGTTAGGCGGTGCGTACGGGTCCGGGAAGCAGTACTTCGGGTTCGAGCAGCGCGTGCCGCTATAGGCGGCCTGCAGGTCCACCTCCGGGATCTGCGTGCCGTACGCCTGATTGATCGTCGCGATGACGTCGTAGGCAATCAACGCGTAGCCCGTGTTCGACGGATGAAGTCCGTCGAAACTCTGCACGCCGTAGAGATAGCCGAGCGTGCAGCAGACGCCGGGATTGATCGAGGCGGCGAGGTGGTAGTATGGGTTGGCGGGATTCCCGCTCGCCAGTCCGACGAAGATCGCGTGGACGTCCACGAGCGGCACGTGCGCCGACGACGCGGCGTCGTCTATCCCCTGGTTGATCGCATCGTTGCGCGACTGCACCTTGCCCGCGAACTCCGGCGTGATGTAGTTCATCCCCAGGCCGCTCCCCGCGACGGCCTTGCAGTGCGGTGCAGGGGTCGCGCAGTCGAGGTTCGGCGGCTCGCCGTAGGCGTTGAAGTACTGGATGATCTCGACGACGCCGGGCAGCGTGAGATAGCCGCACGGTTTCGTCACCGATGCCGGAACGCAGCCGCCCGGCGTGTCGAGACCGTACTTCTTTGCGATGCCCGGGACGAACGAATCCAGCCCGTCGAGCGCCATCAAACAGGCGGCGTAGGTTCGGATCCGGCACTGGTGCTGATTCTTCGGCATCGTGACGCGCTGGAAGAAGCCGGTCTCGACGATGTTCGGCAGGTTCATGACGACGACGGCTGCGCCGGCGTGCTCGAGCGTGTTGATTGCGGAGCGAACGTCGCTCTCCGCCTGACCCGCCGTCCGGTCGCCGCCGACGAAGCGCCCGCCGCTGCCCATGTATTTGAGCACGTCGTTGGCGCCGAGCCAGACGGTGGCGAGCGTCGGATGGAGCGACGCGGCGGCGTTGACGTCGGTGAGGCGCGGGACTTTCGTAAAGTTGCGCAGCACCGGCCAGAACGTCTCGCTCTCCTCGGCGACGACGGTGCTGAGCAGGCCGGGTATGCCCGGCAACGGCTTGCACGTCGTCGTCTGCGGCTGATGG
>Ga0335069_10002859_pt1 | contig 26367 bp, 24 predicted proteins | sample Lox_Sample_11_FD_206714 | JGI IMG/M metagenome (GOLD analysis project Ga0335069, IMG submission 206714) | Soil microbial communities from Loxahatchee National Wildlife Refuge, Florida, United States - Lox_Sample_1.1 | ecosystem: Environmental > Terrestrial > Soil > Wetlands | place: USA...
AGGCGTTCGCGCCGTCCCCCGAGATCGTCCGACTCCGGTCATCCGCCACGAAGCGCATCTCCCGCCTTCCGGTCCGCACCTCCGTTCTGTCCCGTTTTCTCGCGGGCACGGCTCGGGGTAATTCTCTGCGCCCGGCGGACGCACGCTCTGCGGGTCTTCTGCTTCCCCGGCGAGCCGGGTCCTTTCAGGTTTACGGTTCCTCCGTTCCACGGCGCCTCCATAAAAAGCAGCCCCTGGCCTAGGGAGCAGAACCCTCTCGCTGCAAGGTGCCCCGCGAGAAGCGGGAGCAGAAAACGGAGGATTTTATCGTGTACCAGAATTCAGTGGATTTGATGGGTTTTTTGGGGTCGGACGCCGAGAGTCGTAACACGCGGGACGGCGTTCCGCTAACCGCACTTTCGCTCGCCACCAAACGCTCTTGGAAAGACGGTAAAGGCGAGTGGCAGTCCCAAACCGAATGGCATCGCGTCACCTGCTTCGGACGGGTCGCGGAATTCGCATCCAGCCTTCGCAAGGGCGCGCACATTCACATCACCGGCTTTCTTCGCTCACGCGAAATTGAGAAGAACGGCACCGGTCGCGGCAAGAAGAACGGAGCCAAGGCGACGGCAAGAGCGTGGGAAGTCCGCGCCATTCGGATCGCCAAGCTCGACCGCGCCGTCCAAGAAGATCCTTCCAACGACCTTCCCGCCAACAAACCCGCCTAGTAATCCCACCATCAGGGCCTCGCCTCCGGGCGGGGCCCTCCCCACCTCAATGTGGGGCAACCTCAGTTCTCTGTGCCTATTTCAGCACGATGCTCGCATGTTTGCTACGTGCCGGGTCGGACTTGTTAGAGCATCCATCATGGAATTTCGGTGGGGAAGACCGCCCACTTGCCGTTGCCAGACCTTTTACGGTAATGTACGCGCATTGAGTGTAGTGCGTCGTGGCGCAACGCATTTGGTTCGCGTGGTTTCAGTTGTTGCGACTGACTGTACTCCAACATGCTGCTCTAAAGGGTCCTGCTACGAGTGGCATTATCTGCACAATGAGATACCGGCAAGGGATGTTATGTACACGATCTGAACCTAACCGGCGGACTCTCGCAAGCAGTGCGACGCCGCTGCTCAGACCAGAAAACAATTGGAATCCAAGGGGCGCTCCACAAAAAAGAGATTTGAGTCAGCCGGTTTTCCTTGGTGTAGACTGTGACCGACAAAAGAGAATACGCAACACTATGTTCCCGCAAGCCCCATTAGTTTGGAGACTTTATGGTTGATTCGGATTCGGTCGATGCAGCTCTCAACAGTATCGCCATGAAATTTGAGGGGCAATACCAGACTGAGGCCGAGGACAGCGAAGTTGGAGGCTGGGGGCAGTTTCTAGACGGGCCTCGCCCACACAGGCAAATTGGACTTTACGGGACCGCGGCAGGGCTCCTGGTTCTTTCTCTTGCTGATCGCACTGACACGCCTTGCACCTGTGGCGCAACGAAACTACTCCACAAGTGGTGGCGCGAATGGCGCGACAGCAGCGCAGGATATGCAAAGACCAAGTTCTGCCAGAATCTCCGGTTGGCATTTTCTGCGCTCTGTCTGCGAAACACGCACAACGACATGGCCACGACGGTTGCACGAGAGATCGAAAACGAGATGCTAAGGCGTGTCGGTTCGAGGGGCCGGTGGGGAGACTATTGGGTTAACCCAATTATTCAGGATGTTGCGCCGCGCTATCTCGCCACGGCACTTACAACGTTGTCTCTATCAGTTTTCGGCCGGCCTACGGACCCCGTGGCCCTTGCCCACATTGAACACGCTTGCGCCTTTCTTGAACAAACCCTGGCAACCAATTCTCACCTCACGGCAACCGAAAAAGGCGTAATAGCAGCAGCTATATTGGCCGCTTCCGGTACCATGAAGAGCAGAAAGGCCGTTCGAATCGTAACGACCCTTGCGCAATCCCCAGAGAGTACGCTTGCTGAACACCATTCATACTTTTACGAGTACCGCTTTGATGGAGGCGGGTGGGATAGGGACTCAATTTATCTGTATGGTGAGATAATGATCGGAATAGCAGGTTTTTTGCGCGGCGCGCCGCCAGAACTTCGCCTGCGAGGAGAGCGTACTCTTGTGCGAGTGTTGGAGAATATTTCAGGTGAAGGGTTCCACCCAGCCGAAGGCGTTGGAAGAATCTCGACTGTCGAGCAGGCATGGTGCTGTCTTTTCCTAGCCTTGGCCAAGCAGTCCACCGAGAATGCTGTGTCGAGACCGAAAAACATCAAGTACGCGCTGATTCGCAATCGACACGATACGCTCTTCACGAGAACCGTGATTCCGTTGGTTGCGATACTCATGGTCACGTACGCGATGGGATTGAGATTAGACTCGACGGCATGGATAGTGTTCAAAGGAGTCGCTTCATTCATTGTGTTTAGTTTATACGGGCCATCAGTCATCAAGCGGTTTTTCCCAGGGAGATAGTTGCTGATGAGATTGGGATTGGATATTGCTGCGGGCACATTGCAACTTTGGGACCGACAGCCGCGAATATGCCTCCCCTTGGTTATCGCCCATCACGAAACCGGAGCAGAATAATGCACAGTCTGGTGCAGCTTTCGTCCGACGACGCGCAGAGTTCAGAGTTAGTAGGCACGAAAGCTGCCGTTTTGGCAAAGCTATTGAAACTTGGTTTCAGCGTTCCTCCGGGGTGGTGTCTTCCAATTGACGTCCATGCTTCGGTGCGCGAGTCTGGCTATTCGATCTTTGCGCTGCCCGACATGCAAGAAGCCTTCCGGTCCCTCCTAGCAGGGTCCCGATCCGGGGCCGCAATAGTTCGCAGCTCTGGCAGGCTAGAAGACAGCGAACCCTTCTTGTTCCCGGGAACGTTCAGGTCCATTCATTCTGTTACCTGCTACGAAAACCTGCGAGACGCTATTTTGGCGTGCATGAAATCGGCAGACTCAGATGCCGCAGGGGCTTACTGCAAACTCCATGGCATGAATGTCACCTATATGGACATCGGCATTCTGGTTCAAGAGCAGTTAGTAGTTGAGTGGGCAGGAGTGGCGTTTTCTAAGTCCCCGCTTCGCTCATGTGAGATTCCGGCTCTGGACTCAGTACTCGTCGAAGCCGTGAAGGGACCAAGCAGCGAGATGATGGCGGGTGGGCCGGTTCAAGCCGCGTTTACTCTGCAGATAACTCACGACGCCGTCAACGCCACACGGCTAACATCTGTTCAAAACCCAGTGCAAGACGGCGGACTTGAGGGGATTGTCAAAGAAGTAGCCGTCACCGCAAAAAGGATCGAGCATGTCTTCGGCGTTCCCCAAGATGTGGAATGGGCTTATTCCGCACAGGGACTTTGGGTCGTTCAGGCAAGAAATATCCCAACGGTTGCTGAAGGATCTGCTCCAAGTGTTTCCGAAGTGTTCGTGACACAGTCAACGCCTGCAGGGCCTGTCCTGCCTGGTGACGAGGAAATCGGCCTTAAGGGAGCGGCGATGGAGTTTTTCGTGGAAACTGGCCTGTTCTCAAACCCAGTGATCTTCCTTAAGCCTCATGCGAACCTTGATGACCTCGACGAGCAATTCTCGCAGACAGATCTTGGAGATTCCGGAATTACGGTAAGATTCTCTTATCGCGACGAGATCGGTCTCCCTAGGTTTTTCGCCTCATCCAAAAAGCAGGCACTGCAACTGCTAAAAGGCACATGGAAGGCCGATTGGCTAGGGATAGTTCATCCATACATGCGCGTCCGCCGGTCATTCGAACTGTATCTTGCGCCTGACCATTGGGTCGTAGAACATATCCCAGGTGTTTGGGAGAGCGACGCACGCCTTAGCCCAGACGTGCTTATTGAAATGCCAAATTCACTCCGCCTGTTGAGAATGAAGGGCATAAGGGTCGCGAAATTTCCTTCGCCGACGGAGACGGTCGAGAGACAGGCGAATCAGGAAACTCTCGAAACGCTCATCTATTGGGCGCGAAGAATTCGCTCCACCGTCCCCACACTCAGGCTCAGGCTGGCACCATCACTTCCGCTTAATATTCATTTCATCGAAGATGAGCACGGGCGATGGCAATTCCTAAATATCCGGCGAACGCGGCCGATTGTGGCGGATTTCGGCCAAGGATTGCGTTACCATGTTATTACTTCAGTCGATGACATCCGCGCATGGGACGGGGAGAAACCGCTTCTGATTTCAGTGAGTGTTGATCGTGGACAGGAATCTCTCATCACGCAGGTCGCATCCGCGCTTCCGCCCTCCGTAAAACGCGTTTATGTTGCATTTGGGATCATGTCGCATCCCGCGATGGTTCTGCGGGAGGTGGGGATCGAGACGGTGCCTGCGTACTCGTCTCATGATCTGTTTGAGTTACCTATAGGCGTTTAGAAAGGAGTAGCTTCGCCATGCACCCAAGCGGCACTGGGCACCAAATCATTGAGAACATTCTGAAGGAAACCCCTCTCTGCGAGGACAGCGAGTTCGTGGTAGTTAAGGACGCTAAACCAGTCACAGAGGATCACTACCTTTTGGTTACGCGACGCCCCTTGCGGAGCCTTGCAGATACAGACTCGTATCGGCTTGAATCATTTCTAATGCACGACTTCGTGGAGGCATGCCTGAGGGAATACATCATACTTGAACACGGACACGGCCAATTCTGCTCAACACTTGGCGACTTTGTCCATGCCCACGCGCACTTAGTGCCCATGAGTGCTTTCAACGTGATCGATTTTCAATATGGTCCCTCAGTTTCTTACGATTCACTTGCAGCGGCCTTGAAATCCGTCCCTACTAACTGTGAATACTTGCTGTGGGGACGCTTGGGGGCAACGATCAACATCATTGTTGGGCCAGAAATGCCAAAGCGGGCCATTCGCATGCAACTTGAAAAAGCAAAGGAGCGCTAACTGTGGACGACGCACCACCAGCCCGCGAAGAGGGAATGCCCCCTGCCATAACTTACGCAGTGCAGGCACGTGCAAAAGGGCGCGACATCTGGATCCGCGCTAGAACGAATGCATTTGCCCACAAACTTGAGGCAGCGAAGCTAGGCCGCTGGTCGAATGTCTCATTTTGTTTGGAAGTTACTTTTATTGTCATCCCAATAGTGTGCGTCGCGCTATCCCTTCAGTTTCATACCGCAGCTGAAGTAATGAATCAGAAGTCGCCGGTCTTACAAGACGAAGTTCTTGGAATAATCGCCATCACTTCGAACGGCATAGCACTCTTAATAAAAATCATAACGGGGCGGCTCCAATGGAGCGAGAGGCAACTTGAGCACCAGAATCTTTTGGCCAGCTATCAGTTGATCGCGCAGAAGGCCCGCAGATTGGACAATACTGAAGCCCTGACGCAGGACGATATAAATCATCTTTGTCGCCATCTCGAGGAGACGTTTGAGATATACAAGACTACGGGCATCGAACCTGATGACAAGGTTTTTAGGGAGGCCCACCAGGTCTTACTCGGGTTGAAAACGTATCCCTTTGGAATAACGGTTAATGATTTAAAATAGGAATTATTACTCGCAATCTGGCCGAAAGGAATGGGAATGTCCCAGATGATATCACCCAGCCCCGCCCTTTGGGGATCCAAGTGAGTAATTAGAATTCATGAAGCGTCGTTACTCCCCGCTTTTCCGAGATTTAACCGATAAGCTTCAGCGGCCTGACCTGCGCGGCTGAATTATGCAGGCACTAAGTGTACTAGCCTCGTAGCTACCCCTGCCAGATTACGCTCTGCGCCACTTCGGGCCGACTGCCTTCCAATACTTTCCTCGGTAATCTCTTTTCTCATGCCCCGTGTTCTCGCGGGCACGGCGAGATGGGGAATGCCCCTGCGCGCTGGCGGCTCGGCGGGCTTCTGCTTTGTCGCTTCCAGCGACACCCTCCGGGTTTGCGGTCCCCCCAAGAAACAAAACGATAGAGCGAAGTTTCTTGGCTCCCCCGCAAAAAGGCAGCCCTTGGCCTGGCGAGCAGGTCCCACTCGCTTTTAGTGCCCCGCGAGACAAGGGGCAGAAAAGGAGAAACAACCGTGACCGAGGAAATCAAAACCAGGCAGATAGCAAGGGAATCGAGGCGCGTCGTCAATCCTGGCCTGCGGGCCAGCACAGGAGGGGCGTCCGTCAGACGGACTGAGAGATCGAGGCGAGAACTCAACCGCTTCAGCAGGCGGAACGCTCTGTTGGTTGCGATGCTTCCGCTTGTCAGACGCATCGCTCTCAAGGTCCGTGAACATCTTCCCGCCCATGTGGAAGTGGATGACCTGTACTCCAACGGAATAGTGGGGCTGGTTGATGCCATCGCAAAGTTCGATGTGGGCAAGCGGGTGAAGTTGGAGAGTTACGCACGGCACCGGGTTCGCGGAGCCATTTTGGACGGTCTCCGCACCGCCGATCCCGCCACGCGAGATTTGCGCCGAAAGAACAACGCAATCCTCAAGCTCTATCGGAAATTAGAAGTCAAGTTCGGACGGCCTGCCCACGACGACGAGATGGCAGCGGCATCGGGAGTGAATCTGGCGCAATGGCATCGGATGCTGAACGAGGTTCACAGTGCCGGTCTTGACGGCAGTTCACGTGTCCTTTCGGCAGGCCCCACCGTGCGGCTGCCATCAACCGACCCGGAGCTTTTGATTGATCGCAGCGACGACCCATTTGACCTCTGCTATCGGGGCGAACAGCGTGAGATTCTAGGCCGGGCGCTTACCCACCTGCGAGACCGCGAAAGGCAAATCGTCTCTCTCCGCTATCGCGGGGGGATGACGATGAAACAGATTGCCCAAATCATGCACGTGGATGAATCCCGTGTCTCGCAGATTCATTCCACCGCCATAGCCCGATTGAAGGCAAGCGTGAACTCCTTGACGCACCCACCAAAGATTGAAACCTCAGAATGCGCCGCTCGTCCGAGGGCAGCCAGGGCGGGGGCTTAACCGGCCCAACCCTCAATGCCGGAAAGGAGCGATATGGAAATTACTCTTGCGAGACTACAAAAGCTGATCGACGGCAAGGCTCCCATAGTCGGTATTCCACGACCGACCGAAAAGCCCTTCGCGGTCGAACGTGCAAGGCTTGCGGGGCTGATTGAAGGGATAGAAGGGTGCGAGATCAGCCTGAACGCGCATCTCGAAATCCACGCCGTGGCCCGGCACTACAAGCTCAACGGCTTGGACATGCGGCGGTGGACTGACTCTTACAAAACGTTGCGCGCATGGGCCACGCGCCAACGGGTCAAAAGGGAGGCTCCAAAACTCTCGACGACGGACCGGCGAAAATCGGAATTGCTGAGAAAAATCGCTAGTACCGAGCGCAAAGCCCGCCAGCTTGCGGTCTGCCCACCCTATAACCCGGTACTGGAAATGGGAGACACCGCGAGCGATTACGAACGCCAACAATGGGCAGCGTGGGTTTCTCAAAAGTCGACGCGCCGGAAAATCGGCAAGCTCGCCACGGTCCACGGCCTGATTCACGGTTACATCCCCGAAGCCGTCATTCGCCAGCCACACAAGCTCTACGAAGCCTTTATCTCCCTCACCGGGCGAAGCGTAACCAAGTACGGTGACCTCCGCACGACAAGCCGAAGTGAAAAGCCAATCGAAGCTGAATACCTAAAGCACCTGTACCAGTACGCAGGCGGGGCTTTCCAAACCAAACCATATCGACGACAGGAGTGGAGGACTCCCGACGAAATCAGGGAAGAGCGCGTGAACTACTGCCACCGAATGCGCGACTGGCGGAACGCCCAGGAAACGGTCAATTGGCTCCGCGCCCAGCTTGTGAGTTTCGAAAACTGCCAGGAGGACGCAAATGGTCTGTCTTGACTGCGGAAGTGCAATCGAAGAGGGCAGGAGAGATCGCGCGCCCGTTGCCGCGCGATTCTGTCTAAAATGTCGATTTGGCCGACGACGCCGGCACAACCTGAAATACTACTGGCTGCCTCAGCATGAGGCTTACATGCGCGCCCACTACCACGGTGGGCTTCATCAGCGGGGCCGCGTCATCAAGGAGCTAATCAGGCAGACCGGTTTCCCCCGCTGGTTTATCAAGCGGCAAGCACGGTGCCTCGGCTTGACCATGCACCAAGACCGTCGTCCGTGGGCGGAATGGGAGATTGAAACATTGGACAGGCTTCTTGGGAAAGTCTCGGCAGGCACCATCGCCAAGCGCCTGAAACGCACCGAAACCTCCGTGGTAATGAAAATCAAGGCTCTCGGACATTCCCGCCGCCTTGCGGAGGGCTACACCATGCGCGACCTCGAAGAATGCTTGGGCGAGGACCACCACAAGATTCAGAAATGGATTGTCAACGGCTGGCTCCGCGACAGGTTACAAGGCACCAATCGTCACAATGGGAACGGGCACGACATCCACCGCTTTCGAGAAAGCGACATTGTCCATTTTATCCAGAAACACCCGATGGAGATTTCGCTGGGGAAGGTTGACCAAACTTGGTTTTTGGACCTCGTGTTACTCAAGGGCACAGAACTCCACGAGAACTACTTCCAGCCCCAAACGTCTCCCGAGGGTGATGCCGCTTGATGCTTGGCTACTAGTCGGACGAGGCGGGAGTGGGCCGCCGCAAACCCCGCGGGGCTTGCTGGCGCGCGGAGACGGCCACGTCGTGAGCCTCGATGGAGTTCGTTACACATACCTGTCGGAGAGATATCCCCTCAACTTATCGTTCTTGAGAGCACTGATCGCGGTGTCCCAATGGCCACAGACAAACCTCTCCCTGTCGCTGGCAGACAAAATCTCATTCCAAACGTCGTGCAACTGTCGCCCCGAAAACCGCTGCAAACCAGGAGAAAGCGCCAGATATTCAGGGTGCAGAACGTTGATCCGGTCGTTCTGAGAGTGAGTAAGATGCACGATACGGTAGTCCTCTAACGTATATTTTCCAAGGGTTTTTCCCGTAGTCATCTTGGCGAGCAGCGTCATCCGCAAAAGCTGATAGAGGTGGTCAGGTGAAAGATCATACATCCCCATGGATGATTTCAGGCTGGTTGGCCGATACTCTTCGTCAAAGTCGAAAGGGAGGTCGCCCTGCCTTCTCAATTCAGCAAGAACCCGAGAATACCTCCTCAGCCTTTCAATGCCTTTCCCGCCGCAGAACCTGCCCAGGGCAAGCTCACGGCTCAATCCTTCGGTGAATTTCCACTCGATCAAGACCTGGGTTGTTTTCCGGTTGACCTTTGCCAACACAAAAGCATCGACGCTCGTTCGGTTCTGACCTCTGCCACCTCCCTGTTCATTGATCGGAGAATTTCCAGGGCCGATCCATTCAAAGACGGCATAGCCCTCATCGTGATAGGTTCGCCCCTCAAAGCAGACCGGGGACGGGAACTCGTATAACTCCTCGATCTCAAGGCCAAACGACGGAAGAAATCGTGCTAACTCCAATGGATCGGTGGCCGTGGAGCCGATCACGTTTAGGCACGCAGCGCAACTGCTCAGCGGATTGCGTTTGGTTTCCTCGTGAAGTTTCACGGCTGGATCAATTCTTTGGAAGACTGACTCATCGAAGATCAACTGCGGCATGAACTTCTTCTGAAAATCAAGAGTAAGTTTGTTCACGGTGTGCCTCCCCGCCAGGACGAGAACCGCTACATGGTCTACTGGACCACGGGAGACTGTCAATTGCTCGACGTAAAGGGGTTTCGAAAGGCAACATCGCCACGCTGGCTTTGACAATGCGCTGTCCGTGCCGTATCCTCTCGGGAGTTGTCCACAGACAATTATGCGGGAGGGCGAACCACGGGTTTTGCACCATCCATTACGGAACCTTTCCGCCCTCTGCTGTCCGTTACGAGGTGATTCGTGCCACTTTCTCCTAAGCAAAAGGAAGTCCTTGTGACATTAGGTGAGTTGGTGCTCCGCGCATTCGACAGGATTTCGGACCACGCTCGTGGCAAGCTTTCGGGAGGTGTGCGACCCGATGGGTCGTCCCTGCTACCAGAGGAAGCCAGACGAAACCTCTCGCGTATTCTGTACGAAGATAGACAAGCCCTGCAAACACTTCAGCATGAACCCTCCATTGCACGAGTAGAGGTGACTTGGCTGGACACGAATGCGGAAGAAGTCCTTTATGTATGCCGCACTTCCAGTGCTGGAATTTGTCCAGATGGACTTGAGGGTCGGCTTGTTTCATATCGGGCAGCACTAGGAAGACTGGCCGCGATTCCAGCAGGCAAGGAAGTTGAGATCGCTATACCTCGCGGTGAGCGCCCCGCGCTTGTTCGGGTGAGGGCGGAGTTGCACCCTTCCCACGTCGCCGCTGGTTGGGACTCAATCGACAACTCCTTCGAGCTTATTGACTGGCGTGTGGCGATAGAGTCGATTCGTCGCCTACTGGACTATGAACGGCAGGCTCCTGCCGCTCCTATCGTCTCCGATTTCCTCGCTCAAATGTTTGCCGAGGATCAGGCTCAGCAGCTCTACTTGAGCCAGCGCCGAAGAAAGATCATTGACAGGATGCAGCTCCGGGACCGACCGACGCTGGACCAGTACCAAGACTTGATCTTTCGCCTACCTCTTGACAAACAGCTTTTTCTTCTCGGCCCCCCGGGTACTGGCAAGACTACCACCCTCATTAAGCGGCTCGGGCAAAAACGGACGGAAGAAGCTCTGACCATGGAGGAAGCTGACAAGCTTACTTTGCTGGGGATCAAGGATGATTTTCTGGCGCCTTCCGGTTGGGTCATGTTTTCTCCGACAGAACTCCTAAAACTCTACGTCCAAGAGGCCTTCAATAGGGAGAGCATCCCTGCTCCCCGCCAGAATCTGCGCACGTGGGATGCTGAGCGAATCAGCGTTGGCAGGGACGCGTTGCGCCTATTGAAAGGTGCGACCGGCGGCCGCTTCGTTCTAGCGGACGCCGAGGACACATTGATCGACTGCCGTAGTCCCTCACTGGCGAGGTTGCACGACGAGGTTGCTAGCGAAGTTGACTCAGGAGTCGTTGCGCGGTGTTCGCGGGCCCGTGAATGGATGCGGGATTCAAATGACGGAACAGTGCAAGGCGTATTGGCTAAGATTGAGGCACGCTTTGGCAGTGGGCCCGTTACGTTAAAGATGCTTCACGATCTTGGGAGGGATGCTCAGGTCTTCTCGTCAGACCTCGATCTCCTCAGTGGACAAATTGATGAGCAACAGCGGGCATTTGCCAATCGGATGCTAATGCCTGACCCGGTCCGCGGTTTGAGCGAGCTTGCAGGGGCTCTATTGAGAGATTCTGCCCCCGACTTCTCTGCCGAAGAGGAAGAGCAGGATGAGGAAGAGGAGAGTGAATCTTTTGGTGACGAAATCCCTGCTTCCAGCGACGGGACCCGAGGAGAGGCAGCAGCGGGCAAAGTGCTACTCCGGGCCGTTCGGTGGCTGGCGGTAGACGCATTGCAAGGTCATCGCCGCCCTGCAGCGGGGGATGTCGGAAGCGCCCTGAGGTGGCTCGGCGACCGCGCCCCCTCCGGGGAAGAATTGGTCGAACTTGGGCAGCGAATTCAACTTCTGAGACGGCTGCGAATCTTGTCTGGCGCTCCGCGATCACTTATTTTTGGAGTTCCCTCAATCTACAGCCGATTCAGACGGCGATGTGCGGCGGAAGGCCGATGGTTCCGGAACATTCTCCCCCGATATAACAAGATTTCCCCAGCAGAGGCGGACGTCCTGATCTTGGTGATGCTCAGGAACGCACGCCGAGCCCTCGATGAGCTAGGAAGCAAAAGCTGGCTCAAGCCAATAGAGGACAGATACCTGATGCAAGTCCTTGTCGACGAGGCCACCGACTTTTCCGCCGTCCAATTGGCTTGTATGCTTGAACTCGCCCATCCGAAGCTCCGGGCCTGGTTTGCCTGCGGCGACTTTCGGCAGCGCATTACCAGGCATGGAATACTCGCTAGCGATGAACTTCGCTGGATTGCCGCCAAGGCAAACGTATCCCAAATTGAGATACGCCAAATCGAAACCGACTATCGCCAAAGTCCGCGTCTTAGGGCGCTGGCAGAAGCCTTGGACTCCGGTCGCCTACCCGATTCTTTGCCGGTCGACGGCGATCCACCACCATTGCTGGCGGAATACCTAGCGGGCGAGGAGCTTGCAGCATGGCTGGCCGAACGCATTCTCGAAATCGAGCGATCGGTTGGAAGCCTTCCTTCAATTGGAATCTTCGTAGACGGGGAGGACCGAATCGACCCGTTGGTAGCCTCAATTCGGCCAAGATTGACGGAACGGAGCCTGAGGATTGTGGGGTGCAGGGACGGCAGGGACGTGGGAAATGTTCAAGAAGTTCGGGTCTTCGATATCCAGCATGTCAAAGGCTTGGAGTTTGAGGCGGTGTTCTTCGTTGGGGTCGATTCGCTAGCCGAAAGGTTGCCAGACCTTTTTGACAGGTACATCTATGTGGGCGTCACAAGGGCAGCGGCTTTCTTAGGAATCACTTGCCAAGCTAGACTGCCCGAGACTCTGGAATCTGTACGCCCGCTCTTGTCGGAACAAACCTGGGCAGCATGAAGCGGCGTGTTTTGGGTGGCACACAATCGTCACCGGATAAGGAACCCCCACGGCAGCTTCACAGTTCACGCGATTGCCGAACGATGTCCGGGGCGAAAGCCCCAAGATGGTAAAGGCCTTGGTGGTGGGAATTACAAGCCGGGGCTGTCGGCGGGGGTCCAGGATAAGGACAGGCGCGGTCTGGCAAAGTTTTCCGCGCGGACTTTATCCCATACGCCTGGCTCTGCATTGCCGGGGCCGTAAATTCATTTGCCGGTGCCGGTGATGGTCACGCGCGCTTAGGAGTGCCGGTTCGCCTGGACTGACCTTTTCTTAAAACGCGCCGCCAGTGGTCCCGCCACTCGCCCTGATCTTCCCCACTGTGGGGCGAGCAGTCAGGGTTGGACGCCGCCCAAATAACCGTCCGTCTCTTGTCATCCGCCAATAAGCCCGATACCACTGTTCTGGTACTCACCTCCGTTCTGTCCCTTTTTCTCGCGGGCACGGCTCGGGGTAATTCTCTGCGCCCGGCGGACGCACGCTCTGCAGGCCTTCTGCTTCCCCGGTGAACCGGGGCCTTCCAGGTTCATGGCTCCTCCGTTGTGTGATTTGAATCATCGTTTGGCCGTTTTTGAACCATCGTCTGGCCGCTCGCCTGTCGTAAGTCTTTTAGATCTAATAGACGCCAGAACGCTGCCTCAAAGGCTCGAACCATCGGTTGGCCGAAAGTACAGAATTCGATGCGTGAGGCTACAGGGCCAGGATGCGACGGGAAAACGCGTCGGTCAGCAGTGAAATCCACGGCCTCCCCAGGACGCGCCCCGTCTGGGAGCAGACCGCCCAGACATCCGCCTGCGTGTGATCGACGTGAGCGATCTCGAAGGGCCGGTCCCCATGGCGCGGCGTGCGTTCGTCCAACTCCCAATAGAACGGCTGAAGGGGGTAAGCGGCCCGGCGGCCGCACCGTTTTTGGGCCTGCTCAGCGCCTCCGCGACGGTGGACCGCGAGCGTAAACGTCTTGTAGCTCGGAGCGGGCATCTGTATTCGGTCGCAGGCCAGCTTAAGCGCCGCCCACGTCGCGTACATGGTTTTCTGCTTCAGCGATTCATAATCCTTATCAATAAAGTCCATCATCAACGACCGCACTTGCTCCGGGAGTTTATTGACAGCGTTACCGCGATTCGGCTTGGGGAGCAGGCCCAGATAGCCGCATTCGGACTGCATCTGCGCCACCCGGTAATCTGATATCCAACGTCGTAAAGTTCGGCAGGGTACGGGATCGTGGCACTCGCCCCTCAAGGCCCGCGAAACGATATGAAACCGCCGTGTGGCCTCAGCCAGATCGCTTTCGCTCGCAACCAGGAGACGGTGTTGAATCTGCGAGCCGCCGATGCCTGTGCCAGGATGCGGACGGGGAGTGGCAGGTTCCCCGTGGTCACCATCTCGGCTCTGCGGCTTCTCCAGCCAGACTCTCACCTTGTCCGGCTCCGGCAGCAGCGCCGATTGGAGGTCAACGAAAATATCTCCGACTGCGATTAGGGAGTAAACATCGTCTCGGCTCAACGCTCCGTCCGTAGTCCGAAACAAATCTTCCAGCAAGCACCCAGGTCGGGCGGCAACCTGAGCCATGACACGCTGCCGAGAAAAGGAATCAACCTCCGGTGTAGTTCGCAGGTAGTCCTCGAGAAACTGGATGTTTCGTTGGAAAATCCAGTTAATCTCCGTGGAAGATCGCACCCGGTAGTAAAGCCCATAGCGCTCAGCATATTCCCGGCCGGGCGGGCAGACCCATCCGCCGTCCTCGCGCCGGTATCGGTTCGGGTTGCGCTCCGACAACCTGGCAAGTTCCTCTTCAGTCTTACACTCCTCCCATCCCGCTTTCGTCCTACGAATGACGAAGTAGTCGGGAGTATGGAGTACCCCCAGGTGCCGTCCATGGGCACTCTCATAGTCCAGATTGATGGAATTGGGCTGGTCCCAATATTCCAAGACCTCGTCGTCATGCTCCAGTTCGTACACGGTCGGCAACTCCACGCGGTGGCTTTCGAACTGGATCGTGACTCCCATCTTCCTGCTGGGGTAGCGACCAGTAACATTGGAGTGGCCGCCGCCCACCCGCCGCGCCGGGTTCGAGGCCCGAATATGGGCCACTACAGATAGCGCCTCGTCGGGAAGGCCCATCCCATTGGCCCAGGCCGCGAAATCCTGTTGGCTCAGCATTCCCTGACCCACCCTCCGACTTGCCACCTCATCGGCGGGGCTCCTTCTTGCGCTTCGCTTTCAACGCCTTCGTGTACCGCACCCCTGCCTCACTCACCAGTTCCTGCACGCGCCGCCCATTGGCGAGTGCTTCACGAACCTCCGGAACGAGTTCTTCAGGTACATAGATTGAAAATCGCTTGCCCGCGTGCCGACCATAGAGAGCGTAGCTGGAGTGATACTTCCCCTTGGCGCACGCCGGGCAGTTCTTGCGGATGCACGGGCTCTTCCGCAGGCAGAGTGATCCATCTGCAACGGGCGAAAGCTTCTGCACCTCGGCATGGAACCATCGGATGACGGACTCTGGAGTCTCGACCATGTACGTGGGTAACTATACTCACGTACAAACGTAAAAGCAAAGCTTTTTTCACAGCCGTGCCTCGCAGCAACGCTCCGTCTACTGGCACCATTCCGATCGCCGGGATGGTACCCAGCAGACCTCTGACCTGCCCGCGCCAACTTCTCCCTCTGCTGTGTTCCTGATTACCTCGTCCCCTCTCCTTTTCGACCCCTTTTCTCGCAGGCACGGCGAGATGGGAAAACCTCCTGCGCGCTGGCGGCGCGGCGGGCTTCTGCTTCGGCTTCGCCGCCCTCCGGGTTGGTGGTCCCCCCAAGAAACTTGTGACTTGAACCAAATGCAATCTGTACTTTCGGCCAAACGATGGTTCAACGCGGGAAGTTGATGCAGGAAGGCGAATCTAGAGGACTTACGACAGGTGAGTGGCCAAACGATGGTTCAAAAACGGCCAAACGATGGTTCAAATCACACGTTGCACGGCGCCTCCATAAAAAGCAGCCCCTGGCCTTGGGAGCAGAACCCACTTACTGCAAGGTGCCCCGCGAGAAGCGGGACCAGAAAACGGAGGATTTTATCGTGTACCTGTATGTTCAGTGGATTTGATGGGCTTTTTGGGGTCGGACGCCGAGAGTCGTAAAACGCGGGACGGCGTTCCATTAACCGTTCTTTCGCTCGCCACCAAGCGATCGTGGAAAGACAGTAAGGGCGAGTGGCAGTCGCAGACCGAATGGCATCGCGTCACATGTTTCGGTCAGGTCGCCGAGTTCGCGGCCAGCTTGAAGAAGGGCGCGCACATTCACATCACCGGCTATCTTCGCTCACGCGAGGTTGAGAAGAACGGCACCGGCCGCGGCAAAAAGAGCGGAGCCAAGGCGAAGGTCCGGGCGTGGGAAGTCCGCGCAATCCGGATTGCCAAGCTCGACCGCGCCGCCCAAGAAGATCCTTCCAACGACATTCCCGCCAACGATCCCGCCTTGTAATTCCCACCAACAGGGCCTCGCCACCAGGCGGGGCCCTATCCCATTCGCCCCTATCCAAGCGCTTTCCGCCGCATCTACTGGCGAGTCGTCGCCATAATCCACGTCGCGTTCAATCCCGAACGCTACCCCACTTAGTCGCTGAGAATCTCTCTCACCGTGCGGCGCACCTTTATTGGCAGGTTGGCCGACAAGAACCTTGCAACCTGAGTTTGGGCCTTAAAGAAGTTGGCTGGCGTCAGGTCCTTACCTTTCATCTTCTTATAGCGCTTTCGCTCATTCACAAAGGATTTCCGCACCACCACCGCGCACCCATCAACAGTCTCGAGCCAAGGACGCGTAGGGTCCTTGATCTCTTTCTCAAGAAGCGCTGTAAAGGTTGGATGACCCCATTTTGCCCCCGCCCCTTGGAGTGCCTTAACCAACATCGAAAATACTGCTAACTTCATATGGCTTGCCAGTTGCGCCACGTACTTTTTGTATTGAGACAGTTCGCCGACACAGTCACCAGCGATTTTGCCTACGAGGTGTATCTGGTACGCGAGTTCGGGGCTTGTGGATTTTATTATGTCGTAGGCCTTCCCTTCGAATAGTTCGCCAAGCTCACTCTTTGCAATCGCCGGGCCGAGTTCCTTGCGGCCCCAGTGGAAGGCCGCGACGAGCTGGGTTAGCTTGGTGATAGTAGGGCCACGCTGAACCCCAACGCTCTTGAGCTCCGTCTGTCGGCAAACCCATTCCTTTGCTCGACGTTCGTAAAACAATTTTTTCGTGCGAAAGAATCTCGCGAGTTCATGCTGAAAATCATCGTTTGAGACCAAATTCCATTTCTTGATGTCATTCTGCGTGTTGCTGCGAAGCGAGATCTTCTCAATGATGTCCTTTCTCGTCGCTACCTGATCGCTCAATTCCGAAGGGCTAACTGGCGGGATTTGGATGATCCTTACCATGACTCTTGCGGTGGGGGGCGGATTCTCAGCGTCTCTAATACTGTGAAGCGTCTGGGACCCATTCACGATCCGTGGATTTTCGATTCTGACTTCATGAGACCCGGGGTCATGAGTGTGCTTTTTGCACAGCATAGTTATCCCGTTATTGCTAAAGACGAATTCCTGAGGCGCACCCTCGAATGTCGCGCGAATGTCCTTGTTTACAGGGGTGGCCCCGAGGTCTAATCTGATGTTCCGCGCGAAAAGCAGTTCGTATGGGTCTTCCCTCATGTAATTGACAAAGTCTACCAGTCGAGCGAACACGATCGACGTCGGAACTGACGAGTCTCGCTTATCGGCAGACAGGACTGTGTTGATGCCGGTCAGCAGGAGGGGAGGAGTCTCGGGCATGGCGTCTTCAATGTAATCGACCACGAACTGCATGATCTCTTCAAGGTGGAAAACCTCTACTCCCGTGTTCTTTACTGACTCGTACTGATTGGGGTTGCGCCTGTAATTGGTAAGAAAGACCAAATGAGCCTTGCCGCCATCGTAGTGGTCAAAAAGCTTCCTGTACCTTGGCCTCAAGTCCGGCCGCGCCAATTTCAGGTAGGAAGACCGGTTTACCTTATTCGCGAAGGCCTGCCAAAACCTCTCCAATTCGTCGTAGAACGCCACAGGAGCAAGCTTGTTGTAGGACTCAGTAAACTTTGAATTCACGACGAAATGCTCAACTGACTTTCCGTTTACCACATGGAAAAAGGTGTCGATCTTGGCGTCGCCGGCCCCGTCCGAGGGAAGAACCTCTTGTGGCCTTTGGAAATACATTTGCGCGAACCAGCGGGGAAATGCTTGTGGAGCCTTGAGGCCGGTTTCCTTCCCAACATCACTTATCCGCGCCAACATAAAATCGAATAGTTGCTTCGCTTCGTACATATTTTTCTCCCAGCTTTGTCCTAGCAGTTGCGTGATTATACATCTTGCGTAGGCATCTCCCCATGCATTCATTAGCACATCTTCCATGAGTTCGACCCCTCTGTAATCCTAATTTGGTTAATCACAATCGAGTCATTTGTCACGAATAAGACATCTCTATGAACCAAACCTCTCGATGCCGCACAAGAGCAGCCTTGAGGCACCTCTTCCGCGACCTCGACCTGGTTAGCTATCCTCCTTTCTTCGTTGTGCTTCCACTCCCTAACTCACCCATTTCACTGCCATCTGCCTTGATTTCCCCGATCTCCCTCCTTTTCTAGCGCCCCTTCTTCTCGCGGGCACGGCGAGATGGGGAAAGCCCCTGCGCGCTGGCGGCACGGCGGGCTTCTGCTTTGTCCGTTCGCTGACGGACACTCTCCGGGTTTGCGGTCCCCCCAAGAAACAAATCACAGAGCGAAGTTTCTTGGCTCCCCCACAAAAAGCAGCCCTTGGCCTGGCGAGCAGGCCCCACTCGCTTTTAGTGCCCCGCGAGAAAAGGGGCAGAAAAGGAGAACAAACCGTGACCGAGGAAATCAAAACTAGGCAGACAGCAGAGGAAACGACGAGCGCGGTCGAATCCGGCCAGCAGGCCGACACAGGCAGCGCGCGCTATGGCGCTGAGAGAAAGGCAATGATCTCGTGGGCCGCTCTGTTAGACGAGGCCGTGAAGAAGCCCGGCTTCATTCATGAGGCATACAGCCGTTTCCACAATTACAGCCTTGGGAATCAGCTTTTGGCCTTGTTCCAGTGCTTTGAACGTGGCATCCAGCCGGGGCCGCTCGCCACTTTCCCCAAGTGGAAGGAGCTAGGCCGACACGTCAAGAAGGGAACGAAGGCATTAACGCTCTGTGTGCCTCTGACTTGCACGCGAAGCAAGACGGTCAAAAAGGATGACGGCACCAACCAGGAAGAGGAATTTTCCTTTACGCATTTTACATACAAGGCCAACTGGTTTGTCTTGGCGCAGACGGAAGGGGCCGAATACCAGCGGAGCGCGATTCCCGAATGGAACGAGCAGACGGCACTTGCCGCGCTGAAAATCGACCGAATCCCCTTTGGGGACTTGGATGGCAACGCCCAGGGTTACGCCAAGCGTGGCCGGAAGATCGCCATCAGCCCGATTGCTGCGCAGCCATCCAAAACCCTCTTCCATGAACTGGCCCATGTCGCCCTCGGTCACTGTGAGGAAGGCGACCTCTCCGATACCGAAACCACGCCCCGCAATATTCGCGAAGTAGAAGCCGAGGCCGTGGCGCTCCTTTGCTGTGAATCGCTTGGACTGCCAGGCGCGGAATATAGTCGGGGCTATATCCAATCGTGGGGCCGAGGCCAAGCTATAAGCGAGCGTTCTGCCCAACGCATTTTCCATACTGCCGACCAGATTCTTCGAGCGGGCCGGAACACTGAACCAACCGACGAAGGTCAATGACGACCGGCTTTTATTGAGTGCAACCACGGAAGGAGTCCGCCCATGGAAGCCCTATTTCCTCTCGGTCAGATCGTTGCGACGCCCGGCGCTCTCGACGCTTTGACCCGCGCCGAGCAGACGCCTACCGAGTTTTTGGGTCGTCACGCTGCGGGCGATTGGGGACAGCTTGATGCCCACGACGTGGCCGAGAACCTTTACGGCCTGAAGCATGGCTTCAGGGTCTTGAGCAGTTATCGAACCAACGCAGGCGACACGCTTTGGCTGATTACCGAAGCGGACCGCGCCAGCACAACCATTCTTTTGCCCCAGGAATACTAAATCCCAACAAAGGAGAATTGTCCGTGAACAACACAACTATAATTTCCCCCGTGACTGAGAACGCCCCTTTGGTTCAGGAAATCCCTCTGGACCGCATTGTCGAATCGAAGACCAACCCGCGCCGCGTTTTTGACGACCTCAAGCTACGCGAATTAGCGGCCAATGTTAAGGACCACGGTGTGCTTCAACCTGTACTGGTACGGCCCCATCCCGCTGGTGGTGACGGCCAGTTCGAACTCGTGGTAGGAGCGCGCCGCTACCGGGCGTCCAAGCTGGCGGAAAAGCCGTCCATCCCCGCCCGCGTTGTGAACCTCAGCGACAGCGCAGCCCTTGAAGTTCAAATCATTGAGAACCTCCATCGCGCCGACGTGCACGAATTGGACGAGGCTTTCGGCTACAAGGCGTTGATGGAGCAAAACCCCGACCAATACACCGTGGAAGTCATCGGCACCAAAGTGGGGAAGAGTGCCGCTTACGTGCTCGGTTTATGTTCTTAAAAACATAAACCGAGTTATGTTGACAGTTGATTTATGTGGTCCCCGGAACGCGCAACCGCGACGCGCGCAGATGACGCGATCCCCGGAGACCACATAAGTTCGGCCTGCCTAGATCGCCCGCAAGAATTCCATCAAGTTTCCGTCCGACCTTACAGTTGGCGTTTTTAGACCCGCTGTGCTGCACTTTTCCAGAGCGCGTGCCTTCATTTCGAGATCGATTTCCGCATAAACCTGGGTGGTGTCCAATGAGGTGTGTCCCAACCATGCGCGGATGGTATTCAGATCAACCCCCGCGCGTAATAAATGAGTTGCGGTTGAATGCCGGATCGTGTGTGGGCTGATTCTTTTCGAGCACAGTGACGGTAGCGACGTAGCGGCACGCGCCACGCACGCTCGGAGTACCCCGTAAATGCCGAAGCGCGTCAGTGGTCCCGCGCGTTGGTTGATGAACACTCGTTCGTCCGGCGGTCGGTCCTTCACGAGGCGTGCCAGTTCCACCGCAGTTTTCGGCCACAGAGGACAACGGCGGACTTTCCGGCCCTTGCCGAGTATGCATACGCTCGCATCCGTATGCGAAGAGGCGCCAAGGTCAAGATCAGCGATACAGAGATTGGCGGCCTCGCTCACGCGGGCACCTGAGTTGTACAGAAACAAGAGAAGGGCGTAATTTCGCCGACCAACCTTCGTTGCTCGATCCGGGACTGCGAGAAGCGCATCCACTTCGGGCTTGTCAAGGTAAGGAATCAGTCTGCGGGTCGTTTTCTTGAACGGCACGGTCCTCACGCCTCCGTACCATGCCACATGTTGGGGGCTATACTCGGCGATAAAGCGTGCCAGCGAGTGTATTGCTGCCAGCCGCTGATTGCGGGTCGTAACGCTGACGTGGCGTGCCTGTTCGAGGTGATTTAGAAACTGTCGGACACGATCTCCTGAGAGGTCCGCTACCTCCAGCCTGTCCAGTGGTTTCCGGAGTTGCCCGGCAATGAACGGCAGCAGCATGGCCAGTGTGTCCCTATAGCTGCTCTGCGTGTGGTGCGAAAGGTTGCGCTCCCTGATCATATGTTCAAGAAGGAAGCGCCGTACCCACGGTGCGAGTTCATCATATTTGTCCATCGTTCACCTCCCCTGCGTAATTTGCGAATCGCAACGCTGCTTCAGCCAACAACTCGGGGGTCATTGTCAGATACCGCTGGGTACATGACAGGCTGATGTGGCCAAGATGCGTAGAGAGCGCAGGAAGAAGACGCTGAACGTCTGCCCCGGTCCGGTACCAAGCCGTTAGCCGATGAACAGCGAAAGAATGCCTCAGATCATGCAGGCGCGGCTGGTACCGGGCATTTTGGCGCGTGATGCCAACGTGCTTTCGTAATCGGAGGAAGGCATCTTCTACAACGAACCTCCTGACCGTAGAGCCACTCTTGTACGTGAAGAAAGGATCGCGACCGTCCCGCCGCAGACCTAACTGGCGGCGCCCTCTGTCATACTCGGTTAGCACTGGCAGCAGTTGGCCATTGAGTGCGATGCGCCGACTCTTGTAAAACTTGGTGAATCGTACGCTGAGAACCCCTTCGGCTAGATCGACATCCGCACAGCTGAGGCGAAGCGGTTCGCTGATTCGGAGGCCCGCGCCGTACAACAGTAACAGGATGGCCCGCAGGGTGATCGGTTCGAGCTTGCACCACTTCTGTTGGTAGGTTGAAGTTCCGTCGAGCAGCCGCTTGAGTTCCTCTCGCGAGTAGATGTAGGGCACGAAAGGAATCGGCTTCTTTGGCCGCCGTATTGGCAACGGAGACCGATCAGTCCAACCGTGCTGGATGGCGAACCTCCAGAGGCCGCTCAGCGCATCGTGTTTACGGTGCCAGAACAGAGTCACGGAGCCTCGACCGTTGAGGTACCGAATCGCGGAATCAGAGTTGATTTTCGCGAGTGGCACTTTGGGCCCCACCTTTTTCATGAAGGAGTTGAGAATTGTAGCTTCCGTTTCAAAAACCATCCCGATGGCTTGTTTGTAGGCGACGTATCTGGATATTGCATTGCGCAGTTTCATAGCAGGCCTCCAAGGTCGAGATTCGCAACTTCGCGCAGAGCTGACATGTCCACCTTGGCGTACACGCGAGTGGAATCAAGAGAGTGATGGCCGAGGTGACCTCCAACCTCAGTCAGCGTGAGGCCCTGAGAAAGGAGATGCGTGGCGCACGCGTGCCGAAGTGAGTGTGGTCCGGTGCGCGGCGACTTGATGCCGAGGCGCTTGAAACGTGTGGCGACGATTCCGTAAAGGCCACCGTGTCGGAACGGCCGGAGCGGGGCGTTTATTCGGAGAAAGATTTCCGGGTAATTCGTGTGGTGCGGGCGCACCTCACGAATGTAGCGCGCTATCCCATCAGCGACGGAGGGGATAAGCGGACACACACGGACACAACGGTGCTGTTTCGTCGCAGTAATTGAGATCGTCTTTTGTTCCCAGTTTATGTCCTCCAAACGAAGGCGACGGACTTCACCGACCCGCAATCCGTACACGGCAAGCAAAAGCAGGATGGGACGGTCCCGGATATCGAACTTCCGGTTCGTTTCTGTGCTGGCGATGAGACGCTGTACATCCGTCCATGAGGGTCCGAGAGGCAGTTGCTCGTGCTGATAGACGCGCGGGCCACGTACTGCCTCGGCGATTCCGGGATGCGTCCATCCCATTTGCTCGCCATAGCGAAAGAAAATACGAAGGTAGCATGCTATGCCGCGAATGCCGGCACGAGTCCAGCCTTCCTTGCCGAGAAACGCAAGGAATCGTTCCACGTCCGCGGTCCTAAGATCGCCAAGTTGTCTCCTGTTCATATATTTGAAGAACTTCTTCAGGTAGTGTCGCTGACTTGCAATCGTCGCTGGCGAAAGACCCCGCTCCACCTCCATGTAGCGACAAAGAGCATCGATCTCCTGCTGATGTGGCGTTGGCAGACGATCTGATTCCCGGAGTCGGCCGGCGAAGCGCAACCAGTTGGAAGTGACGAGCCGAAATTCCTTTTCTCCACCGGCAGGACTCTGGCAGCTTGTTGGACGGTAAGGTCGGTTGGCCCACCCTTTGGCTGCGCGCTCAATTTCCGTGCGCTCTACCGGGCGGGATTCGTCAAGACGCATGCATATTGCAGCCCTATATAGGACGCCCGCGATCGTGCGAAGCGTGTGCACCGTGGTGCCCTGGGAAGCAAGATGCTCCAAATAACGAAGTCGCGAGTCATGCAAGGGACCATTCTGATGACGCGCGATAGTGCGTGGACAACGATATAGTGTTTCAAACATGGGACACCTCCTGCCTGGAGGTTCTTCCTTTACTCCAATTTCGTCCACCAGGTCTTTGGTTTGTTCGTGCTGTCAGAACGCAGTCAAAAACGTAAAAATCTGAACAGATGCCGGGAAGGGAGTGGGTAAGCATCATCGCGATGGGCGGGTTTGGATTTGAGTGTCAACGCGCTTCGGCGCTCGCCGAAAGTGACCCTTCTCCGCTAATTAAAAGCTGTTCCTCGACTTTCATCTTTCTTGGCGCATACCACGCCGCTTTCTGGGATTGCCGAATTGAGTCTCTTGGCCGGCTGGCGCGGATCTTCCGGGGTTGAAGGTCTGGGATCCTCTTGCGGAGAGTATACTGTTGGGCATTCCGGATCGGAAGGCAGATCTGGTTGGATGCCACGCGAATGAGCGACATGACGGACGCCGAGGCAAAGGAAGTGTGACGATGACCATAAGACGCAACGCATGGGTGGCAGGTTTACTAGTCGCGCTCATGGCGTCTCCATGTTCATACGGCGATATGAAGGGCAAGCTGGAAACGCACTATTCGTATGCGATTGCACCGCCTGGCGTTGAAAAGGAGTCAACACTGGTCGAGGTTTTTTACGTTCACGGAAGCACGCGGCGAAAAGACGAATGGGGCAAGATTGGCTCGCGTTCTGCCGTGATTCGCGAATGCGGAAGTGGCAAAGGGTATTCGGTTGATCTCGATCGCAAGCAGTACTGGGAACTGAGGCCACTCCGCGAGTCCAACTACGACTATCTACGAGACATTCACCAAGGAGCCTCTCGAAGCGCGTCAGCCAAGATGCCGAGGGTTATTGTCAGGAGTTTGACGGTCGAGAATGGGGAGCCGCGAGTGCTCTTCGGTCGTGCTGCCCATCATTTTGTAACCACCGCGAAAGAGTTCTTGGACGATTCAGAGCAGGTACTCCACGCGGAGGAGACCGTTGAGGGATGGTATTGGCCCGGGGTTCGGCCCTTTAGCGAGGCCTGCATGCCGGCCGATCTGGCCGCTCAGCCTTTCGCCTGGATTGGCGAACCGGATCCCATTGCTGATGCTGTGCCGGTTTTTCGACACACTGGACCCTCTCCCATAGGTTTTCCCGTTGAGGAAACTCGGACCCTTCGGACCAAACCCGCCCAGGGTGGAGGCGAATGGGCGACCCTCACTGTTGTAGAGAGACTTGTTGAGTTCTCAGATAGCCCGCTCGATCCTTCGCTCTTTCAGATTCCGAGCGGGTTCACACAAGTCCCACGCCCGAAGTTTTATAAGCCGACGGCGCGTAAATAGCGTTCGGGATGCGCGGGATTTGGTAGGATGAATTGCCGCAGGGTACAAAGGAGAACTCCGGTTGTTTGCGCAACCCGGGGTTTTTTTCATTTGTGGCCCCGATCAAAACCGAGGACCTCCAACTCAGCGAGAGTCATCCTTCCATGATCGGCGCCGGTTGTCCAATGCTCCCTCTCCGAGCCGGTGCCAGTTGCTTGTTCCAGCGTCCTTCGTCAACGTATGTGCCGCTTTCCTCCCTGCCGGGCGGTGTTCTATCTCTGCCCTCATTGTGATCGGGGCCAGCAGTTCTGCACCCTCCGAGGTCGTGAAAAATCCCGCCGTCTGCAGCGCCGCGAAGCCAACCGTCGCCATCACCAGACCCTCTGGGGCCATGAGGATCATCGCATCCGACAGCGCGAGTACCGGGAGCGTCAGCGCGCCCGCCCCTGCGCGCACAGTAGGCCGATCCTTACCTCGATTTGCCATGAGTGCGTAACTACAACTCATGCACCACGTACGCAGGCCTCGAATCCTGGTCTTCCGATGTCGTTTTGTTGAAGTTATGTTGTGCTTTGATGCTCTGTCTGTGGCTCCGTAGCTGCTAGGGAGGCCCCAGCGCAGCATAAATGTCTACGGAACATAACTAGGCAGGCTGAAATTGATCGAATTGATTCCCACGGTGCAGAAGGCATTCTATGAAGGGAAGCTCACGGTGGGGCACTCGCTGGAGATCGCCCGACTTCAACCCCCCGATCAAGAGAGAGCTTTCTCGGAGTGCTTCCCGGATCATCGCGGTGCATCCGCTGTCCTCAAAGACCGAGGAGCCCAGGCGACCATCACCGTTCGCGGCCTTCGCCAGTGGATTCAGCGGGAAATCCATTTGGACCTTTCGACCGCTCCGTTCGACGTGAGCGACCCGAACCTCTTGCCCTCAGCAGGAGCGTGTTCAGCTTGCCCCAAGCGCACTGGGAATAATCCGATTCTGTTTCCCGATATCAAGAAGCGGGACACATGCACCGACCCGGCATGTTTTCGCCAGAAGCGAGACGCGCTCGTGCAGTTGCGGGTGAAGGAGCTTGAGGGCAGCGGTCAGAAACCCGTGCAGGTTTCCGGGAGTCATCTGTATTACGGGTTCAAGCCGCAGCCTGGCGTCATTTACCGTGACGACTACCGCGAGGCGAAGAAGAGTGAATGCCCGGCCACAGTGGCAGCGGTCATGGCGGAAGGCAAGACCGTGGGCAGCACGCTGTATGTTTGCACCGACAAGCAGTGCAATGTTCATCGCCCGCGCGTGACGATTACCCCGCAAGAGCGAGAACAACGGCGTAAACAGGCCGAGGCCGTTCGCGTTCAGCAGGAATACAGAAAACGGCTGCTGACCGAGGTTTACAAGCGCGTGCCCGCCGAACTCACTCGCCATGAGCTTGATCTTGTGGCGCTTCGGTATTTCGAGCAGTTGGGCCACGACAGCCAGCACCGCATCTTCAAATTCTCCGCGTGGGAAGAAACCAAACCAAAGGCTAACGGCGGGTACGTGGATTACGTGAAACTGGCCAGCGGAAAGCTAGAAAAGATGACCACGGCAGAAATCGGGAAGTTCCTAATTGTGTGCGCGCTCGCCTCTGACCTCTATTGCCCGACGTACGTTGGTGGTGGAATGCTC
>Ga0335069_10002860_pt1 | contig 26361 bp, 25 predicted proteins | sample Lox_Sample_11_FD_206714 | JGI IMG/M metagenome (GOLD analysis project Ga0335069, IMG submission 206714) | Soil microbial communities from Loxahatchee National Wildlife Refuge, Florida, United States - Lox_Sample_1.1 | ecosystem: Environmental > Terrestrial > Soil > Wetlands | place: USA...
AACCGTTCGCCGTTGTACCTCGGGTCAAAGCTTTCGCAGGAGAGGGTCGTCATTGCAGGCGACGATCATCCCATAGAAAGGAACACGATCCATGAAGTCGAGAAATGTTTTCTTCACGTCGCGCATGTTGCGGTAGGTATCCATGTGCTCGCGGTCGATGTTGGTGACGACCGAGAGAATGGGCGAGAGTTTGAGGAAGCTACGGTCGCTCTCGTCGGCCTCGGCAACGAGGTATTGCGATTTGCCGAGGCGCGCGTTGGAGCCGAGGGCGTCGACGCGTCCGCCGACAACGACGGTGGGGTCGAGGCCTCCAGCGGCGAGCACGGCGGCGACCATAGAGGTCGTAGTTGTCTTGCCGTGCATGCCCGCGATCGCTATGCCATACTTCAGACGCATTAACTCGGCCAGCATCTCAGCACGCTGAATCACCGGGATATGAAGCTTGTGAGCTTCCGTGACTTCGGGATTCTCGGGTGAAATCGCGGAGCTGGTCACGACGACTTCGGCCCCGTTGATATTTTCTGCGCGATGTCCTTCGAATGTCGTCGCGCCGAGGCTTGCCAGACGCTGCGTAACGGCGGAACTTTTCAGATCCGACCCTGAGACCTTGTACCCAAGGTTCAGCAAGACTTCGGCAATGCCACTCATGCCGATGCCGCCGATGCCTACGAAATGAATGCGTTGAATCTTTGCAAACATGGAACAGATTTAGTAATTGGGTAATTTTGTAATTGGGTAATTGAAATTCCAGACTCCGACAATTTTCAATTACTCAATTACCAAATTACACACTTACTCAATTCCTGCCACTCTCGCAGCCATCGCCGCGATGTCTCGTGCCGCATTCGGATGCGCCAGTTCCCTTGCCGCATGGCCCATTTTCAACAGTCGCTGTTGATCCTGTAGCAATGCTGCGATCGTCTCCGCCAGCCAGACTCCTTCCAGCTTTGATTGTTCTACAACCACCGCCGCACCGTGTCTCGCCAGGGCCTCAGCGTTCACGCGCTGGTGATCGTCAGCGGCTGTGGGAAGCGGAATGAAGATCGCCGGCTTTCCTGCGGCTGCGATCTCCGCGACTGTGCTCGCGCCAGAGCGGCAGACTACCAGATCGGCTCGGGCGAACGCTGCTGGCATGTCTTCAATAAACTTGAAGACCTCTGCCGATTCGCTGTGCGACTTGTATGCGGCCAGCGCGTCATTATAGTCACGCTCTCCAGTCTGATGAATGACGTGAATTCCCGCCGCCTCACGCTGCAACACCGGAAGGCAGCGAATCATGGCTTCATTGATGGCGTGCGCTCCCTGGCTGCCGCCGAAGACGAGGACGGTTGGTGTGCCGCCGCGCTTCGGCGTGATTTCGAAAAATGCCTGGCGTACGGGAACGCCGGTGACTTCTCCGTGGCGGAAATATTTCGCAGTTTCTTCAAGATGCACCGCAGCCGCTGAAACGAACCGCGCCACCATGCGGTTGGCAAATCCCGGGACGGCGTTGGGCTCGAAAGCGAGTGTCGGAATGTGCTTTACCACCGCCGACAACATTGCCGGTCCGGAAGCGTAGCCGCCCACGCCGATCACGACGTCAGGAGCAAATTCGTTGATCATTCCACCGGCGCCCCACAAGGCGCGGGGAAGATCGAAGGCGGTCTTTAAGCGAGTGATGAGACTGACATTCTTGAGCGCGCCAACACGAACCAGTTTTAGTGGATATCCCGCGGCGGGCACCAGTCGATTCTCGATACCGCGCGCCGTACCAATGAACAGGCACTCCGCGGCATAGCTTTTCTTGAGTTCGTTGGCGATGGCTAGCGCGGGGATGACGTGTCCGCCGGTGCCTCCCCCCGCCAGGATTGCGCGCATGTGGTGACTATAAACCATCCGTTTTCAGTTATCTACGTTAATCTTGATATATCTTGATTTGCCAAGATACTTCGCTATAATTGAAATTTGAGGGATATTCCATGGCTGCGACCAAGAAGTTCACGCCTGAGATCGATGCTGCCCTTTACACAGAGCTAGCCGAAACAGCCAAGCGCAACGGACAAACTCAAAGACATGTGCTAGAGGAAGCTCTTCGGTTCTATCTGCGAAACGTTGTGCCGTCGCAGCACATAGTGCGCCGCGCGGTCATGGACGCGTTCGATGAGTCAGTAGCGCGCAATCGTGAACTGCTTGAGCGCTTGGCCAAGTGATGAGTGAGTACCTGACGGTAGCCGAAGTGTACCGGATGCAGCATCGCCTCATTGACCTATTCGGGGGACTTCACGGTGTACGAGATGCGGGCGCAATCGAAGCGGCGGTTTTTCGTCCGCAGACCGGCTATTACGATTCCGCTGAAGAAGAAGCTGCGGCACTGATGGAATCGTTGGGAATGAACCATGGGTTCATCGACGGGAATAAACGCATCGCCTTCGCGGCTGCTGATGTCTTCCTGCGACTAAACGGTTTCTACCTGGATGTAGCGGCCGATGAGGGATACAGTTTCATCGAAGGATCGATCGCGAGAAGTGAATTTCGGTTTGCCACAATTCTGGACTGGATTCGGGGGCACGTAAAGCGGAAAGAGTAAGACCTTTCTATTCAGCCTGCTTGGTGATATTCAGCAGCACCCCGATGCAGGCCAGCGTCACGAACAGCGATGATCCCCCGTACGACACAAGCGGGAGCGGGATGCCTTTGGTCGGCATCATGCCGAGCACGACGCTGATGTTGATGAAGGCCTGCATCACCACCATGCTGGTGATGCCGACGGCGAGGTAGCGTCCGAAGAGATCATCGGTTCGCCACGAGGCACGAATGCCGCGCCAGAGAAAGATCGCAAACAGTGCCACGACAAAGGTCGCACCGACCAGGCCTAATTCTTCCGCTGTGACTGCAAAGATGAAATCCGTGTGCGGCTCGGGAAGATAGAAAAGTTTCTGCTTGCCTTCCATCAGGCCCGTGCCCGTAATTCCGCCGGTGCCGACCGCGATCAGGGACTGAATAATATGGAATCCGGCCTTCTGGCGATCCGCATAGGGATTGATAAACGCCAGGATCCGGTCGCGGCGGAACTTCACGTGAAAGATCAGGAAGTAGAGTGGTAGGAGCGAGGCAGCGAATGCGTATCCGAAGTAACGCAGGGGCATTCCCGCGACGTAAAGGATGCATGCAGCGATTCCCGCGCAAGCGATCGCTGTACCGAGGTCAGGCTGAGCCACGATCAATCCGAGAAAGACAAGGACCGGTGCAGCCGCGGGCAGCAGGGTGTTGCGGATGTCGTCCATGGTCTTCGCGCGCGTCTCGAGGAAATACGCGAGAAAAAGAATCAGCACCGGCTTGGCGAGTTCTGACGGCTGGAAGGAGAAGCCTCCGGCATGGATCCAACGATGCGTATTGTGCGAGCGGTCGAGAAAAAAGACGGAGATCAGCAACAGCGTGGTCACGCCCATGAAGGAGAAGACCAGCGCCGGATGCTTGTAGCGCTTGTAGTCGAGCCGCATCGTGACTGTCATGGCGACTAGCCCGGCGACGGCCCAGATCAACTGCTTGGAGAGGAATGAATAAGGCGATCCGAACCGCTCGCGAGCCATGACGGCAGAGGCCGAAAAGACCATGACGAGGCCAACGAAAACCAGCAGCATAGTGACGGAAAAAAGCCAGCGGTCGACACTCACGCGCTTCGCCATGGGACATTTATTTCACCACGGCGTACGCGTAAGTCATTGTGGATTTTCGATTTTTGATTGTTGATTGTTTTGGTACAGGCGGTACTTCGACCACGGAGGCACTGAGACACGGAGAAAAATACGATCCATTACGATTGCGAAGCGGACAAGCTCTTCACCACCTCTTTGAATATTTTGCCTCGATGTTCGTAGCTCTTGAACTGGTCGAAGCTGGCGCACGCTGGCGCGAGCAGGACGATGTCGCCCGGTTTGGCTGAGGCGTGCGCTTTGCGGATGGCGTTCTCCAGAGTCTCTGCGTGCACGACTTCCGCGCCCTTCACCTGCGATTCGATTTTCGCAGCGGCCGCTCCGATCGTGTAAATGCGCTTCACGCGTTGGCGGATCAGATCGTTGAGGACGGTGTAGGGGCTCCCCTTATCCTTCCCGCCGAGGATGAGATGGATATTCGCCGGGAATGACTCCAAGGCCTTTACGGTGGCGTCGACGTTGGTGGCTTTGGAGTCGTTGTAGTAGTCGACGCCGTTGATGGTGGCTGTGAACTCCAGGCGGTGCTCGACGGCCTTGAAATTCTGGACGGCCTGACGGATTTTGTCTGGGGCGCAACCCATCAGGATTCCGGCGCAGGCCGCAGCAAGCACGTTCTCCAGATTGTGTGCGCCTTTGAGCGGAATCTCGGAGACTTGCAGGATCTCGCGTTGGCCTTTCCCATCGCGGAAAACGATATTGCCGTCGCGGACCCATGCCCCTTGCTCGACTTCTTTCAGACGGCTGAACCAAAATACTTGTGCCCGCGTGCGCTTGCCCATGGCGACACAATTCGGGTCATCTGCGTTGAGTACCGCGAAATCCAATGATTCCTGATTCTCGAAAACTCGGGCCTTGGCGTTCGCATAAATCTCGAATGTACGATGCCGGTCGAGATGATCGGGAGTGATATTCAGAATGACGGCGACCTTCGGCCGGAATGTCTGAATCGTTTCCAGCTGGAAGCTCGAGACCTCGAGCACGATGATCGTTTCAGGCTTGGCCCGGCCAGCGAGCGATATAGCGGGAGTACCGATATTGCCGCCTACCAGGACCGGGAATCCGGCAGCGGCCATCACTTCACCAGTCAATGTCGTCGTGGTGGTCTTGCCGTTGGATCCTGTAATGGCGACGATGGGTCCGGGAAGAAACTGCGCCGCCAACTCTATTTCGCCGATTACGGCCTCGCCGAGTGAGCGCGCTTGCACGAGCGGTGGGGCGTCTACCGGAACGCCGGGCGAGACCACAATCAGATCTTGATTGCTAAAGGTGCGATCGCCATGTCCGCCGGTTTCGACCGTGATTCCATGGTCGAGCAGTACGGGGATCTCATTGCGCAGTTCATCGCCACTCTTCGTATCAGAGACTGTGACGCGTGCCCCATGCGCCTTCATGAAAAGAGCCGACGCTACACCGGACTTCCCCAAGCCCACTACTAGAGCGCGTTTTCCGTTCAGTTCCATCAAAGTCTATTTCACCACGGAGGCACGGAGTCACGGAGAAAGATTGAGAGAAAGAATTTACTCCGTGCCTCTGTGCCTCCGAGGTGAGTCTATCTGAGTTTCAAAGTCGTCAGCGCGAAGAGGGCGAAAATCAGCGATGCAATCCAGAAGCGCACGATCACTTTCGATTCCGACCAACCCAGCAGTTCGAAGTGATGGTGGATCGGCGCCATCTTGAATATGCGCTTTTTCCGCAGCTTGTAAGAACCTACCTGCAGGATTACCGACAACGCCTCGATTACGAAGACCCCTCCGATAAACGGCAAGAGCAGTTCCTGTTTGATGATCACAGCAACTGTACCGATCGCGCCCCCAAGCGCAAGCGATCCTACGTCGCCCATGAAAACGTCGGCGGGATGCGCGTTATACCAGAGAAAGCCGATTGAGGCGCCGACCATCGCGCCACAGAAAATTGTCAGTTCGGCAACCTGTGGCATGCGTTGCAATTCGAGATACGTCGCAAATGTCGCGTGGCCGCTGACATATGTCAACACTGTCAATGCACCGGCGGCAATCACCGTGCAGCCGATCGCCAGGCCATCCAGACCATCCGTCAAATTCACCGCGTTACTAGAACCTACGATCACCAGGGCCACAAATCCCATGAAGAACACAAAAGCCAAAGGCCAGAGATGCGGAAGATGCTCCCAAGCTGCGACCACCAGATCCGGCCGAAATTGCTTGAAGAATGGGACGATAAGTTTCGTCGAATACAGCCCGTAGGTCTGCATCGCGATCAGCATCGAAGCAACCACGATACTAGTGGCGATTTGCAGGCCTAACTTCGCACGTGCCGTCAGACCGAGATTTCTGCGACGCGTCACCTTCGTGTAGTCGTCCGTGAAGCCAATCGCAGCGAAAGCGCAGGTTGAGAAAACAGCGATCCAGATAAAGCGATTGCTGAGATCGGCCCAAAGTAAGGTCGGAACGATGATCGCGATGACGATGAGCAGGCCGCCCATGGTCGGCGTGCCCGCTTTTTTCTGGTGGGCCTTCGGGCCTTCCTCGCGGATGTACTGGCCGATCTGGAAATCACGCAGGCGACCGATGACGAGCGGACCGACAATTAACGCGGTAAAGAGCGCAGTCAGACTGGCGAATGCGGTGCGGAAGGTGACATAACGAAAAATACGGAAGGGTCCGACGTAGTGTTGCAGCTTCAGGAACAACAGCCAGTAGAGCAATCAGCCTCCGAACTGCAGCTTCCGGCTTTCAGCCGTCAGCTTTCAGCAAAACTATCAACTCTCACTTGCACTATGTGAACACCGACCAGCTAAACGCTGGTTTTCGTCCGCCAAACATCCAGCGCTTTTTCCAGCTTGACGCCTCGCGATGCTTTCAGTAGCACGACGTCTCCGCCTTGCGTTTCGCGGGCCAGCCACTCGCCGGCTTCCTCAGGCGTCGCGACGAAAATGGCTTTCGTTCCCATCTCTTTTGCGCCGTCCACGATCGCCTGTGCCAAACCGCGCACGCCGATCAGCACGTCGATCTTTTTCTCGCCAATATGGCGCCCCGTAGCGTGATGGAGTTCTTCGCCTGCGGGGCCAAGTTCGAGCATCTCTCCCGCTACCACGATGCGGCGCTCGGCTTTCATTACGGCCAAAGCATCGACCATGGCGTTGAGCGCCTTCGGATTCGAATTGTAACAATCGTTTACCACCGTGATGTTACCCAACTGGAGAACCTGTCCACGCTTGTCAGCTGGCGCCAGTGACGCGAGAGCTGCAACTGACTCGGTGGGGCTCATTCCACATGCCAATCCGACGGAAATTCCCGCGAGTGCGTTCAGGATGTTGTGCTCGCCCACAAGTTGGAGGACCGCATGCTCGCGTCCTTCACCCACGATCACATCGAACTCGGAACCTTCAATCCCGCGCGATGCGATGCTTTCGGCGCGGACATCAGCCATCGACTTGATGCCGTACTTGATCACTTTGCCGCGAAAGTCACGGCCGAACTGAGAAACGTATTCGTCATCGGCATTCAGGACAGCGGTGCCGCTCGATGGCAGCGATTCAACCAATTCGTACTTTGCGCGAGCGATTCCTGCGATGGAATCGAAGAATTCGAGATGCACCGGTGCGACGTTGGTGACGACGCCAATTTCCGGTTGCGCGATCTTTGCCAGAGTACGAATCTCGCCCGCGTGCGACATGCCCATCTCGATGACGGCAAGATCATGCTCGGGCTCGAGCTTGAGGAGCATCAGCGGAAGTCCGAAGTGATTATTGAAGTTTCCTTCCGACTTGAGGACGCGATACCGAGAACTCAGGACATGCGCGATCGCCTCTTTGGTCGTCGTTTTCCCTGCTGACCCTGTAACGCCAATCAACGGCCTGCCCCAAACCTTGCGCACCGCAGTGGCGAGGGTTTGCAGGGCAACGAGCGTGTCGTCCACAAAGAGCAGGCGATTTTTGTCGGAGAAGCGATCAGACCGATCATTTCTTGCTACAGCTGCGACCGCGCCGTTTTCCAGCGCCGAGGGAACGAATTCATGCCCGTCAAAATGCTCGCCCTTAACAGCGAAGAAAAGCTCACCTGGACGCACCGTGCGCGAATCGATGGAGTAGGCTTGCGCAACATCATCCCTCGGGAAATCGCCTGCGGCGCCTATAAACTCCGCGATTTTGGAAAGAGCCAGTTTCATGCCTGGCCTCCCGCAGCGGAGTTGCATTCATATCCGGCTACACGCAACGATTCGAGCGCGACCTCAACGTCATCGAAAGGATGCGTGCCATCGCGGGTCACTTGCACCTTTTCGTGTCCCTTTCCGGCGAGCAAGACGAGATCGCCGGGACGCGCCTCTTTTATCGCAAGTGCAATCGCCTTGCGCCGGTCGACCTCCACAATGTACTTCGCTCCCGTCTTCTGGAGGCCAACGAGCGCATCGTTGATGATAGCGGCGGGATCCTCGCTGCGCGGATTATCGGAGGTGAGTACAACGAAATCACTTCCTCGTCCGGCCGCCTCGCCCATCAGAGGACGCTTGGCGCGGTCCCGGTCACCCCCGCAGCCGAATAACGTGATTACGCGCGCCGGTCCGCTGTTACGCGTTACGAATTCCCGCGCGAGGGCAGTAAGATTCCGCAGGGCGTCGTCCGTGTGCGCGTAGTCGACCACAACCGTGAACGGCTGGCCGCAATCCACCCGCTGAAATCGCCCTGGCACATGCGTTAGCGCAGACACGCCTTTCGCAATTGCGTCGGCGCTGCAGCTGCGAGCAAAACAGGCCGCGCTGGCTGAAAGGATGTTGTACACATTTACGCGCCCGATGAGCGGCGAAAAAACTGCAAGCTTTTCCTGCGGAGTAACGATGTCAAAGCGAGTCCCACGTGGAGTGATTTCCACATTCTCAGCGTGGAAGTCTCCTTTCGTCCAGCCATAGGTCAACACAACAGAGCTGCGCTTCCGGCTGAAGTCTGCCAGTTCCGCGCCGTATCGATCATCGAGATTCGTTACTGCGGCGCGCGGAGGATCTGTGCCGCAGCCTTCAAACAGTACCCGCTTCGCGTAAAAATATTCTTCCATGCTCTTGTGATAGTCGAGGTGATCGCGGGTGAGGTTTGTAAACACCGCAACGTCGAACGGCACGCCGAATACACGCTGCTGGGCCAGCGCGTGCGAAGAAACTTCCATCACCGCATCGGTTGCACCCTGCCCTAGCGCCTCGCTGAAAAGACGCGCCAGTTCGAGCGCCTCGGGCGTCGTATGTGGCGCAGGATAGACGCGGCCGGCGACGTGGTATTCGATGGTTCCGATCAAGGCGCTCTTCCGGCCAGCGGCAGTGAGAATGGACTCAATCAAAAACGCTGTCGTGCTCTTTCCGTTTGTACCCGTAATTCCAGTGATGGCGATTCGCTCTGCCGGACGCTTGTAGAAATTCTCGCTGATGCGCGCCAGAGCACGACGCCCGTGTGGAACCAGGGCCCAGGCAACACCCTCGCGCGGCTTCTCGGCTGGAGAATCTGTAACGACGGCGACAGCGCCCGCCCGAATTGCCGGATCGATGAAGCGGTTGCCGTCGGAGGTCTCGCCACGCATGGCGACGAAGACGCAGCCTGGCTTCACCCTGCGCGAGTCGTATTCCACACCCGTGACGTCCGGGTTCCCGCTCTGGCTGAGAAACTCCGCCCCCTCCAGCAGATGTTGGAAAGTCATTCACCGGAATTATAGGAGATCAGGGTTACTCGTTATCGGATCAAGCTTTGGGTTTGCCCTGCCTTTCGTTACCTCGGTCACGTTTCGTCGTTCCTGCCGGTCGCGTTAGCATTCCTTGCATGAGCACTTCTGCCGGTCCCGCGAAATATCGCTGCGCGCAGTGTGAACAACCCGAATCGGAGTGTCAGTGCGAGAAGTATTGCTGTCTGTGCCAGTCCGTCATCGATATCCGCATCTGCACAGACGGGCTGATGTACTGCGAACCCTGTCGCACAGCGTGTGACTACAAGACCGCCGACTGAATTAAAGAACCGAATGCCGTTCGCGATCGTGCAGCCTCGTGCGGATATGCAGGATCTTGCAAGTTTGCCGCGACAACACTTTTCGCGCTCTTTCGCATCTGTCCTAGTTGGTCCACGAAAATCCAGGTCTCGTTGCAATAACGTTTCGCTGCAGGAGTTAGGACAATTCACGATCCGCTTCCTTGGCAAGACCCAAGGATTTAAGGCAGAATAGAACGTTTTTTGCTTGGAACGCGTTTTGGGGATCATCTCAGGAGAAATTGATGGCTACCACCATGCACGTCAGCGACGTAGCCGAGTTGCTGAGCGAAGGTCGAACGCACTTTAACCTTTCCCCAGCACTGTTGGTCGAGCACTCGATCCGGCGGGACGAATCCAAGATGGCATCCAACGGCGCCATCGTCGGATATACCAACCGCACCGGGCGCTCCCCCAAGGACAAATTCGTCGTGCGTGACGAAATGACCGATCACAGCGTCAACTGGGGTCCGGTCAACGTGCCTTTCGATGCGGAGAAGTTTGATGCCCTCTACATCCGTGTGATGGAGCATCTGCGCGGGCGGGAGCTTTTCGTGCAGGATTTGTTCTGCGGCGCTGATCCCGCCTACCGGCTTCCCGTTCGCATCGTGAATGAGTACGCCTGGCACAATCTTTTCGTTCGGCAATTATTTATTCGTCCTAATGCGCAAGAATTAAAGAATCATCATCCCGAATTCACCGTCATTTCTGCTCCTGAGTTCAAAGCCGATCCCAAGCGTGATGGAGTGAACTCCGAAGTATTTATTCTCTTGAATTTCATGCGACGTACGGTGCTGATCGGGGGCACTTCTTATGCCGGAGAGATGAAGAAGTGCATTTTCAGCGTGATGAATTTTCTATTGCCGCCGCGCAATGTATTTCCGATGCACTGTTCGGCGAACGTCGGGAGCAATGGGGTTACGGCGCTCTTTTTCGGCCTTTCCGGGACTGGAAAAACCACGCTTTCGGCAGATCCGTCGCGCGACCTGATCGGCGACGACGAGCACGGATGGAGCGCCGACGGCATTTTCAACTTCGAGGGCGGATGCTATGCCAAGTGCATCAAGCTTTCGAAGCAGAATGAGCCGCAGATCTGGAACGCGCTTCGCTTCGGCTGCGTGCTGGAGAACGTCACTCTCGACTCGCAAACGCGAGTCCCGGATTACGAGGACGACAGCAAAACCGAGAACACACGGGCGGCCTACCCGGTGGAATTCATCGAGAATGCGGTGATTCCCGGGATCGGTGGGCATCCTCGCAATGTGGTATTCCTGACCGCCGATGCCTTTGGAGTTTTGCCTCCAATCTCAAAACTCACTCCGGAACAGGCGATGTATCACTTCATGTCTGGATATACCGCGAAAGTTGCTGGGACGGAAGCCGGCATAAAAGAGCCGACGGCAACGTTCTCGACCTGTTTCGGATCGCCATTCCTGCCACTTCCGCCTAAGACTTACGCCGAAATGTTGGGACGCCGGTTGCGCGAGCACAATGCGCAATGCTGGCTGGTGAACACAGGATGGCAGGGCGGACCGTATGGGGTAGGCCGCCGCATGAGCATACCCTACACCAGGGCCATGGTGGATGCCGCGGTCGAGGGCGAACTCATCCACGAAGAGTTCGAGATCGAGTCGACCTTTGGATTCAGCATCCCGAAATTCTGCCGCGGCGTGCCTCCGCAGGTGCTCAATCCGCGCAATGCGTGGCCAGATAAGTCTGCTTACGACAAGGCGGCCGAAGACCTGCGCAACCGGTTCGCGAAAAACTTCGAAAACTTCGACGCGCCGCCGGAAGTGAAGGCCGCGGGGCCGAAATCCCAGAAATAATTGCGAATTCCGATTGCCGATTTGCAATTTCTGATCTAACGAAAGCCGATGCCCTGATATTTTTCAATCGACAATCGTCAATCGAGAATCGACAATTTCCTCATGTTTGCCCGCAAGATTCGCGTCGAGTACGAAGACGCCGGCCGCAGGGTTCCCTGCCCATTGAAGTGGCTCGATTCCTTCTCCATGCGCAGTTTCACGAACTACAGTGTCTTCGATGACACCCTACCAATTTCTGATGGGGAAATGGAGATCGGATCGGGAGTTCCCCTCGATCAACTCAGGGAATCCATGGAGGAGTGGTTTCGTCGCAAAGGGTATCTGCCTAAAGACTCGCCCCTACTGGTCTCGGAGAAGTGAAAACCTGTCGAAACTTCATGTGGACAGGAGTGTTTTTACTCGTGTATTGTTCGTCGAAAATAGCGGAAATTTGAACGAATTGTCTGGCATAGATGCGTTTTTTGACACACTTCTGGCAGACGGCAACCCAGGCGCGCGATTGTTCCTCTTATTTTCAGCGCGCTTGCGCCAGGCAGAGAAGTGGCAGACGAGTTGCAATCCGATGCGAGGAGGTGCTTCATGAGCTTTAAGTTGTTGCAGTTCTCCCCCGAAGCGAGCACCCGCGTGCGCATGCGAGCCGTGCCCGAGCGCTGGACTCGAAGTTATGAATATTCGCGTGGCACGACATTTTTACCGGTTTGGATGGACATCGACCCCGAGCCGTCGTTGGTTGGAGAGAAGCGGCACTTGAATTGGGGAGCAATTTCGGGACTGGCGATATCAATGGCAATCGGCGGCGGATTCTGGGTCGGTCTGGGGCTGCTGGTGGCGAAAGCGCTGAGATAACCAAGTTTCATCGATCGAAAAGAGAACGGGGTCAGCGTCAACCAGCGCTGGCCCCGTTTTTCGTTGTCCTCTACTTCTACTTCTACTGGTCGTACTTGAGCAGCGACATCACATCGTAGCCCTTCAGCTTGTCGCGACCATTGAGGAATTCCAGTTCCACGACGAAGCCCAGCCCAGCAATTTTTCCACCCAGCTGCTCGGCTAGCTTTGCTGTCGCTTCGGCCGTACCTCCGGTGGCGAGGAGGTCGTCAACGATCAGAACTCGCTGGCCTTTCTGGATTGCGTCTTTGTGGATTTGGAGGGTGTTCTTGCCGTATTCGAGAGCGTAGTCATAACTGACGCATTCGGCGGGAAGTTTACCCGGCTTGCGAACCGGGACGAATCCGGCATTCAGCCGATAGGCCAGCGCCGGTGCAAAGATAAATCCACGCGCTTCCATGCCGAGGACGAGATCGACATCCTGCGCCATATAGTGCTCGGCAAACTTGTCGATGAGCGTAGCAAGACCCGTCTTGTCTTTGAGGAGCGTGGTGATGTCGTAGAAGAGAATTCCCTTCTTGGGAAAGTCGGGGACTTCTCGGATAAGTTTCTTCAGCTGGTCGATTTCTTGGGCTGTGACTGCGGAAGGCTTGCTGGCCGACATCGGGTCGCTCCTTTGCGAAACAGTTTCAAGTTTCCAGTTTCAAGTTTCGAGTTTTAGAGTTTTTCAAGCGGACTAAGGTTGAAGTTGATACATGGAACTCGAAACTTCAAAACTTGCAACTCGAAACTGCTTTACGGCGCTCCCTCAATTCCAAAAGAACTGAGCCTGGGAGTGGGGCTTTCCTCGGACACCTCGACAGAATCGACGCGGGCGGCTCGTGGGCCCTCGCGCAGGCGCGAATGCAGTCCGGCCAGCTGGTCGCGCGTTCCCTGTGCCATTACTTCGACTGTGCCGTCATGGTTATTGCGGACCCAGCCGGCGATGCCGAGGATGTGCGCCTCGCGCTCCACAAACCAGCGGAAGCCGACGCCCTGGACACGCCCGCGAACCATGTAGCGGCGGGCTTGAATCGGTTTGTCTGATGAAATCATCTTCTCCGAAGTGTCATCCTGAGCGGAAGTATCAGCTTCGCGAACGCGAGGCTGATACGCAGTCGAAGGATCCCTATCAATTTGCACTGTCCCTACAGTTTTAGGGAATTTCCATTCGACAACTCGATGAGAATGCCTTGCGGCAATCAAACAGTCAAACACTGGGCAGGGATCCTTCGACTCCACAAGACCTCGCTGTGCGAGCTCTTGTTCCGCTCAGGATGACAAAATCCTTGAGTTTCTCGGTCAGAATGACCGAACTCCGTCTCCGAACAGAACTCTACGCTCTCGACAGATACGCCCCTTCCGAGGTATCGACCTTGATCTTCTCGCCTTCGTTGATGAAGGGCGGCACCTGCACGATCAATCCAGTCTCGGTCTTGGCAGGCTTTGTAACGCTCGAGGCTGTCGCGCTCTTCAGGCCCGGCTCGGTTTCGATGACAGTGAGTTCTACGGTCTGCGGCAGCTCGATCCCGACCGCCTTGCCGTCAAAGAACTCCACTTTGATCTGCAGGTTCGGGATCAGGTAGTCAACGGCATCGCCCAGAGTGTCCTTGGTCAGGTGAGTCTGCTCGTAATTCGAGGTGTCCATGAAGTAGTAGCTGTCGCCGTCGTTATAGAGATATTCCATCTCGACTTCATCGACATTGATCTTTTCGATCGGATCGGGCGAGCGGAAGCGGTGCTCAAACATGGCGCCGGTGCGCAGATTCCGCAGCTTCGCTTGGATAAACGCGCGCAGATTGCCCGGGGTGCGGTGCTCCACGCTGAATACGGAATGCAGATCATTGTTGTGCTTGATGATCATGCCGGGACGCAGTTGTGTGGCAGGGATCGACATCGCTAAAACTCTCCTTGTACGATTGCTGGTTGAAGCCGGCGGAAGGCGGGCAAGCCACAAGTTCCGCCGCCACAGGGGCTAAACACGTTATTTTACACGGAGCTGCACCGGAAAGGAAACCGTGGCTCACTCCAGGTGTAGGTAGAAATCTGGATAGAACGAACTTCGCAGCCGGGACTACAATCGCAGAAGTGCCCCGCCGCGTGGACACACTGATGTGGGGCACAAGGACGAGGTTTATATGACAACTGGACGTTATGAATCGGAAAGCAGCAACGTCGGCACTGCCGTTACTTTTCTTTTGATCGGGCTGGGCGCGGGAGCTCTGCTCGGGATGCTGCTCGCCCCTAAAACTGGCAAGCAACTACGCCGTGACCTGCGCAAAGGCTACGAAGAAGCTCGCGAAAATTTTGGCGACTGGGCCGAAGATGCGAAAGATCGAGTTCGGGAAGTCGGTGATCGCGTGCGCGATGCCGCCGTTCGGGGCGCCGAATTCGCGGAAGACCTTCGCGAAAGGGTTGAACCTCTTCGCAAAGCGATTAACAGAAGCTAGAAAATCAGGGGTCAGGGACTGGTGGTCAGGGCCTAGGGATTAGGGGTTAGGAACTCCGGGATCCGCAATAGTTTCAAAAATAATGTCTCCCTGAACCCTGATCCCTATCCCTATTTTCTGCTTTTCAATACAGCCGGAAATTCACTTCCACTGCAATCTGCGTCGCAACGGGCTGGCTGTCAAACGTTGCAGGACGGAATCTCCAGTGGCTGACGGCTTCAATTGCCTTTTCGTCCAGTCCCATGCCCAAACTTTGCTGTACCCGAATGTTGTAAGGCTTGCCGTCCGTTCCCACGACGACCATCAGCAGCACTACGCCTTGCGTCTTCGATTTACGCGCTTCGTCCGAAAAGCTTGGCTCTGGGCTGTAAATGACCTGTGGCACCGTCACTCCGCCCTTTGCGGCAGGATAGATTCCCGGTGGGCCTGAGCCCACGTGCGGCCCGACAGAATCGCCGATGCCACCGCAACAGCCGGTTCCAATGCCGCCCGGGCCGCCGGGACCATTCGAAAGCCAGCGCGAGAATGGCGACGAGGGATCGCCGATCTGCCCTCCTTGCGGGTACTTGATATCCGGCGCGACCACGACGGTCTCGTCCATCGGAAGCCTCGGCATTTCTTTTGGGAGGACTACCGTCGGTGGCACAATCTGCGTATCGAGCGACGCACGCGGAAGGTTTCCGCGCGATGCGGGCAGAGGATCAAGTCCCCCGCCACCACCACCGTCATGCCCGGAAAAGATTAGTGGAAGATCCAGCGATGCAACTCGGCGCACCAGGTCAGGTGCAGGAGTGCGGATCACGCAGCTCGTGAAGTAAACGATGATGGCGAGTATTGCAGCTTGTCCGGCCAGGGAAAAGACAAAGGCCTCCCGGCGCATTTGATAGCCATCGTTTTTGTGAGTCGCAAACGCAGAGAAGAGATCGGGCCCGGAATCCGATGCTGCAGCAGTCATGCGACGCTCCTGCCGACGGAAGTTGACCGCACTGCGCCGTAAGACGCGCTGAAGCCGAAAAAAGATATCCGAGGTTAGCTGAAGATTGCTGAAAAGAAGTGGCCGATACTCCGAAAGAAGCCTCGATGCTCAGGCTTGGCCTGCGGCTCGACTGGAGGAGGTGGCGGCTGAATTACAGGATCGACATGGACTTGGCGCTCGGCAGCGTCATCAAGCGGCAGTTCCCGGGTCGCATCCACAGGAGCCGGGGGTACCGCCTTCGCCGCCTCGCGATCCTTTCTACTGAAAACGAACGGAGCATCAATCTGCACATGAACGTCATTCGCTTGCGATGCCGGCAGGGGAGCGGTTTCAGGGCCATTGCTCAGTCGCGTCCCTTGAGGCTCAGTGCTCTGTGAGTTGCCCGTCCCTCCACTTCCGCCTTGGCCCGCTCCTAGGCTGATATTCGAAGGGAGTGCCGAATCCGGGACGCGCTGCATGGGTTGCGATTGTGTTCGCACCACGGGCGGAGGCGCGGGACAGCCGCACTCGAGCGGAACATTCATGTCGACTTTGTCGATCTGCCCTGATCGAAACACGACTTGCTCGGTGGGCTTGACCTGGTAAATGCGGTCGCCCATCAACTCGGAGACGATCACAGAAGAGGTATTTCCCTTCAATGCGCGGACGCAGGTGTTGCCGTGAGAATCGGCGCTGATCGCGTAATGGAAGTCTCCCGGGCCGGCGAACATGATGCGGAAATCCGGCGTCAGCACTGCGTCCGCCGAAGCGCCAAGTTCGTAGTAAGTCTCGATTGCTCCTGTGCTCATGCCGAACATGAGGTCGCGCTTGCTCTGTGACGGGCTCACCGAGACGGTCGTGCCTGGACATACCCGCACTTCTCCGCCGCGCTGTAGATGAAGAACCGTGGTGTCCGTGCCAGCGGTGATTGACGATCCCGAGCCCAGCTTCCCACTCGCCATAACCGCCGACCCTGTATTCGACGAAATGGGAATCACGTCGGCGTCCTTGGTAAGCGTGAATCCCGCCACGGCCGCTGGAGGCTCTGCCGATGCATTCTTGTTCCCCGCCTCGGTATCTTCCGGAGGTCGTAACCTCACCATCAGCCGATTCCCCTCACCATCCCACGAGTGCCCATAAGGCGCGACCAAGTCGAGCACAATCCGCGTCACCGGCGGATTACTCTGAAACATATTGACGCGAATCGCTTTGATGTTTTCTTTCTGGACTTCAATTTTCTTCGGTGTCGATCCCATGCGCGCATTCGGGAGATCGATGACCAGACGCGGAGGAGAATCCAGGTTCTGAATCTCTGGGACAAGCGAGCCTGTGGCAAGAATCTCGACCGCCGGCACTCCTTTGTCGTGGACGATACGGACACTCTTGACCAGACGTGGAGGTCCGAAGTTCTGTGCCGAAAGTTGGCAGACAAGGACCCCAGCGAGCATGGCGACACATGCGAACTTCAGGCGAGGGCGCGACACGGGAGTCGTCAATAGATTGATGATGAAAACATATCAGGGGCCGGGGGTCAGGGGCCAGAGGTCAGGTGTCTGGGATTAGGGGCTAGCGCTAGGGACTAGGATTCGTTAGCGTATTTCGGGTTGAGTTGATCCGAGATTCTTAGAACTCAGCAGGAAAATGGACGCTGGAAAGCTAGGTGTAAATGAACCCTAGCCCCTGGTCCCTAATCCCTACTCCCTGCTCTTACGCTTCTGGTAAGAATTCGTATTCTTCGATCGCAGCGGCCACTGTGACCTTACCGTCTGGTGCTCCGCTTTCTACGCGAACGACCTTGCCCTTACACTGCACGCGGATGCTCTCGGTGAGCGTGATCTCGGGCGGAAGGGTCAGTGTAAATCCAATCGGTGCGCCCTGCGACATCGCAGAATCTACATAGAAACAGATGCCGCGTGCGCTGACATCCCGAAGCTGAACCGATTCGGGCTGGTGGCCATTATTTCCGATTTGTTTAACGGTTACCGGTACGCGCAAGGCGAACCGACGTGCACCCCTCTTCTCTTCCTGGGGCTGGGACATACGTCCTCCAAAGTGGCGCGTGCTGCATTCCCGCAATACTGACTGCAAGTAGAATGCGCTCTGTTTGCCTTTTCTTCAATACCACCGTGGTGTAGGTCACTGGCTCGTTAGGGGGAGGAAAGGCGAAACAAGGACGGTTATGGTTGGTTCAAAACAGAAACTTCAGGTTCCGAAGACGACGTGGGTCTACCGCCTTGCAAAGATCCGTCACAGCCGGCGACTGCCGTTCGGTGTACTCTGATATTTGGAGCTGAGCTTGGTTTTCGTTCTCGACAACTACGACTCGTTTACCTACAACCTCGTCCAGTACCTCGGCGAACTGGGCGCTGAAGTCGAAGTCCGCCGCAATGATCAAGTCTCAGTCGAGGAAGTCGAGGCCATGCGGCCGGAAAAAATTGTAGTATCGCCAGGCCCGTGCACCCCGCACGAGGCCGGGATCAGCATCGATCTGATTCGGCATTTTGCCGGCAAGGTACCCGTCCTCGGAGTGTGTCTCGGGCATCAGGCGATTGGGGAAGCCTTCGGCGGCAGGGTGGTCCGAGCCCCGCACCTCATGCATGGCAAGACGAGCGCGGTCATGCACGATAACAAGACTTTGTTCCAAGGCCTGCCCATGCCGATGACCGCGACACGGTATCACTCGTTGATCGTGGAAGAGAGAAACCTACCTTCCGATCTCGAAGTCAGCGCGTGGACGACCGAGAAAGATGGCACGCGCACCATCATGGGCCTGCGACACAAAAAGTGCGCGGTGGAAGGCGTGCAGTTTCATCCGGAAAGCGTGCTGACCGATGCGGGAAAGAAACTGATCGAGAATTTTCTGAGAATCTGAAGGTTCGATGGAATCCGAAAACTCTGTCAAACTTCGGGGATCGGAATACTCTTTGAATCCTCCTCAATCTCTGCGACGTAACTCCTGAACTCGGGCAGTTCTTGAAGATTCCGGAGGCAGGGATCCGTTCGAAACAATGACCAGCAGCGGAATCCCGTACTGACCGCCCGCTCCAGCCAAGCCATGGCATCTTCCTTGCGTCCCAAGAGCGAATGAAGGCAGGCGACCTGATAGACCGTATGGTGGGTATGCCCGAACGAGCGCGGAGACTCGCAGGCCGCTTTTGCACAATCAAGAGCGCGCTCTTCCTCGCCTCTCATCGCATGGAGGATACCCATCATGGAGATGAACAGCGGCTCACTGGGATACTGAATCAGAGTCTCGCGCAAAATCTTTTCCCCTGCTTTCAAGTCTCCCATCAGCAATAGCGGTTGCGGGCGAAGCCAAAGGGCGTACTTCGCGCCAGGGCTCTCCCTCATCCACGCTTCCGCCTCCAGATTCGCGGTATCGAAGTTTCCATCCCATAGGTGAGCCAGACCAGCCCAACGCGCCCAGGCGTTTTGCGGATTCCTGCGATGTGCCTTTTCAAATGCCGCTAGTCCTTCCTTGATCCGTCCCACATGCGCAAAGATGAGTCCGAGCTGCCCGTGGGCGCAATCGACATTGGGGTGGAGCGACACGGCTTTTTGGAATTCCGCGATCGCTTCACGATGCGGATAGTTCTTGGCCTGGCTCCAGAGAATGTAGCCTCTAGCGATATGACTCTCAGCCAGATTCGGATCGATCTCCAGCGCACATCGGCAATGATGCTCTGCTTTGTCAGCCAGTGTGCTGCGTCCGTCAATCGTCCGATATTTGTCTACACACACGCGTGACAATGCGGCATGAGCCAGGGCGAACCTTGGATCGTGTTCTACCGCTTTAGTCAGATGTTCAATAGCTCGATCCATCGTGGGCTCTTGATCCGAAAAGCTGAGCCTGAGACCTTGCAGATACTCCTCGTACGCGTACCGATCAGCGCTGTAGCGATCCCGGACCCTGAATTCCGGGGTAATCAACCGCGCTTCCAGAGAACTGGCTACGCGACGCCCGATCTCATCCTGCACGTCGAAAATGTTGTCCAGCGTCAGGTTGTATGTTTCAGAAACAACAATCCTCCGCCTTTCCGCATCGACCAATTGAATCGAAACCCGCCATTGTGAAGCCAGCTTCTGAATGTTCCCCTGCAGCACGTACCTCACCTGAAGCTCGCGGCTTACGATAGAAGGGTCGGCTCCGCCGGCGTATTTCAAAATGCTCGAGGTCGGCGGTACGACGAAGTTTTGCAGCGAGCCGAGCACGGAGATCAGGGAATCCGCAAAACCCAAGGACAGAGATTCGCCTTCGTTTACAGGGCTGAGGAACGTAAACGGGAGTACCGCCAGGGAGGTTTCTTGCGGTGATGGGTGGGAGAGAGAAACACTTCCGCTTTCGAGATCTCGTTTAATCCGCTGTAGGTCTGCACGAATGTCAGCCGCATGCTGATATCGAAGCTCGGGCAACTTCTCCAGTGCTTTGTCGATCACCTGCTCCAGCTTTGCGGGGATGTCGGGATTCAGCCTCAATGCAGCTGCTGGAGTTCGATTGAGAATGCAGTCAAAGACGAGGGCCGTGCTCTCTCCACGAAATGGAAGGATCCCTGTCATCATTTCGTAAAGCACGGCACCGAATGAAAACAGATCGCTTCTCGCGTCGAGGTTCCTGCCCTTCACCTGTTCCGGCGACATGTAGCAAACCGTGCCGACGGCTGCTCCCGGGCTGGTCAACTGGTCCTCGCTCTGCGTCCGCAGAGAGACCTCAAGTAAACCTCTTGGATCCGGCACAGCGGTAATCTTCGCAAGCCCGAAATCGAGAACTTTGGCATGACCTCGTTTGGTGACGAAGATGTTCCCGGGCTTGATGTCGCGATGAATGATACCGGCATCGTGAGCTGCTTCGAGCGCCTCGGCAATCTCAATCCCCAGTGACAGCGCGGTACCCGTATCCAGAGGCTTGCCTGAGATGCGCTCCCGCAATGTCATTCCCTCGAGGAGTTCCATTGCGATAAATAATTTGCCGTCCTGCTCGCCAATATCGTGAATTGTGCAGATATTCGGATGATTAAGGGCGGATGCTGCTTTGGCCTCAAGCCGAAAGCGGCTCAGAACTAGCGGATCTTGCGCAACGTCATCGGGAAGGAACTTGAGCGCTACAAAACGTTCCAGACGTACGTCTCTGGCTTTATAGACCACACCCATGCCGCCGCTACCTAACTTTTCAACAATCCGGTAGTGCGACACAGTCTGACCGATCATGACTGGTCGATCATGCTAGGACCCGATCGCCGGGGAGTCAATCAAAAGAATTCTTGGCAGGGCTCGCGCATTGCGAGGCCGAGTGGCAGGCACGTCCTGGCGAAATTACTCCCCGCTCCTTGCTTTTTCCACCGCCCTAAGCAGCGCGCCGGCCTTATTCATCGACTCCTGAAACTCCGCCGCCGGATTCGAATCGGCCACGATTCCCCCGCCGGCCTGCAGATACGCTTTCTTCCCCTTCATCAGCATCGTGCGGATACCGATGCAGGAGTCGAGATTTCCGGCGAAGTCCGCGTAGAGTACCGATCCGCCATAAACTCCCCGGCGCGTGGGCTCCAACTCTTCAATAATCTGCATGGCACGCACCTTCGGCGCACCGCTCAAAGTTCCTGCCGGAAAGCATGCCGCGAACGCATCCAGCGCATCGAGATCTTTTCGGAGCGTTCCTTCCAGCGCCGAAACCAGATGCATCACGTGCGAGTAACGTTCGACATACATCAGGTCTTTCACTTTGACCGAGCCGTATTCGCTCACTCGCCCCAGGTCGTTTCGGCCGAGATCGACCAGCATCACATGCTCGGCGCGTTCCTTTTCGTCATGCCGCATTTCCTGTTCCAGGCGCGCATCTTCTGCTTCGTCTCTTCCACGAGGACGTGTCCCAGCAATCGGGCGGTACTCGAGTTTCCGTCCTGTAACTCGTACAAGCATCTCCGGAGACGACCCGAGTATGTGAGTGTCGCCATTCCTCAGGAAATAGAGATATGGAGAAGGATTCACTTGCCGCAGCGCACGGTACAGATCGAAGGGTGCAACTTCAGGTGTGAACTCTAGACGTTGCGAGTACACGACCTGGAAGATATCCCCGGCAGCGATGTACTCCTTGCAACGCGCCACCGAACTCATGTAGGCGTCACGCTTTGTGCAGGCGTGAACCCGCAGTTTCCCAAGATTCTTCTTCCCGGAATTGCGCCACAGGGCCGGGCTCAATCCTGTCGCAAGTTTTCTTTCAATCGACTTGATGTCGCGCAGCGCGCGATCGTAGGCGCGTTTGGGACTTTCGCCCCGCACATCCGCAGCGGCGACGATGTGAATCTGATGACGCAAGTGATCAAACGCCAGTAAACGATTGAAAAACATCAACTCGGCGTCAGGAAGGGAGAGATCATCGTTTGCGTGCTCGCCGATGTTCTCGAGCAACCGGACTACGTCGTAGGCGAAGTATCCCACTGCGCCCGCCAAAAACGGAGGCAATCCCGGAACGGTCGCAGGGTGATGCTCCCGGAGCAGTCGCTTGACCACTTGAAAAACGTTGTCCTCGATGACCTCGCGCTTGCGTCCGCGCTCGATCTCGACCTTGCCTTTGCGTGCCCGGACCCGCATGTATGGGTTCGCACCGAGGAAGGTATAGCGTCCAATCTGCTCGCCGCGCTCCACGGATTCCAGCAGGAAGGCATGTGACTCTTTTTGGGCAATCGCCAAGAACGCGCTGACTGGGGTCAGCAGATCGGCACTCACCGACTTCACCACCGGGACCAGGGTGGCCTCGCGCGCAAGCCGGGAAAACTCTTTGAAATCAGGCTGGAGCATGATGTTGGGCTTTCATTATATGGGGAGAGAGCATTTGGCCAGTTCCCGTCACCCGGCTTTTGGGCTTCCTGCATAAGGCTGCTCGCGTCCAACTTCCCGTTGAGGTCTTTAGATATGCGGATTCGCCATCCCGCATCGGCAGCCGGCAGTCTGAAGCCCGCCTTAACAAACTTTGGTCACTTGTTACCATCACCATAATCACTAAAATCGTTAATATCCCGTGTCCTATGGCTTTCTTACGGTCGAGAGTGCCCCGCGATGGCAAGGCCGTAAACGATTGACATGACAGGGGAATAACCACGAACTCAACTGGCACTACCGGGGTTTATGCAAGTTAAGTTTTGGGGCGTGCGCGGCTCCACGCCCACTCCACAGGCCGAGAATCTTCGCTACGGGGGCAATACCTCGTGCGTCGAAGTGCGCGTCGGAGACCAGATCTATATCTTCGATTGCGGCACCGGATTCCGCATGCTGGGGCACGAACTTACCCGCGAATTCGGCAATCGCCCCTTCGCCGCGCACATTTTCGTCTCGCATTTCCACTGGGACCACATTCAGGGCATGCCATTCTTCCGTCCGCTCTACGAGAGTCCCCACAGCCGTTTTTCGTTCCACTCTTCCGGCAAGACTCGCGGAATCCAGCAGGTAATGGCTGAACAGATGGCGTCGCCATATTTCCCCGTCGATCTCGGGATGATGCGTGCCAAGCGTGACTTCTGCAATATCGAGAACGGATGCCTCGATATGGAAAACGGCGTCCACATCACGACCCAGTGGCTGAACCATCCGCAGGGATGCCTGGGCTTCCGCGTCGAAACGAAAGACGGCGTACTTGTCTACGCCACCGACAACGAACCGGGTGATGCGGAATTCGACAAAGGCGTGCGGAAATTGGCTGAAGGTGCGGACCTGCTCATCTACGACGCGCAATATCTGCCCGAAGAGTATAAGGCTCGCCGCCGTGGCTGGGGACACAGCCATTGGCGCGAAGCCGTCGATATCGCGATGGAAAGCGGCTCGAAGGAATTAATTCTGTACCATCATGATCCGGACCACACCGACGCGATTGTCGACAAAGTCGTCGCGGAGGCCCGCAATTATTATCCCAGCGTACGCGCAGCTGCGGAAGGCATGATGATTCAGTTGGGTTCGCAAATGGGCACGGCAGCGCGCTAAGCCAGCAACTTGGTTTTATACGGGACGGCGTCTCCGCCGCCCCGCCCACCAAACTACTTAGTGCAATCCCAGCGAACAGTTCGCGTTCACGTTCTGGATGTAGATTCCGTTGTTGCCGATGCGGTCATCAGTCCACGCCAGAGCCGTGGCATTGTTCTGATTCGTCGTCGCGACTAACGCATATTTGTTCGCGGGAGCCGAAGAGACCACGAACTGCTGGCAAACGGCGTTGCCCGATCCGTCCAGCTTGGTAGCTTGGATGCTCGCATTTCCGTAGCTGACCGTATCCACCCAGAAAACCAGCGCTCCTGTCCCGACCTGTACAGCCGTGACGAAATCCTGCGTATCCGCTCCTAGCGGAACCAGCACGAGTCCAGTCGGTCCCCACTGCGCGTTACCAGTAGCATCCAGCTTCTGCCCGGAGACTCCGTTGGTGAACTGGTTGGAATCCTCCTCAGTCCAGAAAACAAACGTCTCCCGTGTGGAAGCGCGGTATGCGACAGAGGGAGAGACGCGAACATCCACGACATCCGTGGAAACGGCCACACCGCCGGCTGCGAATGCTGCACTGCCATTCGCCAGAATGTGCTGCGCGAAACACTGCAATGACGGACTGCTGGTGTACCAGGCAAAAACGGCGCCTCCGCTGCCATCTGGAATGAAATGCGGGAAGTTTCCAAATTGCAGCGAGCCGTTGGTGAAAATGGGGACGTTGCTCGCGCCCCAAAGCAGCGTTCCGGAAGTGGAAATCTTGTTCGCAACCAAAGTTTTGTTGCCAAGGAAGCCTTGCTCTCGCACCCACGAGATGATCACGCTCCCGTTATCGGCGGCGTGCAGATCTGCAAGAACGTAACTATATTGCGACTCTGAGAAGACAACGCCAGTGCCCCACTGCGGGTTTCCGTTCGCATCCAGCTTCTGCGCGACCACGTTGCTGTTGCTGGTCCAGGCGACGACAACACCGCCGTCCGACGTTGCTGCAATCTTCGGAACCGCATTGGAATCGGAACCGCTGGTCAACTGCACTCCCTTTTTTCCCCAGAGTGCCGTTCCCCACGGATTCATTTTCGCCGCGGTCACCTGCTGGTTCGAGCCTTCGCGTGTATCCAGAAAGGCAAGCAGCGCGTTCCCCTTGCTATCAACATCAAGCCCGTAGTCTTCGGTCGAACTATTGCTCAAATCAGCGACTATCTTGCCGTCGTGCGGTAATTTCTCGTAGCCCTGCTCGTTCAGGCGTTGATAAAAAACGTCGTATCCGATCGGAGGAGGACTGTCAGGGTTCGCGTCAAACCAGCTGACGTAGCCTCCGAGATTGCCGAACGATACAACCTTTGGCTGGACCTGATCGCTGCCGTTGGCGTCGTCGGCAAGAGGGAGATTCAGGTATGGATTCGAGGACCATTGTCCCCATGCTGCAGGGGCGAGAGTGAAACAGACGAATGCAACGACGAGAGCGAGCTTCTTTGTCATTTGATTCTCCAGGGCTCGTTGGGTCACTTCAAACAGTGAAAATCGAGACGCGAAATGGTACTACAGCCCTGAACTTTTCTGTCATGATGAATCGGAAAAAGACCCGCGGTCATGGAATTCCGCTTTGAATTCGCCGAAGCAGAAAATATTCTGCGCCTCACGCTGACTGGCGAGATGACCGATCAGGCTGTGTTGGACCTTTGGACAGTAGGAGTACCTTTGGCGGCTTCCTACTCCTCAAGCAGATTGATTGTCGATACGGCCGCCGTGACTCGCTTTTCGGTTTCTCCCCGAGCAGTCAACACGCTTGCCAAACGGCACTCGCCAGATCTGCCGACCCGCGTAATCGTCGCACCATCTGACCTTGTCTATGGCACCAGCCGAATGTTCCAGACGCTCACAGAGAGCACGCGCAAGAACGTGCACATTGTTCGGACGATGGGCGAAGCTTTCAAAGTGCTGGGAGTGGACTCTCCCAAATTCGTGGCCATCAATCACGTGACCAAATAATTACGACTCTAACTTCCCGGCGAGATTTCATTTGCCATGTTGTGATTGCCCCACGTGCTAAACTCTCGCCTCGATTGAGGTTCAAGGGCCCTATGCTCCGATTCACTTTTCTATGGACAGCTTTGCTATGTACCTTCGCCGCGGCGAACGCCCAAGCCCCTGACATGCCTGAGCCCGGGGCGAGTGAAGCGATCGCCGCCGCCACGACAGATCCACAATTCATCTCGCCACTGGTTAACTATGTGCCGCAGTCGGACAAGGTGCCATCGCCGGAAAAGTTCTTCGGACGCATCATGGGCGCACCAGGCGAACTCACCGGTACCGAGAAGACGTATGCCTACGCGCGAGCAATGGCAGCAGCCAGCCCGCGCGTCCGTGTATTCACCATCGGAAAAAGCGAAGAAGGACGCGACATCGTTCTAATCGCTATCGCCGATGAAAAAGGCATTCGCGATCTCGATCGTTTGAAAGCGGCCACCGCATCGCTCGCCGACCCGCGACGCACTGATCAAGCCGCCGCCGAGAAACTTATCGCTGCGTCGCGGCCAATTTACTACTTCAACGCTGCTCTGCACTCCGATGAAACGGGATCCACGGAGGCTATGCTCGAACTCGCCTACCGCCTTGCTGTTTCAGAGCAGCCGATGAT
>Ga0335069_10002861_pt1 | contig 26357 bp, 28 predicted proteins | sample Lox_Sample_11_FD_206714 | JGI IMG/M metagenome (GOLD analysis project Ga0335069, IMG submission 206714) | Soil microbial communities from Loxahatchee National Wildlife Refuge, Florida, United States - Lox_Sample_1.1 | ecosystem: Environmental > Terrestrial > Soil > Wetlands | place: USA...
TGCGGGTCTGAAGTTCGGCATGGTGTTCGGCGGCAATTCGACTTTGATGGATGCGGAAGACTCAATCGGCCTGCCGCCGAATGTCGATCTCCTTCTCGCAGGACACATCCACACCTTCGAAGCGATCAACTACGACAAGGGGCTGCCGCCGCAGCTCATCGTGGGCGAGGGCGGAGATCTTCTCGATCCGGCGCCGTCGAACCTGTCGGGAAGGTCTGTCGGCACCGCGAAGATCACGCAAGGCCTGTCGCTTCCGGGCTGGGGCTTCACGCTCTTCACCCATGTCGGCGACCACTGGACGGTGGACGTATTCGATGCTGCCGGCGCACATGAGCGCACCTGCACGATCGCCGCGCGTCACATCACCTGCTAGAGTTTCCGCGGACTGCGAGGCGACATGGTCCGGATGAGTGACCTCTCCGAGCCAGAGAGGGATGTGCGCGACGACGCGCTGGGGCTCGAGTGTCATCTTTACGGCTGGTGCCCGGTACAGGGCGAAGGCACACTTGCGGGCTATCCGATCTATTTCCGCGCGCGGCATGCGGGGTGGACGTTCACAGTGTCGGTGACGAAGGATCGCCCACGCGATTTCGCGGCGTGGCTGAACGCGCCGGACGACGGCTTCTTCGAGGATCTCGGCGTTCTCGGCTACGAGCTCAGCGGCCGATACGGCACCGAGCACGAAGCCGGCTACATGCCTTACGATATCGCCGAGAAGCTGATCGTCGCCTGCGCCAAGCGCTTCACGAAAGCGCTGGCCGCGCGAAATACGGTTTAGATCAATCTCATCCCCTTTCGTCATTGCCCGGCTTGTCCGGGCAACCCAATTTCCTTCGAGCAAAAAATGGGTCGCCCGCTAAAAGCGGGCGATGACGGATGTTGGGATGACAAAGGCCACCGCGACTTCGCGTTGAGTTCTAGAACCCGAACATGTGGTCGAGGCTGAAGCTTCCGGCTTCGCCTTCGACGCCGTGATAGCCGAAAAGGCGGCAGGTTTCGTCGCGGACGATCACGTAAGGATTGGGCCCGGCCGCAGTCAGCGCGGCCGCATCGAACATCTCGTCGACCCGCCAGAAATGCGAGCCCGACTGCGCGATCGAGATGGCCTTCTTCGCGATTTCCTCGCCGTGTGTGTCGCGCAAGGTCAGCGAGGTCTTCGAGCGCGGATGCCAATTCCCTGCAGATGACGGATAAACGAGATGGCAGAAGGTCCGCGCCGGTTTCTCCGCCACGCGCAGGAACAGCCGTGTGGACAGTCCCGGCGGCGGACCGGCATAGGATTGCGGTTCGCCCTTATAGGTCAGCGCGGTGTTGAAGATGTGCGAGCCGAAGCTCGTCTCCGCCTGATGTCCGCTCTGGATATCGCGATAGCGGAAGAGCGCATGCAGCCAGCCGTCGGCGACGTCGCCTGCGTCGAAATCGTAGACCAGCTCGAGATGGCCGAAGCCCTTCGGGAAGTTGGCGAGTCGCGAAGCTTCCAGCATGGCCGCATGATCACGCGCGAGATTGCCGAAGCTGTGCGTCGCGACAAGCGCGCCTTCGGCGTCGTAAACGAGCGCCTTCACCGGCATATGCGTCTGAGCCGTCGACATCGGCGTCGGCAGTGCGACGGTGGCATAACGTTCGACGGGCAGGATCGCGGCCGGCAGGATGTGACCCTTGCCGAATGCTTCGCCGAGACGCGCGAGCTTCGGATCGTTCTTCAGATCGCTGCGCTCCACATTCGGGTGCGCGATGCGAGAGCGGCCGTTCTTTGCGACGATTTCATAGCGCGGCCGCACGAAATGCTTGCCGGCATGGATTTCGATCTGCTCCGGCCATGACAGATCTGGCAGAAGCTCGCCGACCTTGATCGCGCGCGTCGCGTAAGGCGCGATCGCCTCGTTGAGTTTCGCGATCTTGCCATTGCCCATTCGTGCAAGGCCGATCTCACCCGCGGCGATAGTGACCGGATGGCTGTTCTGCGCCCACAGGATGACGTCCTCGCCGTCGGCCGGCGCGGGCAGGCCGGCATAGAGATCCGAGGGCCAGGAATTGGCATCATGCGTGGCGGACAGAACCGTCGGCGCGTCGCCATAGGTGTCCAGCGCATATTTGACGATGTCGTGGCCGGCGACCCCGATTGCGTGCACAAACAGCTGGCCGGTGAATTCCGGCAGCGAAAAGCGCGCGCGGATGGCGCGGCTGTCGAGCACGATCGAAGCTTCCGGCGCGCCGGCCTCTTCGATCCAGGTCGCCAGTGCGTGCCCCTTGGCGTCGAACAGCCGGCACCAAAGCCTGACGTCCCCCGCGCCGTAACGCGTCCAGTAATTCGCCGTGACGAGGCGGGTGTGGTGGCCGCCCGCATCGCGGAAAAACGCGAAATTGGTCGCAAAATTGAGGTTCGACAGATAGCGCGCCTTGTCGGTCAGCATGTCTGCCGGCAGGCGCAGCGCCGCGAAACTGAACACTTCCATCGCGCGCGGCAGAAGATGCTTGATGTGACCCAGCGGACGCGCCTCGTCGAAACTAGCGATCAGCAGCGATTTGCAGGGAGATTTTGCCAGAGCCGTGACGGGCTCGGCTTTCCGGCCGCGGAATGTACGCTCGAAATTCTCTACGTTCTGCACATAGAAGCCGCCGATCTCGACGTTGCCCAGCGGATAGAACTGGTCGAAAGCTTCGACGATGCCGTCGGGATCATAGATCGCGACAGGGCCTTGCAGCCCGGCGATCAGCGCACGCGCCGGCTCCGCCGCCAGCGGGTGCGAAACCGCCTTGTAGATCGAGCTGCCGCCGATGTCGTTTCGGAACGTTTCAATACGCAGCGGCATGCCGGGCGCTCTTACCGACCAAGCGCTTGAAGAAGGCGCTGACGCGATGGCGCGCCTGTTCGCGGCGCACGACGCTGTCGTCCGTCACCCAATTGACCTGGATGACGCGGCGCGGACCCGAAAAGGGCTCGAAGCCGTGCCAGGCGTTCGGCGTGTTGCGGAACACCAGGAGTGTCGCTTCGTCCGCCGGCACCTCATACGCCATGTCGTCCAGATCCGACGGCGAGCGCAGGAGGCGCAGGCGGCCGCGATCAGCATCGGCGTGGTCGTTCATATAAAGAAGCATGGTGATCAGCTTCGTCTTCGAATCCGTGTGGATCTGCCCATCGCGCGCCTCGCAGCGGCCGCGCACGGTCGCCATGGTCGGGCGGCCCTTTAGATCGATGCCGAACTTTTCCTCAATGATCTGCGTCATTTCGGGGCCGGTCAGCGCCGCGATCAGGGCCTCGAAGGCGGGGCCGTAGTCGAGGCTCGGGAGGGGGAAGCTGCCCGCCTTGCTGACCTCGGGAAAGTCCTCCGTGATCGCACGCTTCGTCGCACCCCGGATCACATGCGTCACCGTCAGGAACGGAAATGGAACATCCGCGACAGGTGCCGCCCGCAGGCGATCGAAATCGAGCACGTCTTTGGGATCGCGGGTCATGCTGTCCTTGGATAAAGCCGCCTTCGGGGCTGACCTAACAGCCCGCCGACCCGAAGGATAGGCCTTTTTTCCCGCGGCCTTAAGCCCACAGCCGTCGCGGGAAAACGGTCATCATGCTACTTTAGGGTCTCAGCTTGATGGGAATGGGTGGTGCGGTTTTCGCACCGGAGGGGAGAGTAGTCATGCTTCATATGCAGATCATGCACGTCATGTTGATCCTCATCGTGGCGTTTTTCATATTCTTTGCGGCGCAGAAGTCGGACGGGCTGGTCAGCCTGTTCGGAAATCTCCTGGGCGCCTTGCTGCTTGTGGCGGCGGTCCTGCACATCGTGGCGATGTTTATGCCGGGGTTCATGGGCAGCATGAAGCCGGGGATGATGCACGGGCACTGGATGCATCACATGGAGGAGGCGGCACCTGCGGCGGCTACGCCAGCGCCCGCGGCGGCACCGGCGCCCGCTCCGGCGAAACCCTCTCTGGCGCCTCCGGCCGCGACACCGGCTACGCCGGCCCCGGCCCCTAAGAAGAAGTCCTGATCGGACGCAGTTTTTGCGCGTTGCGGCTCGGCCTGCAGCGGGAAACCGCTGCGGGACGGGCTCTTTTCGCCTTTGCGGTGGCGCCCTGCGGCGCCGGGGCGCACGGTTCCGAATAAAGGCTGTGCAAGAAACGCCCGCCAATTCGATGATTGATGGACTATGGGTGCAGGAAATGGGCTAAAATAAAGCTCTTCTTGATTCGTCACTCTGAGGAAAACCAATGGCAACCAAAGCCGCCAAACCCGCCGCCAAGGCCGAAACCGTTTCCACGCGCAATCTCGCCGTCCAGCTGGCGGAAAAGCACGAGATGTCAAACAAGCAGGCCGTTCTGGTCCTGGATGACGTGATCGGTCTGATCACGAAGCACCTCAAGAAGGGCTCGCGCATCCGGCTGAACGGTTTGGGCATCCTGCAGGTGCGCAAGCGCGCCGCTCGCATGGGTCGCAATCCCGCCACCGGCGAAGCGATCAAGATCAAGGCGAGCAAGAAGGTCGCGTTCCGCGCCGCCAAGGAACTCAAGGAAGCGATCTAAGCCGCTTTCGACGGGATTACTTGGAAAGCCCTGCCGCGCGACGAGTGCGGCGGGGCTTTTCTTTGGGCAACAAGCTCGCAGGCTTCTCCGCCTGCAAGCGCGCCGGGCATTGCATCCTCGCGCGTGCTTCCCCTTCGCCGCGGCCCCATGCTATCCGTAAAGACCCGCGGGCGTAGTTCAATGGTAGAACGGAAGCTTCCCAAGCTTCATACGAGGGTTCGATTCCCTTCGCCCGCTCCATCCTGCTTCGCGCGTTCCGCGCTTCGCAGGATTGGCGCGCCTTGTGGTCGCGAAGCAGGATGCCCTCCGAAGCTTTAGCGGAGGAGGGCCGTTGACGAAGTCGCGCAGCTGCGGCGCGCGTCCCTCCGGCATAATGCGATGCGTAAACGCTCGAAGGTGAGTTCCATGCATCGCTCGCGCATCAACGGCATCCTGATCGACTGCAAGACGGACGATATCGGCGCGGCCGCGCAATTCTGGGCCGAAGCGCTGGGACGCCCGGTCGATATGAATCACCGCGGCAGCCGCGGCAATTATCGCATGCTCGAAACGCCGCCGGACGAGATCAGCGTGCAAATTCAGAAGGTGGACCATGAAAGCCGCGTCCACATCGATATCGAGACGGATGATATTTCGGCCGAGGTCGCAAGGCTCGAGAAGCTCGGCGCGGCGGTGGCTCAACACAAGGAGCGCTGGGTGGTCATGCAGGCGCCGTCGGGGCAGCGCTTCTGCATCGTCCGCGTCCAGCGCGACGGCTGGCCGAAAGGCGCCAACGAATGGGATTGATCCGCGAACGCCGGTGTTCCTCCGGCCGCGCTGCTGCTGACACGTCCTGACCCGCCGTCCCTTTACAATGCCCCCCGGCATCTGGAGAGGAGGCATCCGATGAAGGCTCTCGAAGGCAAAGTGGCGGTCATAACCGGAAGCACCAGCGGCATCGGTGCGCGGACGGCGGAACTGTTCGTGAGCCAGGGCGCGCGCGTCGTGATTGTCGGACGGCGCGAGGATGTGGGCCGCGCCTTTGCGCGCTCGCTGGGCGAGGCGGCCAGTTTCATCCGGACGGACGTCACTGTCGAAGCCGAGGTCGCCGCCATGATCGCGCATGCGGTCGGCACATTCGGCAGGCTCGACTGCCTGATGAACAATGCCGGCAGCGGATCGGGCTATCAGGCCGTCGCCGATGTCGATTTGCAAAAATTCGACACCGTCGTCGCGGTTCATGTGCGCGGACCATTGGCGGCCATGAAATACGCGGTCCCGATCATGGCGGCGCAAAAGAGCGGCAGCATCATCAACATCGCGAGCGTCAACGGCGCACGCGCGGGGCTCGGCGGGCATTACTATTCGACTGCGAAGGCCGCGCTCATTCATCTGACGCGCTGCGCCGCAATGGAGCTCGGCGAGAATGGTATCCGCGTCAACAGCCTCTCGCCCGGACCGATCGCGACGGGCGCTTTCCGCAAAGGCGGCGGATCAGATGCTGACGAAGCCGACAGCTCGGTCGATGTCGCGCGCGCGGCCATCGCCGATGTGGTGCTGGGCAAATATCAGCCGCTTCCCTGTGTCGGCACCGCGGAGGATATCGCGCAGGCGGCTTTGTTTCTGGCGAGTGACGCGTCGCGGCTGGTGAGCGGCATCGATCTCGTGGTCGACGGCGGCATCAGCGCCGGCTGGCCGATCGGCGCCGTCCGCGAAGATCGCGCGCGGTTCCTGAAACACTTCAATCGGACGAGCTGAGCGGAGAGGGCGCGCCTGGCCGACGCGCCCTCAACGTTCACTTCGCGATATTCAAAAACGGCAGGGCTCCGCCCGGCGGCATCGTTGTCGGCAGATGGCCGTCCCATTTTTCCGCGGCGACGAGCTGCGGCATTTCCGGGTTTTCCTTCAGCGCCTGGCCCCGCGCGCGGATCGCGTTGGCCTCCGCCTGACCCTGCACATCGATCTGATGCGCCTGCGCATCGGCGGCAGCCTTGACCTCGTACGCGGCGGCATCGGCATTGGTGATGCGCTTCTGCTTTTCCGCTTCGGCCTGCTGCTGCGCGACGATCGCCTGCATGCGCGCCTCGACGGCCTGTTCGTAGCTTTGCGAGAATTCGATGTCGACCAGCTGGATCGAGTCGATGACGAGCGGGCCGTGAATCGTGCTGCGGATGGCGTTCTGGATCTCATGGTCGAGAACGGCGCGGTCCTGCACCGCCGAAATCGCCGTGAACTGTCCGAAGACGTTCTTCACCTGCTGCGGCACCTCCGGCGTGATGAGGCTGGCTTCGAGACGGGGTAGATCGCCGTAATGCGCATAGACGTTGCTCACGTCCACGGCGTGATAGATGACTGTCAGGCTGACGCTGACCGGCTGCTGGTCCTTCGTGTAGACCTCGAGCCGGCCGTCGCCACTCGTCTGCTTCTCCCATGACAGCGTTTCCTGCCGCACGGGAATCTGCACGATCGACGTGACGAAGGGATATTTGAAATGCAGACCCGGCTCGCTTTCGCCCGCGATAGCGCCGTAGTGGAGCACCACGGCGCGCTCGCCCTGGTCGACCGTGTAGTAGCTCGACCAGAGGAGCAGCAGGACCGCGACTACGGCGATCCCAATCGGGATATAGCCCGCTCCCGCCCTCAGGCGGTCGTAAGCAGGACCTTCGATTTGATTGACCATGGAAATTCCCCTTCATGAACCTGATATCGGTACGCCCAGTTGACCGACAAATGGAGGCTTACAGGGAAATTTGGTGTGCTCATAGCCGCTTGCACGGCCGGGCGCCGCGCCTTGCGCGCCACAATTTCACTGTCGAATTCCGGCCGCACGCCGGACTAAGAGGGACGTTCGCCGCGCCTTGATCGGGGGGCGACTAGCATCTTGATAGTCACACGCCTATATTACCGGTCATGAAACGCAAAACCTTCAAGAACATGATCTGCCCCGTCGCCCGCACGCTCGAGCGCGTGGGCGAATGGTGGAGCATCCTGATCCTGCGCGATGCGTTCCATGGGCTGACGCGTTTCGACCAGTTCCAGATGAGTCTGGAAATCGGGCCGAACATACTGACGCGGCGCCTCAACGCGCTGGTCGATGCGGGCTTGCTCGCGCGCCGGCTGTATTCCGAGCATCCGCCGCGCCACGAATATATCCTGACCGACAAGGGTCGCGACTTCTGGTCGGTGCTCGTTTCGCTCACGGCTTACGGAAACAAGCATTTCGCGGCCGAGGGCATCGCGAGTCAGCTGCTCGATGCGGAGACGGGAAAACCCGTGGAGCCTGTGTTGGTCGACCGCGCGTCCGGACGGCCGCTCGACCAGAAACGCTACAAATTCGGCCCCGGGCCCGGCACCGACGCCGCGATGCGCTCGCGTCTTCGCTATGCTGACGCGCGTCGCAATCTTCGTGACGGACAGGAAGAATGGGACGCCTATGTGAAGATTGCGCAGGAGACGCGCAGAAGGCGCCGCAGCGGCCGGGCCAAGCGCAGGGCGTAACCGGCGCCAACCGCCATCCGCGTTTTCCTATCGCTTCTTGATTGCCTCGTTGCGGGCTGCGTCGTCAGCACGGCCGGCATGCCCAAACCGCCGGGCTTCAGGAAAACCTTTCGGAATCAGCTCTCTGCCGGCCTTTGGCCTGCGGCACCTGGCCGCCCGCCGGGAGTTGCCCAGTTGATATCATAATGATAGCGACTAAGTATCGTCATGAAAGCAACTCATGGGGTGGACTGCCATGACGATCGCCTTGGATGCAGGAAAGCTCAGGGGCCGCGCGTTCCAGCCGAAACTCCTTTCCAGGAAGTTTTTCTACGCGCTCGGCGTCTCCGCGATTGCGCTCGGGGCAACCGCCTATGGCTATGAATGGCTGACAGTCGGACGCTTCATCGAAACGACCGATGACGCTTATGTCGGCGGTGACGTCACCGCCATCGCCCCACATGTGGCGGGCTTCGTGAAACAGATCGAGGTTCGCGACAACCAGTATGTCCACGCCGGTGAGCTGATCATGCGGCTCGACGATCGCGATTTTCGCGCGGCTGAAGATCACGCGCTCGCCGCCGTCCATCAGGACGAGGCTGCGCTGTCCGACCTCCGGGCCAAATATGCTCTGCAGCAGTCGGTGATTGCTCAGAACAATGCGGAGCTCGCGGCAAGGCTCGCCCAGGAGTCCTTCGCACGCGACGACGATGCGCGTTATCAGCGCCTGGAACGCGCGGTCGCGATCTCGCGCCAGGACGTGGAGCGGGCGGCGTCCAATGACCGCCAGGCCCAGGCGAACCGGCTTGCGGCGGAGGCGGGGCTTGCGGGTGCCAAACAGCAGCTCGCCGTTCTCGCCGCGGATATCGACCAGGCGCGCGCCAATGTCGCGCAGGCCGAGGCCGATCTGAAGCTCGCGCAGCTCAATCTCGGCTACACCGAAATCCGCGCACCGATCGACGGCTATATCGGCAACCGCGCCGTGCGCGTCGGCGCCTACGTCACCGTCGGATCCTATATGGTCAGCGTCATTCCGTCGGACGGCCTCTGGGTCGACGCAAACTTCAAGGAAGATCAGCTTGCGCATATCAAGGCCGGCGAACCGGTAACGGTCGCGGCCGATGTTCTGCCGGGCCGCGAATTCAAAGGCCGCGTGCTCAGCATCGCTCCGGGCACCGGCGCCGTCTTCAGCGTCATTCCGCCGGAGAACGCCACCGGCAACTTCACCAAGATCGTGCAGCGCGTGCCGGTGCGCATTGCTCTCGACGGCAAGGTTTCGGAGCTTGGCGGCCTGCGTCCCGGACTTTCCATCGTCGCCAGCATCGACACGCGGACCTATGCGCCATGAGCGAGACAGACCGCCGTTGGCTGAAGGGGATACTCCCCTTCATGGTGATGTGCTTCGGCATGTTCATGGCGTTGCTCGACATCCAGATCGTCGCGTCCTCGTTGCAGGACATCGGCGGCGGCCTGTCGGCGGCGCAGGACGAAATCAGCTGGGTTCAGACGTCCTATCTCATCGCGGAAATCATCATGATCCCGCTGTCCGGCTGGCTGACGCGGGTCTTCTCGACGCGCTGGCTCTTCGCGGCGTCCGCCGCAGGCTTCACGATCGCGAGCATGCTCTGCGGCATCGCCTGGGACATCCAGAGCATGATCGTGTTCCGCGCCCTCCAGGGCATGCTGGGCGCCTCGATGATCCCGACGGTCTTCACGTCTTCTTTCCATTATTTCCAGGGCCAGCAGCGCGTCTATTCCGCCGCCGTGATCGGCTCGATCGCCTCGATCGCGCCGACGCTCGGTCCCGTCATCGGCGGCTGGGTCACTGACACGCTGAACTGGCACTGGCTGTTCTATCTGAACGTCGTTCCCGGCATCGGCGTGACAATCCTGGTCGCGTTGCTGGTCAAGATCGACAAACCCGATCTCAAGCTCCTCAAGGAAGCGGACTATCCCGGAATCGTGCTGATCGCCGTGGCGCTGGGAACGCTTGAATATGTTCTCGAGGAAGGCTCGCGCTGGAACTGGTTCGACGATTCGACGATCCGCGAATGCGCCTGGGTCGCGGCGATTGCGAGCGTTCTGTTCCTGATCCGCAGCTTGACCTTCCAACGGCCTGTGGTCGACCTGCGCGCATTCCTGAACCGCAATTTCGCGATCGGCTGTTTTCTCTCCTTCGTGACGGGCGCGGCCATCTTCTCGCCGACCTATCTGACGCCGTTATTCCTCGGCTATGTGCGCGGCTACGACGCTTCGCAGATCGGCTTCGCCATCTTTTCGACCGGCGCCGCCTCGCTGGTCGGCGTTCCCATTTACATTGCCCTCGCCAAGCGCTTCGACACGCGCTGGCTGATGATGATCGGCATCGCCTCGTTCGGTGCGGCCATGTGGGGCTTCAGCTTCATCACCAGCGACTGGAGCGGCATCGAGCTGCTGCTGCCCCAGGTCCTGCGCGGCTTCCCGCAGGTCTTCGCGGTCGCCCCGGCGGTCAATCTCGGCCTTGGCAGCCTGCCGCCGGAACGCCTCAAATATGCGAGCGGCCTGTTCAACATGATGCGCAATCTGGGCGGCGCCGTCGGCATAGCGATCTGCGGCGCCATCCTCAACGATCGCACCAATCTTCACTTCGAACGCATCGCTTCGAACCTGACGCCGGCGAACCTTCCGATGATGCAGTTCCTGGGACGCGTCTCGAACAGCTATGGCGCGTTGCCCGGTGCGGTCGATGATGGCCAGGCGGCCGGGCTTCACCGGCTCTGGCAGCTGGCCTATCGCGAGGCCGCCACACTCGCCTATGCCGACGCTTTTCTCGTGCTGATGATCGGCTGCCTTGCCGCGGCGCTGCTCGTGCCGCTGATGAAAAAGGTAGCCGCCGTTCCCGCATCCTCCGCTTCGAGCGGACATTGAAGGTGAGAACCATGTCGCATGCCGCCGCTGAGTCATTTTCCGCCACGCTGAACCGGCTCGTGCCGCGCGACGGCGCGTTTCTCTCCGAGCCGCAGGGGGACTGGACGCAGGGACGCACGCTGTTCGGTGGGCTCCTAGCGGCGCTGGCTGCGGCGGCGGCCCGAGATGCGTTTCCGGACCTGCCGCCGCTTCGTTCGGCGCAGCTCGCCTATCTGGCACCCGCAACGCCGGAACTGTCCCTGCGGCCGGCCTTGCTGCGCGCCGGCAAATCGTCTTCCTTCGTGCGCGTCGACATGCAGGCGGCCGGAGAGCTCGCACTCACGGCGACGCTGATGTTCGGCTCGGCGCGGCGTTCGAGCCATCTCTATCGTGGACTGGCCTTTCCCGATGTCGCGCCTCCGGGGCAATTGCCCGATTATTTCGATCCGCTTTTCGCGCCCGGCTTTTCCCGCCAGTTTGATGCACGATTGGCCGCCGGCGCGAGGCCGGTGTCGGGCGACGCGAATCCGGAGGTTCTGCTGTGGCTCCGTCACCGCGACAGCGCAGCGCCCGACGATATTCGAAGCATTCTGGCGCTCGCCGATGTTCCGCCGCCCGGCGCCATGGCGATGTTTGCAAAGCCGGCGCCCGTTTCGACGATGACCTGGGCGGCGGACATCCTCACCGACTGTTTCCACGGAAACGGTTGGCACCTGATGCAGGTCCAGACCGAATCCGTGGGCGACGGCTATTCGAGTCAACGCATGACGCTATGGAGCTCTGCCGGTGAGCCGGCGGTCGCGGCGCGTCAGACGGCAGCGATCTACACCTGATCGGCATTTGTGCGCCGGTTCGCGTCGCCAGTGCATTTTCACTCCGCTTCTGCCTTGTTTCGATGGGGCAGGCAGGCGAGTGTGTGACAGATGTGCTTTTCCGCGACCGCGAGCTTCACCGCGGCCACCTTCGTGATGACGGCCGGGCTATTCACGCTCTCGCGGGCGACCCGGATGCGCGATCTGCCGCTGGCAGGCGTGCCGCTTCTGTTCGGCGTGCAGCAGGCCATCGAAGGCGCGCTCTGGCTTGCGCTGCCGCATCCGGCCGACGCAGGCTTGATCCTTCTCTTCGCAAACGGCTTTGCGCTGATCGCGCTCGTCGTCTGGCCGCTTTATTCCCCGGTCGCCGCCGCACTGGCGGAGGATGACGCAAGACGCCGCGCGCTGATCTGGTGGCTGCTGCCGTTCGGCGCGGCGTTCGCGCTCTATTCCGGCCTCGACATCGCGCGCCATCCCTATCATGCGGTGCTGGCGGCCCACAGCCTCTGCTACATCAACGACTCGCCCTATCCGACCTTCGCGCTCGGCCCTTACGTGCTCGCGACCTGCGGCGGCTTCCTGTTGTCGACGCATCGCGCGCTCCGCCTGTTCGGGATGATCGTGACGGCGGGTCTCGGCGTGTCGCTGGCATTCTTCCTGGCCGATCTCGTCTCGACATGGTGCTTCTTCGCCGCAGCGGCCAGCGTGGCGCTGTCGTTCCACTTCCATCAGCGCGTGCGCGTTCCCGCATGATCGAGATCCGTCCGTTGACGCAAGCCGACAAGGACCTCTGGGCGAGGTTTCGTCACGCGCTCTGGCCGGAAGGAAGCCCCGAAGAGCACGCGAACGATATCGCGCGCCTCGTGGCCGGCGGCGACTATTGGGGCTTCGTCGCAACGCGCGGCGGCGACGCCGCTGGCTTCGCGGAGGTCGCGATCCGCCGCTACGCCAATGGCTGCGAGTCCCAGCCGGTGGCGTTCCTCGAAGGCATCTGGGTCGAGCCCAGGTTCCGGCGGCAAGGGATCGGCGGACAGCTCGTGACCCACGTCGAGGGTTTCGTGAAAGCCTTGGGGTTCCGCGAGATCGGCTCGGATGCATTGATCGGAAATCTCGCCTCGCATGCTGCACACGAGGCTTGGGGGTTCGCGGAAACCGAGCGGGTGGTGTATTTTCGGAAAAGCCTGGGGCGAGGGGACCGATGACGAAGATTTCGCTGGTGATCGCGCTGGTCGTGGTGATGGCGAGTGCGGCCTGCAGCCGCGAGCATCACGTGAACATCTCCGCCGCCTATGCGACGCAGGACTGCAACAAGGCCAACACGCAGTTCGACCTCAATCAATGCGCCCAGGCGAATTTCGAATCGGCCGACCGCAAAATGAACGAGATGCTGCGCGCCGTGATGGAAGCGAAGGACGACGAGTCCGCAAAAGCCCAATTGCGTGAAGCTCAACACGCCTGGACCGAGCGCCGCAACCGCGAATGCAACGAACAGGTCGGCCCGCGTGATCAAGGCGGCTCCATCTGGCCGATGGATTACGCGACTTGTCTCGAACAGAAGACGGCGGAGCGGATCAGGGAATTGCAGAAGGATTTATGAGTGCGTTTTCCTCCCCCGCACGGAGTGCGGGGGAGGGGGACCGCGAAGCGGTGGAGGGGGCCGACGCTTACGGAAGGCGGTGCAATGATGCTTCACAAATGGAGGTTACGCGCGGTCGTATTACTAGGCATAGCCTATGCAGCGATCGGCTTCAGTTTGCTTCCCATAGTGCTGCTCTTCGCAGCGTTTTCGCTTGGATACGTCTACTGGGGCGTCCCCCTCGTTATCTTGCTCGTCGGAATTTACGTGGGCATTTTCATCATTGGCATTCGCGCCGGCTGGCGATGGGCACATCAGCCCGAGATTTCAAACTGAGACACTAGCGACGGAGCGTGTGCCCCCTCCGTCTTGCCGCGCTGCGCGCGTCAATCCACCTCCCCCAAACTTCGTTCGGGGGAGGATTGCACTATCCGGCGATTTCTTGTTTCACCGCCCCTTGAACACCGGCTCGCGCTTTTCGACGAAGGCGCGCGCCGCTTCGCGGTGGTCTTCCGTCGTGGCGCAATGGACGTGGTGCGTCGCTTCGAGATCGAGGCAATCGTCCCAGGCGCCGGCGGCGGCGCGATTGAGATTCTCTTTCATGTAGCGATAGGCGACGCGCGGGCCTGACGCCAGGCGGCGGGCGAGCTCCATCGTCTTCGTTTCCAGCTGGTCGGCCGGCACCACCCAGTTCACGAGGCCGAGCCTCAGCGCCTCCGGCATATCCACGCGCTCGGAGAGGAAATAGAGCTCCCGGGCCTTGCCGGTCCCCACAAGCTGGGTAAGGAAATAGGTCCCGCCATAATCGCCGGAGAAGCCGACGCGGGCGAAGGCGGTCGTCATGACGGCCTTCTCCGCCGCGATCCGCAGGTCGCAGGCCAGAGCCAGCGCCAGGCCGGCACCGGCGGCGGCGCCGGGCAGGGAGGCGATGGTGGGCTTGGGCATCTTGTGAAGCCGCCCTGCCGTGGCGCGCTGGCTGAGGCGCTGGGCATGTATCCGCGTGTCGATGTCGGGCATCTGACTGTCGCCGCTGCGCTCGTTCATGCCCTTGACGTCGCCGCCTGCGCAAAACGCGCCGCCTGCGCCGGTCAGGACCACCGCGCCGACTTCCGTGTCGGTTTCGCAAAGCTCTAGCGTCGTGCCCAGCGCCTGAAGCATGGCAGGGCTGAGCGCATTGCGTCGCTCGGGCCTAGTCATCGTGACGACCGCCACGCCGTGTTCGATCGTCGCGACGAGATCGTCCGTACCCGTATCAATCGTGCGCCTGGCCATGACTTTCCTCCCGGGATGCCGCCAAAAGCCTTGCACGAGCCGCTTTTTCGTAAAAGACCATTTGCGGCGTAGGACCGTTAAGGGCGTTTACAAGCCTTTTGGATCATTCTCAAATTGCATAGCCGGCATTAGTTGCAGCGCAACAAACACGGCTTATGTCCGTCCGTGAAAGGCGGCTCGCTGTGAGGCGTCACAAGACAGAAAGTCGGAGAGGGCTATGTCGGATTTCTCAAATTCCACGGATCGCGAGATCCACGGGTATAACCTGCTTGTCGGTGCGTTGATCTTCCTGTCGGTCGTTGTGGGCATCGCGCTCCTGGCCGATACGTCGCCGAACATGGGCAACCACGCTGCCGCGCATGTCGCGCAGGTGACGACCGAGCAGGCATCGTAAGACCGTGCGGTGGGAAAAAGCTGGAGACATCGCACGGCGATCAATCCTCGCCGTCGATGTCCTCCAGAACGACTTCGTGACCCCAAAGCCGCTCGATATGAGCGCAGACGAGGTCGCGGGTCGCGCGGTGCAGCGGCACGCCGTTGTGCATGCGATGGGCGAGAAATAGCTTGCGGTCGCCCTTGAGGTTCGCACCCGTCACCTGGACGTTCGCTTCGGCGAATCCGACATCATACTGACGCGCCAGCGACGAACGCAGTTTGCGATAGCCCGTTTCGTCGTGGATCGCGTCCACCTTGTAAGCCGCATCGTCCGACTTGTCGTGCAGCGCGAACAGGCGCATGTCGCGCATCAGCTTGGGCGACAGGAACTGCTCGATGAAGCTTTCGTCGCGGTAGTTCGCCCAGGCATCCTTCAGCACACCCATCCAGTCATTGGCGCCGGCGATCTGCGGGAACCAGTCGCGATCCTCGTCGGTCGGCTCGGTGACGATGCGCTTGATGTCGGTCATCATGCCGAAGCCGAGCGCATAGGGGTTGAGGCCGTAATAGCGGCGGTCGTCGAAGCCCGGCTGGAAGACGACGCTGGTGTGGCTGTGCACGAATTCGAGGAAGGAGCCGTCGGTGATCAGGCCCTTCTCGTGCAGCCGGTTCATCAGCGTGTAGTGCACGAAGGTGGCGCAGCCCTCGTTCATCACCTTGGTCTGGCGCTGCGGATAGAAATACTGCGCCAGATTGCGCACGATGCGCAGGACTTCGCGCTGCCAGGCCTTGAGCTCGGGCGCGTTCTTCTCGAGGAAATAGAGGATGTTCTCTTCCGGGAGCTTGACCTCGTCGTCGAACCCGTCGTCGCTGTCGCGCGCGACGGGCGGGGCCGAAGGCGGCTCGATGCCGGCCGGCAGCGTGCGCCACAGCTCGTTATAGGCTTCCTCTTCGTACTCCATCCGGCGGCGGCGCTTGGCCAGCACGCGCTCGCGCGACGGTTTGGGCGGCCGGCGATAGCGGAAGACGCCCTGGTCCATCAGAGCATGCGCCGAATCGAGGACCATCTCGACGTCGTCGCGGCCGTAACGCTCCTCGCAGGCGGCGATGTAGCGCTTGGCGAAGGAGAGATATTCGAGAATGCTCTCGGCATTCGTCCATTGCTGGAAGAGATAGTTGTTCTTGAAGAAATGATTGTGGCCGAAGGCCGCGTGCGCGATGACGAGCGCCTGCATCGTCATCGAATTCTCTTCGAGGAGGTACGAGATGCAGGGGTTGGAATTGATGACGATCTCGTAGGCCAGCGCGCTGTAGCCGGCGCGGTAGAGCGTCTCCTCGCGCGCGAAGAGCTTGCCGAAGGACCAGTGATTGTAGAGGAGCGGCATGGCCAGCGAGGAATAGGCGTCGAGCATCTGCTCCGACGAGATCACCTCGATCTGGTTCGGATAGACGTCGAGCTTCAGCTCGCCCAGCGCGATCTCCTCGATGGCGTGATAGACGCGGTCGAGCAGCGCGAAATCCCACTCGGCTTCGGTGAAGAGGGGCTCGGTCATCGTTTTCTTCCCTCCACCTCGGACGAGGCGGATTCGTCATTGCGTAATCCTCCCCCGCACGAAGTGTGGGGGAGGTGGATTGCCACGCGCAGCGTGGCAAGACGGAGGGGGCATCCCGGCGCAGATCGCGCTGCTGCCGGCCCCCTCCACCGCTTCGCGGTCCCCCTCCCCCAAACTTCGTTCGGGGGAGGATTGTCGTGTCGCGACGCAAGAGGAAGCATCACGCGTCCTCCGTCTTCTTGAAGAGCTCGCGGAAGACGGGGAAGATGTCCGCAGGCTTCGAGATGCGTTTCGTTGCGAAATTCGGCCACAGCTCGGCGACGGTGCGATAGGCCCGCCAGAGCTCGGCGCCGGAGTCCTCGGATGCGAAGACTTCCATCTCGCGCTCGTCGAGGATCTCGATATAGGCGTAATACTGGCAGAGCGGCATGATATCGCCGTTCAGCATCTCGACGCAGCGCCGCGCGTCGCCCGATTGCGTGTAGCCGTCGGAGGCCTGCGCCGCATAGATGTTCCAGTCGGCGGTGGCGTAGCGCTCCTTCTGGATCTCCAGCATCTTGTCGAGCGCGGTCGAGACGATCGTGCCGCCGGACTGCCGCGAATAGAAGAATTCCTGCTCGTCGACTTCCTGGGCGTCGTGCGTGTGGCGGATGAAGACGATGTCGACGCGCTCGTAGCGCCGCTTCAGGAACAGGTGCAGCAGCATGTAGAAGCGCTTGGCGAGATCCTTCTCGCGCTCGCCCATCGAGCCCGACACGTCCATCAGGCAGAACATCACCGCCTGGCTGGTCGGTACGGGCTGCTCGGTGAAGGCGTTGTAGCGCACGTCGATGGGATCGATGAAGGCGATCCATTTGCGCTTGGCGTTGGCCTTGTCGAGACGTTCTTTCGCGGCGGCGATCTCGTCGGCCGACGCGCCTTCGCGCTTGAGGCGCTCGAGATCGGCTTCCAGCGCCACGATGTCCTCGGGCCGCGGCCGCTTCAGCGCCAGCCGGCGCCCGAAGGAATTGCGCATCGTGCGGATGAGATTGATCTGCGTCGGCGAGCCCGCCGTGCTGATGCCGGCGCGCTTCCAGGTTTTCGACGGCGTCTCTTTCAGCGTGGTGCGGACGAGATTGGGAAGCTCGAGATCCTCGAAGAAGATGTCGAGGATCTCGTCCTGCGTCATCGTGAATTCGAAATCGTCTTCGCCGTCGCCGGAATCGGCCGCCTGCTTGCCGCCCTGGCCGTCGCCGGAGCGCGGCTTCTTGATCTCGTCGCCGGGCGTGTATTCCTTGTTGCCCGGCAGCACGAAATCGTGCTCGCCGCCGGATTTCGGATCGAGGCGGAAGCGCGGCTCCTGGGTGCCCTTGGTCGAGATCTTGATCTTGCGCTCTTTGCCGATATCCGCGACCGCGGAGTCCTTCAGCGATTTCTGCACGGCCTCGCGGATCTGCGCGCGGGCCCGGCGCAAAAAGCGCTGCCGGTTGGCGAGCGACTTGCCCTTCGGATTGAGGCGGCGGTCGATGAAGTGAGTCATTGCGCAATCCTTCGGGGCGCCGCGGGCGCGGCGAACCTCAGGATGACGGTATCACGACTGAATTCCGGGGCCGTCATGGTGAGGTGCGAGCGAAGCGAGCCCCGAACCACGGACCTTACCCCGCCTTGTTCACCCGCATGTACCACTCGACGAGCCTCCGCACCTGACGGGGCGTGTAGCCGCGGGTGAGCATGCGCTTGACGAACTCGTTGTGCTTGGTCTGGGTGTCGGTGTCCTTCTTGGACTCGAAGCTGATGACGGGCAGGAGGTCTTCGACCTGCGTGAACATCCGCTTTTCGATGACGTTGCGGATCTTCTCGTAGGCCGTCCAGGCCGGGTTCTTGCCGTCATGCTGCGCGCGGTAGCGGAGCGAGAACTTCACGACTTCGTTGCGGAAGTCCTTGGGGTTCGCGATGCCGGCCGGCTTTTCGATTTTCGACAGCTCGTTGTCGAGGGCGGCGCGATCGAGCAGCTGGCCCGTATCGGCGTCCTTGAAGTCCTGGTCTTCGATCCATGCGTCCGCATAGGAGATGTAGCGGTCGAAGAGGTTCTGGCCGTATTCGCCGTAGGATTCGAGATAGGCCTTCTGGATCTCCTTGCCGATGAACTCCGCATAACGCGGCGCCAGCTCGGCCTTGATGAACTCGAGATAGCGCTTCTCGACCTCGTCGGCATACTGCTCGCGCTTCAGCGACTGCTCGAGCACATACATCAGGTGCACGGGATCGGCGGCGACTTCGGTCACGTCGTAGTTGAACGTCTCCGACAGCGTCTTGTAGGCGAAGCGGGTGGAAATGCCCGTCATGCCTTCGTCGACGCCGGCCGCGTCCTTATATTCCTGCAGCGTCTTGGCCTTGGGATCGGTGTCCTTCAGCTTCTCGCCGTCATAGACGCGCATCTTGGAGGTGAGATTGGAGTTCTCGTGCTCCTTGAGCCGCGTCATGACGCAGAACTTGGCCAGCATTTCGAGCGTCTCGGGCGCGCACGGCGTGCCGCCGAGCTCGCTGGCCGACAGAAGCTTCTTGTAGATCGCGGTTTCTTCGGTGACGCGCAGGCAATAGGGCACGGTCACGACGCAGATGCGGTCGAGGAAGGCTTCGTTGTTCTTGTTCGCCTTGAACACCTGCCATTCGGCTTCGTTCGAGTGGGCGAGGATGGTGCCGTTGAAGGGGATGGGGCCGAGCGTTTCGGTGCCGATGTAATTGCCTTCCTGCGTCGCCGTCAGCAGCGGGTGCAGCACCTTGATCGGCGCCTTGAACATTTCGACGAATTCCAGGAGGCCCTGGTTGGCGCGGCAGAGGCCGCCCGAGAAGGAATAGGCGTCCGGATCGTTCTGGCTGAAATGCTCGAGCTTCCGGATGTCGACCTTGCCGACCAGCGAGGAGATGTCCTGGTTGTTCTCGTCGCCGGGCTCGGTCTTGGCGATGGCGTGCTGGCGGAGCTTGGAGGGATAAAGACGGGCGACTTCGAATTTCGAGATGTCGCCGCCGAACTGGTCGAGGCGCTTGACCGCCCAAGGGCTCATGACGCCCGTCAGGCGATGCTGCTCGATGCCGTAGCGCTCGGCGAGCAGGGCTGCCAATTCCTGCGACCGGAAGAGGCCCAACGGGGATTCCAGCACGGGGCTGATTTCCTCACCCGCCTTGAGCACGTAGATCGGGTGCTTCTCCATCAAATCCTTGAGACGCTCGGCGAGCGAGGACTTGCCGCCGCCGACCGGTCCCAGGAGGTAAAGGATCTGACGCTTCTCTTCGAGGCCCTGGGCGGCGTGCTTGAAGTAGCCGACGATGCGCTCGATCGTGTCTTCCATTCCGTAGAAGCCGTCGAAAGCGCGGTAAACTTTGATGGTGCGATTGAAGAATATGCGGCCGAGCCGCGCGTCCTGCGCCGTGTCGACCAGCTCAGGCTCTCCGATCGCGCTGACCATGCGTTCCGCCGGGCTCGCATACAGCATTTTGTCGTCGCGGGCGGCGAGGAGCCAGTCTCGAAGACTCATCGTTTCGAAGCGCTCTCGGGCATAGTCCCGGGAGAAAATGTCGAAGACGTCAAGCGTGCTCATCGCTTCCACTCCTTGGCTGTCACGCACGCCCTCCACGACTAGAAATCGTGGTCCTTTGCGAGCATGACAAGATGCGAACTACCGAAGCGTTCCCAAATACTGCCACTGCCGACTGAAGCAATCGTTAACCAAACCGTTGAGTTCCCCCTAAAGCCCCAGATTCCTCAGTCAGCATGTCACACAAGGTCGCGCCGACGCGGGATTCCGCGCCAATGCCTTCCTGATTCTCCCAGTATTTTGTCGACACTTTTTGAAGGCCGTGGGCCACGTCATACCGAACGGACCACCAGCGTCCTTCCAACAACAAGTGTAAACCCGTTTCGACAAAAGCCAAATAGAAACGCGCTGTTTCCGCGATCAAGGTCACATTCCCGCCATGATTTCGGCACGATACGTGTGAATTGCGCATCTTTTTACGCGTACGGTGCCGCAGCAAGGCTCGCTGGTAATGTTCTCGAGACCGAAAGCCATTCGCATCTGTGCGAATCATCGTGATGATTCGGATAGATCGGCGATTGCCGTGGCAGGACGATACGAAAGGCTTGCGGAGATACGGATGCATCGCCAAGCTATCACTTATGGATGAGTTCACGCTCTCGGTGAGAACCGCGCGACAGGACGATGGGGAGGCCGTCGCGCGTGTTTATGTCGACGCCTGGCGCGACACCTATCCGGGTATTTTGCCGACGGAGTTGTTGCGCGGCATGTCGGTCCGGGTGCAGGCGGGACGCTGGCGTGCGGCGATCGCCGGCGGCAGCCGCGAGCGGGTTCTGGTGGCCGAGGGCCAGGGACACGGCGTCATCGGCATGACGAGCCTTGGTGCGGCGCAAGACAGGGCGCTGGGCTATGACGGCGAAATCTATACGCTTTATGTGTCGCCGGACTTCTTCGGTCACGGCATCGGAACGCATCTGCTGCGCGCCGGCTTCGGGGCATTGCGCGCCGCCGGCTTCACATCTTGCGTGATCTGGGCGCATGCCCGCAATCCGGCCCGCTTTTTCTATGAGGCGATGGGCGGCCGGCTTGTCGCCGAGCGCTCGCGCCGCATGGGCGGGATGAATGTCCCGGAAGCGGCATTCGGCTGGAAACGGCTGACGCTGGCGGAGCGCAAGACGGCTTCGGGCGGCTCTTTCACTCGTTCGTGAGGCCGCGCGGTTTCATGAAGTCGGTCAGCACGCCGCCGCCCGACGCAACCTCGCTCCACTGATCGGTGTCGAAGTCGAGGACGGCGAGCGCAGCCGTCGGAAATTTCTCGTTCAGACTTTCGAGCCTCGTCCGCTCCTCGGGCGTGCGCGGCTTGCGCGCCAGCGTGCGGGCGCATTCCTCGAGGCCCGGATTGTGTCCGATCACAAGGACGACATTCGCCGCATTCGGCTGCGCGCGCACCAGGTTGGCGATGAGCTTCCACGGCGCGAGATAGAGCTCGTCCGCGAAGATTACGTCCGGCTTGCCGTCGAGTTCGGGCGCCACATGCTCCCATGTCTCCAGCGTCCGCTTCGACGTCGAGCACAGAACGCGGTCGGGCAGGTAGCGCCTGTGCTGCATGGCAACGGCCATGCGCGGCGCGTCGAGGCGGCCCCGCTCGTTCAGCGCGCGTCCATGATCGCCCGACTTCGACGTGCCGGCGATCGCCTTGGCATGGCGCAACAGAAGCAGCCTTTTCACGCGATGCCCCTCCCGAGCCGGAGGCTATCATGCTGCGTGCGGATTGTGGCACCGGCAAGAAGGCGGCTGGTCCCGACGCCGCCCATGCCGTCTAGACCGTTTGGTAGCGGGCCCGCGCGCCCCGCTCGAGCGCCGCGGCCGCCAGGCGATCAAGACCCAGGGACCGCCGGATCAGCTCCAGCACCCGCACCTCCTCGAGCGCGACGCGGGAGTCCGTCAGCGCCACTTCCAGCGCCAGCCAATAGGCGGTTTCGCGCAGATGCTCCGGGAGATTGTCGCGGATCAGCCCCAGGACCGCGTCGAGACCGTCCTCTTCGTGGAGAATGGCGGCGCATTCCTGCGACACCGCCAACAGGCGATGTTCGTCGAAACCGGCAAACACCGGAAGATGTTTCGTCAGGTCGCCGATGGCACGCAGCTCGCCTTCGCTCATCGTGCCGTCGGCCGCCGAAACGACGACCATGACATAGATGAGAGCGGCGTGAGGACTGATGGTTTGCATGCCTTATGTTCCGGGGTGATCGCGCGACCTTAAGCGGCTTGACCCAGCCCGGCAAGGCGCGGCATTCCTGGGACCGGGCGACAGATTAACGCCCCGAAACATCCGTCCACGAACGGTCCGATGGCGACGAAGAAGAAATACGGAAAGTGGCGCGCCCAGACAATGGCCGTGCGCGGCGGACAAATGCGTTCGGAATTCCAGGAGACGTCGGAAGCGCTCTATCTCACCTCCGGCTACGCCTATGAATCTGCGGACGAAGCGGAGGCCCGCTTCAAGGGCGCCGAAGGTTTCACCTACACCCGCTTCGGCAATCCGACCGTCGCGATGTTCGAAGCGCGCATCGCGGCCCTCGAAGGCGCACCCGTCGCGCGCGGTACGGCGAGCGGCATGGCGGCGGTGACGGCGACATTCCTGTCCTCGCTGAAATCCGGCGACCATGTCGTCGGCGCCAAGGCGATGTTCGGCGCCTGCCGCTACGTCATCGAGGAGATCCTGCCGCGCTTCGGCATCGCCAACACGCTGGTGGACGGCGAAGACGTCGAGCAATGGGCGGGCGCCATGCGGCCCGAGACGAAGCTTCTGTTTCTGGAGACACCGGCCAATCCGACCCTTGCGCTGGTAGATCTGAAGGCCGTGGCCGAGATCGCCCATCGCGGCGGTGCGCGGCTCGTGGTCGACAATGCGTTTGCGAGCCCGGCGCTGCAGCGGCCGATGGAATTCGGCGCCGATATCGTCGTCCATTCCTCGACCAAATATATCGACGGGCAGGGGCGCGCGCTCGGCGGGGTTATTCTGTGTAAGGAGGATTTCCTCAAGGACCACCTGCAGATCTTCCTGCGCAACACCGGCCCGTCGATGAGCCCCTTCAACGCCTGGGTGCATCTGAAAAGCCTCGAAACGCTCGACCTCAGGATGAAGGCCCATAGCGCGGGCGCCGCCAGGATCGCCGATTTCCTCGCCGGCCGCAAAAAGGTCGCCCGCGTGCTCTATCCCTTCCGCAAGGATCACCCGCAATACGATCTCGCACGCGCCCAGATGGCGGCCGGCGGCGGCGTCGTCACCTTCGATGTCGGCAGCAAGGATGCGGCTTTCCGTTTCGAGAACGCGCTGCGGCTGATCGACATCTCGAACAATCTCGGCGACGCCAAGAGCCTCATCACCCACCCGGCGACGACGACGCATCAAAGACTGTCGCCCGAAGCGCGCGCCGGTCTCGGCGTCAGCGACGGCATGCTGCGCCTGTCGGTCGGCCTCGAAGATGCGGACGATCTCTGCGAGGACCTCGACCAGGCGCTGGCGGCGATTTGATACGCCGAGCCGGCGTCCGTTTGCCAGTTTTTAGCGCAAAGGACGCCAAGGTTGCGCAAAGGACGCGAAGGGGCTGAATTTCGACGGCGATACCGCGCGAAGCGCAGAAAAGAATTTCACGGGGAGACGGCGAGTCAGTGAGGTGCGCGGTCTCTCACTGACTCACCCTCTCCCTGTAAATACTTCTTGTTGCGCTACGCGCGAATGCCGCCCTGGAGACGCGGTGCCTTGGCGTCCTTTGCGCAACCTTGGCGCTCTTGGCGCTGAAAAAGCCCGAAGCCGTCGCGGTCTTTATGGCCGGACTGTCGGGTAATGTCGCTGGCAAACCAAAGGAGCCATCATGTCCGACCATCACGCCACCATCCGCTGGACGCGTTCGAGCGCGGATTTCACGTACGACACCTACAATCGCGCGCATGACGTGGTGTTCAAGGACGGCAAGATCGTCGTGCCGTCGTCGGCCGCCGCCGCGTTCAAGGGCGATGCCGATCGCGTCGATCCGGAAGACGCCTTTGTCGGCTCGCTGTCGAGCTGCCATATGCTCACTTTCCTTGCGATCTGCGCCCGCAAGCGGCTCACCGTCGACGCTTACGAAGATGCGGCCGTCGGTACGCTCGAAAAGGGCCCGAACGGCAAGTTCTGGATGGCGCGCGTGACGCTGAAACCGCGCGTCAGGTTCGCGCCGGGCATTTCCGTCGACAAAGCGACGCTGGGCGAAATCCATCACCGCGCGCATGAAGATTGCTTCATTGCAATCTCGGTAAAGACGGACGTGTCGGTCGAGCCACAATATTAGCGGACGTTAACCTCTTGCGTGCCAGCGGCTTGCATGCGCCGGCAGCGATGCCGATACTCGGGCCCATGCAAGACACGGCCTGGGGGCAGGAGCCGTCGGCTCCCCGATTTACGTATGAAAGCGTGACGCGTGGTGTGCGCGTGCGCGTCAAGCCCGCCTTTCTCGACGATCAGTCGGATCCCGAGATGGGCCGCTATCTCTGGTCTTACACGGTGACGATCGAGAACAAGGGCCCCGAATCCGTCCAGCTTCTGTCGCGCTATTGGCATATCACCGATGCCAGCGGCCATGTGCAGGAGGTCAGGGGACCCGGCGTGGTCGGCGCGCAACCCGTCATCGAGCCCGGACAAGCCTTTGAATATACGAGTGGTTGCCCCCTGCCGACGGCGTCCGGCGCGATGTCCGGCCGCTACCAGATGTTGGCGGCTTCGGGCGAAGCCTTCGAGGCGGAGATCCCGCCTTTCCTGCTTGAAAGCCCGCACGAGCGCCGCCAGATTCACTGACTATCTCGGACAGTTCCGGGATGCCCCGCGGCTGGCGGGCGCTTAGCGGAAGGTTCGAATGTCCAAATCCCCTAAAATTGTCCCCGTCACGGCGCCCATTTCGGCGCGCCCTTCGCGCGAAGAGGCCGAAGACGCCATCCGCACGCTTCTGAGGTGGGCGGGCGATGATCCGAACCGCGAAGGCCTTCGCGATACGCCCGAACGCGTGGCGCGCGCTTACGAAGACTGGTTCTCCGGTTACAGCGAAGATCCCGAAGAATTCCTCCTGCGCACCTTCGAGGAAGTCGAAGGCTATGACGACATGATCGTCTTGCGCGACATCCGCTTCGAATCCCATTGCGAGCACCATCTGGCGCCGATCATCGGCCGCGCGCATGTGGGTTATCTTCCGACCCACAAGGTCGTCGGGATCTCCAAGCTCGCGCGCGTCGTCGACGCCTATGCACGCAGGCTGCAGGTGCAGGAGAAGATGAACGCGCAGATCGCCAACTGCATCCAGAAAGTGCTGGAGCCGAAAGGCGTCGCAGTGGTGATCGAGGCGGCGCACCAGTGCATGACGACGCGCGGCGTGCACAAGCAGGGCGTAACGATGGTCACGTCCACGATGCTGGGCGAATTTCGCAAGAATCCGCTGACGCGGCGCGAATTCCTGAGCGTGATCGGAAATCCCGCGGCCAATTTCGACGGCTGATGCCATGACAGTTTCGCCGCATGCGCTCGTCGAGCGCCTCGTCGCCTTTGATACGACCAGCCGCGGCTCCAATCTGGCCCTGATCGACCACGCGCAGGAGCTTCTCGAAAAGGCCGGCGCCCGTTGCCGGCGCACCTATGACGGGACCCGCGCCAAGGCCAATCTCTTCGCGAGCCTCGGGCCCGGCGAAGAGGGCGGGTATGTGCTCTCGGGGCATACCGATGTCGTGCCGGTCGACGGCCAGGACTGGTCGAGCGATCCGTTCAGGCCTGAGGTGCGCGGCGGCAAGATGTTCGGCCGCGGCACCGCCGACATGAAAGGCTTCATCGGCACGGCGCTGTCGCTCCTGCCGCTGATCGCCGGGGCGAAGCTGAAACGGCCGATCCATTTCGCGCTGTCCTATGACGAGGAGGTAGGCTGCGCGGGCGTCGGCGCGCTGATTGAAGACCTGAAAGCCGCCGCCATCCGTCCCGCGATGGTGCTGGTCGGCGAGCCGACGGAGATGAAGATCGTCGGCGCACACAAGGGCGGCAGCGTCATCCAGACTCATTGCCGCGGGCTCGAAGGCCATTCCAGCGCGCCGGACAAAGGCGCCAATGCGGTGATGATGGCGGGCGAATTCGTCGCCTATCTGAAGGCGCTCGGCGATTCCCTCAAGCATCATCGCGATGCGCATTTCGATCCGCCCTACACGACGGTGCAGGCCAACATGATCTCCGGCGGCACGGCGGTGAACGTGCTGGCGCGCGACGCCACAGTAACCTGGGAATACCGCAATCTGCCCGACCGCGACGGCGCCGCGATCGTCGATGCCGCGCGCCACCATGCCGATCACGAAATCGTCCCGCGCTATCGCCGTG
>Ga0335069_10002862_pt1 | contig 26351 bp, 20 predicted proteins | sample Lox_Sample_11_FD_206714 | JGI IMG/M metagenome (GOLD analysis project Ga0335069, IMG submission 206714) | Soil microbial communities from Loxahatchee National Wildlife Refuge, Florida, United States - Lox_Sample_1.1 | ecosystem: Environmental > Terrestrial > Soil > Wetlands | place: USA...
TTCGCACGCGGGCTCGGTTTTAACATCCCAGGCGAGGTAATTGAGGACGAACAAATCGAGCAGGCCGTCGTTGTTGACATCGAGCCAAGCTCCGCCAACTGACCATAGCGGACCAAACTCTGAATCGCGGGTGACCAACCCGGCTTTCTCCGTGACATCCGTGAATGTACCGTCACCGTTATTGTGATAGAGATGGTTGGCGTGAACGCCGCCAACGAACAAGTCCAGATAGCCGTCGTTGTCGTAATCGCCGACGGCGACGCCGTTCGAGAAACCGGCGCCGGTAAGCCCCGCTTTCTCGGTAACGTCCCTGAAATTCCCTCTGCCATCGTTTTCGAAGAGCCGATTCGAATACTTGGGCGAAGTCTTGATCAGGGAATGAATGTCAGCCCCATTCGCGAAAAAAATGTCGAGATGACCGTCGTTGTTGTAATCAAACAGGCCAATCCCGCCGGCCATTGTCTCCGGAGCGTGACGCTCCGGCGTTTCGCAGCTATCGAGCCGGAAATCAATCGGACGGTAAGTGAAGTGGATGGGTGAGGCTGAGACTTCCCGCCTCGAGCGAGTCGTTCCCGCGGCCATCAATAGGGTCAAAAACTCGCGCCGTTTCATCGGATCCAATCAGTGTTTCCCAACGCTCCGGCGAATCATCATAGCATGTTGCACATGCGTACTTTGAGGCCCCGTTTGGTGATTTAGAAACCTCTGGAAGCCATGTTCCATGGTCGGCAACGTGATGGATGTCCCTCTGACGGGAATCAAACAGATGGCTTGCTTCCGGGAGCGAAAGCCCCGGGTTCGCGTGGCAGAGCGCCGCCGAGTTTATGTTCGTTTCACGCGCAGCGCGATGTCCACGGCGTGCACGGGTGTGGTGATTGAGTGATTGCCGCCATGGTGGTTGAAACTCTCCGAGGAAATCACCGCGCCCGTCGCCGCGTCCACCCAGTCAGCCTGATACGAACCGGCGGGTAAGTAGAGCAGCAGATTCTCCTGGTAATTTCCGGGATTCACTTTGTACGACGCGGTGTTTCTTCCGAAGGAGCTGTGATGGTGGTAATACGCATACTGCCGGCCCGGCTCGCTGAGGCCCCGCGCGTAAACCCCCAACGGCACGCCGCCACGGACGAACGTTTTGTCGGGGCGCAGTTTGAGGAAATCGAAGCTGTACATGAAATCGTGGAGACTTTTCAATGCCCGGCCGAGTTGCTGGTTCTCGTCCGTTTTGCCGCCTGGATCGCGAACCGTGTAAATGCCGTTCAACTGGTTGAAACTACCTCCGCCGCCCACGATAAATTCCCATGCTTCCACCCGCGAATCGGCGATGCGGTCGCCTTGATACCAGGTCGGATAGTAGTCCGTCTCGTTAAAATCGATGGGCTTGTTTTTGTCGTATTCGTAATCGAGCGCCATCAACCCGCCCATTTGCTCGTGGCTGCCTTCCCAAGCGTACTGAGTAACAATCACGGAAACGTCGGGGTTGGAAGTGAAATCTACCGGCCCGCCGATGGGGCCTTCCATTTGCTGTGCGATCAGATGCTTCTGCGGCAGCGTGCTCTCGGTCTTCTTGATGACTTCGACGTTGTGTCCCACCCATGGGCCCGCCAGCTCGATCGGCGTTCCGGTCAGGTAGGGCTCATCGCAGATCTCAAGAATGACGTTGTCGTACTGGTTCACTTCCTGGGTAATCTTGCGAACGTAGTCGTCCTCGCGGCGCACCAGGTCGGCGTGTTTCAGGGTCTGGGCGTCTTCGTAATCGCAGCGGCCTTCGCCCTGGATATTGTTCTCGTAATAAAGCGGCGACATCGGCCAGGTGTCGCCATACTGCGCGTTATAGAAGCAGATCTCCACCACGATGCCGCGCTCGCCGGCCTTGACGATGAAATCCTTCAGGCGCGCGAAAAATTCCGGATCCCATTTGTCGAGGTCGAACAAATTGCCGCCGAGCGCATATCCTGGCTTCTGACTGCGCGCCCACGGCAGCGTCAGGCTGATCGGTTTCGCGCCCAGCGTGTTCCCTTTCATGAACTTTCCCATGGGCTCGAACAGATAGCCGGGATAGATGCGCGTGTAATTGAGGCCGTACGCTTTGAGCGCGTCGAAGTACGCAACGTAATCGAAGTCTTTATTGACCACGCCGCCATAATGTTCGGCAGAGGTGATCAGGATCGTGGGTTGTCCATGAAACAGGTAGTAGTGTGGATTCTCGGGATGCAGCTTGATGGGCTCGGCCGATAAGGTTGTCGCAAAGAGAATCAATAGTAAGGTGCGCTTCATGCAATCTGTCGTTTCTCCAGTTGCTCTCCGGCATAGTGCTGGCGGCAGTGCATGACGGAACTCGTGATATTGGCTAGCACCAACTCGTCCGCGAGTTCGAAGGGATAGATGATCTCGAGGAACGCCGGGACGTCATCGAGACCCGCCTCACGCACTTCACGCGCGAAACCCGCGACATCGAAAAGCCCACGCTTGTCGGGCCAGCCCCAGTGAGAGTCGCTCTGAAAGTCCGTGTTCTGAAGATGAAAGGCGCCGATCAACCGGCCCAAACCATTCAGCCAGGCGGGCATGTTGGCTTTCGGACCGTACAGCGGCTGATAGAGCGCATGGCCGATGTCGACTAGAAGTTTCACAGGGATCTTACAGCGCCCTTCCAGGTCCGCGATGAACTTCCGGCCCTGTTCCACGGTGTAAGGAATCTCGCGCGCCAGCGGCGTGCATTCCACCTGGAGCCGATCCAGACCGCTGGCAGCGGCGGCTTGCGATAGCTCCTCTACCGCATCGAGCAGGTTCCGGTACCGTTCGTCGCGCCGCTGGGGATCGGAAGCATCCGCCACGCTCATACCGCCGAGCGGACCGCCGGAAACCTTCGCACCGACTTCCGCCGCCACATCGAAGGCGCGTTTCCACCATTCAAGCGAAGCGCGCCGGCCGTGGGCATCGGGATGCAGCAAGCCGTCAAAACAATAATTGGCTAGACCGCTGAAGGCGCTCTCGATTTCAATGCCCCAGTCTTGGGAGGCTTTGCGGACGTCCGCGGCCATCGCGTGGCGAACAGCGTCTGGCCACCAGGGATCCAGCAGATCGTAGGTGAACTGCACAAGAGTCAGCCCGAATGTCTCGCGCACGATTTTCGCCCAGACCTGCGGCTCGACCCAACGTTTGACGGTGAAACTCAAGTTGACGCCGAAATTCATGACAACCCTCCTCTTCGCCGGATCATTCCAAGTTGGTGTGGCGGGCCCGCATCTGGTCCGGCGACTGTCCGGTCCTTTCGCGCAGCCGAATGGAGATCAAATCGAAGAATACAAGCTGAACGGCTTCGTACAGGCTTCCCATGGGTAACAGGCTGGCGGGACCGCCGCGATCGTTCGCCATCGTCTGTGCGGGGAGTTCGATGACCACGTCGGCCATTGTGGGCGCCGGCCCAGCAGGCTGCGCGGTGACTACCATTGTTCGCGCACCCGCCTCACGCGCGACACCGATCAACGCCAGCACTGTAGAGAACGCCCCCGGGCCGGCGCTGGCAATGAGTAAATCGCCTGCGCCGACGGGCGGTGTGGTCATGTCGCCCACCATGTGGGCATCCAGGCCCAAGTGCATCAACCGCATGCAAAGAGCCTTCATCATGAGACCTTCGCGGCCCACGCCATAGCACACGATGCGGCGCGCCTTCACGATCTCATCGCACATCCTGTCGGCCGCGTTTACCGCCAGGCGATCGAAAACGGAACCGATTTCCGAGAGCGCCTGGCGAGCCATGGCTTGTACGTCATGGCGTTCCTCCGGCTTCTCAGGCGCGTGCATAAGTCCCGGAAAATTGCCGCCGGCTCAGAATTCCAGCCGGAACGTCGCCTGCCCCTGCCGGTTGTTGAGTTGTGAACTCAAGCTGGTAATCTGCCCGAATGTCGAATCGAGCGAATTATTGTCGGGAGCCTGTAACCGCGTCCGATTGAAAAGGTTGAAATAGTCAATTCGCAAAGTCGCCTTTACGTGTTCGCCAATGTGAAAGTACTTCATGGCGGCGATGTTCTCGTCTCTCAAAGGCGGCGTGCGCAACGCTGCATAGGCGCGCAGGGAATCACCAAGCTGCCAGGGCCCGGTGTTCACAAAGGCACTGATCGGGAACTGAACCGGTTGTGCCCCATTGGGATTCTTGAACCAGTTAAATGACTGGCTGTAGTTATACGTAGTCAGCGGCACACTAGAATTGATATCGGGCCGGTCAAAGCTGTTCACAAGCAGCGGATTATAGCCGTTATAGGCTCCAAACGGAAAACCACCCGCATAAGTCAGAATTCCGCTGACCTGCCAGCCGCCTAGCACTTGCCCGACGATACCGCGTGAGTTCAGATACTTCTTTCCGTAGCCGAATGGCAACTCGTAAGTCAACGCTGTCTTCTGCGAGTAAACCTGGTCGAGGAACGACGGGACATATTCCGACCGGTTGTCAAATGCATTCAGCCCGTTCGGTGAGAAGGGGGCCGATCCGATCGCTGTGTTTCCCATGAGCCTTCCCAATGTCAGGTTCGATAGAAAACTCAGTCCGCCGGTGAAGCGTTTCTCCACCTGGAGCTGCGCCGCATTGTAGAAAGTCGTTCCGGCGTCTTCGTAAACGGGGAAGAAGCCTTGATATTGCGGAAATGGCGTCAAAGCCTGGATGAGTGTCGCCGAGGCCCCTAACTGCTGCACGAATTGCGGATAGGGCGATTTAAAGCCTGCCGCGACCACCGCCGGAGAATTGATCGGTTCACCCAGTAGCGATCCCCATTGCAGCACCGAAGGGTTCGGCTGGTTGGTCAGCGACAAAGTGCTCGGAAGATGAACCGCCCGGTTCCCCACGTAATTGGCGGTCAGAAACATCTTCCAGGGAAGCTCCCGCTGTATGCCGACGTTCCAGTTCGAAAGGTATGGTGCTCGGCCAACCTTCTGGGGATCGAATGCGAAAATGACGCCGCCATTTCCAATCGATGCGTTGAAGGGAGTCGCCTGCGGCAGCGGTAGCGGATTCGAATCCCAGCTTCCCACGCCCGGAACATTGCCACCGCTCGAGTTGCGCAGGTACGTGCCGGCCAGTAGGGATGACATGAACGATGCGGCGAATGAGGTGCCGAATTCATAAGCGCCGCCATCCAGCGTGGTTACATAACCACCTGCTCGAATCACCGTCTTCGAGTTCAGTCTGTAGGCAACGCCGCCGCGCGGCTGGAAATACTTCCAGTGAATGTCGGCCCGCGTAATTCCAGAACATCCCGCGCAATTGCCGAATTTGGTGGCGCCGCCGGGAATTCCGCCCGCGCCGGGATCAGGCAGCTTGGCATCGACGTAGATGATCTGGTTATTCTGCTCGGTGAATGGCACCATGATGTCCCAGCGCAAGCCGACGTTGATCGTCAGGCGGCTGTTGACCTTGATTTCGTCCTCAACGTACGAAGCGTACTCCTTGTTTCGCAGATGATCCAGAGGAGAAAGCTGCCGGATGTCGGAATCGGCCAGGCCAAGCAGAAAGCTGGCAAAGGAGCTGCCGTCGCTTCCGAAATTTGGATCGTTGGAATTCGGAATCGACGTCGTCCGCTGGCTGAAGTTGTACGTGCCGCTGCAAAACTGGCACGAGATAATGTCCTGCCACTCGTGCCGGAACTGGAAGCCGAAGTTGAAGGTATGACGTCCGGTAGTCCATAGCCAGTTATTGACGGCCACGACACCCAGCATCCGGTTGTTAATGTCTGTCAATCCGCCGCTGCAACAGGCAAGATATGCCCCGCCGTTCACTCCCCACGGCGTGGGAGCATTCTGTCCATCGAAGCCGATCAAGGGGAACGTGTTTCCGCCGGGCGTACCCGGAAAGCTGACGTTATGGTCAGCATTGTTCTGGTTCGTGATGTATCCAATCCAATCCGCTCCTGCCGTCATCACCAGACGCGGATTGATCGTCTTTACATAATTGAGTAGAAAGCCTGTCCCCAGGTTGGTGTTGTTGATTCCGCTTTGCAGCGCGTTGCTGAAGGGCACAATAGGCGCCGACGTGAAGGAGGGCTGCGTTACCGAGTCCCGCCATTGGCTGAAGTGGATGCTTTGCGTGGAGCTGATGTTGTGGTCAATGGTATAGCTCCACAGATGCTGGTTGATTGCCACCGAATGCACGGCAGGAAGCTCATTCTGTTGCAGACCGGAGACGATGCCCGGCGTGTTCGGATCGGGAATAAGCGGCAGAATGGTTTTTGCCAGAGCGCTGAAGCGTGATTGCGGAATCACATTGCCGGGGAACGGCGCGCCTGTCGTCGGATCGTATACGGGAATCAGATTTCCACTGGCGTCCACGAATTGGCTGAAATCCCCGTTCTTCATAGCTGCGGTTGGTACCGTGCCGATCGAGTTCTGCGATTGATTTTGTTTGAACCAATCCTGGGTCAGATAGAAGAACGTGCGGTTCTTCCCGTTATAAAGCTTCGGGATCAGGACAGGGCCGCTCAAAGTGAACCCATAGTTGTTTTGCTGGTCAACTGGCGGAATCGGTTTTCCCGCGCTATCGAACGTCGTGGCGAATGGGGCGAAATAAGGCGAGTCGAAGTATTGGTTGCGAAGAATGTCAAAACCGTCCCCATGGAACTGATTGGTTCCCGACGCCATCTGGAATGCCACGGCGCCTTGTCCCAGCCCGTACTGTGCATCGAAGGTGGCCGTGTTGACACGAAACTCGCTTACCGCTTCGTAGGGAGGGTTGATGTATGTCTGGTTGCCCTGGAATTGCACGAACGACACCGGAACGCCGTTGAATTGAACCTCGTTTTCGTATGTCACCCCGCCGTTGATCCAGTGCGATCCCGCGTTTCCGCCCACACCCGGCGCGAGGTACATAAAGGAATCGATCTGCCTGGCCAAGCTATTGATTTCAATGGGCGCGTCCTTCACGAGCTCCGGCTCCAGAGTGGTGCCGATAATGGGCGACGCGGTATCTAGCGATACGGCAGATGCTTGCACCTCGACGGTCTCGCTTGTGGCGCCGACCTCCATTTGGATGTTCAGTGTCGTCATTCTGGCCACTTCGACCACGGCATCCAACTGAGCCTTCTTGAAACTTGGCGCGTCGACGGCAACCGAGTACTTGCCGGGAATTAATCCGATAATGGTGAAGGTGCCTTCCGAAGAAGTCACGGCCGAGGACGCCACGTTGGTCGCCGAGTTGGTGGCGGTGACGTGCGCGTTGGGAATCAACGCTCCAGTCCGGTCGGTGATCGTCCCGTTGACACCGGTAACTGCCTGACCATGGAGCAGACCGCTCATGAAGAGCAGGACAGCACACAACAGGACCATGGGCACAGACGCCATAGCCGGCCGATTCCCAAAGCGGACATTGAAAAAGTCTGATTTCTGAGACACAGTTTTTCTCCCTAAAAGCTTCTGACCATGCCGCAAGTGCACAACGGCGAACTCCCTCCTGGTAGCGCAATGACTACCAGAATTGTTTAAGCAAATGTAAACCCAGCCTTGGCAACCGTCTAGAAGATTTCCACGATTGTTTCTCGTAAAGCTATGATGCCGGTCTCTGTTTTCGGTCACCTATTCGACCACGGCCAGCATCAATTGCATCCCGGACTTGAGTTGCAGTTCCTTGTCGGCTGAGACGAACTTCGAGGCGCGCTGCGGGCTTTCATCCACTTCCAGCGTGACCCCTGGCATGCCGATTACCGAGCCGGTGTGCGCCGCCACGGGGGATCCAGGAGTCCCCGATCCCGGCGGCTCCGATTCGGTAACCTTCCTGGTGTGCTCGGCTTCCCCGTGTATCGACCGGTTACCCGGCGTGGCCGCATCCAGCGACGACGTCGCGTCGCCCGGCCGCGATGGCGCCGGCGCTTCGCCGGGCTGCATGGCCGAACGGATGGAGAGGTTTACGGGCATTGTCTTGCCCTTGATCTGCACCTGGTCAAACGAAATGGCGAGAGATTTCTCGTCGACCGACCGCACTTCGCCTATCAGCGTCGCATCGTCCGGGATCGTCAGGCCACCAGCCAAAGTTACGGTCTGCACGGGGCGAGCTTTGACGACGTCGCCGACCTTTGCCTTTTTGGCTTTAATTGTCTTGAGTAACTCGGCTTGGATGAATTGCTTAGCTCCCTGCGCGGACGCTGACTGCCAACCGCATAAAGCCACCGACACCCCAACGAGCAATGATGTTCGCATCATGACCTGGAAACCGCCAGCCGAATGGTTTAAGCAAATGTAAACCTAGGCACAGCAACCGTCTAGAGGATTTCCACGATTGTTTCTCGTAAAACTATGGGGGATTACTGGCTCGCGAGCAGGCCTCGGAAATAGGCATTCAGCAAGCGGCCGTTGGGATCGTATTGCCGGCGAGTGTCTTCGAGAACATGCAAGCGGTCGCCGAACGCTTTCAGCACGATAGCGCGCGTCAGCCGCGGGGTTTGGTTGAACAGCGGAGTTCCACCGTGATCGCTCGAAAACTGGTTGTATGCGTCGAGGAAATCGTACCAGCCGTTGTTGGCCGTGGAAACGGGATCGATCGTCATGACAGCCCCGTCGTAGGAATACGAGAAAAGCGATTGCTGGTCCTGGGCGATCCGGTAGCCGACGGTCAGCATGTTCGACCGGTAGCCCTTTTGCTTGTAATAGTCCGTGCTGAATTGAAAATAGGCTTTCAAGACATCTGGATAGACGGCTTCGGGAAATGCGAACAAGCTGAAAGTGTAACGGCTGTCGTCGGAGGGTTGCGGGTAGCGGATGGTCTGGTCGGGAGCCAGGGTATTGTCGCTGACGATCACGTTTTCCAAGTTGAACCGATTGACGGCGTTGTACTTGTCGATCAGCCCGTAGCGGACTTCGGGAATGGAAATATTCTGTTCCGTGTCACTCGCCAGCTTCGGCGCGACTTTCGCCCAGAAGTAATTGCGGAGTTGCCACACCTGCCGATTCGGGTCTCCCGTGGCCGCGGGATTGTATTTCCGGAATTCCACGGTAATCAGGCCATCGAAAGGGAAGATGTAGAACATCATGGCGTATCCAAGCTGCTGCAATTGCGGCAAAGTCGCGATAAAGTCATCGATCTTGAAGGTCTTGTGATGGACGGCCATTGGGGTCATGGGCCGGACTTTGAAGGTCACTTCGTAGACAATCCCGAAAGTTCCGTAACTCGCGCGGACTTTCTGCATCAGGTCGAGTTGCGCATCGGTGACTTCAAGCAGCGCACCCGAGGGAAGCACCATCTTCACGCCAGTGACGTAGGAGCCAACCTGGCCGTATTCACCGTCGAACGACGAATCCTTGGTGCCGGCGCAGGCGGCGCTGCCCGCTGAGAGATTGCCAATTTCGGTATTCACGTAGAACTGCAAATTGTGCGGGCGCAGCGCGTCCTCAATATCGATATAGATGGCGCCGGCCTCGACGGTGACCGTATCCGTCCCGATGTTCAGGATGCGATTCATCTTCATCCGGATCAACGTGCCGCCGTCGGCCGTGCCGCATTCAGTGGTCGAATGATTGGAGCCGACAGCCCGCACCGGAGACGGGTACTTCGCGCTGTCTTTGAGGATGGCAACGATGTCATCCACCGAGTTAGCGTCAACCACGACCTGGGGGTGCGAACTGATATTGCCGAACCAGTTGTTTACAGTATTGTCAGCCAAGGCTGAGCTCCTTAACGAATCTTTGGCTACTGCTTGAATGCGGGATCGGATTCCGCTCCCGGCCGCGGTTTCCAGTCAATGCTGTAATATTGGCCACGATCGCGCGCCCACGGGTCAAACGCATTGACCACATGCGCGAGTTCCGGAGCCAGCTCCGGTATGTTGCGCAGCAGGACTCGTTTGAGTGGCAGCACCGGCTGTTTGTGTCCGTTGGGAGCGCCCTGCTCCATTACTTCAGGTCCGGGGCCGTTGTGATTCACCCATTCGACGCCTAACTTGGTGTAGAACTCAGGCCGGAAGCTCGAAGTGAAAAAGCGGTCGCTGAACAAGCGGCGAGACGCATTGAGAATGAACACGACGAACTGCGTTTCCGAAATGGCGAAGCCATGCGGCCGGGTGAATTCCGAGAGCCAGCCCACAACCGTATCGACGTCTTCAATGTTATCGACGGTTGAGCCGTTCGGATGCCCCAGGCAGTCATTAATGGGAGTCCCGTCTTCATTGACTTGGGCATCGGTGATCACTTTCGACGCATCGCAAACATGCGTTCCGTAGAGCTCACGAAGCTGGGCAACATACTCGGCTTGTTGTTGATGGGCAGGCGAGTCCGCGGCGATGGTTTTATCCATGAAGTCGTCATAACTCGTTAACTGGCGTAGGCCATACTGGCGCCGGAATTCGTTGAAGCGGGGAACGCCGTGCTCGCGGTCACGAATCAGGTCGAGCGCGGCGATATCGAGCTGCTTGGTGGGCGTGTCGAGCCGCGGCAGCGTGATGTTCTGTAGAAATTGCGGTGTGTTGTGTACGGTCAGCAAACCCAGCCGCTGCCTGCCGAGGCTGAGCGCCCAGTTGGCGATGCCGCGTGTTCGCATGGCATCCGTGGCTTTGCCTTCGAACGTGTTAATCACGGCGATTTTATGAGCGATCTGGTTGGGATCTTTGTTTAACTCGCGGTATTCGATCAAATCGGGCACGAGTGAGTGCAGGCGATAGACGGTGACGAACTCTTCTGGGAAGTTAAACGGTGAACCGAAATGGTTGACGCCGCCGTTCACGTCCGAGGGCTTGGTGATGTCATAGTGCGGCACCTTGCTGCCCAACCCGAAAATTCCCGGGCCGGAAGCGAAGACGGAGTACCACTGACCGGCTCTTTCCGCGTCTTTGGCTTTTCCGAAATCGTGCACGATGAGGTTGGAGAGCGCCTTCGAGACGTCGGGATCGCCGGAGCCGAGCAGCCCGTTCCAGTTCGCATTCATGCCTTTGTAGAGCGGCTCGTTGTAGAGCAGTTGCGGCGTCCACTCGGTGGTATGGATTTTGGCGATCTCGGCGGCCACAACTAACCGGGCCACTTCGAACAGTTCGTCCGGGGTGACGTCTTTGTTGCGGATCACGCGCCTCGGATCGGACGGGTTGCGCAGGCCGCTATCGTCATTCGGCTTGCTGGCGGCTTGTTTGCGGAACTCCGCGACGAAGGTGTTGTGCTCGCGGGCAAAAAGATTATGCAGAAAGCTGAGGCCGATCGACCAGTTATCGGGAAACGCTACGGATTCCTGGCCGGCCCACTGTGGCTGCATCGGGTCGCCCGATGCGAGCATTGGCAGATAATTTCCGCCCGCTGTCGGCTCGAGCAGCAACATCGCCGGATCCTTGGGGTCGCGCTTCACGCGGCGGCGGGACGTATCGTCGTGTCCGTAGATCTGCGAAGCATCCCACCACGCCGTGTTGTTGTTGGCAAATGTTTTCGGGGCCCGCGCGAGATAATCCTTTTTGCCAGCCGTGAACTTGTCGGGCGGCGTGTCCTGCTGCACGTAGCCCGGATCGACACGGTCTCCCGGCCGGCAGCCGAGTTTAGCAATCTCTTCGGGAGTCAGGGGCGTTTCGACGTTATTGACCAGCTCGGCCTTGCAGCCGACATCCATCAATCCCGGCGCGTTGTGGCCGTCCTCCATGTGGGAGAACCAGTCGTGCGTCATGAACTGAATCCAGTAAGCGGCAATGACGTTGAAGAAGGGCGCTTTCTGGTAATCGCAGTTCGCCTCCGGCGAGTCATCGGGCAGACCAAAGCCGTTATTGCAGGCTGCGGGGTTGGACTGGATCCGCGTGAACAGCTTGCGGCTGATCACTTGCGGATCGGGCGTCAATAGACCCAGTCGATCGCCATGCCGGTTCTTCGTGAATAGCGTGCGTCCCTGGTCGGGAAAGGTCGTCTCGAATTCCACGTTGCGCGCGAAGGGCGTACCCGCGGAGCCCATCCGCGGATTGAGAATGTCGTTGCAGATACCGCTCACCGTGCGCGCGCGAATCAGATCTCCTTTGCACACCTGCTTGCCGTCGCCACCCACGGCAGAGTAATTCGGGTTGTCTTTGGGCAGGCGCATCTCCGGCCACACTTTAATTGCACCACCATCGGTGCCGTTCTGGCCGGTGACAAAATTCTGAAACGTCCCGTTGTTGTCAAAGAGATTGAACTTGATGAGTTCAACGCGCTCGTATTCCAGGTCAAGCAGGGCGCCAGTCACGCCGCGGAATGCCGGGCCCTTCTTCGACAGGTAACCCTGAGGAAGAGACGCCACATCGCCGGTGCCCCAATAGTTGGACCAGTCGACCCAGGGCGTGAGACGGAACTGCAAGGCGCGCTGGCCGCCACGGCAGAGAGCTGCGGCGTCGGGAACTTTTCCTTCGAAGCGCTGTTCGCGCGTGGCAGCGATATTGCGCACGCCGCCGAGAACCATGTCGGCGCAGGCTTTGAGCTCGCGCGCCTCCTCGATCTTTGGATCCGTGACGGTATCGGCGCCGGATAGCCGCGGCAGCAGAAGGCATCCGGATAAACAAGCCATTCCGAGCTTCGTCATATTCTTCAATCGCCCGCCGTGACGGCGGCGGATTTGTCGGCTACCGCCGGTTGCGCTACCGTGGCCGCGCTTGCGTAAGTGGTGGCCAATGCGCCATTGGCCGAATCAGCGAACTTGAGATTGCCGGGGCGATAAGAGGCGTCGTGCTGGCACCGCACCACGACGCTGTTCGACAGAGTGGAATTAGCCGCGATGGGCCGGCTTTTGGGAAAGGCCCACACGGGATTCCACGATTCGTGCTTCTGGTCGAGCGCGCATTTCGGGTCCACGGGCAGCGTGTATTTTGCCTGCACGTCGGCGGCAAATATCACGCCGAGAGCCGCCGCCTTATTCATCATCCAGGCGAGCGTGATGTCGGCCAAGTCCGTGCCGTCGGGATCATCCGGATAGCTTCCGCCCACGTCGCAATGCACGCCGGTGAACCAGACCTGCTCGAGCGTCTGTCCCGGAGCGGGTTGCGAAGTCCAGAGCGTAGCCGGAAACTCAACTCTTCGCTCATCGATGGCGAGAGCGTGGTAGGCGTGCTGTATGGCAGGATGCAGCGAGGTATCCAGGAAACCGTAGAGAACGGGATCTACGGCGCCCAGAAGCGACGGAATTCCCAGGGAGCCGACGGTATCCCAAACTCCCACCATAGTGATCGGCGCGTTGTACATGGCGCAGGATTGATTCAGGCCGGCGAGCAGCTTGGCCCGATCGTCTTTGTCGCGATAAGCGTGAAAGGCGGTTTCGACCACCTGATCACTGAAATTGCTGGTGGGAAGGCCGCAATTGGCAATCATGCCGGCGATACTGCGCGCCGTGTACGCGCCGCGGCTGAAGCCAAAGATAAAAAGCTGATCGTCCTTTTCGTAAACCTGCGCAATCTTGGAATAGCCGTCCTTGACCTTCTGAAACAGGCCGGTTCCGAAGGCGCCGCCCAGAAGCCGGTCGATCGGAGTTCCGTCCGAGCCGACGCCGTCGTCATAGAACGGGATCTGCTCGGCGGCCACTTGCATGGCTTTATAAATCTTGTAGACGTTGGTGTTTTTACCTGAATCGTCCCAGGTGCCGTCGGAGCAAAAAAGGATCCGTTTCCCCATATATCACCCTCCGTTTTTGGACAATTGCTGGAAATTATAACGCAACAGGATACTCAAAAAAGCTGCAAGCTTAGATATATTTGTGACGCGGCGCGCGAAAACGTTTCACCCGACTTGTGACTGTCGGACGGGCCGCAGGCGATTTGCTCAGTTGGCCGCTCCGAGAGCCGGCTTCAGTAACGAAGACGTGAACTGGCTGTCTACCGCCGGTTTTCCGAGCATCATCCATACCGCCAGGACCAGCCACGGCTCATTAAAGCCCAGCGTGCCGTCCTTGACGACCACCTTTCCCACGCCGGTGAGCGGCTGGTTTCGCGATAAGGCCGTGGCGTACGCTTCCATTGCCGATGACCACCATAGCATCGTGATGACGTCGACAATCGCGTTTTGGCGGATCCCCTCGCCGGCCAGCAGCCGGGTTATGTTTGGCGCGGCTCCGGCATTTTCCAGTTCCTTCCAGAAATCGAGGCCCGCTTGGAACAGGCGCAGGCGATCCTGGTTATCCGCATCGCTCGCCAGAATCGCGGCTTCCGCGCGGCATGCAAACTGAAGATACGCCGTCCAATCGTACGGCTTTCCCGTGCTATCCAGGAACAGTTGCCGGCACTGAGCCGGGTTCAGTTTCAGGCCCAAGTAGAGGGACGCGGTGCCGTATTGCCGCAAAGCCTGGTCGAGCAGCGATTGCGCTCTGCCCGCGGTGGGCGCGCCGGTTACGCGCAGCACATTCACAAACTGGCGCATGGTCGACGGGCTGGCGGCCGCCTGGCGATCGAAGAAAATCATGTTGAGCGGACTGGCTGCCTCCGGCGTATTCGCCGAGGCCGGCAGCGTCAGGGTGACACTCTTGATCACGATTTCGCGCAGCTTTTCGGCGTTGAGACTGTTCGTCGCGACCTCAATTGTCTGGTCCGACAAGACAATCTCGTGTGTGTCTTTCGTATAGTCGACCTTTGAATTCTCGATAAATGTACTCGTACTGCCCCAGTTGTAAATGCCCAACAGGTGCAGCGCGAGGCTGTGCGTGACGGTCGCCGTGTTGGAAAGGGCCGAGTCGAGTTCGCGGATTCCGGCGAGCAACGCGCCCGGCCGCGTGAGTGCCGTGAAGTTGCCGGTGAGCGCGGACTGGAGGGCCGAGGCGCTGTTTCCGTCCAGCGCCGTCAGGTCGATCTCATAAAGCAGCACGCGATTTTTCGCTCGAGATGCGTCGAGGGCCGCTTTCAGGGCAATCTGCATGGAACTGGAAAGCGCCGCATCAATGGCCGACTTGAGACTGTCGTTGAGTTGCTCGGCTTGCGCGGCCGGTAGGGCCTGCTTGAGCTTCGCCAGTTCCTCAGTGGCGTTGGGGCTGATTCTTCCCAGCAGGAACGCGGCGGCATCGAAGCTGCCTACGTCAGCCGCCAGTCCCGCCGAGACCGTGAGGGATGCTTCCAGGTCGTCCGTCCTCGTGCGGCTGACCGACAGGTGCACGAGATCGTTCGGCAATCGGGCAACGGTGATGGTGTGGTCTGCTGTGTCGGTAAGGGTCGTTTCGAGCGTTCCGCCGGCCGTGGCATTGATGGCGATCGAAGGCAATTTGGCAACCGACACCGTGGCCAATGGATCATTCAAGGCGCTATACGCGAGACTGGCCGTGAATTGGAGAGAACTCGAACCATCGATCTGGCAGAGCGCGCTCGCGGGCAGGCTGCGGAGATCGTCAACGGAATGCGGGATGGTGATCGCCGCGACAGCGCGTTGGACGGCGTCTGCGAAGGTATCCGATGCGGCAGCTTTCACGAAACTCGTCAGCGTGACGCTGGCGCCTTTGCTGATGCCGAAGGTGAAGTCCCCGGTCGTGGCTGAGTCGCCCGCGGTGAGCGTGCCGCCGAGTGAGAAGGAAACGAGCGCGGCTACCGCCGGATTATCCGCGAGGTTGACTGAGCCCACGAAATCCGCCTTGGAGTCACCGGTAAACAGACCCAGCGAGGCCGACGTCCCTAGTTGGACGTCCAACGAAGTTTGCTCGACGGCAAACTGGCCCGCTCCGGTGGCGGTGACGACGACGGGAAAAGCGGCGGGATCGACACTCGCGACCTTCGTGTTGGCAATTGATTCGAACTCCGCCGGCGTAGTAAATACCAGCGGATTCTTCAAATAGCGATTGAGTGTCGCACCCTTATCGGCCGCTGAAGCCGTGAGATTCAGCGTCGTGTTGTTGGTAATTTGAATGGTGGGCATAGCGTAGTTTCATTGGTTATAGCGCTAAACCGGCGGAAAAGGAAGGTGAATTATCGCGAAACGGCAGACGCTAGGCGGCTAACGCGTCGGAATGCCGAGGATCACTTCCTGGGACTGCGAGTAGTGATCCACCGTCAAGCCGCGAAAATAACCGCCATCCGGATTCATCGCCGCGACGTAAGTGTCCGAAGCGCCGTACGCGACCACCACGTGATTCCCGCTGACTGCTGGTTCGTAGTAGCCCAGAATCACGGGCCCGCGGCGCATTTTTTGATTCAAGAGCACGGTTGTAAACTCCGAACCTCGTATGGCGGACGCCGTCATTCCCCACCGGGAATCGTTGATGACCGAGATGAGACCGTCGCGCGAGATGGTCCCGTAGTTTGGGTTGTTATCGGGATCGCTGGAATCCCAGTACTGCACGTAAAGATTCAGAAGGTCAAGTTGCCGGACGACAGTGCGGCCGCCAATGGCGCGCGCCCACCATTCGAGCGACGCCGCCCAACACGAAGTCGGATCAAACTGCGCGACAGGTGCGATGCTATGGTAATCCGTGGCCATACGGTGCTCAACCTCCGCAACATTGTATCTTAGACTTACCTGAACCCGGGCCATGATAGCGATACCGATAGCCGAATGGGCTTGGCGCCAGGCCCCTTGGTTGGTTTGGAGAAGTTGCTAGTTGGTAGGCGCGGCGGGACTCGAACCCACGACCCTCTGCTTAGAAGGCAGATGCTCTATCCACCTGAGCTACGCGCCCGCCATGCGGACTCCTCTATTTTAGACGACGGAGCTAGGCGCTGGCTGTTTTCGCAGGATCTCCTTTTTGGCTGGGAACGGAGATTCGGTGGCGAGCTCACCGGTCGACAGGGACGGGCGAATATCGCCATCGATCCAACAGCTCCCACCAGAGGAAGTGCTGCCATTCGATGAGCGCGGTCCGGATCCAGACGCGCTTCCGCCACCAATGGACATCGAATCGGCCGGCGTCCGGAATGGCAGCAATGGTCCAGTGATACCCGGGGAGCAAACGCGAAAAAATGGCCTGTGAGCGGTGCGAGTGAAAGTCGGCCACGACGAGGAGAACGGAACGGATGGAGCGCCCCTTCAGGCAGTTCTCCACTTCGTAGACCTCTTCACTGGTGGTGTCGACCGCGATAGGGCAAACCTTGACCTGACCGGAAAACCGGCCGGCGGTTTTCGCAAGGAAATCATTTGCCCACTCGGCTTGGCTGCGGCCAAAAAAAATCCGATCGGTGCGTGAATCGAGAAGCAGTTCCCGGCCGTAACCCTCCTCCAGCAGATGCATTCCGAACCAATACTGCGTGTCGAGGGAATCGGCCTGGGTGACGACGATTGCGTCGGATTTTTCGCGATTATCGACGACCAGAAACTTGCCTGTATTTGGAAAAGCAAGGGACAACACGACCACCAGAATCGCAACAAGCAGCGCCGCGAGACGGCGAAATTGGAGACGCGGGAAGCTCACGAGACCCGCAACTCTGACGCGCTGCGGAGCGCTTCAACGATGCGCGCCCCGGCATGGCCGTCGCCATAGCTGGCTGCCCAAGGTCCGGCCTGCGAGCAGCTTTCGGCCGCGGCCAGGATCCTATCGGGGTCAGAGCCGGTCAAGATGTTACAGCCATTCTCTAGTGTTTCGACCCACTCGGTTTCTTCCCGCAGCGTAATGCAAGGCACCTGGACGAAGTAGGCCTCTTTCTGGACGCCGCCGGAATCGGTGAGAATGAATCGCGCGCGGCTTTCGAGCAGAATCATTTCAAGATACGAAGACGGGGGCACGCACTGAATCGCACTGGGCGTCCAGCCGATCTCGTCGAGTTTCTTCCGCGTCCTGGGGTGCAACGGCAGCACGACCGGACAGATGTTTGCCGCGATCCGCTCGATGGCTGACAAGATACGGCGGAGACGCTCGGGATCATCGGTGTTCTCGGCGCGATGGATGGTGGCAAGCGCGAACTGGCGGGCCTGCCATCCGGCGGCCAGGCCTCGTGCCTCCGCCTGCGCGCGGAAGGCTAACGCGGCGTCGAACATCACATCTCCGGTGAGCACGGCGCGCGCGGCGAGGCCTTCCTTGCGCAGGTTTTCGACGGCCAGAGTTGTGGGACAGAGGAGCAAGTCGCTCAAATGGTCGGCAACGATGCGATTGAGTTCTTCCGGCATGCGACGGTTGTAGCTGCGCAACCCGGCTTCGATGTGCGCCACTTTGAGGCCCAGCTTGGCGGCGACCAGCGCGCCGGCGACCGTGGAATTGGTATCGCCATAGAGCAACACCCAGTCCGGCGGGTCGTTCAGGAGCACCGGTTCCATGCGTTTCATCATTTCGCCGGTTTGCGCGCCATGCGGGCCGGAGCCGACTCCCAGGTGGTGATCGGGCGTCCGGATCTGCAGATCCGCGAAGAAAACATCGCTCATGGCGACGTCATAATGTTGCCCGGTGTGAATGATGAGATGCCGGATGGAAGAGTCGTCCAGCACCTCAATAGCACGGCTGATAACGGCCAGCTTGACGAATTGCGGGCGTGCTCCGGCAATCGAAACGATGCGCATGCGGAGTCAGAGCCGCCCGCGGCCGTTACCCCTCCTACGAATGAGCAGCCTGTTCCTCACGATTGGGCCTCGGTCGGGATCGATGGCACGTACGTTTCGTGCTTAGTATAACGTGGCATGCGACGCACGCTGCGGTTGATTTCGCGCTTTCTCGCGTAGTGCGAGACCCACAAGGGCTCACGGGCCGCGAGCTGTTACGGCATGACCAGCGGTATGTATTGGGAATTGCCTATCCAAAACGAAGCATCGCCGTTTGCCAAATCCAGCTGGCCATTCGCATTCGTATCGAGAATCCACTGTCCATTGCGGAATACGCCTATCTCAACCTTGCCCGAGCCGAGCCAGTCGCCCGCGATGGGAACGTCGCCCGCCTGGCCGTACGTGAACGAGAGATCAACCCCATTGGTCCACTGGCCATCACCGTTAATGTCCAGATACCAGACACCCTCGGAGAAGAGGCCCGCTTTGGACGTTCCGGAACCACTCCAGTCACCGACAATAGGCGTGTATTGGGAGTTGCCAAACCAGTAGGCGTTGTCACCGCCGGAACTGCCATCCCAGACGCCGTTGCCGTTGACATCCAGCATCCAGTAGCCATTTCGATACACCCCGATTTTGGTAACGCCCGAACCATTCCAGTCGCCGGTAACAGGGATGTCACCAGCCTGGCCGAAATTGTAAAGGCAATCGCCCCCGGCGACTCCATCCCAAACACCGTTGCCGTTGCAATCCAGGAACCACTGACCACTTCGGAATATCCCTATCTGCGTCTTTCCGGAGCCGGTCCAGTCGCCGACGACCGGTAAATCGCCCGATTGACCGAAATTGAGGATCTGATCGCCAGCCGCTACGCCGTTGAATGCCCCGTTTCTGTCCAGGTTTACATACCAGATTCCGGACGCGAAGACCGCTGGGGTGAAGCCATAGGCAGTGAGGTGGATCTTGGCCGAGGCGCTCTTACTGGAATCGGCGACACTGGTCGCCGTCACGACGATGGCCGTGGTCTGTGGCGCAGCGTAAAGGCCGGTACTATTGATCGATCCCTGGACGGGTGTCAGCGACCAGGTGACGGCGGTATTCGCCGTGCCGGTAACTGTGGCTCTAAACTGTTGATTTTGCAGAGCTGTGAGTGTCACCGAGGCAGGACTTAACAGGACCTGGACTGCGGGTGTCAGTATCGCGGTGGCACTGGCAGAAACGGTTGCGTCCGCGACCGCGGTGGCAGTCACGGTAACGGCTTGAGTCGAGGCGACCATTGATGGAGCGGTGTAGAAGCCGGCGCTAGTGATCGCACCGACTGCGGAACTGATCGACCATTGGACAGCCGTATTTGAAGTGCCCGAAACGGTCGCCGAGAACTGCTGAGACTGGGACGCTGCCAACGTCACCGATTGAGGGGCAACCGATACGGTGATCGGAACAGTGAGCGTAATGGTGCCGCCGCTGGCTGTCACAGGAATCGCGGTTGCGCTCGGCGAGGCAGCAAGGGCGCCTGATATCTGAATTGGTATGGAGCCGGATGCCGTTGAGGTTAGAGTTACCGACACAACCGCGACAACGCCGTTGGCAATCGGATTTGTGTTTATGCCGCTGATGAGACAGGTTGTACTTGCGCAGGAGATGGTTTTCCCGGCGGAACTGGCGGCAGCGCCAATTGCCGTTGTCATGGACTGGACGCCGCTTGGCGCGTTGAAAGTCCATTGAAGAGCTGCGGGTTGAACTCCTGAGGAACTCAGGTTCAGGTTTAGAGAAACTGTACCGCCCGCCGAGGCACCACTGGCCGAACTCAGCGATAAGGTGACGTTCTGCGCCATCGATACCGCCTGGGATAGCAGCCAGGCAGCCAATAGCAGCATTTGCCGTTTTCCTCTCACAGCAAGGGAATCGATCGAATGCTGGAAAAACCTTAGGGTGTTTGGGGTGAAGGGCTGCCAGGTCTTGACCACCGGAGCCTCTGGGAGTTGGCAGGATGGCAACGGTTAGACTTCAGACGCCTCTGTTGCTAGTGTTTTTCCTCGAGAACGGTCGATCGGATTCCTTTGTCATCAACGAACTGGCAAGCACCTTCCGAGCGCAGGCGACGGTACCAGTACTTAGTCCGCGTGAGGAGGCCTTGCTAGGAGGTTTTCCGGTTGACACGGCAATCGAGTATGCCATAATGCAGCTATAAAAAGGTAACAAGGTCCGAAACTAGTTTAAAAAAAAGACCCTTGGGACCTTTAGAGGGCGGTAGCCCGCGCGCCGGACCTGTTTCCATTGGTCCAAGCGCCTCGGAGGGGCCACTTCAGTGCAAGGTGTTTATCCCTGGTTCGCCATAAAAGTCAAAAGTCGCCACGAAAAACCGGTCGCAACAGCTCTTAGAGGCAAAGGATTCACAGAGTTCGTCCCGCTCTACCGCACCTTGTATCGGTGCGCGGGACGAGTTCGATCAAGAGAGCTGCCGCTGTTCCCCACCTATGTCTTCGGCCGGTTCGATCCTTCAGTCCGCTTACCGATTCTGATAATACCCGGCGTGTTTTCGATCGTCGGAATCGGCAACGCGCCCTCCCCAGTAGACGAAACCGAGATCCAAACAATCCAGGCTTTGACTGCCTCAGGACTCACAGTGACACCGTGGAGCTATGCCCATGTAGGTGATCCCGTGCGGATTGAGATGGGTCCTCTCACAGGTCTCGAGGGTACACTCGTTCGGTTGAAAAGTGAATTCCGGTTAGTTGTTTCCGTGACGCTGCTAAGAAGGTCCGTTTCAGTTGAAGTGGACCGGGACTGGGTACAGCCGATTCACCGGATGGGCGAACTGTTCAAGGCCGCGGGAGCTTTTGTGCATGATGTTCATTGATAACCATGCCTGAGAAGCACAATGGAATCGTTTCCCGTTCCACGGAAGAGTTTCCGCTTCAAGGCACCGCCCTCGATGAAGAGTGGGGAACCCCGAGCCTGGAGCCAGCGGGCTTGAGGCCGGCTGAAACGAAATTGCAGCGACGCAAGCAGGGCAGAGGCGAACGCCGGGAAACTCCGAGGTTTGGCCTACGCCTGCCGATACAGGCTTGGCTGGATACTGCCCCCGAGTGGCATTATGACGCCCACACTGTGAACATCAGCAGTCGGGGAGTGCTCTTCAGTTTCGACTGCGAGGCCCCGGGAAACTTTAATCCGGCAGCCTCGCTTTCATTCGACATCGCCTTAGAAGTGGGTGCTGAAACGAAAGTCATCCTGCAGGGCAAGGGGCGAGTCGTGAGGATCGAAAACTCTGTTGGCTCGGCGCGGGAAGCGCGCCCGAACACCAGAATCGCCGCAATCTTCAAGACTCGTCGAATCGTTCGCCTTTAGAAGACCTGTAGCGGCTCGCAGTCCGGGCCTGAGGCTTTGAAGGGCCGTAGGTCTCGGGGCAGCCAGTCTGCTGGAAAACAAGGTCAATTCCAAAACATTGTGCCGACGGAGGACGGCGTATGAGGCTCTTTGAGTCTAAACGACAAAAGCGGCAACTTGGGTGCGCCAAGCTGGTTCGAGGTGAGAACACAAACCTGCGCACGCGGCCGTGGGCGGCCATGGATGCAAGGAATTAACCCTATGTGGCCCAAGCTTCGCTCCAGTGCCGGGCCCGTCCCGGCTCCGAGTTCTTCCGTTACCCTCGAAGCGTTGTCAGGTTCCGGGATCCTGGCCCAAGAAGTATTTTTGAAAATGCTTCGCTTAGAGCGGAAGCGAACAGAGCGGTCCCAGAGACCTTTTGTGCTGATGCTCCTCGAGTCTCCGAACTTGTTGCAGCCTGGCAGCAAGCAAGAAGCGATCGAAGACGTCCTGTACGCGCTCTCCGAATCCACCAGAGAGACAGACATCACGGGATGGTACAAAGACGGATCCGCACTCGGGGTCATCTTCACGGAGATCCGAGGCGCCGAAGGCAGCTCCGTCACGAAGATCCTGTGGAATAAGGTCAGTAACGCACTCTGCACCAGCTTAACCGTGGAGCAGATCGACAGGCTCAAGATATCGTTTCACATGTTCCCCGAGAAATGGAATGACGAGGGGACGAATGGCGGGCCTAATTCGATTCTTTACCCGGATCTGATGCAAAAGCAGGATCAGAGAAAGGCCTCTTACCTGATCAAAAGATCGATCGACATCATTGGTAGCCTCATAGCGCTGACCGTTTTGTCGCCGCTACTGTTTCTTATCGCCGTAGCGGTCAAACTCACTTCAAAAGGGCCGGTGCTGTTTCGCCAGAAAAGGTTAGGACAATACGGCAAGGAATTCACCTTCGTCAAATTCCGATCGATGTACTTCGCGAACGATCAAAGAATTCACGAAGAGTACATTGCGCGATTCATAGCAGGTGTCGACACGCCTTCCCGAGCGAAAAGGGGCGCACGACAGATCCACAAATTGACTAACGATCCGAGAGTGACCCCCGTGGGAAGATTTCTACGCAAGACGAGCCTTGACGAGTTGCCTCAATTCCTTAACGTGCTGGGAGGAGAGATGTCATTGGTGGGCCCTCGTCCCCCTATCCCTTATGAATATGAACGCTACGATCTTTGGCACCGCCGACGGTTGTCTCAAGTCAAGCCTGGGATCACCGGCCTGTGGCAGGTGGAGGGGCGAAGCAAACTTAGATTCGACGAAATGGTGCGTCTGGACTTGAAATATGCCGACTCGTGGTCGTTGTGGTTGGATCTCAAAATTCTTCTGCGAACGCCTAAGGCGGTTCTCTCGGGAGAGGGCGCGTATTGAGGCTCGTGGCCAAGTCGGCCGTTGCGGCTTTACGAATGTCGATGTTTTGTGACGTTTGAGGCGGGACCTGAAGGGGTTCCAGTTTGGATGTGTGAATTATGATTCGGGTCGGCGTTATTGGATACGGTTATTGGGGACCGCGTATTGTGCGGAACTTTCACGCGGTGGACGGCTGTGACGTGGCTGCCGTGTCTGACAAGAGTCCCCAAGCTTTGCGACGGGTGAAACAAACCTACCCCGGAATTGAGGTAACAGGTGACGCGTCTGAAATTGTCCAGTCATCCAGCATTGACGCTGTGGCCGTAGTTACGCCTGTCTGGACGCATTTCGCCTTAGCCAAGGGCGCGCTGGAAAACGGCAAGCATGTTTTTGTGGAAAAGCCCTTCACATCGACCGTGGCGCAAGCAGAGGAGCTGATCGAGCTGGCAAGTAAGAAAAACCTCCAGATCATGGTGGACCACACATTTCTGTTCACCGACGCCGTACACAAAATCCGCGAGCTTATCGATGATGGAACATTAGGTAACCTGTACTACTTCGATTCGACCAGAGTGAACTTAGGACTGTTTCAGCATGACATCAACGTTATCTGGGACCTGGCGCCTCATGACCTTTCCATAATGGATCATCTCATTAAGACCAAGCCCCAGGTCGTCATGGCCACGGGCCAGAGTCATTTGAACGGTTTCGAAGATCTGGCATATATCACGGTCTATTTTGGGAACCGCATGATTGCCCACATTCACGTGAATTGGCTTTCTCCAGTAAAGGTGCGGACAACGTTGATCGGCGGCGAAAAGAAAATGCTGGTGTGGAATGATCTCGACGCGGACGAAAAGATTAAGGTCTACGACAAAGGCGTGGCGGTGACAAGCGGCCAGAGCGTCCACGAGCTGCTGGTGAGCTACCGTTCAGGCGATATGTGGGCACCCAAACTGGAACAGACAGAAGCGCTGGAGGCAGAGGCCAAGTACTTCGTCGATTGCGTTTCAAACAATCACGCTCCTTTTAACGATGGTTTCTCGGGTCTCCGAGTTGTGAAAATCCTGGAAGCAGCCTCCCGCTCTTTGAAGGAACAGGGGAAAGCGGTCGCTATATGAATGAGCACGTGTGCATATCCGCCGACGTGAAGCTGGGCAAGGGCGTGAAACTGTCGAAGTTCATTAACCTGTACGGCTGTGAGATAGGTGACCATACCAAGATCGGCGCATTCGTAGAGATTCAAAAGAACGTGAAGATCGGAAAACGCTGCAAAATTTCGAGCCACACGTTTGTCTGCGAAGGGGTCACGATTGAAGACAATGTCTTTATCGGGCACGGCGTAACGTTTATCAACGACTCATACCCTCGAGCGACGAACAGCGATGGGGAGTTGCAAACCGAGCGGGATTGGGTGGTGGAGAAAACAGCGATCAAGAGGGGCGCCTCGATTGGATCCGGCTCCACAATCCTCAGTAAGGTGCTTGTCGGAGAGAACTCAATTGTGGGTGCTGGCAGCGTCGTTACCAAAGATATCCCACCCAACACCATCGCGGCGGGAAATCCCGCTCGAGTTCTGCGAACGGTGGGCGTTAAGAGTGCGGGAGCATAGAATGCCTGAGAAAAGCAAGATTTCTTTCTTGGACCTGATCAGTCCTCATGAAGAGTTAAAAGAGGAGCTGTGCGACGTTTTCCGTTGCTCACTGAAAACCGGAGGGTTCATCGGCGGGCCCATGGTGGAGGCGTTTGAGCGGGAATTCGCCAGCTTCTGCGAAGCCAGTCATTGCGCCGGCGTAGGGAGCGGCACGGATGCGCTGAGGTTCGCCCTGATCGCTGCGGGGATCAAGGCCGGTGACATGGTCGTTACGGTTCCAAATACGTTCATTGCCACCGTGGAGGCGATATCGCAGGCCGGCGCCCGTCCTGTTTTTGTGGATATCGATGAACGTACCCGCAACATGGATCCCGCAAGGCTCCGTGAGTACTTGGCAGAGGGCTGTGTGATCGATGCAAGCGGCAAGCCGGTGGACAGGGCAACCGGGAGTCGGGTGGCGGCCGTTGTTCCGGTGCACCTCTACGGACAGATGTGCGACATGGATGCGATCGCGGGGTTGGCTCAACTTTACAATCTCGTGGTAATCGAAGATGCTTGCCAGGCTCACGGTGCCGAGTACTTCTCGCGCAAGGAGAATCGGTGGCAGAAGGCTGGCTCAGTCGGCCTTGCGGCGGCATTCAGCTTTTATCCCGGGAAGAATCTCGGAGCTTGCGGAGAGGCCGGCGCTGTCACAACTACCAGCCCGGAGCTCGCACGCACGGTCCGGATGCTGCGTGACCACGGACAGGCTTGCAAGTACTACCACGAAATGGAAGGGTACAACGGAAGGCTGGACGCCATTCAAGCCGGCATCTTATCCGTCAAGCTCCGCCGTCTCGCGACCTGGAACGAGGAGCGCCGCAAAGCCGCTGCCAGGTACCGTCAGCTTTTCAACGAGGTGGGTTTAGACGACGTGCCTCCGTCCGAGCCCGCCTGGGCAAGAAGTGTCTACCATCTGTACGTGATACGAGTGGCAAATCGGGATGGTCTGATGCGGCGCCTGGCTGAGGAGAACATCGGGGCGGGCATTCACTATCCGGTACCCATCCACCTGCAGAAGGCATACAAGAGTCTCGGGCACAAAGCCGGAGATTTTCCCGTGGCGGAGACCCTTGCTTCTGAAGCGCTGTCTTTGCCGATGTTCCCGCAACTAACCGCCTCGCAACAGCGTCGCGTGGTCGACATCATCGCGAACTTCTTTCTGGAAGCGGCAGTTGCGCCACAGATGGCGGAGGCGGGCTTGTTGGCTGCGAAGGCGTAGGGTTAGGGCTTCCGAAAGATGCTGGAAGTTCGTGCTGATCGAATTGCGACGATCTATCTTTTCCATCCGCTACGGCAATTTGTGCACTCCGCCGCAGCCAGAATTCCGATCCTCATGTACCACAGCATCTCAAGAAAAGATGAAGGGAAAAGGCACGCATACTACCGAACGTGCGCGGACGCCGCGGTTTTTACAGACCAACTGCAGTTTCTTCATGACCACGGGTACCAGCCGATCGGTGTTTGCGAGGCCGTGCAGTGGATGGAAGGAGTCACGCAGGGTACCGAGAGGCCTGTCGTGTTGACGTTCGACGACGGATACGAAAATTTCTATACCACCGCGTTCCCCATACTGTATCGATTTGGCTACCCGGCCACGGTCTTCTTGCCAACGGGGTATATTGGCGAAACGGCACGATACTTCAAGCAGACA
>Ga0335069_10002863_pt1 | contig 26347 bp, 25 predicted proteins | sample Lox_Sample_11_FD_206714 | JGI IMG/M metagenome (GOLD analysis project Ga0335069, IMG submission 206714) | Soil microbial communities from Loxahatchee National Wildlife Refuge, Florida, United States - Lox_Sample_1.1 | ecosystem: Environmental > Terrestrial > Soil > Wetlands | place: USA...
GTGGTCGGAGTCGTCCCTGTGGACCGAGAGCGTGCTGTGGTCCGAGAGCGGTATCTGGTCCGAGAGCGGCATCTGGTCCGAAAGCGGCATCTGGTCGGAAAGCGGCATCTGGTCGGAGGCCGCCGCGGTGGTTCCGGACCCGTAGTGTGCAACCGACGCCGAGCACCTGAACGAGGGGAACTGTGACCTCGTACTCCGCTCAAGCCGTGCCTACGCAGGCGTCACCGGAGGCGGCCACACCGCACACAGTCGTCGTGGCCTCCGCCGACGCATCGGTGCGGGCCGATGCAGCCCTCTGGCTGGGCGGCGCGGGTTTCGCCGTCACCGCGGCCGCCACCGCCGAGCGCGGGCTCGAGCTGCTGGCCTCCGCGCGGCCGTCCGTCGTCATTGCCGACGAGTCGATGCGACACGGCGACCGCCCGCTGATCGAGGTGGTCGCCGAGGGGCCGTTCGGCTCGCGTCCGGCAGTGCTGGCGCTGTGCGCCGGTCGCGGCCACGCGGCTGCCGCCCTGGCGTCCGGCGCCGACGACGTCATCGAACGGCCATTCGACTGGCGCGTCGCCTGCCACCGCGCCGGCGCCCTGGCCCGCCTGGGGCGGGTCACGGCAGAGGCGGCCAAGATCCGTGGGGAGCTGGTCCACGTCCGCCGCATGCTCGACGAGGAGCGTCGCACGCGGCAGTGGCTGGACCACTTCGACGCCCTCACGGGCCTCCCCGACGACCAGCGGTTCGAGCACGCCCTCGACCGCGCGCTCGTCTCGGCCTCCGAACGCAGCCTGGTGGCGCTGGCGCTGTTCGACGTCGAGCACCTAGTGCTGCTGAACAGCCGGCTGGGCCGAGCGCGTACGAACTCGGTGCTCCAGCAGTTCGCCCAGAGGCTGATCGCCGGGCTGCGCTCCGACGAGGTGCTGCGGACGATGGCGCCGCCGTCCTTCTCCATGGCCGCCAGGCTGGGCGCCGGCGTCTTCGGCGTGGTGCTGACCGGGCTGCCCGGCGAGCGCGAGGCACGGACCGCGGTGCGGGCGCTGCTGCACCGTCTGGGCGGGCGCTACCAGGCCGGCGACGACGACATCGTGCTCTCTACCAGCGCGGGGGTCGCCCTCGCCCCCCAGGACGACACCACCGCCGAGGCGCTGCTGCAGAAGGCCGAGCTGGCGGTGGCGGAGGCGGTCGAGCGCGGCGGCTCCATTCGCTTCCACCAGCAGGTGGGGAAGCGGGTCACCGAGCGCAGCCGGGCGCTGCTGCGGCTGCTGCCGTCGGCGCTCGCGCAAGGAGACCTGCAGGTACACTACCAGCCGGTGCTCGACGGCGGCTCCATGTCGGAGGTGACGGCAGCGGAGGCGCTGCTGCGGTGGCACCTGCCGCAGTTCGGGGAGGTGCCGCCCTCCGAGTTCGTGCCCCTGGCCGAGGAGACCGGGCTGATGGTCTCGATCGGCAACTGGGTGCTGCGCACCGTCTGCCGCCAGATCCGGGCCTGGCTCGACCAGGGGCTGCCGCGGGTTCGGGTCTCGGTGAACGTGTCGCTGTGCCAGCTCATGCGCGGCGAGCTCTCGGAGCTGGTGCGCTCGGCGGTGACGGAGGCGAACATCCCACCAGAGCTGCTGGAGCTGGAGCTGAGCGAGCGCGGCGTGCTGCGCGGCGACCCCGAGGTGCTCGGCGAGCTGCAGGCGATCCGGGCGCTGGGCGTGAGGCTGGCCATCGACGACTTCGGCGTCGGCAACTGCGGGATCGGCTACCTCAAGCAGTTCCCCATCGACGTGCTGAAGATCGACGAGTCGCTGATCCGGGGGGTGGACAAGAGCCCCGAGGACGCGGCGATCACCGGCGCCACCATCGCCATGGCCCACAAGCTGGGGCTGCGGGTGGTGGCGGAGGGGGTCGAGCGCAGCGCGCAGATGGAGTTCCTGCGGCAGCACGGGTGCGGGGCCTGCCAGGGCTTCCTGTTCTCGCCGGCGGTGCCGGCGGAGAGGTTCGCGGAGTTCTTGCGTGCCGGCCTGCCGCCGACGGCGGGCGCGGGCGTCGCGGGGAGTGGGTCCCATGAGAGCTGATCGGCCGCTGGCCTTCACCTGCATCGTCGCCGTGCTGCCGTTGCTGGCGGCGCCTGCCGGGGCCCAGTCGCGGCGGCCCATCCACTTCGACCGGCTCTCGATCGAGCAGGGGTTGTCGCAGTCCGGGGTGAATTTCATCCTGCAGGACAGCCGCGGCTACATGTGGCTCGCCACCGAGGACGGGCTCAACCGCTACGACGGCGTGGCCTTCAAGGTGTACCGCCACGAGCCGTCCAACCCGGCCTCGCTCCCGTCCAGCTTCGTGCGGGACCTGGCGGAGGACGTCGCGGGCGACCTGTGGATCGCCACGATGGGCGGCCTCGCCACCCTCCAGCGCACCACGGACCGCGTCTCCGTGTTCGAGCCGCTCGCCGACAAGAACCTCCGCGCGCTGTGCATGGACGGCGCGCACCACGTGCTCTGGATCGGTGGCCGCGACTCGGGTCTCTATCGCCTCGATCTCTCCAGCCGCAAGCTGACGCGGCTGTCCCACGACCCGGCGGTGGCCTCCAGCCTGATCGACGACAAGATCTACGCCCTCGCCCTCGACAAGGCCGGACGGCTCTGGATCGGCACCGACGGCGGGCTCGATCGCCTGGACCCCGGCGCGGCGACGTTCGTCCACTTCACGGCGGACCCGGCCTCGCCCGCGACCCTGAGCGACTCCAAGGTCCGCTCGATCGTCGAGGACGACGCCGGCGCCATCTGGGTCGGGACCTCGACCGGCGGGCTGAACCGGCTCGGCCGCGACGGGCGCTTCGAGCGCTTCCGCCACGACCCCAAGGTCCCCTCCAGCCTGGCTCACGACCTCGTGCGCGCGCTGCTGCGCGACGCCGATGGCCGGCTGTGGGTGGGGACCGGCAACGGCCTCGACCTGTTCGAACCGACCCGAAGGAACTTCACCCACTACGCTGCCGATCCCAAGGACACCGGCCTCGCCAACGGCGAGATCATCTCGCTCGCCCAGGACCGCGGCGGCGTGATCTGGGTCGGCACCACCGTCGGCGGCGTCCACAAGTGGAACCCGCTGAGCTGGCAGTTCGGCCACGTCTCCGCCGACCCGGTCGTCGCGTTCTCGGAGGACCGGGCCGGACAGCTCTGGATCGGCACCTTCGAGGCAGGCATATACGTCATGGACCGGGGAACCGGCGAGATGACCGCCTACCGCCACGACGACAGGAAACCGCGGAGCCTGGCCAGCGACCACGTGAGGGTGCTTCACCACGACCGGCACGGCAGGCTGTGGGTGGGGACCGCGGACGCCGGCCTAGACATCTTCGACCCGTCGACCGGAGTCTTCGAGCATCACCGCGCCGACGCGGCAAAGCCGGACGGCCTCAGCGCCAACGGCGTCACCACCATCCTGGAGGACCATCAAGGCAACCTGTGGGTGGGCACCTACGGTGGGGGGCTGGACCGCTTCGACCCAGCGACCCGGCTGGCGCAGCACTTCCGCAACGATCCCAGCGACGCGAACAGCCTGAGCCAGAATCGTGTCAGCTCGGTGCTGGAGACGGCGGACGGCAAGCTGTGGGTGGGCACTCTCGAAAAGGGGATCGCACTGCTCGACCCGCACACCGGCCGCTGCGAGCGGCTGGCGCACCGCCCGGGCGACACGAGCAGCCTCAGCTCGGACCGGGTCAACACGCTGTTCCTGGACGCGTCGGGCGACCTGTGGGTGGGCACCGACGCCGGGCTCGACCACCTCGACTCGCAGACGCGGCAGTTCCGCGCCTACACCACCCGCGACGGGCTCTCCAACGACTTCGTCTACGGCATCCTCAGCGACCGGCAGGGACGGCTCTGGATGAGCACCAACAACGGGCTGTCCCGGTTCGACCCGCGTACCGGCCAGTTCAGGAACTACGGCGTCAGCGACGGCGTACAGGCGACCGAGTTCAACTTCGGCGCCTTCCACCAGAGCCCGAGCGGCGAGCTGTTCTTCGGCGGGGTGAACGGGTTCAACGCGTTCTACCCCGACCGCCTGCGCGAGGTCACCCAGCCGCCGGCCGTGGTGCTCACGGCGGTGACCGTCGGCCACCGACCGCTGGAAGGGCCGGCCGACCAGGTGCGCGAGGTGCGCCTGGGCTTTCGCGACCGGGTGCTGGAGCTGGATTTCGCCGCGCTCGACTACACCGCCCCGCGCCGGAACACCTTCGCCTACAAGCTGGACGGCTTCGACCCGGAGTGGGTGCCCATCAGCGGGCGCCAGAGCGTCACCTACACGAACCTCAGCCCGGGCCGCTACACCTTCCGGCTGAAGGGAGCGAACAGCGATGGCCGCTGGACCGACCAGCCGCTGGCGGTCGCGATCGTGGTCGACGCCGCGCCCTGGAAGAGCCGCTCGGCCTTCGCCGGCTACGCCCTGGTGGTCCTGGCCGCGGTGCTGGTCGTCGTCCAGGCGCAGCGGCGCAAGCTGCAGCGCAAGGCCGAGTACGCGCGCGTGCTGGAGCAGCGGGTTCAGGAGCGAACCCGGGAGCTGAGCGAACGCCAGCAGGAGCTGGAGCGGGTGAACCGGGAGCTGGCGCAGGCGAGCGTCACCGACTCGCTGACCGGCCTCGCCAACCGCCGGTTCCTCGCGGACTACATCGAGCGCGAGGTCGCGGTGCTGCACCGCCGGTACCGGCGCGCCGGCGAGGGGGGGTTCCCCAGCGAGCTGTTCGACCTCGCCTTCCTGATGATCGACATCGACAACTTCAAAGTGGTGAATGACTCCGCGGGCCACGCCGCCGGCGATGCCGTGCTGCGGCAGCTGCGCGACCTGCTGCTATCGGTGAGCCGCTCCTCCGACATCGTGGTGCGCTGGGGCGGGGACGAGTTCCTGCTGGTGGCCCGCGACCAGAGCAGCGAAGGCCTGGCCGAGTTGTCGGAACGCATCCGCTCGGCGGTCGAGCAGCGCGTGTTCGAGGTGGGCGAGGGCCGCGTGCTGCGCGCCACCTGCTCGATCGGCTTCGCCTGCTACCCGTTCTTCCGCGAGCAGCTCGACGCGCTCTCCTGGGAGCAGGTGGTGAGCGTCGCGGACCGGGCGCTCTACGTGGCCAAGGCCAGCGGACGCAACGCCTGGGTGGGAATCCACCCCGGGCTGGCCGCGCTGCCGATCCAGGGTCTGTTCGGCGCCATCTGCCACGGCGTCCAGCAACTGGTGTGCGACGGCACGCTGCGCGTCTCCAGCTCGCTGGGAACGACCCGGCCGCTCGTCTGGGAAGCCCCGCGCGAGACGGTGGCGAGCGCGTCCTAGGAGGCTTCCGCCCACCCGGCCTCCGGGACGACGGGCAGCGACCGGATGCGGAAGTGCTCCGCGTTCTTCGGCAGCAGGTGGATGTCGGTCGCCAGCCCCAGCGCCGCCAGGGCGCGGATGGCCAGCCAGTTCAGGTCCAGCTCCCGGCCGAAGCCGTGACGGGCCGAGCGCTGGAAGGCGTGGTGCGTGTTGTGCCAGCCCTCGCCCCAGGCCAGCAGCCCGACCCACCACAGGTTCCGGGAGTCGTCCTTCGTCTGCCAGGTGCGATAGCCCCAGGTGTGGGTGGCGGAGTTCACGAACCAGGTGGTGTTCAGCACGATCACCAGCCGCAGCAGCACCCCCCAGATCACCAGGCCGAGGCCGCCCCAGGCGTAAAGAGCGAAGGCGAGCGCCACGTTTGGCAGCCAGTGCAGCCGCTCGAGCGTCCGGTGGACCGGGTCCGCGGCCAGCTCGGGGGCGTAGCGCCCCCGTAGCGCGAGGCGGTCCTGGAGTCGGGTGACGACCCAGCCGACGTGGCTCCAGAGGAAGCCTTCCTTGGGTGTGTGCAGATCCTTCCCCGGCTGGTCGGACGTCGCGTGGTGGACGCGGTGCATGGCGACCCAGGAGATCGCGCCGCCCTCGCTCGCCAGCATCCCGGCGAGCGTGCCCAGGTACTCCACCCACTTCGGCACCCGGAAGCCGCGGTGTGTCAGCAGGCGGTGGTAGGTGAGGCCGATGCCGAGCGAGCCCGAAGCCCACCACAGCAGCAGGCACAGCCCGAGGCCGGTCCACGAGAAGTACCAGGGTGCGAGCAGCGCGCCGGCGTGGATCGCCCCGAACCACGCCACGTTCACCCAGTCGATCCGCCTGCCGTTCCAGCTCAGGGTCAAGGCTCCTCCGTCTGCGGGCCCTCTGCCACGCTCGTTTGTCGCGGGCTACCCGAGCAGGCTAGCAGGGCGGGACGGCGGAGACTGTCAGACTTGCGTCATACCTTCGCCGCCCGACGGCTCAGGCGGGTCGGACTGCAGGGCTGAACGCCTTGATGGCCAGCCAGATGACCGCGCCGATCAGCAGCAGCGGCGCGAGCGGCAGCAGGACGAAGACGCCCACGAGGACGAGGAGCCCGACCAGCAGGCCGGCGCCCCCCAACGCCAGGCCGAACACGCCACCCAGCAGGCCGGCCACGAGGCCGAAGACACCCTTGAGCAGGGCGCCGACGATCCGCAACGGCAGCGTCAGCACGACGAAGCCAACCTTGAGGAGCGCCCCCAGGAGGCCGAAGACCAGGCCAATCAACAGGAAGGGGACGAGCAACAGCGCCACAAGACCCAGCAGGGCTCCCATCGCAGCCGTCCTTTCAAACCCAATTACGACCGAAGGGAGGCGGGGGTTCCTTCGCGGCTCACAGCGGCCGGCGGCCGAGGGCTTGTCTCAGCGCCGGCTCGAGGTCCGGGAAGGAGAACCGGAACCCGGCAGCCAGAAGCCGCTGCGGGACCGCGCGCGTGCTGGCGAGGAGGGCCTCGCCCGCCATCTCCCCGAACAGCAGGCGGAGGACGAACGCCGGCACCGACGCCACGGTCGGACGGTGCAGCACGCGCCCGAGGCTGCGGGTGAACTGCCGGTTCGTCACCGGTGACGGGGCGACCGTGTTGATCGCCCCTCGCAGCGCGTCGTCGGTGAGCGCCCGGGTGATCGCTGCCAGCAGGTCGTCCATGGTTATCCAGCTCACGTACTGGCTGCCGGACCCCAGGACGCCACCGATCCCGGCTTTGAACGGCTTCAGCATCTTCGCCAGTGCCCCGGCCGCGGCGCTCAGCACGATGCCGCTGCGCGTGTGCACCACCCGGATCCCGGCCGCCTCCGCCGGCGCGGTCGCCTGCTCCCATTCGACGCACAGGCGCGCCAGGAAGCCGTCGCCGGCCGGGCTGGCCTCCGTCAGCGGCTCGTCGCCGCGGTCGCCGTAGTAGCCGACCGCCGAAGAGGAGACCAGCACCGGGGGAGGCAGGCTCATCCGCGCGATGGCCTCGGCCAGGACGCGTGTCGGTCCGATGCGGCTGTCCCGAAGCTGCTGCTTGCGCCTGTCCGTCCAGCGGCCCTGGGCGAGGTTTGCGCCCGACAGGTTGACGACGGCCTCGACCCCGGCGAGCACGGCCGGGTCGAGGTCCCGACCCGGGACCCACGCGCGTTCGTCCGCGGTGGCGGGGGGGCGGCGAACGAGGCGGACCACCTCGTGGCCGGCCGTGCGCAGGTGCGGCACCAGGGCCTGGCCGATCAGCCCGCTCGCGCCGGTCACCGCGATCCTCACCGCCGCCTCCAGGCGCCCGCGCGACCGCCCCGCGCCGGGCGTGGCACAATCCCCAGCATGCCCCAGTTCATCTTTACCATGAAGGACCTGCGCAAGGTGACCCCGCAGGGCAAGGAAATCCTCAAGGGCATCTGGCTGTCCTTCTACGGCGACGCCAAGATCGGTGTCCTCGGCGCCAACGGCGCGGGCAAGTCGACGCTGCTGCGGATCATGGCCGGCGTCGACAAGGACTTCGCCGGAGAGGCCTTCCCGGCCGAGGGCACGCGGATCGGCTACCTCCCGCAGGAGCCCGTCCTCGACCCGGGCAAGACCGTGCTGCAGCACGTCGAGGAGGCGGTCGCCGGGAAGCGCGCGGTCCTCGCCCGCTACGAGGAGATCTCGGCCAACTACTCGGACGAGACCGCGGACGAGTTTTCCCGCCTTCAGGACCAGATCGACGCCCAGAACCTCTGGGACCTCGACAAGCAGGTCGAGATCGCCATGGACGCGCTGCGTCTGCCTCCCGGCGACGCCGACGTGACCACGCTTTCCGGCGGTGAGAAGAGGCGGGTGGCGCTGTGCCGCCTGCTGCTGCAGCCGGCCGACATGCTGCTGCTCGACGAGCCCACCAACCATCTCGACGCCGAGTCGGTGGCCTGGCTGGAGCGCTTCCTGAAGGAGTTCCCCGGCTGCGTGGTGGCGGTCACCCACGACCGCTACTTCCTCGACAACGTGGCCGGCTGGATCCTGGAGCTGGACCGGGGCGCCGGCATCCCCTGGCAGGGCAACTACTCGTCCTGGCTGCAGCAGAAGGACCAGCGCCTGACCCAGGAGGAGAAGGAGGCCTCCGCACGGCGGCGGACGCTGGAGCGCGAGCTGGAGTGGATCCGCATGGCGCCGCGGGCCCGGCAGGCGAAGGGCAAGGCCCGCATCAGCCACTACGAGGACCTGCTGGCCGAGGAGCAGGCGGCCGAGAAGCGCGAGGACAGGCGCGAGATCTCGATTCCGCCGGGGCCGCGGCTGGGCGACGTGGTGATCGAGGCGAAGCAGCTGCGCAAGGGCTACGGCGACAAGCTGCTGATGGACGACGTCAACTTCATGCTGCCGCGGGGCGGCATCGTCGGTGTCATCGGCCCGAACGGCGCCGGCAAGACCACGCTGTTCCGGATGATCCTGGGCCAGGAGAAGCCCGACGCCGGGCAGCTGAAGGTGGGCGAGACGGTGGCCCTCTCCTACGTCGACCAGTCGCGCGACAGCCTGATCGGCAGCCGCACGGTATGGGAGGAGATCTCGGACGGCGGCAAGGACCTGGTGCTGGTGGGCAAGCGCGAGGTGAACTCGCGCGCCTACGCGGCCTCCTTCGGCTTCCGCGGCCCCGACCAGCAGAAGAAGGTGAAGGACCTCTCCGGCGGCGAACGCAACCGCCTGCACCTGGCGACCCTGCTGAAGAGCGGCGGCAACCTGCTGCTGCTCGACGAGCCGACCAACGACCTCGACGTCGACACCCTGCGCGCGCTGGAGGAGGCGCTCCTGTCCTTCGCCGGCTGCGCCGTCGTCATCAGCCACGACCGCTGGTTCCTCGACCGCATCGCCACCCACCTGCTGGCCTTCGAGGGCGAGAGTCGGGTGGCGTGGTACGAGGGCAACTACCAGGACTACGAGGCCGATCGCAGGCGGCGCCTCGGGGTGGACGCCGACCAGCCGCACCGCATCAAGTACCGGAAGCTGACGCGCTAGCCGATCACTTCGGCGGTTGCGCCGTGGCATAGAATCGCGGCGTTGCGCCGGCGCCCGCTCGCGCTCGAGGGAGGTGCTCCGTGAGGCGATTCCTGTTCCGGACCGCAGCCGCAATGGCCGCCCTGCTCGGAGGCGTATCCCTGGCCGGCGCCGACGGGCCGCGCGAGCGGGACGTGCTCGAGGCCGTCTTCAGGCAGCAGATCCAGGAGCACCTCGACGCCTCCGAGCGTGCACGCGGCACGGTGGTCTGCGTCGGCGTCGACGCTGGTGTCGGTGGGGCGACGGCTGCTACCGATCTCGTGGCCCGCCTCGCCTCGGACAAGGCGGTCCGCCGGCTCGCCGAGTGCGAGCGGCGGGCCGAGGGAGCGGTCGAGGTCGCCACCTCGAAGGCCGCCTTCATGGTCACCGCGGGTCCCATCGAGTGGGTCGCGGCGGACGAGGCCTGGGTGACTGTCAACTACTACCGGACCAAGCTCCTGTCCGCAAAGCGACGGTACCGCGTGGTGCACGACAGGAGCGGCTGGGTCTCGCTCGGCCCGATCATGAAGGACGGGCCGGCGTAGAGGCGCGATCGCGCTGGCGGCCGAGGCCGAGGGACTGCTGCCTTCTCGGGAGTTCGCGGGGAGCCGGCCACACCTTCGTCGGTGCGCGGCCGTCGGCGCTGGAACAGATCCGGCGGTCCCTCCAGGAGGTGTGGGCGTCTTGAGAACCGACCTGGGCGAGCTGTCGCCGGAGCAGTGGCGGTCGGGCATCGCCGCCTGGCTCGGCTGGACCTTCGACGGGCTGGACATGCACCTGTACACGCTGGTGGCGGCTCCGTTCGTGATGGAGCTGCTGGCGGCGACGAGCCCGGCCGACCCAGCGGTGCGGGCCCGCAGTTCCTGGATCCAGGCGGCGTTCCTGGTCGGCTGGGCCCTGGGCGGCGGCTTCTTCGGCCGGATCGGCGACCGCCTCGGACGCAGCCGGGCGCTGAGCCTGACCATCCTGACCTACGCGCTGTTCACCGGACTGTCGTTCTTCGCCCGCGCCTGGTGGCAGCTGCTCGTCTTCCGGTTCCTGGCCGCGCTGGGCATCGGAGGCGAGTGGGCCGTGGGCTCCTCGCTGCTCTCCGAGACCTGGCCGAAGCGCTGGCGGCCCTGGTTGGCCGCGGTCCTGCAGACCGGGGTGAACGTCGGCGTGCTGGTGGCCTGCGTGGCCGTGTACGCGATGGCCCGCCTGCCGCCGCGCACGGTGTTCCTGGTCGGCATCCTGCCGGCGCTGGTCGTCTTCTGGATCCGCCGCCGCGTTCCCGAGCCCCGGGAGTGGCGCTCCGCGCGAGAGCAGGCCGGCGGCAGCGCGCCGGCGGTCGGCGCGTTGTTCCGGGGCGAGGCGCTGCCGACCACCCTGAAGGTGATCGCCATCTGCGCGCCCGCGCTCACCGCCTGGTGGGCCTTCATGTTCTGGCACCCGCAGCACCTGCGGAACCTGCCGGAGCTGGCCGGCTGGGAGCGCACCGACCGCGAGCGCCTGGTGGCGCTCGCCTTCTTCCTCGTGATCGGCGTCTCCAGCGTCGGCAACTTCGCCGCCAGCGCGCTGGCGCGCCGCCTCGGCTACCGGCGGGCCATCGCGGTGCTGTGTCTGTGCTTTGGTGCGGCCATCTGCTGGGCCTTTGCGGTGCCGCGCGGGCACGTAGAGCTCGTCGGCTTCTGGCTGCCGCTGGTCGGCTTCTTCTCCGGCGTCTTCGGCCTCTTCACCATGTACCTGCCGCCGCTCTTTCCGACGCTCCTGCGCACCACCGGCGCGGGCTTCTGCTACAACATCGGCCGCGTCGCGGCCGCTGTCGGCACCGTCTACTTCGGGCTCTTCGCCGAGGTGGGCAGCTTCCGCGTGGCGCTGTTCGCGGCCGGGCTGCTGGGGCTGCCGGCCGCGCTGGTGGCCCTGTTCGCGCCGGAGCTGCCGCTCGACTAGTCCAGCCGCGACCGGGCCCTCGCCGGGCTATCCCCCGGTCGTCACCCGGTTCCTGCCGGCGGCCTTGCTCTCGTAGAGCAGGGCGTCCGCGCGGCCCAGCAGATCGGCGGGACCGTCGTCCGACCGCGACAGGCAGCCACCGATCGAGACCGTCAACGCCACGATGCGGCCGCCGCCGAGAGGCAGGGTGGAGGTCTCGACCATCCTGCGGATCCGCTCGGCTGCGGTGTGCAGCCTCTCGAGCTCGTACTCGCGGACCAGCACCAGGAACTCCTCGCCTCCCCAGCGGGCGACGAAGTCGTCGCTGCGCGCCGAGCCCGCCAGCGTGCGCCCGAGCATGCGCAGCGCCGCGTCCCCGACCTGGTGCCCGTGCTCGTCGTTCACCCGCTTGAACTGGTCGATGTCGAGCAGCAGCACGCCGAACATGCGCCCGTGACGCGCCCGCTCGGCGACGCTGCTGGCGAGCTCGTGCTCGGCGAAGCGGCGGTTCGCCAGCCCGGTCAGCGGGTCGATGAAGGCGAGCCGCTCCAGCTCGGCGGCGCGACGCTGAGCCTCCAGCAGGCTGGAGGTGTCGGTGAACGTCTCCACCGCGCCCACCACCTCCCCGGTGGGGGAGCGGATCGGGCGCACACAGATCCGCACCGGCACCCGGTGGCCGTCGGCGTGGTGGAGGAACGCGTCCTCCTGGCGAGGCTGGCCGTCCTGCAGCACCGCCGTCAGGGGGCAGGCGGTGTGGCACATGCGGTTGCCGGCTGCGTCCACGTGCTCCAGGCCGCCGTCCGGACAGGGGATGCCGAGGACGTCCGCCTCCTTGTGGCCCGAGATCTCGGCGGCCGCACGGTTCCAGTACGTGATCCGCCGCTCGCGGTCCACGAAGTAGACCCCGTCAGCGACCCCGTCCAGGATCTCGCGGTAGTCCACGTTCAGCGCCCGCGGGAGGCCGACGGGTTGCCGCGCAGGTGCAGGTGCTCCACCACGGCCCGCACGGCCTCCGGGGGCGTGCCGGGAAGGACACCGTGGCCGAGGTTGAAGACGTGGCCGGGGCGGCCCCTTGCACCGCGGAGCACGTCGTCGACCCGCGCCAGCAGCCGCTCCTGCGGCGCGAAGAGAAGCGTGGGGTCGAGGTTGCCCTGCACGGCGACGTCGTCGCCCGCCAGCCGCCAGCCCTCGTCGAGCGGCGTGCGCCAGTCGACGCCGATCACCGTGCCCCCGGCCTCGCTCTGCAGGGCCAGCAGGTGGCCGGTGCCTGTGCCGAAGTGGATGGTGGGGACGCCGAGGTCGGCGAGCGACTCGAACACGAAGCGGACGTGGGGCAGAACGAACTCGCGGTAGTCGGCCGCGTCGAGGGTGCCGACCCAGGAGTCGAACAGCTGCACCGCCTGAGCGCCGGCCTCGACCTGGGCCCGAAGGTAGTCGGCCACCGTCCTCGCCAGCAGCTCCGCCAGCCGGTGCCAGGTGGCGGCGTCGGCGTACATCAGTCCCTTGGTGCGCGCGAAGCTCGTGGAGTGGCCGCCCTCGATCGCGTAGGAGGCCAGCGTGAACGGCGCACCGGCGAAGCCGATGAGCGGCACCTGCAGCTCGCGGCGGAGCAGCCGTATCGCCTGCGGCACGAAGCCGAGCTCCTCCCGCGGGTCGATCCGGCGCAGGGCGGTGACGTCCGAGGCGGTACGGACCGGACGCTCGATCACCGGGCCCTCGCCCTGCTGGAAGTCGAAGGGGAGGCCCATCGGTGCCAGCGGAATCAGCAGGTCCGAGAACAGGATCGCCGCGTCGAAGCCGAAGGCACGGATCGGCTGCAGCGTCACCTCGACTGCCAGCTCCGGGATCCGGCACAGCTCGAGCAGGGAGTGCCTCTCGCGCAGCCGGCGGTACTCGGCCATGTAGCGGCCGGCCTGCCGCATGAACCAGACCGGCGTGCAGTCGACAGGCTCCCGCCGGCAGGCGCGCAGGAAGCGCTCGTTCATCGATCGATCATAAGCGCTTTCGCGCGGCTTCGACGGCCTTCTGGAACGAGAGCAGCGCATCGGCGCTGTCGGCCGTGAAGTTGTAGGTGCGACCACCCCGGAGCTTCACCCGCAGGTTCTTCCCCAGGTAGTCGACCTGCAGCGGCAGAAGGTCGGCGAAGCGGGCGCTGAAGGTGTCGGAGGCGTCGCTGGCCTGGTAGTGCAGGCCGGCGTTGTTGGCGCTGAGGGTGCCGCGACAGGAGCCCACGCCGTGCTTGTGCGTCACCGCCAGCGTCTCGTCGAGCCGGACCTCCTTGAAGCGGACCACGACTTCTCGGCCGTCGGGGCCGAGGTCGATCGTCTCGCCATGGATGTCGAAGCCTTCCGCGGCCACGTCGAGCTGGTGCGGGCCGGGCGGGACCTCGCGCGTCTCGACCGGCGTGGTGCCGAGGAACCTGCGGTCCAGGAACACCCGCGCGCCCGGGACGTCGGCGTCGACCCGCAGCCGAGGCGGCTCCCGGTCCAGCCGGGCCTCCACGCGAGAGGTGTGGCCGGGCACCACCTGGACCTCGACCCGGTAGGGGACGAAGCCGTCCTTCGTGACCTGCAACCGGTGCGGTCCGGGGCCGAGCTCGGCCTCCCGGGGTGCCGTGCCGAGGGCGCGGCCGTCGACGGACACGGAGGCGCCGGGCACGGAGGACTCGACGCGCAGCCTGCCGCTGGCCGGCCCCGCGGCCCTCCCGGCCGTGGACGCGGGGGTGGCGGCGGCGTTCGGCTCGGGGGCGTGTGCCCGGCCCATCCCGGAAGCCGGCTGGCGGAGCAGGAGCCAGCTCGCGGCGGCGATTGCCGCTGCCAGCAGCAGCGCGATGACGATCGGTCGCCCCTGCACGCGCCTTCCTCCTCGTCCGCGCGGAGTCTGCCAGAGGCCGGCCGGCGCGCATAATCGGCCATGCTCCGATCCGCCGCCGCGCTCGCGCTGGCACTCGCGGCCGCCGCCTGCTCCCGCCCGCCAGCCGATCCCGTGGCGGCGGTCCTCGCCTCCCTGAAGCAGGCCGCCGAGTCGCGCGACGCCGAGGGCCTCGGGCGGCAGCTCAGTCCCGACTTCACCGGCGCCCAGGGCCGGAGCCGCGGGGACACGCTGGCCGAGGCCAAGCGCTACCTGGCGGCGTACGAGTCGGTGCGGATCGAGATCGCCGACCTCGAGGCCACGCGGAGCGCCGACTCGGCGCACCTGCGCTGCCTCGTCGGTTTCTCGGGCCGCCCGCGGCGGATGCTCGGGCTCGACACCCTGTTGCCACCGCAGGCCGCGTACCGGTTCGATCTCGACCTCGTCAGGGGCGGCGAGGGTTGGCTGGTGCGGCACGCGACGTGGGAGCCGGCCTCGGCCTCGCCGGCTTCGCAGTGAGGCGGCGGGTTCGTTGATGCCGACGCCTTTCGTGCCCTTCGGCCGGGCCCATCTTGCAGCCCTGGCGGTCGTCTGCGGGCTCGCCGCCGGCCTGGTCGTGCTGGTGCGGGCGCGGCCCGCGGTTGCGCCGGCGGTGCGGCTGCTGCTCTCCTGCGCGATCGTGTCTCTCGACGGGTTCGAGCTGTGGACGGCCGCCCGCGAGGGCTGGCTGGGCTGGCAGACGGTCCTGCCCTTCGAGCTGTGCGACGCCGCCATGGTGCTGGCGGTGGTGACGCTCGTCTTCCCGCGGCAGAGGCCGGCCGAGGTCGTCTACTTCTGGGCCTGCTCGGGTAGCGTCCTCGCCATGCTCACCCCGGACCTCCGCTGGAGCTTCCCGCGCTGGGAGTTCGTGGTGTTCTTCGGCCTGCACGGCCTGGTGCTGACCGCGGCGCTCGTCCTCGTCTTCGGTCTTGGCCTGCGGCCCCGCCCGGGCGCGCCGTTGCGTGTCCTCGGCCTCACCGCCGCCTGGACGGCGTTCGTGGGCCTGGTGGACCGGGGACTCGGCACCAACTTCATGTACCTTCGGGAGAAACCGCCGGTCACCACCCCCCTCGACTGGATGGGCCCCTGGCCCGTCTACATCGTGGTGGCCGCGGTCGTCGCGCTCGCGTCGTTCGAGCTGCTCGCCCTGCCGTTCCGCCGGGAGCGGTGATCTGCCGCGTGCTAGCATGGCGCAGCGCCGCGGAGGCACGGGATGAAGCGCATCGCGGTCACGGGCGCGAACGGGTTCATCGGTCGCCACCTGGTCCGACGCGCCGTCTCGGGGGGCTACGAAGTGGTCGGGGTCGTGCGCTCCGAGCGGGCGGCCCAGGTCGTGCGCGCGAGCGGCGGCCAACCCTGCGAGCTGCTGGGGAGGGACCCCGAGGCCCTGGTGCGGGCCCTCGACGGCTGCCTCGCGATCGTCCATCTCGCCCAGATCGGGGCCGAGCGAGCCGGCAGCACCTACGAGGCTGTCAACGTCGGCTTCACGGAGCGCGTGCTCGAGGACGCGCGGCACGCCGGGGTGCCGCGGGCCGTCTACTTCTCCGGGCTCGGTGTCGCCCGCTACGGCATGAGCCCGCGCTGCTCGAACCCGTACTTCCTGTCCAAGCTGGCGGCGGAGACCCTGCTCTTCCGCTCCGGCATCGAAGGCACGGTGTTCCGGCCCTCGTACGTGGTCGGCCCCGGGGACGGCTTGGTCCCGCTGGTGCTGCGGGCCATGGTGGGCGGCGAGCTGGAGCGGCCCGGCGATGGGTCGTATCGCGTGCAGCCGATCGCGGTGGGGGACGCGGCGGAGGCGGTGATCGCCGCGGTGTCACGGCCTTGCGGCTCGTTCCCGACCGTGTTCGATCTCGTCGGCCCCGAACCGCTGCCCTATGCTGCCCTCCTCGAACGCCTGGCGGCGGTCGCCCGGCGGCTCGGGCGGCCGGCGCACCTGCGGCTGCGCGAGGTTCCGCTGGCCGAGGCCGAGGCGAAGGCGAGGGCGGGCGGGTGGCAGGGCCTGCTCAGCGACGAGCTCGACTGCCTGGTCTGCGACGAGGTCTCGGACCCCCTGCCGCTGGTCGCGCTGCTGGGCCGGCCGCTCGTGCCCCTGGACGAGGCGCTCGCCTCCGCCATCCGCGGGGAGCCAGCAGATTGAGCCGTCTTCCGCGCTGAAGTACGCTCAGGAGCTTCATGCGCCTGGGGATCACCGACCACATCGACTGCGCGCACCTGCTGCCGGGCCACGGCAAGTGCGGCCGGCTGCACGGCCACACCTACCGGGTCGAGGTGGTGGTGGAGGGCGACATGAGCGAGGGGATGGTGCTCGACTTCGCCGAGCTCAAGACCCAGGTGCGCTCGGTGCTCGGCCGCTACGACCACCGCCACTGGAACGATTTCCTCGACTACCCGACGGTCGAGAACATCTGCCAGCGGCTGGCCGACGAGATCGCGGAGAAGGTCGCCTTCCCGTTCACCATTCGGGTCTTCGAGGGGCACGCCAAGTGGGCGGAGACGGGCGGCGTCCCCCGCGGGCGCGAAGGCCCGCCGGCGTGATCCGAGCCGACACCGCGCTGCAGCCGGCCGACCTGCGTCCCGCGATCTCCGGCCTGTGGGCGCTCTCGGCCGGGAAGGTGCTCGACCTCGAGCGGACCTGGAAGGAAGCCGACGGCGCCCCGGTGTTCACGGTGGAGGGTCGCTATACGGCGCGCGGCTGGACCGACTGGACGCAGGGCTTCCAGTTCGGCTCCGCGCTGCTGCAGTTCGACGCCACCGGCGAGCGCCGGTTCCTCGACCTCGGCCGGGAGCGGACGTTCTCGCGGATGGCGTCGCACGTGACGCACATGGGCGTCCACGACCACGGCTTCAACAACGTGAGCACCTGGGGCGCGCTGCGGCGCCTGGCGCTCGAGCGTCGCTACCAGCCGGAGGCGCGCGAGCTCGCGCTGTGCGAGCTGGCGCTGAAGGCGAGCGGCGCGGTGCAGGCCCGGCGCTGGACCCGCACCGCGGACGGTTCCGGCTTCGTGTACTCCTTCAACGGTCCCCACTCGCTGTTCGCCGACACCATGCGCTCGCTGCGCAGCCTGGCACTCGCCCACCAGCTCGGCCACGCGCTGCTCGACGAGGGCGACCGGCCGGTGTCGTTGCTGCAGCGGGCGGTGCAGCACGCCTGCACCACCGCGCGCTACGCCGTCTACCACAGCCGTGGCCGCGACCACTGGGACGAGCGCGGGCGGGTCGCCCACGAGAGCGTCTTCGACCGGGTCGACGGCAGCTACCGCTGCCCGGCCACGCAGCAGGGCTGGTCGCCCTTCACCACCTGGACGCGGGGGCAGGCCTGGGTCCTGCTCGGCTTCGCCGAGCAGCTGGAATGGCTGGCCACGGTCAGCGACCACGAGCTCGACCCGCTCGGCGGCCGCGGCGAGGTCGAGGGCTTCATGGCGGAGGCGGCCCGCGCGGTCGCGGCGCACTACCTGGAGCACTCGCCGACCGACGGCGTGCCCTACTGGGACACCGGGGCGCCCGGCCTCGTCCGCCTCCCGGGCCACCGGGACCGGCCTGCTGACCCGTTCAACGACGAAGAGCCGGTCGACGCCTCGGCGGCGGCAATCGCGGCGCAGGGCCTGCTGCGCCTGGGCCGCTGGCTGCAGGGTCGCTGCGAGCTCGAAGAGGGCCGTCAGCTGTTCCAGGCGGGGCTGACGGTCACCCGCACCCTGCTGGAGCGGCCCTACCTCTCGGAGGACCCGCAGCACCAGGGACTGCTGCTCCACACGGTCTACCACCGGCCCAACGGCTGGGACCACGTCCCGGCCGGGCACAAGGTCCCCTGCGGCGAGTCCAGCCAATGGGGTGACTACCACCTGCGCGAGCTGGCGCTCCTCGTCCAGCGGCTGGCGGACGGCGCGCCGTACTACACCTTCTTCGGGCCGGCCGGCGCGCCGGCCGGGTCGGGGGCGGCGCAGTGAACCGGCGCGTCGCCCTGGTGACCGGCGGCGCCCGCGGCATCGGCCTGGCCGTGGCCCGGCGGCTCGCAGGCGAGGGATTCGACCTGGCGCTGTGCGGCCGGCGGCCCGGGGACGAGGTGGAAGGGGTAGTCGCCGAGCTGCGCCGCTCCGGCGGGGAGGTGGCCTACGTCCCCGCGGACGTCGGCGTGCGCGAGGACCGCGAGCACCTCCTCGACGAGGTCCACCGCCGTTTCGGGCGGCTGCACGTGCTGGTCAACAACGCCGGCGTCGCCCCGGCCGTGCGCGCGGACCTGCTGGAGGCCGGCGAGGAGAGCTTCGCGCGGCTGATGCGCATCAACTTGGCGGGCCCGCACTTCCTCACCCAGGCGGTCGCCCGCCTCATGCTCGAGCAGCGCCGGCAGGAGCCCGGCTGGTCGGGCTGCATCGTGTTCGTGACCTCCGTCTCCGCGACCATGGCCTCCACGAACCGGGGCGAGTACTGCATCAGCAAGGCCGGGCTGGCGATGTCGGCGCGTCTGTGGGCGGCGCGCCTGGCGGGCGACGGCATCCCCGTCCACGAGGTCCGCCCGGGCATCGTCCGCAGCGACATGACCCGCCCGGCGGCGGAGGCCTACGACCGGCGGATCGCCGACGGACTGGTGCCCCAGGGGCGCTGGGGCGAGCCGGACGACGTCGCCCGGGTGGTGGCGGCCCTCGCTCGCGGGGACGCGGGCTACTCGACGGGCTGCGTGATCGTGGTGGACGGCGGGCTGTCGCTGCCGCGTCTCTGAGTTCCCCCATGCTGCGCATCGAACCCGCCACCGCAGAGGACGTGCCCCTGGTCCTGCGCTTCATCCGCGAGCTGGCGCAGTACGAGCGGCTGGAGCACCAGGTGGTCGCCGACGAGGCCCTGCTCCGCCGGGAGCTCTTCGGCGAGCGCCCCGGGGCGGAGGTGCTGATCGCCCGTGATCAGCACGAGCCCCTGGGGTTTGCCCTCTTCTTCCACAACTTCTCGACATTCGTCGGACGCCGAGGGCTGTACCTCGAGGACCTCTACGTGCGGCCCGAGCACCGTGGCCGCGGCGTGGGAGCTGCGCTCCTGCGACGGCTGGCGCGCCTCGCCGTCGCCCGCGGCTGTGGCCGCTTCGAGTGGGCGGTGCTGGACTGGAACGCGCCGGCGATCGGCTTCTACCGCCGCCTCGGTGCCCGGCCGCTGGACGACTGGACGGTGTACCGGCTCGACGGGCAGGCTCTGCGGCGCCTCGCCGCGAGTGGCCCTGGACGCGTCAGTGGTACGTCGGCTCGCTCACCTTGCCACGCCAGACGCGGTAGACGTTCACCGTGTACGTGATCACCAGCGCCATGCCGAAGAGGTACACGTCCATCGCGATGCGGAGGCTGGACGCCGGCGAGGCGCTGTTGAACACGTCGAGCCCGGGGTGGGCGCTGCCCGGCCGGGCCGGCAGCAGCATGGGGTAGATGCCGGCGGCCACCGAGCCGAGGACCGTCGCGATGAGAGCGCAGCCGGCCAGGAAGGCACGGCGATCGTCCTCGCGGACCTGCCACAGCCGCAGCAGCGCCAGGCTGGTCAGGCCGAACAGCGGCAGCAGGAGCAGCACCGGCCAGCGGCCGAAGTTCGCCGTGAAGTCGGGGCGCACGGCGAAGCTCGCGGCCACCACCGCGGCGAGCAGCGCCGCCACCGCCCAGAACAGCCCCCGGGCCCACCGCCGGGCACGCTGCTGCACGGCGGCCGTGGTCTTGAGGGCGAGCCAGGCGGCGCCGTGCAGCGCCAGCACCGCCAGGCTCAGCACACCGCACAGGATGGAGAAGGGGTTCAGCAGCAGCGCGAAGGAACCCAGGAACTCGCCGTTGGCGTCGAGCGGCAATCCGTGCAGGACGTTGCCGACGGCCACACCGAAGAGGACCGCCAGCAGCGTGCTGGCTCCCGCGAACACCACGTCCCAGGCGTCGCGCCACAGCTCGGAGTCGACCTGGTGCCGGAACTCGATGGCGAGGCCGCGTCCCAGCAGCAGCCACAGCACCAGCATGAGGGCGAGGTAGAAGCCGCTGAAGCCGGTGGCGTAGACGCGGGGGAAGGCCACCACCAGCGAGCCGCCGGCGGCGAGCAGCCACACCTCGTTGCCGTTCCAGACCGGGCCGATGGCGTCGATGAGGGTGGCCCGTTCGCGCTGCGAGCGGCCGACCAGCAGGTGCAGGACCCCGGTGCCGAGGTCGAACCCGTCGAGGACCGCGTAGCCCGTCAGCATCGCGGCCAGCGCCACGAACCAGGCGTCGTTGATCATCGGCGCGCCTCCGTCGCCTCGACGTCTGCGCGAACGGCGGCCCCCGTCCCCAGGCTGCCGAGCGCGCCCTTCCCGCCCTCCGCGGGACCCTCGTTCACGATGCGCAGGAACAGGAACAGGTAGAGGAGTCCCACCAGCGCGTACAGGCCCATGAAGCCGGCCAGGGTGAAATACGTCATCCCGGCCGACACCGTGGCCGAGCTGGCCTCGGCCGTGCGCTGCAGGCCGTAGACGACCCAGGGCTGGCGTCCCATCTCGGCCACCGTCCAGCCCGCGTGGTTGGCGATGTAGGGAAAGGGCATGGCCAGCATCAGCACCCACAGCGCGGCGCGGGTGGGGAACAGCCGCCCACGCCAGAGCAGCAGCGCCGAGATCCCCAGCACCGCGATGAAGATCGTGCCCAGGCCGACCATCACGTGGTACGCGTAGTAGACGATCTCGACCGGCGGGTGCAGCTCCGCCGGGACGTCGTTCAGCCCCAGCACCCGCGCGCGGAAGTCGCCGTAGGCGAGGAAGCTGAGCACGCGCGGCACGAAGATCGGGTCGAGCAGCTCGCGCCGGTCCACGTCCGGCATGCCGATGATCGCGAGCGGCGCGCCCTCCTGGGTCTGGAACAGGCCCTCCATGGTCGCCATCTTCACCGGCTGGAGGCGGGCGATCGTCTCGCCGTGGAAGGAGCCGGTGGGGAAGAGCGCCGCCAGCGCGAACACGACCCCCGCGGTGACGCCCACCCGCACGAACACCTCGCCCTGCCTCGGGAAGCGGCCGGCGAGCAGATAGTAGGCGCCGATGCCGGCCATGACCATCGAGGCCGTGAGCAGCGAGCCCACGATCACGTGCGGGTACTGCCAGCGGACGTAGGGGTTGCTGAGCAGCCCCCACAGGCTCTGCAGCTCGGCGCGCCCCCCGACCACCTGGTAGGCGACCGGGTGCTGCATCCAGGCGTTGGTGGCCACGATGAAGAAGCCGGAGGCGACGGCGCCGAGTGCGACCATCACCGAGGACAGCCAGTGCAGGCCAGGGCTGATCCGCCGCTCGCCGAACAGGAACACGCCGAGGAACGAGGACTCGGCGAAGAAGGCGAAGACGCCCTCCATGAACAGCGTCTGCCCCACCACCGGCCCCGCGTACTGCGAGAAGCGGGCCCAGTTGGTGCCGAACTGGAACTCCATGGGGATGCCCGTGACGACGCCGGTGGCGAAGGTGATGGCGAAGATGCGTGCCCAGAAGCGGGCGGCGTCGCCGTACTCCGGGCGGTGCCTCCACAGCTCGACGGTCTTGAGCACCGCGATCAGCACCCCGAGCCCCATGGTCAGGACCGGGAAGAGGTAGTGGAACATCACCGTGAACGCGAACTGCCAGCGCGCGGCGATCATGTGCTGGTCCTTTCGAGGTTGGCCAGCGGCCCGGCCGTCGAGGACTCTAGCGCCGCCCGGTGCACGCCTGCAACCGTCCCGGCCGGGGTGATACCGTTCCAGGGTGACCGCTGCACCGCCGGACGACCCCGTCCGCTCGCGGGTGGCGGGCGTCCGCGGCGGCTACGACCGCTGGGCGCTCGTCTACGACCACGACGCCAACCCGCTGCCGGCGCTCGAGGAGCCGCTGGTGCGCGCGGCAGTGGGCGAGGTCGCGGGCCGCGCCGTCCTCGACCTGGGCTGCGGCACCGGCCGGCACGCGGTCTGGCTGGCGGCCGCCGGGGCGCGGGTCACGGCGGTCGACTTCTCGGAAGGCATGCTGGACGAGGCGCGGCGCAAGGCCGGCGCCGCGGCCGTCCGCTTCCTGGCGCACGACCTCCACCGGCCGCTGCCGTTCGCAGACGCCGAGTTCGACCTGGTGGTGAGCGCGCTGGTGCTCGAGCACCTCTGCGACCTGGGGGCGTTCTTCGCCGAGGCGCGGCGGGTCCTGCGCCCAGGCGGGCGCGGGGTGGTCTCCGCCATGCACCCGGCGATGTTCCTGCGCGGCAGCCAGGCGCGCTTCACCGACCCCGAGAGCGGCCAGCTGGTCCAACCCGGCAGCCTGCCGCACACCCTGGGGGACATGGTGATGGCCGCCGTGCGGAGCGGGTTCACCATGCAGGCGATCCACGAACTGGTGCCCGACGAGGCCTTCGCCGCCCGCTACCCGCGAGCGCTGCGCTACGTGGGCTGGCCCATGCTGGTGGTCTTCGCGATGTCGGCGGCGCCGTGATCGAGATCCGCCCCTTCCGACCCCAGGACCAGGAGGCGGTGGTCGCGCTGTGGGAGCGCTGCGGGCTGCTGCGTCCCTGGAACGACCCGCGCAAGGACATCGCCCGCAAGCAGCGAGTGCAGCCGGAGCTGTTCCTGGTGGGCACCGTGGATGGCGTGGTGGCCGCCGCGGTGATGGCCGGGTACGAGGGCCACCGCGGCTGGATCAACTACCTCGCGGTCCTGCCGGAGCATCGCCGCGCCGGCCTGGGCCGGGCGATGATGGCCGCGGCCGAAGGGCGGCTCAAGGCGCTCGGCTGCCCGAAGGTCAGCCTGCAGATCCGTCGCGACAACCCCGAGGTCATCGCCTTCTACACGCGGCTGGGCTACCTCGAGGACGCCGTCGTCAGCATGGGCAAGCGCCTGGAGCAGGACTGACGGTCGCCCCCGCAGGGATCAGGGCTCCTCGGCGTCGCGCGCCACGAGCGCCGCCACGCCCTCGATGATCGCCCGCGTGAAGCCGCCGACGCGCCCGTCACCGACGGGGTGGCCGTCGATCCGCACCACCGGCAGGACCTCGCGCGAGACGCTGGTGAGGAACGCCTCGCTGACGCGGGCGAGGTCGCCGTGGCGGATCGCCTGCAGCTCGACCGGCAGCAGCGCGGCCGACGTCTCCAGGATGGCCGAGCGCGTGACGCCGTGCAGGGCGCGGGCGTCTTCCGTGTGCAGCCGGCCGTCCAGCACGGCGAAGAAGTTGCTCGACAGCCCTTCCAGGATCGAGCCGTCCTCCGCCACCAGCAGGCCCTCTTCGATTCCGTCGGGCAGGTGGCCGTAGACGTCCTGGGCGGTGGCGATGAAGCGCGTGTCCTTGGCCTGCGGGTTGCGGCGGACGACGTCCACGGTGAGGCAGGCGACGCCGCGGGCGTAGGCGGTCGGCGGCGGCGGCGAGAAGGGCTCGACGGCCACGAACAGGCGCGGCGGCGCGAAGGTGAGCCGCACCCGCGACTCCGCGAACCGCGTCTCGGCGAGCGCGTCGCGGATCGCCCGCCGGGCGAGCGGGTGGTCGAGCGGCGCGGGCCGTCCCTGGAGCGCCACCGACTCGGAGAGCCGGTCCAGGTGGCGATCGAGCCGGAACAGCCGGCGGCCGCCGTAGGTGCGTAGCGTCGTGTAGGCGCCGGCCGGCAGCTCCGCGGAGGAGGCGGCGAGCGTCGGGTGGCGGAAGAGCAGCGTCGCCCCCTGCGGGCTAGACTCGAAGGTGACGACGCTCGGGGGCGTGTCCGCCATGCGGCCCGCATCATGGCAGCGGCGGGGCGCGGGCGCCAGGGGCGTTCTGCTAGACTCGCGCGCTGGAGGGACCGCCTATGAGCCTGTCTCGCCGCCTCCCCGTGTACGCCGTCCTCTTCAGCTTCGGAGCCAGCATGAGCGCACAGGCCGCGACGCGCATCGACAGGAAGCCGTTCGGGACGACCGCGCAGGGCCAGGGGGTCGAGCTGTTCACCCTCACCCGCGAGGGCGCGCCCGTCGTCACCGTCACCGACCAGGGTGGCTTCATCGTCTCCATCAAGTCGAAGGACCGGTCCGGGAAGGAAGCAGACGTCATCCTAGGCTACCGCGACCTCGCCGGCTACGAGAAGGCGAAGGACTACCTGGGCTGCCTGGTCGGTCGCTACGCGAACCGCATCGCGAAGGGCCGCTTCTCCCTCGACGGCAAGACCTGCCAGCTGGCGACGAACAACGGCCCGAACGCGCTGCACGGCGGTCCGACCGGGTTCGGCACCCGGCTATGGACGCCGCGCGTCGTCGGCGGGCCCGACGGCGATGCGCTGGAGCTGACGTACGTCAGCAAGGACGGCGAGGAGGGCTACCCCGGGACGTTGACGGCGAAGGTCGTCTACTCGCTGCGGGCCGACGGCGGGCTGGTGCTCGACTACACGGCGACCACCGACAAGCCGACCGTCGTCAACCTCACCAACCACGCCTACTTCAACCTGAAGGGCGAGGGTGAGGGAACCATCCTCGACCACCTGCTCCAGCTCGAGGCCGACAGCTTCACGCCCGTGGACCCGACGCTCATCCCCACCGGGGAGATGAAGCCGGTCGCCGGCACGCCCTTCGACTTCCGGCAGCCGACCGCCATCGGCGCGCGCATCGCGGCCGACGACGAGCAGCTGAAGCGCGGCGGCGGCTACGACCACAACTTCGTCCTGCGAGGCAGGATGGGCGAGCTGAGGCTGGTCGCCCGGGTGAGCGAGCCGAAGAGCGGCCGCCTGCTCGAGGTGTACACGACGGAGCCGGGGATCCAGTTCTACTCCGGCAACTTCCTCGACGGCTCGATCGTCGGCAAGAGCGGCAAGCCGTACGTCAAGCGCGGCGGCTTGTGCCTCGAGGCGCAGCACTACCCCGACTCGCCGAACCGGCCCGAGTGGCCGTCGGTCGTCCTGCGGCCCGGCGAGACGTACCGGCAGACGACCGTCTATCGGCTGACCGTCGCCAAGTAGCGCGTTCGGCGCCGTCAAGGGAGGTCCTCCATGGGTTCTCCGCTGGTCGCGCCGTGCCCCGAGTGCCGGCAGACGATCGAGCTGGCCGCCCGGGTCGACCTCGTGATGGACAACGCTGACGACGACACCGATCGGATCCGGTTCGGGAGCTGGGCGATCAGTCACTTGCAGCCGTAGGAACGCCTCCAGCTCCAGGCTCGGACGCGGTGCCTGCACGCAGTTAACTTGACAAAATCAGACTCAGATCTCAGGATTAGATGGGTGCTGCCCTGTCGGCGGCCCAGGAGAAGCGTGTGGGCAAGATCATCGGTATCGACCTGGGGACGACGAACTCCGTCGTGGCCGTCCTGGAGGGCGACAGCCCGGTCGTGATCACGAACCCCGAGGGGGGACGGACGACGCCCTCGGTGGTCGCGTTCTCGAAGGGCAGCGGCGAGCGCCTGGTCGGCCAGGTGGCGAAGCGTCAGGCGGTGACGAACCCGGAGAACACCGTCTTCTCCATCAAGCGCTTCATGGGCCGCAAGTACGGCGAGGTCTCCGAAGAGCAGAAGATGGTGCCCTTCAAGGTCGTCGAGGCGCCGAACGGCGACGCGCGGGTCTCGATCGAGGGCAAGCTCTACTCGCCCCCCGAGATCTCGGCCATGATCCTGCAGAAGATGAGGGACGCGGCCGAGCAGCACCTCGGCGAGAAGGTGACCAAGGCGGTCATCACCGTTCCCGCCTACTTCAACGACTCGCAGCGGCAGGCCACCAAGGACGCCGGCCAGATCGCGGGCATGGAGGTCCTGCGCATCGTCAACGAGCCGACGGCGGCGGCCCTCGCCTACGGGCTGGACAAGAAGAAGGACGAGACGATCGCGGTCTACGACTTCGGCGGCGGGACCTTCGACATCTCGGTGCTGGAGGTGGGCGAGGGCGTGGTGGAGGTCAAGGCCACCAACGGCGACACCCACCTGGGCGGCGACAACCTCGACCAGCGGGTGATCGACTGGATCGTCTCGGAGTTCAAGCGCGAGCAGGGGATCGACCTGTCGAAGGACCGCATGGCGCTGCAGCGGCTGAAGGAGGCGGCGGAGCGGGCCAAGATCGAGCTGTCGACGACGATGGAGACGGAGATCAACCTGCCCTTCGTCACCGCGGACGCTTCCGGCCCCAAGCACCTCAACCTGAGGCTGTCGCGCTCGAAGCTGGAGCAGCTGACGGACGACCTCGTGCAGCGCTCGATGGGGCCGGTGCGCCAGGCGCTCAAGGACGCGGGGGTGGAGCCCAAGGACATCGACGAGGTGGTGCTGGTGGGCGGCCAGACGCGCATGCCGCGCATCCAGCAGCTGGTCAAGGACTACTTCGGCAAGGAGCC
>Ga0335069_10002865_pt1 | contig 26330 bp, 28 predicted proteins | sample Lox_Sample_11_FD_206714 | JGI IMG/M metagenome (GOLD analysis project Ga0335069, IMG submission 206714) | Soil microbial communities from Loxahatchee National Wildlife Refuge, Florida, United States - Lox_Sample_1.1 | ecosystem: Environmental > Terrestrial > Soil > Wetlands | place: USA...
AATCTTCGGCAGTTTCATGCTGAGATTCATTATAGTATTTGCAGGTCAGGCAAGCCGGTGGCTATATTGAAAATCACTGATCGGGAAAATTATTTTATAATAAACCTAAATATGGAAGTTAAGAAAATAAAATACCTTAATCCCTATGTAGGAGGGGTATTATTAGGTCTGGTCTTGCTGGCTGCCAATTTTGTTTCGGGCAGAGGGCTTGGGGCAAGCGGTGCAATTAAAAGCGTGGTTGTAACCACCATGACGACGGTAGCTCCGCATGCGGGAGAAAACTCGGGATTTGTCAGGGAATTCCACCAGTCCCATCAGGGAAACCCGATGAAAACCTGGCTGGTATTCGAAATGCTTGGAGTTCTTGTTGGTGGATTTCTTTCAGGGACATTAGCAGGAAGACTTAAATTCAAAGTTGAGCATTCACCGAAAATAACCTCAGGAAGAAGGCTTGTCCTTGCTCTGGGAGGCGGTGTTCTATTTGGATTCGGATCCCAGCTGGGGAGAGGCTGTACCAGCGGATCAGCCCTCAGCGGAATGGCAGTGCTTTCACTTGGGGGATTTATTACAATGATGGCAATATTCGGCACGGCCTTTGCCTTCGCATATTTCTTCAGAAAAAACTGGATTTAAAAATAAATTGAATATGGGACCACTAGTTGCAAATGATATAATATCAGAAAACACGAACCTGTTTCTGGCTTTTATTATAGGTATCGGGTTTGGTTTTGTTCTTGAGCAAAGCGGATTTTCTTCCAGTAAAAAGCTGGCCGGGGTTTTTTATGGATATGATACGGTAGTATTAAAAGTGTTCTTTACAGCTGCAATTACAGGAATGTTAGGTTTGCTTTTTTTCAGCCTCTTCGGTTGGATTGACCTTAGCTCGGTTTACATCAACCCGACGTACCTGCCTTCTGCCATCCTTGGCGGCGTTATTATGGGGTTAGGCTTTATAATGGGTGGCTATTGCCCCGGCACAAGTTTTTGTGGAGCATCAATCGGTAAAATAGATGCCCTGGTTTTCATCGGGGGACTCTTTATCGGTGTATTTATCTTTGGTTTGGGATATAAACTCTGGGAAGGCATCTATATGGCAAAGTTCATGGGCTCACCTAAAGTAAGTTCAGTTCTGGGTTTGTCCGACGGACTTTTTGCACTCCTGCTGATTATCGTTGCCCTGGTAATGTTCAGGGTCGCAGAGTGGGCTGAAAAAAAATACCCTGTTGAAGATTATTAGAATTTAAAAATCATACTATGAAACCACGTACATTACTGGCATTATTTCTGATCCCTCTTGGACTTGTGATTGCTGCCGTGCCGCAGAATACAACCAGGCCTTATAAGCTGACTGCAGACCAGCTTCTTTCAGAAGTTAAAACCAGGACTCAGTATATTGCGCCTGAAACCGTTGCCGATATGCTTGTAAAGAAGGATCCGACTCTCAGGTTGGTTGATGTCAGGAGCCAGGATGAATTTGAGAAATTCAGCCTTCCCGGGGCGGTTAATGTTCCTATACCTGACTTGTTAAATGACAAGTATACTGAGATTCTGAATCAGGATTCAAAGATGAACGTCTTTTACTCCAACGGTACGATTACTGCAAATGAGGCATGGATGGTGACCCGTCAGTTGGGATATAAGAATAACTTTGTACTTGAAGGCGGACTCAACTACTGGTTTGATGCAATTATGAATCCTCAGAAACCTGTATCTACAAGTGCGGATGAGGAGTTTGCAAAGTATGATTTCAGAAAGAGTGCCGGACAGGCCCTGGGCGGAGGAGGTGTGATTCAGGCTGAAAAGACACAGCCCGGTGCTGCTTCAAAGCCGACTGTAACGGCCGGGCCTAAGAAAAAGAAGGTAGCAGGCGGATGTTGAATCAGAGATTCATATGTACGAGAACTTTTCAGGAATTATTCTGGCGGGCGGAGAAAACAAGAGATTTGACGGCATAATCAAATCTCTTTCTTATATTGATGGCAAACAGATTGTTAAAAGGATTATTCTGGTGTTGGAGCAATTGTTTCCTGAAATAATCATAGTAACAAATTTACCCGGGGAGTTCAGGGAATTTTCCCGGTTTAAAATCGTAAGTGATAAGATCATTGGTAAGGGCCCTTTGGGTGGAATACACGCGGGTCTGGAGGCTGCTGCAAATGAGCTTTGTTTCGTTATTGCAGGTGACATGCCTTTCCCCGACAGGGATATCATTAAGGGTATGATAGATGAATTCTCTGATTCAGAACCTGAGTTGCTCATCCCGAAATTAGGATCGGGAATTGAACCTTTGCACTCTATTTGGCAGCGTAAGATCAATCAGAAGCTAGAATCTTTCCTGCTTTCAGGAGACAGGAATGCAGTGCGGGATTTTATAAAAACGGCGGATATTAAATATTATGAAATTCAGGAATCCGAATCAGCCAGAATTGCTTTTACCAATATCAATTACCTGAAAGATATTGTTTCACCGCATAAATTTTAAATGTTACTGAAGCCCGTAATCATTAACGGGTTCGTTTTTTCAGGGATTGTTCTTCTTTTGCTAACTTTCGGCCATGAAAAACGAATGCGGTGTTTGTACAATAAAGTCCAAGGCAGCGTCTAAACTGAATCCTGAAGAGACAGACAAACTTTCCATCAATTGTGCCCTGGTAAAGTTTGCAAAAGGGGATTCGCTTATCAAACAGGGGACCTTTTCGACAAATGTTGCATACCTGAGAAGCGGGCTTGTAAAAATACATATCAGCGGACCCTATCATGAACAGATCGTCAGGATTGACAAGGCTCCCACATATCTGGGTTTACCCACGACCTTTGGAGACAAGATAAACCAGTACTCTGTAACGGTTATCGAGGAGGCTGAAGTTTGTTTCATTGATGTTGATGTATTCAGGTCTTTGCTCAGGACAAATCACGAGTTTTCTTACGAGATAATGCTTGAGTTATGCAGGAATGAACTTGAAGTGTTTAGCAGGTGTGCATGCAGGACTCAGAAGCAGATAAGGGGAAAAATGGCAGATCTCCTTCTCGAAATGGCCGATCGGATATATAAATCTGACAGGTTCAGGCTGCCACTCACACAGGAGGAGATTGGCAATCTCGTTGACTCCAGCAGGGAAAGCATAAGCAGGGTGCTCTCGGAATTTGACAGGGATAAGATCATTAAGATTCAGGGAAAGAAGATCGAGATTTTAAACAGAAAATCACTCTCCCTGATCAGCGCAAACGGCTAAGAATTATTCAGGGAAGATCATTTTTAATATGCTGGTTCATCGGATTTTTTTATCCGTAGGGCTGTAACTGCGTTACAAAGTGTCACTACCAAATGTCGTGGGATATATAATAAAATCCTAAATTTTCAGACAGAAAAACTTGACTTTGATTCTTCCCTGTCTTAATTTTATAGGTGCAATCCAATGTCTAAAATAATGTCTGTCAAAGGAGATCGTGGTTCAGCCATGGAGCATTTTATTGAACATTACCTTACCCTTAGTTTTTGATATTGACAAGAAGGGGGTACTGTCTTTAAGGAAGGTAAAACATTTTTCATAATAGTCATGAGCATGAATAATAATTCTTATCGTGGTGTTGTTAAAACAAAGCAACAGATGGCGGATGAATTTGGTATCTGCAGGAAGACTTTCAACAGGTTAATGCTGAAAAAGAACATCAGGCTGGAAAGGGGGTTGATATACCCCCGCGACCAGAGGAGTATCTACGAGGCACTTGGCTCACCCGGCGATCAGGGCAAGATCTCTGCAACTCCTAAATTGTAGCATCGGAACGTTCCGGACCTCATTTCTGGCAAAACAGCGCTCCTGATGCAAAAATCCATTGGAATATCTCCAGCGGGGGAGGTGTATAACTTAAAGTCCCCTGGGATTCCAGTAGGTTAGTAGCTTTTAGAGGTTCCTGCCGAAGCTAGTAATCCTTTATTCTACAACTATTTCACTGCTGAGGGAATCTGAACTGAGAATTCCCGAAAGGCAATCCAGCCTCACTCATTATTTAAAATTGTCAATTTGACAAATCGCTTCCCGCACACAAAACCGGAATAGTCGTCTTCGTCAGACCAAATCGGCGGGCATGAAGTTTGGGTTAATTGGCTTTGCCGGGCTCACCGCCAAGGGCGGTTCGGTTCACTGGTGCTTGCACCGGAAAGGAGTCCAGAGCTTCCGCGAGAGCTGTAGCCACTCTGCGGAAGCTCTGCTCTAGGGTTCAAACCTGTTGATTGCCTGGGTTTGATTTATTATTACGAAAATAAAACATGCAATGGGAATTTTTGGGAACAAATGGGAATTCTTTGAACTGGTTTTATTAAGCTATTTCTTGTTCGAGCTTAAAAATCTGAAGGTTAGTAAACATAATGGTTCATTAACCAAATTGACACGGTTGACTTTAAATGTTTCATGGTTTATTTTTGTTAATGTCAAGTCTTGAATGTCTTAGGTCAATATTCGCTTCCATTTCAATATAATTCCTTTCGTATATTAACTATGTCACAAAAGATTAAGATTGCCACCTATAACTGCGAGAATCTTTTCAGCAGATCAAGGATTTTCAAGGAAGATGATCCGAAAGCCAGAAAACTGTTAGAAGCAGTAGAAAAGCTTGAAGAGGAGCTTAAAAAGCCTGTTTTTGATCAGGCTGAAATCTCGAGCCTTAAAGCTCAGCTAAAAGGTTATGCAACCATTATTGATGTCCGTGAAAAGCATACTAAAAAGGGGACAGGATCCAAAAATTGGGTCGGATGGATTGAATTTGAAATGGAACCTGCCGATACAAAATCTGTAAGAAACCTTGCAAAGGTGATTTCTGAAATCGATGCTGATATAATTTGTCTTATTGAGGTTGAAAACAGGACGCTGCTTCAAAGGTTCCATGATGAAATTCTCTACAGAGATTTTCTCAAGCCTATCGGGAAGCTGCCGTATAAGCATATAATGCTGATTGATGGTAATGATCCTCGTGGCATAGATGTAAGCCTGATGTCGAGACACCCTATCATGAATATGAAAAGCTATATTGATGATACTACTGATTACCTGGGGAAGACCGTAAAGACCTTTTCAAGAGACTGCCTTCATATTCAGTTAGATATTAAAGCTGTCAAGCCTCTCAATATTTTCATAAATCATTTGAAATCACAGGGTTATTCAGGAGGTCAGGATCCAGGGGGGGACATACGAAGGAAAGGTCAGGCAAAGCGTGTAGCCGAAATAATAAATGAATTGGATCTGAAAAATGATTATATAATTGTTGCCGGTGACATGAACAGCGATCATTCCAGTGACTCGCTTGCCCCACTCATTATGAACGATGAACTTCATAACCTCAACCTTATGCTGCCTGAGAATGAACGTGGAACTTATGGAACCGGCAAAGAGCAACTCGACTATCTGATTGTAACAGAACCCTTGAAAGCAAGATGCAGGAATCTTCAAATAAACAGAAGCGGCATTTATACGAAGCCTGGAGTTGGAGGGATAAGTAATATTACAGAAGCAGCATCCGATCACGCTGCAGTGGTGGCTGAGTTTGATTTCTAAACCATTGTAAGTCAAATATATAAATTACGTTATTATTTAATATATCTTATTTAAGAGGTTGAAGTATTAAATACAGGTTTTCAATCACACGCACGGGGTAGATTAATAGGACTTATCCTCAATGGTCTTAAAATGGAACTCTCTTTTATAGTAAAAGTGTCTGAAATATAATTAAATACGAAATACCATGACCGGACTTGGATTTCTTGATCTTGTGATTGGACTGATCTTTATCTATCTGATCTTCAGTATAGCTTGTTCTACATTCTGGGAAATAATTATCAGTTTTTCAAATCTCCGAGGACGGATGCTGTCCAAGTGGATTACGGACACATTCGGGAAGGGTGAGAACGACCTTGGCAAACGAATTGAAGATCACCAGCTGATAAGCGGATTAACGAAGAAGAATGGATTAAAACCTTCATATATTTCTTCGAGTGTCTTCACAGATGTCCTCCTGGATCTGATCAACTTCGATGGGCATGAGTCTGCTACTTTGAGCTTTAATTCGGAAATATTACGAAGTAAGATAATAGCGTCTGACTTACTGAAAGGGAAAGACGATTTAAAGAGGATTTTACTCCAGTACCTTTCGGACACTAATGGCAAGATTGACCAGTTCAAGATAAAAATAGCAAGATGGTATGATGAAGCTCAGGAGAGACTGATTGGCTCATATAAGAAAAAACTTCAGTTGTGGATCTTTATAATTTCCATCGTACTGGTTGGTGCAACAAATACGGATACTTTCACCATCTGTTCTTATTTGTATAACAATGATACTGCACGGCAGGCAATTGCCAATAAAGCTTCATTATTTGTACAGGATACATCTGTTGTCAGGTTGGTTTCGGCAATTGATACAATGAAGATTTCAGCCTCCGCTAAATTGAGTCAGGATGAATCTGTTAAGAAAATATCCAGGAACTTTGAGACTTTGAAGAATCTTGATAAAGAACTGAGGAAGGCCGATCTTCCTATAGGATGGAAAGATGTGAAGCTTGAAAACTTCTGGGATTACATAAAGAAAATTGGAGGACTTCTCATAACCGCCCTGGCTGTATCGATGGGATCACCATTCTGGTTTGATTTACTCGGTAAGCTTGTTAATCTGAGAGCCGCCGGGAATAAGCCAAAGTCGGTACTTGATGAAAAAAAAGTGAAAAAGGAAAAAAATAGTTAATCGCATTTTAACCACTATATAATGGCAGCCAGAAATTTCAGGAACCTTGTTTTTGAAGGTGGTGGTGTGAAAGGAATCGCCTATGGGGGCGCCCTGGATGTTCTAAACGAAATGGGGATACTCAACAAGATTGAACGTGTCGGAGGTACATCCGCAGGAGCAATAAATGCGGCGCTTCTGGCGACAGGACATTCAACAACAGAGATTTCTGAAATTATTTCAAATACTGATTTTTCGGCTTTCGCTGATGGAGGGTCGATTTTTACAAAGATCCCCAGGTTGTTGAAGAGATACGGAATAAACAAAGGTGATGTATTCAGCAGGTTTATAAGGGACAAAATAGGGGAAAAGACACAAAATCCTGATTTGACATTCAATCAACTAAGTAAACGAGTTGAGGAAGGTGAACCGGGTCTCAGAAATTTGTACATAATAACGACAGACCTTACCAGGCAAAAACCTGTGATCTTCTCTCATGAAGGAAGTGAAAATTCTGATACACCTATTTGGCTTGCTGTAAGGATGTCTATGGGCATCCCCATTTATTTCCAATCTGTCTTTTACAAGAATTCCGTACTCGTTGACGGGGGGGTATCCTACAACTATGCCGTGAACATTTTTGACAATAAAAAGTACCTTTCAAACCAGCAGAACGGGAAATATGATTTTTATCCCGATGATAAAATCAAGGTCTTCAATTATGAAACTCTCGGGTTCAGACTCGACAGCCGGCAGGTCATTAAATACAGCCATGATAACTGGGCAATACCACCAGAAAAAATAGAGAACATAAAACAGTTTTCAGGGGCTCTTCTGAACTTTATGATGGAGATGGCAAACAAGTCCCATTTGCTGCCGGAAGATTGGAACAGGACTGTTTTTATAGACACTCTTGATGTACGCACCACCGATTTTCATATTAACAGGGAAAGGATCAATGCCTTGATCCGGAGCGGAAGGAATTGCACAAAACTGTATTTTGACTGGAGGGAAAAAGAGCCAATATGGAATGTTTATCCTGAATAATAACCGAAACAGGTAAAGCAGGAGACTCTTTACAATTATTAGTTTTTATCATCCCATATATAGAAAATTTATTTCAAACCAATTAAAAAAGATTACAATGCAAAAGGCATATTTTAACCCTGAAGGTGAGCCATTAAAGATGCAGGTTGTATATAAAAATGGCGTAATTGACGCGGTTTACAACATTACTCTTTCAGAGAAAGAAAGTAACAGTGTCGTTGAAGATTTCGACGGGAATAATTTAAATCCGGAAGATGATGTTTACGCTCTCCCGGGACCAGTAGTCGATAACGATGGAAGACTAATAATCCTGACTAACAAGTTTTACGGCCTTGACCTGGAGAAGAGCAATAAATATGAAATAGCTCTCGAAATATTTCAGGGAGGAACTCTGATCAGCACCAACACTGATTCCGGGAGTATTACGGGTAATGCGCAAAATTCCCTCCTTATTACGAAACTACTTAAACAACCATAATATGAAAAGAAGCCTGATCCTGATTATTTTCATTCTGTCTTTTAAATGTCATGCTCAGACATCTCTCCAGGAGCCTGATAGCCTTCTCAGGAAATTCAAACTGGACTTCGCACTCCCAGATGTACCAGCATTTAAATCGCTGGAAAACGAACCTAGCAAAATCCTTCGACCCTCAACTCCGGAGGCTTTTTCAGCTTTGGTTTCGGAGTTTTTCACTGGCAATGAACTGATACTTCCAAAGTCACTTGGCATCGAAGTATCTCCCTTGCTTATTGCAGGCTCTAACAAGCTGACATTAAATAGTTTCAAGAAACACCCGGTTCTTTATAGTACCAGGATATCATTCGGCTCTTACAGAAACTCAGACAGGATTTCCACAAGTTCGGTTGGCATAAGGCTTACCATTATTGACAAGGGTGACGCCAAAAACGACAATAAATTTCTTGGTAACCTGACAAGTTTATTGAGTAACAGCTTAAAATCAGAGATCAAAATCAGGAATGAGTATCTGAAAGAAATGAAGTACACGTTCGAGCAATGGGCAACGGACACTGTGATTAAAGCAGAGGTTGATAGTGTAGTTAGCACCAGGTACACTAAACCTGGTGATCTTGACAAAAAGATCGAAAGGCTTAAGGAAGACTACAAGAAAGAGAATTGGAATTCTCAGAAATTGGATTTCGCTTTTGCTCTTACAGGTTACTCGAAGGATTCCCTTGTAAAGAGTCTGAAGTACAAGTCGACGGCATTCTGGTTAACTTGGGCTTTACCGGTGAAGAAATTCGGACAGTTGCTTCTGGGAAGTCATGTGTTCACATATAAAGATTCAGCGGATAATAAGTTCTATACTGATTTCTATTTAAACAGCCGCCTTTATGTAGGATCGAACCGGCTAAAAGGCTTCGCTGAGCTTCAATATGCCATGCAGCAAAAAGATAATATCAAAAAAGTTTTATTTGATTTAGGCGCTGAGATAAACATAAGTAATGGTATCTGGCTGGATTTTTACTCGGGAGTAGATAAAAAACTGCCAAATGAGAATCCGGTTCTTAGTACATCTTTCAGGCTGAGGTTTACATTACCGGAGAGTTTTAAATACTAAATCTATCCGAACAAATGTCATTAAGGATGAAATTTCTAAAATGAAATTCTAAAAGTCAGATAAATATGATATTGCAGGTAGACGATATCCAGTCATTAAACGATTTTATCGAGCAAATAGGCTCAATTAGCAAATACCTGGTTCAGGAATTCAGCGGAGAACTATATCACTATACAAATCTGGAGGCTTTAATTGGGATAGTTCAAAAACATGATCTCTGGCTTACGAACTCAAGATTTTCTAATGATGAAACTGAATTGAATCACGGTTATGAGATCGCCAGGGAAGTTATCAATAGGCACAAACAAACTAAGACATCTACTGAGATGGCACGATATTATGGTCTCGTGGAGTCTCTGCTAAGGAACCCCCCGCAAGGTGTATATATCTGTTGTTTCTGTGAAAGGAATAATTTACTTAGTCAGTGGCGCAGCTATGGTGAAAATGGTACCGGTGTCAGTATCGGTTTCAATCCTACAGGATTTCAAAGATTCACAGGGCCAGATCTTTCTACGGAACAATACGGATTAATGCGTCTTTGGAAAGTGTATTACGATGATCAGGTTAAAGAAAAGATCGTTGCACAGGCTTTGGAATTGATTCCTGAGATGCACAAAGGAAAATCGATTGAGTTGCAGGCCCAAAAAGCAGCTGAAGCAATTCATTTCTTTCTACCAACATTTAAAAACAAGGATTTTGTTGATGAAGATGAACGCCGTTTGATCTTCACACCTTCAAAAAATTGCAGTGTTAAGCCTTTATACAGGTACAGGAGACAAATGCTAGTTCCTTATTTTAGTCTTAATTCGCTTGTAAATCAGAACAATCAAAACAATCAGAACCCATGCAGATTACCAATAAAAAGTGTCATGGTGGGTCCGAGCGAAAGGAAACAGATTAATAAGGAAAGCATTGAATTACTGATGCACAATAACAATTATGGAGATGCAGATATCGAAGTATCTGATACCCCATACCGGGGGTAAAATAACTGCAATACTTTGCCCGGTGCTTTCCGACGTATTAAGCAACTTTGATTTATGATCCGTTTAATTATGGAAATATTTAGTAAATATTTTACTGAACTGAGAATGTCCTGATCATACTGATGTGTTTGGTTCTGAAATACCAAATCGCGGATGAAGTGACAGGAATCAATTCCAGATAAAAGTGTCTTAAATCTCTTATAATGTCTGATACGAACAAAAGAATAGTCGACCCCGTTATCATGGTACCGGGAATCACTGCAACATATCTGCTGGATGAATATCCAGTTAGTCATGAACAGGTTTGGAATTTATTGAGCAATAAGTTTGAAAGGGTAGCACTGCATCCAAATAATCTCAGATATGAAGCCCAGGAGCCGGCTCGTATTAGACCAGGACAGATATTTGAGATAGCTTATAAAGAGTTAATAGAAGAACTAAGGTATAACTTAAAAGATAAGGAGGACCTGCCGATACCAGTGTATCCGTTTGGATATGACTGGAGAAAACCTTTGGAGGCGATTGAGGCGGAACTTGATGAATTTATTCAGGAGGTTATTGAGCGCACAGTGCTATTGAGGCATTATCATGATGCAGGTTATTATGAATCTCCAAAGGTAAATCTCATCGGACATTCTATGGGGGGCCTTGTTATAACAGGATATCTTATCAACAAAGGGAAAGATGCCCCTGTAAACAAAGTAGTTACTTTAGCTACTCCATTTAAAGGATCATTTGAGTCAGTTTTAAAACTTGCTACTGGAAACGCTGAACTTGGAACATCCTCGAATAGTTCCAGAGAAAGGGAAACTGCCAGGGTAACTCCATCATTATATTATCTGATTCCATCATTCATCAAAGGTATCAGTTATGCTCAGGGAATTCCTCAATCACTCTTTGATCCAGGGGCATGGCAACCTTCAATTACGCTGTCTATAGCTGAGTTTATAAGACTCAAAGGACTACCGGGCGACAATATTCAGGAAAAAGCTGCAAGTATATTCAAAAGTCTTCTTGACCGTGCAAAAGAACATAGTGAGAGAATAGGATCTTTTAAACTTGAAGATGCAGGTCTTGATGTGCATAGCTGGCTAGCAGTTATCGGCGTTAATGTCAAAACACGTGTTAAATTAAATATAGTAAAGACAAATGGCAGTGCTGATTTTGATATCAGACCTGGTGACCGTCTTGACAATTGGACCGAAACGGATAAAATTCAACAAAGACTGACCGGAGACGGGACAGTACCCTTCGAAGGAGCCGTACCTCCATTTCTTAATGAAGAAAATCTGGTTTGCATTACCCCGGATGATTATGGATACTGGGAGCTGAAAGATAAAGCTCTTTCAGCTATTGGAGGATTTCATGGAATACTTCCTAATATGAACATGATCCATCGTCTCATAGTCAGGTTTCTAAAAGACCTGGACGATATAAGAGGAAATACCTGGGGTTCCAGGGCTCCAGGTGCAGAAAAATGGAACCCTCCTCTTAAACTGACTGAGTGGGAAATAGATCGTAAAAGGTAACTAAAGTCACTATGTATTAAGAGGTTAATCAATGGCATGGAAATGTTTTTATTTATGTTGTTAAAGGACTCAACTGAATTGGACATTAAATAAGTACTATGTAAATAATTGTGTTAAGGATTTAAAACTTATTATGGTCATGAAAGATTTTTTCAAGAAAATTGATGAGATATTGAACTATGCCGACTCAATAGTTCTGAGAAATGAAGCAAATGAGGTTTTTTTCAGGGGTGTTAACAGGCAATCTTATGGATTGTTACCCGGTTTAGCCAGGATTAAAGCAGATGGCCTTGATATTGTGGAGAACAGGATGTATTATGATTTTGTTAATTATGGTGGCCACCTGACGCCGCAGAATAAGAATACCTGGGATATCCTTTTCCTGATGCAGCATCACGGTCTTCCGACCAGGCTTCTTGACTGGACTGAGAGTCTGTTAACTGCACTGTACTTTGCTACCAAGGATACGGTTTTTACCGAAGATGCTGCAATTTGGGTACTGGATCCTTATGGGCTAAATGAATTATATAGTGATAATGACAGCATTGACTACCTTGATGTTTCATACCCTGAAGGCTATTTCAGTTATTTTGTTGATGAAACATCTTCAGTGTACAGAAAATTTCCGAAGAGCATTATTGCAATAGGTGTCAATCCGCCTAATTCCAGGATAGTTGCTCAAAAGGGAGCATTTACATTCCATAATCCAAGAAGCATGCGCAAACCTCTTGAAGAATTTAAGGAACTTTCTAATAAGAATTACTTACAGAAATTTATAATTGAAAGATCTTTGTTCAATGATGCAAGAAAGTTCCTGATGTACTCCAATATGAATGAATTTTCCATGTTTCCTGATTTGGATGGTTTGGCTAGGTATATAAACATGAATGAACGTTTTAATATTCAAGAGTATTATAAACCTGTTCAAGAAAAAAAAAGTAAGTGATTAGTTTAGCTGAGCCAGAATAGTGGATTTAAATAAAAGGTTTGAATTTGTATCCGGATTATCCGATGACTTGTCACAAACTTTCAGAGCTACAGATCCAGGTATAGCTACAATATTCATCAGGTAACCCTTTATTCTTATGAGGCGTCAAAGTTTTAAAAATCTATTTAGGATACATCTTTCTGATATATAGCATGTCGCTGCGAGATAATTTATCATTTTCTTGCGTTCCAACACCGCTCATCAAAAGTTCCGCCGGGAAGGAGTAGAGCATAATAGATTTGGGATCGAATTTTGTCGCATTTAGCTGATCCAGGGAATATTTCTGTATCACATTCTGATATGTATCATCCCTTGACCAGTTGTTGGGTGGACCTGCAAAGAACTTGTAAACCGCCTCTTCATTCCATTTCAGCCCACCCTTCGGATTCTGATGTTCATGAATGCATCCGAGAGCATGGCCAAACTCATGCAGAACAACCCGGTTGTACTCCTCATCCGCAGTGTTGTCGGTAAGCCATCCAAAATTCATCGTGGGCTTGTTTTTCGGGATATTGATATTATCAGTTCCTATATAGGACCAGGAACCGGGATCCGATTCAAAAGAAATACGGATGTCGGACCTGGCTTGAGCGGAATTGAAACTGAACCCAATGTTTGCATATTTCAGCCACCCGGATGCATGAGCAATCGTTTTATTCCTCTGGATCTTGCTACCATCGAGAAAACAGATATTCAATACCCTCCCCGTTGACCACATTTTCCCCGTAATGAGCGCCATCTTCTGTGGACTGACAGACATACCTGGCAGCCTTGTCAGAACAGGCTTGTTCCTCTTGTCTTCATAAATTGCCCGGTTCATTGCTTCGATCTTATTATCTCCGGCAATTACCCTGTCAAAGCAAAAATGAATGTGCCTGGAATCAATTTTCATTTCCATTTTTGAAAATTTAGAAAATTATAACAAAAAGTATAAAAATCGGACTTTAGAAGGATTATGTATTGTCTCAACCAGCAAACTGAATCAAATTTACACTATAGTAAACTGAAAGTCAAGATAAAAAGGATAAAAAAAATGATTTCCATGCCTGATTTGACTATTTTATTAATATCTGATTATCATCTGACAGTCTGTGAGAAACCGGGGTTTTTGAAATGACCAGAGTTTTCTTTACGGACTGACTAATCAGGAATAGAATTATCGGAGACCACCAGGAAAAACGAGATTTACCAGGAATAAAAAAGGGTGATGAATTCACCCTCTTTTGTCGGGGTGATCCGACTTGAACGGACGACCCCTTGCACCCCATGCAAGTGCGCTAGCCAACTGCGCCACACCCCGGTTGCCGGTACTGATCCTGAACACGACCGGCTAACTTGAAACGAAATGTTATCGTTTAAGTCCCCGCAAAAATAGTCAACAAATCCGATTCTGCAAAAACTGAATGTTTGCTTTCCAAACTTTCATCCGGAAATATTAATTTCCTACTTTTGATTCACAGAAAATCTAATATCCTACATTCTATGAGCAAGACATTTTCCCGCAGAAAATTCTTCAACATCGTCGGCATCAGCACTGCCTTGCTGGCTGTAAGATCTTTAACTTCTAAAATATTCAGCAAAAGCCTCTCGACTCCTCCCCCTGAAAATCCTCAACAGGTAAAATCACCGGCAAAACCCTCTACTAATATTGCCGATGCACTTAAGGTCCCCAGATCAACAATTTCAATGCCCGGATTATTTCCAGGCAAGGTGGTTAATGTAACAAATTCAAAGTCAGTCAACGGCAATATCCCTTCCGAGACCGAGGCATATAAAATGATAGCAAAAGCCATGTCGGAACTGACCGGAGAATCCAGCCTCAAAAAGGCATGGCAAATGTTCGTAAAACCGGGTGAGAAAATAGGGCTTAAAGTAAACCCTGTTGCGGGCAGGGAACTTGCAACAAGTCATGCAGTGGTTAAATCGGTGGTAAAGCAGCTTCTCTCAGCAGGAATTAAAAAAGAGGATATTGTAATCTGGGACAGGAGGGGACCCGATCTGGCTGATTGCGGGTTTAATAATGAAAATTATCCCGGAATCAGGATAGCGGGTACCGAGGTAAAGGATGAGAAAGGTTCATTTTACGATGGTGAAGGAAAACTGTACGGCGAAAGGAACATTGACAAGGACTGGTATTATTTTGCCGATGTCGAGGAGAACTATGATTCTGAAACTCTCCCATATATGATAAATACAGGGAAATATTCATACTATTCAAAGATCGTGACAAAAGATGTAGATAAGATCATAAATATTCCGATCCTTAAAAACGCCGGTGCCTCAATTACCAATGCAATGAAGAACCTTGCATTCGGAGCAATCAGCAATACCAGCAGGCTCCATGCCTCTCTCTGGCATGAAACCTGCGCTGAAGTCTGTGCATTTGCCCCGATCCGCGACAAAGTGGTTCTGAATATCTGCGACGGACTGAGAGGTTGCTTCAACGGGGGTCCTGCAGCGAACCCCCAGTTTATATGTAATTATAACCTTCTCCTGGTCTCATCCGACCCGGTGGCTCTCGACAGGATCGCTTATGAGATTATAGCTGATAAAAGAATTGCCGAAGGCCTTCAGAAAAACAAATCACCCCAGGCATATTCTTTCCTGAAGAACGCTTCAGATCTGAACCTGGGAGTTTCAGAAATTGAAAAAATCAGTGTCAGAACAATAACCATGGGGTAAGTGTTTAGAGAGTTAAAGTGATTAGTGAAATGAGGATAATGTAAAATTGAACGGGGAAAACGGTGTGTTACTACGAGTGAAGGCCCTCTTTCTATTCTTATGCTATTTATGACTAGAATCTTTTTCTTCCTGTTTTTTATCATTGTACCGGTGAAAGTGGTTGCACAGGATAAGATCCCATCTCTTTCGGATAAGGACATTAAAGGTCTTAAGATTCAAAGAGTCAGGTCTTTTACCGGCGAGTCGCTTTACGGTTATATTGATGGCGGTGCTGACCTTTATCTCGAATATGGATTTTCAGAACTTAGTGTCACCGACCTGACAGTGAAGAGAAGCAGGCTGAAAACGGAAATATGGAAAATGACGGGCCCGGAACCGGCCTTCGGAATATTTTCAGTTTCCAGGTTTCGTTGCCCTTTCAAACCTGCCTTTACCGGTATGGCGTGCCAGAATAAGCACCAGGTCCAGTTTTGCCGGGGAAGGTTCTACGTGAATGTGATAAGTGAGGGGGAAAGCAAGGCTGACAGCTCTGCCATGTACGATGTATCCAGCTTAATTGCAGGCAGGCTGGCTGACGAAAGACCAGATCTTTCCGAATACCTTGCTGATCCTGACCAGCAAAAAATTCCTGAAGAATCAGTTCTTGTGACGGGCAGGATCGGTATAAATAACGGTGCGACAGATTTTGAACCGTTCTTCAGAGGTACAAGCGGTTTCAGGGCATTGATATTCAAGGATAACGGGAATACGATCGTCTCGGTGATTTTCAGGGACGGGCAGTCCCTTGATAAATTTATGAGAATTCATTCCTGGACGGTACTGCCTGAAGTCGGAAAATCGACCGTTATGCCTTCGGGGGAGAAGGTCATGCGAAAAAGCCTTCTCCACCTTGTTATTGAGATAAAGGAGGCATCGTCTTTTGATTTGAAAATGGAAGTGGAAAATAGTAGCAGGCAGATTCTGCCTTTAGTGACTACTGAATAGTATATTTGCACAATTAAACATCAAATTGGACCATGGAAATATTTAAACCAATGGACCTGAACAAGGATCCAAAAAAAGTGAATATTGAAAACACAGAAAGATTAAAATGTCTGATAATAGGCTCAGGCCCGGCAGGTTATACCGCAGCAATTTATGCTGCCAGGGCTAACCTGGGGCCGGTACTTTACACTGGGTTGCAGATGGGGGGACAGCTTACCACCACAACTGAGGTGGACAATTTTCCAGGATACCCCGATGGTGTTACCGGTCCGGAGATGATGGAACAGCTGAAAAGACAGGCTGAACGATTCGGGGCCGAGATCAGGTTTGGCATTGCTACCGCTGTCGACTTTTCGGGGCATCCTCATAAGGTAACCATTGATGACACGATTGTTATTCTGGCAGATGCGGTTATAATTGCAACTGGGGCCACTGCAAAATACCTTGGCATCCCGGGTGAGACGAATTATGCAGGAATGGGAGTTTCGGCATGTGCTACCTGCGACGGATTTTTTTACAGGGGGAAGGATGTTGCTGTTGTAGGCGGAGGTGATACTGCTGCTGAAGAAGCTACCTATCTTGCAGGATTATGCAGGAAAGTTTATCTGATTGTAAGAAGGGATGTTCTCAGGGCATCAAAGGCAATGCAGGAAAGAGTTAAAAAGACCGAAAATATAGAGGTGATCTGGGAACACCAGGTAGTCGACCTGTATGGTGAAAATGGTGTCGAGGGGGCAATCCTTGTAAGCAGGAAAGGAACACCACAGGAGAAAGAGGTTAAGATAAATATTGATGGCTTTTTCCTTGCCATAGGACATAAACCGAATTCTGAAGTTTTTAAAAAATACCTTGAAACCGATGAGGTAGGATATATCAAAACGACTCCCGGGTCATCGCGGACCAAAGTTCCCGGGGTATTTGCAGCAGGGGATGTCCAGGATCCAGTTTACAGGCAGGCAGTAACAGCTGCCGGATCGGGATGCATGGCAGCGATCGACGCAGAAAGATACCTCTCGGAGCTTCATTGAAAAATTCCTCAAACCAACTCATACATTCAAAATGAAAACGTTCAAAAAGACATTCATGATCAGCGCCGAGCCGGCAGATGTATATGCGGCACTGACGAACCCTTATACAATTGAACTCTGGTCGGGGTACCCTGCAATAATGTCGGAAGAACCAGGGTCTGAATTCTCACTCTGGGAAGGAGATATAACAGGGAAGAACATTGAATTTGTCAGGGACAAGAAGGTTGTTCAGCAATGGTATTTCGGAGAGCAGGAAGCAAAATCAATAGTGACTATTGTAATTCAACCTGAAAACGGGAAATCATCAGTAACCGTTGAGCATACAAACATACCTGATGAAGAGTATGATGGATTTGCTGAAGGCTGGAAGGATTTTTACTTTGATGCCATTAACAGCTTTTTTAACCCTAACTTCTGATTTCAGTTCAGGTTTATAAAGTTCTGCCTTCGCATCAGGCTTTCATCCATAATACTGAATATATCCTCAGTACATGCCAGGATAAGGGATGCAATTCCCTTGTACGATTTTGTAATCGCCTGTGCCTGAACCTTTCTGTTCCATTCGGGCAGCCATGAAAGGAGGTGGAGGCTGATGAAGCGTTTTATCTCATTCCTCATTTCAATATTGCACACCTCATCATCCATCTCAAAGTATTTTTGAATCATCAGGGTCAGAAAAAGGAGCTCGACACCTAGATGATCATCCGGAAAATGGTTTTTAAACTTTGATTCCCAGCCATAGGAGCTGTAAAACTGAGTTGCCCTGTCTTTGCCGACCGACGTGGCTTCCCTTATTCTTGATTCCACCGGAGGTGCGGTAAGAGATCCGCCTTCTGCGAACATGGATCCGAAATCAGCCATCATCATCTCATAACTGCTTCCAGGATCATCTACAGATTCCCTCAATGCCGATGCTGCAAACATGAACCTGGGGTTGCCGCTGGTTACAGGCAGTTTCTTCAGTATTTCCTGTTTCCAGAAATCCTGTATACATTCAGTGGACGGATCCCACATTATCATTGTACCTGAAAAGTAGAGCAGCATATTGTATGCCTTCAGAATATTCTTTTCTTCTGTTTTCAGGCTGTTATCCATTGGAGTCAGTTACCGCTTTAATAAATTGATGTCAGCCGCTTACCCGCGGCAGGTTCAACGTATAATTAACTTCTGAAAAAGAAAATTGTTCGGGGGAACAGATAAAATATCATAAAAAAAGCCGCATCATATGACGCGGCTCAGATATGTATTAATCCCGTTATTTTGAAAAATCCGCCATTTCGTGGGGGTAGACATCATTATCAACCTTATACTTGAGTTCGGAAAATGCTTTGATAGTATATGCGACATCCTCCAGACTATGAGATGATGTGGGTATTATCCTGAGCATCACAACATCCCTTGGCACAACAGGGTAAATAACAACAGAACAGAAAATTCCATAGTTTTCCCTGAGGTCGTAAATAAGCTGGGTAACCTGCTCCAGCTGGCATTTCATAAACACCGGAGTTACAGGTGATTCAGTCTTGCCAAGATCGAGCCCGGCTTCCTTAAGTCCTTTCTGCAGAGCCCTGACTATCGTCCACAGCTTTTCCCTGTATTCGGGATGTTCCTTTATCAGTTCAAGCCTTTTGATAGCACCGATTGTCATCGCCATCGGAAGAGATTTGGCATAAATCTGCGAACGAAGGTTAAACCTGAGGTAGGTTACCACCTCTTTCGTACTCGCAACAAATGCACCAATCCCTGCCATTGATTTTGCGAATGTCGCAAAATATACATCTATGTCGTCCTGCACACCGAAATGTTCACCGGTTCCCGCACCTGTTTTCCCCATCGTTCCGAAGCCATGAGCATCATCAACCAGGAAGCGGAATTTGTACTTCTTCTTGAGAGCTGCAATTTTATCCAGTTTTCCAAGATCGCCTGCCATTCCGAAAACACCTTCGGTAATTACAAGGATGCCGCCTCCTGTCTCCTCGACAATTTTTGTAGCTCTCTGAAGCTGTTTTTCGCAGCTTTCGATGTCGTTATGCGGATAAACGAACCTTTTGCCGATATGCAGCCTGAGTCCGTCCATTATGCAAGCATGTGATTCCGAATCATATACTATAACATCGTGTCGATCGACAAGAGCATCGATGATTGATACCATTCCCTGGTACCCGAAGTTCATAAGATAGGCAGCCTCCTTATTCACAAATTCAGCGGCCATTTTTTCAAACTTCTCGTGAGTCGTAGTTTGTCCCGACATCATTCTTGCTCCCATAGGGTACGCGAGACCGTACTGAGCAGCCGCTTCAGCATCTGCTTTTCTGACTTCCGGGTTATTGGCTAATCCAAGATAGTTATTGAGACTCCAGGTAAGGACCTCCTTACCCCTGAATTTCATCCGGGGGGCTATCTCACCCTCAAGTTTTGGAAACATGAAGTAGCCGTCGGCTACACCAGAATACTGACCAAGAGCGCCTTTGGTAGAATTGATTTTATTAAAGATATCCATGATTGATTGTCTGTTTATTTTAAACTGCGACAAAAGTAAGGATAATCAGTTATATCCTGATAAGATTTTATACCTAATTTGCCCGATACAGCCTGAGGGGGCAATAGCCGGATAAAATTTGCGTTTTTATATCATGATTAAAAAAAATTAAGTACTTTTGCGCAACATTTTTTGATATGAAGATCAGATACATAATATTCCTGGTACTAGCGCTTATACTTGTTTCCTGCAGCCAGTACAGCAAGCTTCTTAAGAGCACTGATTACGAACTTAAGAAGAATAAAGCAAAGGAGTATTTTGAGAATGGTGATTTTTCCAGGGTCACGCAGCTTCTTGAACAGATCATACCCAGATACAGGGCCACGGATGAAGCTGAGGATCTTACCTGGATGAGCGCACAAAGCTATTATGGCATGAAGGACTTCATGATGGCCGGTGCCGAATTCAGGAATTATGCAAACCTTTACCCTTATGGCAAGCATGATGAGGAGGCTAACTTCCTTGCTGCCATGTGCGATTATTATCAGTCGCCCAGGCCCGAGCTGGACCAGGCAAGCACCACCAGCGCGATAGAATCTTTTTCACTTTTCATAAGTAAATATCCTTCCAGCCAGAGAGCCGTTGAAGCTAAAAATTATGTTAAGGAGATGAAAGATAAGCTCTCGGAGAAATCGTACCTCAGCGCGAGACTTTATTACAGGATGGACCAGTATAAGGCTGCAGTAACGGCATTGTCGAACAGCCTGAAGGAATTTCCTGAGACTAAATTCAGGCATGAGATGATGTTCCTGAAGCTGAATTCACTTTACCTTTATGCTGTAAACAGCATACCTTCAAAGCAGACAGAACGGTTCCAGTCAGCTCTCGACGATTATTACTCCTTCATTGAAGAATTTCCCAAAACGTCCTATTCAAAGGATCTTGCTAGAATATACCAGGCCACGACAAAGGCTCTGAAAATCAATATTGATCAAACTCAAACAAATAGCAAATAATAATGGACTATAGAAAAACAAATGCACCGGTAACAACCATTACGCGTAACCTTGAGACCCTCAACACGGGAACTGAGAATGTGTACGAGACCGTTATCGTTGTATCGAGAAGGGCCAACCAGATTTCGGTGGAAATGAAGCAGGAACTGAACAAAAAGCTTGAGGAGTTTGCATCATATACCGACAACCTGGAAGAGGTGTTTGAGAACCGAGAACAGATAGAAATATCTAAATTCTATGAGAGGCTGCCGAAGCCTACTCTTATAGCATTGCAGGAATTCGAAGAGTCAAAGATATTCTTCAGGAATCCTGACAAAACTGCAAAACCGAAGAGCTAGTAGCCAATATGCTTAATGGCCGGAAAATACTTGTTGGTGTTACCGGGGGTATTGCTGCCTACAAAACAGCTACGGTAATCAGGCTTCTTGTTAAGGATGGTGCGGAAGTCAGGGTGGTGATGACATCCCATGCCAGGGAGTTTATAACACCACTGACACTTGCAACATTATCGAAAAACCCGGTCCTGACCGAGTTCTTCAGCCCGGAAAACGGGAGCTGGAACAGCCACATTGACCTTGGCATCTGGGCTGATCTTCTCCTGATAGCTCCGGCTACTGCAAATACAATAGCAAAAATGTCAGCCGGCATCGCCGATAACCTGCTTCTTACAACTTATCTTTCAGCACGGTGCCCGGTAATGATCGCCCCATCGATGGACACCGATATGCTTAACCATCCTGCGACAATAAAAAACATTGAGGCCATCAGATCGTTCGGGAATATTATCCTGGATCCTGAGAGCGGCGAGCTTGCAAGCGGGCTTTCGGGTAAGGGAAGGATGGTTGAACCGGAAGAAATAGTTAAAGAGATTGATAAGCTCTTCTCAAAAAAGATCTGATTCCCTGAAAGGAAAGCACCTTCTCATTAATGCTGGTCCTACAAGGGAAAACATCGATCCGGTAAGATTCATCAGCAATCATTCCTCCGGTAAGATGGGCATTGCAATTGCACAGGAAGCTTCGGGGATGGGAGCAGAAGTGACTCTTGTCCTGGGTCCGGTCAGCATTGTTCCGGAGGGAAAAAACATCAATGTAATCAATGTGGTGACTGCAGCGGAGATGGCTTCGGAATGCATCAGAATATTCCCCTGCTGTGATATTGCCATCCTGGCGGCCGCGGTTGCTGACTTCACACCTGAGAATTACTCTCCCGTAAAGGTGAAGAAGAGCGGTGAGGGCCTGGTAATAAGGCTTAAACCGACAGTGGATATTGCGATTGAACTTGGCATGATGAAGAGGACAGATCAGCTGATTGCGGGATTTGCGCTTGAAACGGATAATGAGCTTGAGAATGCCCGTAAAAAGATGCTTCGTAAAAACATGGATATCATTGTTTTAAATTCTCTCAGGGATGAAGGAGCCGGTTTTGGCCACGATACTAACATCATCACAATAATCGACAAATACAATAATATTGATAAATTTGGGTTAAAATCCAAGCAGGAAGCTGCAGCTGATATACTTGGGAAAATCATAAGGATGACAATGAAATAACCGGGCAATGAGGCTTATCAGGAATTATAAATATTGTTTGATTTCCTTGCTGATATTGACCAGCAGCAAGGCATACCCACAGGAGCTTCTTTGCAACGTTCAGATATCAGCACAGAAAATTCAGGGGTCCAACCGCCAGATATTCATCTCAATGCAAAAGGATGTTTATGATTTCATGAACGGGATGGTCTGGTCAAATATGGTGGTAAGCTATGCTGAAAAAATCGAATGCAACATCCTTATAAATCTTACAGACCAGCTGTCGGCCGATGAGTTTAAGGGGACTATCCAGATACAGCTTAAGCGGCCGGTCTTCAATACCACTTACAACTCAACCCTTCTTAATTTCATTGATAATAGCTTCCAGTTCAGGTATGTTGAATTCCAGCCACTTGAATTTGATCCAAACGTTCACAGGTCAAACCTTGTTTCAGTACTGGCCTATTACGCGTATATGATACTCGGTTTCGACGGCGATTCCTTCTCTCCTGAAGGTGGTACGCCATTCTTCCAGATTGCTGAAAAAATTGTCAATAATGCACAAAATGCCCCTGAACAGGGATGGAAGCCATATGACGGTTCGAGGAACCGTAACAGGTACTGGCTGGTTAAGAATATCCTAAACAAGGAATATGCCGGGGTGCGCCAGTTCATTTATGATTACCATCTCAATGGCCTCGACAAAATGGAATCAAAAGTAACCGAAGCCAGAACCAATATTGTGGAAAGCCTGAGGCTTCTCCAGGATGTTTACAGGAAAAAACCCGACCCTTTCCTTTATTTCTTCCAGATCGTTCTGGATGCAAAGAGCGATGAAATAGTCAATATATTCACAGAAGCTTTCCCCGAGGAGAAAGGAAGAGTAGTCCAGATACTCACTGAGATAGATCCTGCCAACAAGGTAAAATACTCTAAGATTACAGGCAGTTCTCTCCCATAGCAGTTAATTTATGCTTACCCGACTCTACGTTCAGAACTATGCACTTATCAGGGAGCTCGATATTCCCCTGCAGGAAAACCTTACTGTTATAACTGGCGAGACCGGGGCGGGTAAATCAATTCTCCTTGGAGCACTTTCGCTTGTGCTGGGAGCAAGGGCCGATACTAATGTACTGCTCGACAAATCACTTAAATGCGTAGTTGAGGGAACCTTCCTTATAAAAGAATATGACCTGAAGGGATTTTTCAAGGCAAACGAACTTGATTATGATCATGTGTCAATTATCAGGCGTGAGATCAATCCTGCAGGAAAGTCCAGGGCATTCATTAACGATACTCCCGTGAACCTAAATATCCTGAAGGATCTTGGCGAAAGGCTTATCGACATACATTCGCAGCACCAGACGCTTATGCTGAGTGAAAACACGTTCCAGATGAGCGTTATTGATTCTTTTGCAGGGAACATGAAGCTGCTTGGAGAGTACAAAGCTTTGTACAGTAACTATAAAAGCCTGAAGAAGGAGTACGAGGAGCTGCTTGAAAAATCTGACCGCAATAAGGCGGACCTGGAGTACTACAAGGCCCAGCTCATTCAGCTTGAGGAGGCCAGGCTGAAGGCGGGAGAACAGGATGAGCTTGAAAGGGAACAGGAAGTTCTTGAGCACACCGAGGAGATAAAGTCATCGCTAGAAAGCGCAGGAAATCTGCTCGCTTCGGATGATGCAGCGATTCTGAACCAGATCAGGGATGTCAAATCCAGTATTTCCAAAATCAAAGATTACCTGCCGGAGGCGGAATCGCTTCTTACCAGGATAGATTCGGCATATATTGAGCTCGATGATATTTCAACCGGGCTTTCCAGAATATCTTCAAGAATTGAAGCTGACCCTGAAAGGCTGAAAATCGTCGGTGCAAGGCTTGATCTGATCTATTCTCTTGCCCAGAAGCACAGGGTCAAAACAACCGACGAATTAATTGCGAAGAAACAGGAACTGGAGAGGCTGGTCAACGGAATAGCATCATCTGATGAACGGATGGAGGAGCTTAACTCACTTATTGAGAAGGAGCTGAAAGTTATGTCGGTGGTGGCAAACCAGGTCAGTGAAAGACGCGGAAAAATAGTTCCGGAGGTGGAGGAAAAGATTTCAGGAATGCTCAGGCAGCTTGGAATGCCAAATGCCAGGTTCAGGGTGGAGCTGACCAGGCTCCAGGATTTCTCAGCAACGGGAATTGACAAAGCCGACCTGCTTTTTTCTGCCAATAAGCAGGTACCTCCTGAGAACCTGGCAAAAGTAGCCTCAGGTGGCGAACTCTCGCGCGTGATGCTGAGTCTTAAATCGCTCCTGGCCAGGAACCTTAACCTGCCGACAATTATATTTGATGAGATCGATTCAGGCGTCTCAGGTGAAGTCGCTGATAAGGTCGGCCAGATACTGTCTGAAATGGGAAAATATATGCAGGTGATAAATATTACACATCTTCCTCAGGTGGCAGCAAGAGGCAGGGAACACCTTCATGTATACAAGGATGATACCCGCAGTTCAACAATTACCCGCATTAAATTGTTAACACCTGATGAGAGAATACTTGAAATAGCAAGATTATTAAGCGGAAGCGAAATAACCGAGACCTCAAAAAGGAATGCAAAGGAGCTGCTCGAAGCAGCAACAGAATAGCTCTTTTCACATTCAGGTCTGCCTGAAAATTAATTTGGACTAAATATGAAAGAAGGTTTGTTAAAAGGTAAGAAAGGAATCATTTTCGGTGCTTTGAACGAAAAATCAATAGCATGGCAGGTGGCTATAAAGGCCCATGAGCATGGAGCGGAACTTGTACTTACCAATTCACCGGTGGCACTCAGGATGGGTACCATAAAGGAACTTGCAGATTTTACGGGCAGTACAGTAATTCCTGCAGATGCCACGAGGATGGAAGATATCGAGAATCTCCTTTCTGAAAGCATGAGGATTTTTGGAGGCAAATTTGATTTTATCCTTCACTCGATAGGTATGTCACCCAACGTCAGAAAGGGGATACCTTACGAAGAGACAAATTACGAGAATATGCTGAAGACATTCGATATCTCGGCACTAAGCTTTCACAGGGTCCTGCAGACAGCCTACAAGCTTGATGCCCTGAAAGAGTGGGGATCGGTTGTTGCCCTATCTTATGTAGCCGCACAGAGAACCCTGTTCGGATACAACGATATGGGAGATGCAAAAGCATTGCTCGAATCGATCGCAAGATCTTTCGGATATATATATGGAAGGGAAAAGAGAGTCAGGATTAATACTATCTCCCAATCACCTACACTCACAACTGCAGGAAGCGGGATTTTCGGCTTTGATTCACTTTACGACTTCTCAGACAGGATGTCACCCCTTGGGAACGCCTCAGCAGAGGAATGCGCAGATTATTGCGTTGCCCTCTTTTCAGATCTGACCCGGAAGGTCACCATGCAGAATCTTTTCCACGACGGTGGTTTTTCCAGCATGGGTATGAGCCTCAGGGCAATTGAGCAATACCGGAAAAGCTTCGAGGAATGCCCCTGACAGGACAATAAGTATAAATACCTATTTTTCAGGCGACTTACCTCTGTGTGGTCGCCTTTTTTTTATTTTTGATATCTAGCAAAAACTGCATATCATGATAAAGATTATCCTGCTGATTGCCTTTTACGTGCTCTTCCCGCTGCTGATTATTTTTATTTGCAAGAAATGGTCATTCTTCAGGAAGATAGGGACAATCGTTCTTGCCTATGGCTTTGGACTTGTTCTGGGAAGTTCAGGAATCTTCCCCGAAGGAAGT
>Ga0335069_10002868_pt1 | contig 26320 bp, 16 predicted proteins | sample Lox_Sample_11_FD_206714 | JGI IMG/M metagenome (GOLD analysis project Ga0335069, IMG submission 206714) | Soil microbial communities from Loxahatchee National Wildlife Refuge, Florida, United States - Lox_Sample_1.1 | ecosystem: Environmental > Terrestrial > Soil > Wetlands | place: USA...
TACGTGTTGGGGTAGTCGCGCTCGACGACCACCATCGCCGGCGCCGTCTTGCCGGGGATGAGATCGCACTCGCCGCGCTTCCAGTCCTTGGGCGCGAACGGCTGGGCAATCTCGGCCGGCGTGTCGTGGAGGATCGGCAGCAGCACGAGGTCCTTCTCAACGCCCAGGTAGCCGGGCACGATCTCGGAGAACCGGCGCGCGATGCCCTTGAAGATCTCCCAGTCGCTGCGGGCTTCCCACGCCGGGTCCACGGCCCCGGACAGCGGGTGGATGAAGGGATGCATGTCCGAGGTGTTGAGGTCGAACTTCTCGTACCAAGTGGCCGTCGGCAGCACGATGTCGGAGTACATGCAGGTCGTCGACATGCGGAAGTCGATCGTGACCAAAAGGTCCAGCTTTCCTTCCGCGGCGCGGTCGTGCCAGGCGACCTCCTCCGGCTTGCGGCCGCCTTCCTCGCCCAGATCCTTTCCCTGCACGCCGTGCTGGGCGCCGAGGAGGTATTTCAGGAAGTACTCGTGGCCCTTGCCGCTCGAGCCGAGAAGGTTCGAGCGCCACACGAACATGTTGCGCGGGAAGTTGCGCGGCTCGTCGGGGTCCTCGCAGGACATGTGCAAGTCGCCTGACTTGAGCGCGCCCGCCGCGTAAGCCGCCGCATCCTGGCCGCGGGCCGCGGCATCCCGCGTCACCTGCAGCGGATTGGCCTGCAACTGCGGCGCCGACGGCAGCCAGCCCATGCGCTCGGCGCGCACGTTGAAGTCGATCAGGCTGCCGTGCATGGCCTTGGGGTCGGCCAGCGGCGACAGGATTTCCTCGACGCCCAGCTTCTCGTGACGCCACTGGCTGGTGTGGGCATAGAAGAAAGACGTGCTGTTCATGTGGCGCGGCGGACGATGCCAGTCGAGCGCGAAGGCAAGCGGCGTCCAGCCGGTTTGCGGCCGCAGCTTTTCCTGGCCGACATAATGCGACCAGCCGCCACCGGACTGGCCGATGCAGCCGCACAGCACGAGCATGTTGATGATGCCGCGATAGATCATGTCGCCGTGGTACCAGTGATTCACCGCGGCACCCAGGATCACCATCGACTTGCCCTTGGTGCGGTCCGCGTTGTCGGCGAACTGGCGGGCGGTCGCGACGACGTGCGCGCGCTTCACCCCGGTGATGCGCTCCTGCCACGCCGGCGTATACGGGACATCGTCGTCATAGGACGAGGCCACGTTGCCGCCGCCGAGGCCGCGGTCGATGCCGTAGTTCGCGACGAGAAGGTCGAACACCGTCGCCACCAGCGCCTCGCCGTCCTTCAGCTCAAGGCGCCTGGCCGGCACGTTGCGCGTGAGCACGGCCTCGCGCGGCGAGTTCGGGAAATGCTGATGCTCCTGGCCGCCGAAATACGGAAAGCCGACCGGGACCACGTCGCTTTTGACGTCGATCAGCGTCAGGCGGGGCTGGATGTCGGCGCCGTCGGCGCCCTTCTTCTCGAGGTTCCATTTCCCTTGCTCGCCCCAGCGGAAGCCGACCGAGCCGAGCGGTACCGCGACCTTGTCGGTCGCCTGGTCGACGACGACCGTCTTCCAGTCGGGATTGTTCGCCTGCCCCAACGCACCTTCGAAGTCCGACGCGCGCACGAAGCGGTCGGGGACGTAGCGGTCGCCGCGCTTCACGAGGCGCACCAGGTGCGGCAGATCCGTGTACTGACGGCAGTAGGAGTCGAAATACTCGCTCTTCCGGTCGATGTGGAACTCCTTGAGGATCACGTGCCCCATCGCCATGGCGAGGGCGGCGTCCGTGCCCTGCTTGGGAGCGAGCCACAGATCGGCGAACTTCGACGCCTCGCTGTAGTCCGGCGTCACCGTGATGATCTTGGTGCCCTTATAGCGGACCTCGGTCATGAAATGGGCGTCGGGTGTGCGCGTCTGCGGCACGTTCGACCCCCACATCATGATGAACATCGAGTTGTACCAGTCGGCACTTTCCGGCACGTCGGTCTGCTCGCCCCAGGTCTGCGGTGAGCTCGGCGGCAGGTCGCAGTACCAGTCGTAGAAGCTCAGGCACACGCCGCCGATCAGCGACAGATAGCGCGTGCCGGCGGCGTAGGAGACCATCGACATGGCCGGAATCGGCGAGAAGCCGAGGATGCGGTCGGGTCCGAACGTCTTGGCGGTATAGACGTTGGCCGCGGCGATGATGTCGTTGACGTCCTCCCAGCTCGCGCGCACGAAGCCGCCGCGCCCGCGGATCGCCTTGTAGCCGCCCGCCTTGTCCGGGGATTCGACGATCGACTTCCAGGCCGCCACCGGGTCCTTGAGCCGCGCCTTGGCCTCGCGCCACAGGCGCAAGAGCCGGCCGCGCACGAGCGGATATTTGAGCCGGTTGGCGCTGTAGAGGTACCAGGAGTAGCTGGCGCCGCGTGAGCAGCCGCGCGGCTCGTGGTTCGGCAGGTCCGGGCGCGTGCGCGGATAGTCGGTCTGCTGCGTTTCCCAGGTGACGATCCCGCCCTTCACGTAGATCTTCCAGCTGCACGAGCCGGTGCAGTTGACGCCGTGGGTCGAGCGGACGATGCGGTCGTGCGCCCAGCGGTTGCGGTACGCGTCCTCCCAGCTGCGGTCTTCGCGCGTGACGATGCCGTGAGTGCCGGAGAACGTGTCGACGTTCTTGCGGAAGAAGGCAAGGCGGTCGAGGAAGTGGCTCATAATGTCGAAACTCCCATCAGCAGCGGGCTTCCGCTTTGCGACGCGTGTAGTACCACCAGGTCATGACCACGCAGGTGACATAGAAGACGATGAACAGCCACAGCGCAGCATGCACGGTTCCGGTCATCTGGATCGACGAGCCGAAGGTCTTCGGGATGAAGAAGCCGCCGAAAGCGCCAACGGCCGACGTGAAGCCGAGGACCGCCGCTCCTTCCTTGGTGGCGTCCTTGACCGCCTGGGCCTGCGCCACTCCCGACGAGCCGGCCCGGCGTTTGTGGTCGGCGAGGAAGATCGCCGGGATCATCTGGAAGGTCGACGAGTTGCCGATCCCGGAGGCCGCGAACAGCACCATGAACGCGGCGAAGAACATGGCGAACGACGCCGTATCGAGCGCGTAGAGGACCCCGCCGACGGCGGCGATCATCGCCACGAACACCCACAAGGTGACGCGGCCGCCGCCGATGCGGTCCGCCAGCCCGCCCGAGAACGAGCGGCTGAGGGCACCCACGAGCGGCCCGAGGAACGCGTAGGCCAGGGGGTCGACCGCCGGGAAGACGATCTTCATCAGCATCGGGAACGCCGCCGAATAGCCGATGAACGAGCCGAAGGTGCCGACATACAGCCAGCACATGATCCAGTTGTGCTTGCGCTTGAAGATCACCGCCTGGTCGGCGAACGACGCCTTAGCGCTTTCGATGTCGTCCATGCCGAACCACGCGGCCACCGAGGCGATGGCGATGAACGGCACCCAGACATAGCCCGCGTTCTGCAGCCACATCTGCGCCGTCTGCGTGCCCTTGATCCACGGCAGCGGCTGGCCGCCCAGCGCCCCGAACACGCCCGTGGTGATGACCAGCGGCACGACGAACTGCACCACGCTCACGCCGAGATTGCCGAGGCCGGCGTTCAGCCCGAGCGCCAGCCCCTTCTGCTCCTTGGGGAAGAAGAAGCTGATATTCGCCATGCTGGAGGCGAAGTTGCCGCCGCCGAAGCCGCACAGGAGGGCCAGGATCAGCATCACGGTGTACGAGGTCTCCGGGTTCTGCACCGCCATGCCGATCCCCAGCGCCGGGATCAGGAGCGAGGCAGTGCTGAAGGCGGTCCACGTCCGGCCGCCGAAAATCGGCACCATGAAGGAGTAGAACACGCGCAAGCCGGCACCGGAGAGGCTCGGCAGGGCGGCGAGCCAGAACAGCTGGTCGGTCGTGTACTTGAACCCGATATTGGGCAGGTTCACCACGACCACGCTCCACACCATCCAGATGGCGAAGGCCAAAAGCAGGGCGGGAATGGAGATCCACAGATTGCGCGTCGCAATCCGCCGGCCCTTGGCCGCCCAGAAGTCCTTTTCCTCCGGGCGCCAGTCGGTGAGCACGTGGGGCTGCTCGAGCTCGGGCAGGAAATGCGGCTGCGCCAACTCCGGAATCGCGCGCCGCTCCATGCGCAGGATGGCGAAGTGCATCCATGCGAGGTTCACGGCGACGACCAGGAAGAGGAGCATGAAGCAGCTCGTCCACACGCCCGTCAGATCGTTCATCATGCCGAACGCGATGGGCAGCACGAAGCCGCCGAGCCCGCCGATCATCCCCACGACGCCGCCCACCGCCCCCACGTGCTGCGGATAGTAGACCGGGATGTGCTTGAAGACGGCCGCCGTGCCGAGGGCCATGAAGAAGCCGAGCACGAACGAGACGGCGGTAAAGACCGGCAGGCCGGTGCCGAAGCTGAACTCGATCGGGCCGCGGATGCCCTGGACGATGTAGTGGGTCGGCGGGTAGGACAGGATGAACGTGCACACCACCGAGGCGCCGAAGGTCCAGTACATGACGCGCCGCGCGCCGTATTTGTCGGAAAGCTTGCCGCCGAGCGCGCGGAACAGGCTGCCCGCGATCGAATACACGGCGCCGAGCACGCCGGCGAGACGGATATCGATGCCGTAGACGCCGATCAGGTAGCGCGGCAGCCAGAGCGACAGCGCCACGAACCCGCCGAAGGCGAAGAAATAGTAGAGGGAGAAGCGCCAGACCTGGACGTTGGCGAGCGGCGCCAGTTGCGCAGCGAAGGTCGGCCCCTTATGGCCGAGCTTCGCGCGCTGCGCGTGGGCTGGGTCGTCCTGGCTGAACAGCCAGAAGATGGCCGCCATGACGACGAGAGCGACCGACCACACACGGGCCACGGCTTCCCAGCCATAGGCCACCATGACGAACGGCGCGGCGAACGTGGTGACCGCTGCACCGACATTGCCCATGCCGAAGATGCCGAGGGCGGTGCCCTGGCGAGCGGTGTCGTAGAATTTGGAGACATAGGCGACGCCGACGGCGAAGGAGCCGCCGGCAATCCCGACCCCCAGCGCCGCGAGGAGAAAGGTCTCGTAGCTGCGGGCGTAGCTCAGCAGCCAGGTGGCGATCGCGGCGGATATCATCACGGCGACGAAAATCGGCCGGCCGCCGTACTGATCGCTCCAGATGCCGAGAAAGAGGCGGATCAGCGCGCCGACGAGGATCGGAGCACCCACCAGGAGACCGAACTGGGTGTCGTTCAGCCCCAGGTTCGTTTTGATCTGGATGCCGATGATCGAAAAGATCGTCCAGACCGCGAAGCACAGCGTGAAGCTCGCCATGCTCAGTGCCAGGGCGCGGGTTTCCGCTGCCGTCGGTAGGGGTCGGGCGGCTTCGATGCGAGAGCTCATGCTGATGGCCTCAACGCGCCAGCGGAATACTGGGTCAAGGATCGGCCATCGCACGCGTCGGAAGCTTGATCTAGATCAAGCGAAGCGCCGCCGCGGGCCCTTTTTCTGCTGGCCGCACGACATTGCTCAATCAGCTAATTGGCAAATATCAAGATCATGCTTGATCTAGATCAAGACATCATGCGCGAGAACACGGTAAAAATGTATTTTGAGTTCGAAGGTGCCGATGCGCCAAGCCGACCTGCAGACGCTTCAGCAATCGTCGCTCTTTCACGACATCGCGCCGCGCGTGGTGGCTGGGATCGCCGCGGACGGGCTTGTCCAGGCCTTGCCGAAGGGCACGTTCCTCTTTGCGGAAGGGGACCAGCCCGAATTCTGCCACATGATCTTGGGCGGGCGTGCCGGCTTGATCGCCCAGGATGGAGCGGACCGCGAAACCACGATCGAGTTCTTCGGGCCGGGCGACATGCTGGTCGGTGCCGCCGTGATTCTCGATATGCCCTATCTGGTATCGGCGCGGCTTGCCGCGGATTCGCGGATGTTGCTGATCCCGGCGGAGTCGTTCCGCCGCCATGTCCGCCACGAGCCGGCGTTGGCGAACGCATGCCTGCGGCAGTTGGCAAGTCACTGGCGGCTTCTCATCGGCCAGATCAAGGACCTCAAGCTGAAGACCGCGCCGCAGCGAGTGGGCGGCTATCTGCTGGAGAAGGCCGGCGACGTCGGCGGCCGGGCGGTCGTCACGCTCGGCGAGCAGCGCAAGGTGCTGGCCGGGCGCCTCGGCATGAGCCCGGAAAGCCTGTCGCGCGCCCTGGCCGAGCTCAGGTCCTTCGGCGTCGGCTGCCACGGGCGCGACGTGGTCATCTCCGACGTCAAGCAGCTGCGCGAATATTGCAAACAGTCGAAGGTGCCTCGCGCGAATGCCTGAGGGCAGCCCCCCGATTGCGGCAGCCCGATCCCGGTTAAACCGCGCTATCTCCGATACTGTAATTCCATTACGCTGCCCTCGATAAGAATATCGGGAGGAGCCGCGATGAAGATCGGTGTCGGTTTGGCCATGGCCGCTTGCCTGGCCGTCCTGTCGGTCCCCGTGCGCGCCGAAGACCCGCTGCCGCGCGCCAAGCCGGAAGCGGTGGGCCTGTCGTCCGAGCGCCTGGCGCGCATCGGGACCGTGCTGAACCAGGACATCGCGGGCGGCCGCATCCCGGGGGCGGTGGTGGCGGTGGCGCGCCACGGCAAGCTCGTCTATTTCGAGGCGTTCGGCTATCGCGACAAAGAGGCCGGCGTGAAGATGACGACCGACACCATCTTCAACATCGCCTCGATGACCAAGCCGATGGTCGCGGTCGGCGCCCTCATGCTTTACGAGCAGGGCGCCCTGCTGATGGACCAGCCGCTGTCGCAGTACTTCCCACAATTCGCGAAGATGCAGGTCGCGATCCTGGATGAGACCGGCACTGCGATCGCCAGCACGGTTGCCGCGCGCCGGCAGATCACGATCCAGGATCTTCTGCGCCACACCTCAGGCCTGATCTACGGCGGCCGGGGCACCACGGCTGTGCACAAGCTCTATCCGGAGGGCAGCAACGTGGCGGCGGAAGCCCTCACGGGACCTGAGTTCCTCGACAAGCTCGCCTCCCTGCCGCTTCTGTGGCAGCCGGGCTCGACTTGGGATTACGGGTTCGGGCTCGACATCACCGGGCTCCTCATCGAGAAGATTAGCGGTCAGCCACTCGCGGATTACCTGCAGGCACGACTGTGGAAGCCGCTCGGCATGACCGACACCGGCTTCCGCATCCCGCCGGCGAAGGCGCCGCGTTACGCGAAGGCGCTGCCGGCCGATCCCGACACCGGCCGGCCACAGCGGGTGGGGCCGGTCGCAACCCAGCCGAACCCGACCAAGTTCGACTGCGGCGGCGGCTGCGCGGTGTCGACCGCGGGCGACTACGTCCGCTTTGCCAGCATGCTGCTCGACAAGGGCTCGTTCGGCAAAACGCACATCCTCGGCCGCAAGACGGTCGAGTACATGCTGTCGAACCAGCTCGGCCCCGAGGTGAAGAACCTCATCGCCAACGCCGACCCGACACGCGCCGATTACGGCTTCGGCCTGGGCCTGGCCGTGCGCCAGACGGTGGGCGTGGTGCGCCTGATGGGCTCGGTCGGCGAGTTCAACTGGCCGGGCGCCAGCGGCACCAACTGGTGGGCCGACCCGAAAGAGGACCTGGTCGTCGTGTTCATGGCGCACTCGCCGGGCCCGATCCGCTGGCACTACCGCCAGAAGATCAACGCGCTGGTGTACGCGGCACTCGCCGACTAGCGGCTCGTCGACGTCATTGCGAGGAGCCCGGGTTTGCGGGGGGCTTCGCCCTTGCAAGGAATTGGGCGACGACGCAATCCAATCCGGATCTGGATCGCTTCGCTGCGCTCGCGATGACGGAAACTTGAAGCAGCGACGCCTCACACGTAGGTCGTGTCGACCTCGAGGCCGAACAGGTGGCGGCCGACAACCATGAAGTGCTGCTGCCGCGCCTGGATGTGCTGGACGACCGTGTGCATGTCGCGGAAGCGCCGCTCATAAGGCTGCCGGTCGAACGGAGCGGTGGCCCCGGCCGCGTGGTAGATCGAATCGAGCGCATCGCGCGCCTCGAGCAGGGCCCGCGTCGCGGCCATGCGGATCGACACCCGCTGGTCGAGGGTGAGCGGCTTGGGCGGCGAGGCCTCGGCCCACATCTCCTTGAGCGTCTCGATCAGGAACACGCGGGCGGCGCGGATGCGGGCTTCCGCCTCGCCAAACCGGAGCTGCACGACCGGGTCCTCGCGCAGGAGCTGGCTCGAGCCGCGCGGGGTCTTGTCGCGCGCGGTCTCGAGGAAGCTGTCGAGCACCGCGCGCGCGAGGCCGAGCGCCACGCCGGCGAAGCCGGAGGCGAAGATCGACTGCGCCGGGAAGCAGTAGAGCCGCTCGGTGATGTAGCGCTTGGTCGTGTCGTCGGGCGACAGGGTGTAGTCGGTGGCGAACGAATGCGTCTCCGGCACGAAGACGTCCTCGACCGCGTAGCTGTCGCTGCCCGTGCCGCGCAGGCCGATAGTGTGCCAGTCGTCGGTCCAACGCGCGGCCGTCCCTTCGAACAGCATCGTGCGCCCGACCGGCTTGCCCGCCGCATCAAGCAGCGGCTTGCCGTCGGCACCCATGATCGTGCATCGCCCGCCGAGCCATGTGGCGTGCCGGCCGCCGCTGGCAAACGCCCATTTGCCCGAGATGCGATGGCCGCCCGGGACCGGGACCGCGCGGCCCGAGCCGGGACCCCAGGCGATCGACACGCCCGGCCCGAACATCTCGCGCGCCGCCGCGGGCTCGAGATAGGCCGCGGACATCGACGACCCGCAGGCCTGGCACAGGCACCAGGCGGTGCTGGCGTCGCCCTGCGCCACCGCCTCGATCGCCTGCATGAACAACGCCGGCTCGAGCTCGGCGCCGCCGAGGGCGCGCGGCATCAACAGGCGGAACAGCCCTGCGTCATGCAGCTCCTTCAGCACGTCGGCGGGCAGCCGCCGGTCCGCCTCGATGCGGTCGGCCGCGGCGGCGAGCTTCGGGACGACCTCGCGGGCGCGTGCGACCCAGTCGGTCAGGCGCCCTTCTCCTCGACGAAGCGGTTGCGCATCTTGCCGAGGCCCTCGACCTCGGTCTCCATCACGTCGCCCGCTTTGAGGAACGTGTGCGTCCCCTGCCCGACGCCGCCGCAGGTCCCGCAGACGAAGACGTCCGCCGACTGGAGGCTGAGGATGTTCGAGGCGTACTCGATCTGCTCCTCGGGCGTGAAGATGAACTGCGAGGTGTTGCCGTTCTGCTTCACCTGGCCGTTCACCGACAGGCGAATGAACAGGTTCATGTGGTCGGGCACGAACGCGCGCGGCACGAAGAACGGCCCCATGGGTGCGAACCCGTCATGCGACTTGCCGCCGAGCCAGTCCGAGCGCAAGGCCGGCCGGTCCGGCCGCATCTGCTGGTCGCGACAGGACACGTCGTTGGTGGTCATGAAGCCCGCGACGTGGTCGAGGGCGCGCTCGGCTTTGATGCGCTTGCCAGGCGTGCCGATGGCAAGCGCGATCTCCGCCTCCCAGTCGATCTTGGTCATGCCCAGCGGGATCTCGATGTCGTCCCGGGCCCCGGCCAGGACGCTCGGCGCCTTGAGAAAGAGGTACGGCCGGGTCGTGCCCTTGTCGCCCGTGAACTCCTTCTGGCCGCTCTCGACCTTCGACATGCCGGAGCGCCGCATCTCGTCGACATGCTCCTGGAAGTTCTGGGCGGCGTAAAACATCTTCCCCGGCCGGGCGACCGGCGGGCGCGGGCGCAGCGCCGACAGCGGTTCGGCGGCGAAGCGCGCCGTGCCTTCCTTCTCGATGAAGGCGACCAGCTCCTGCAGCATCGGGAAGCTCGATTCCCAGCTCTCCAGCAGGCCGTCGAGCGTGTGCGCCTGCGGGGCGCGGCCGCGCGCGTCGCGGAAGGCCCCCGCGGCATTGGCGAGCGGGATCGCTTCTTCACCGAGCACGATCGCGGTGGATGGGGCGCCGGTCTTCGAGAACCGGCCGAGCTTGAACGGGGTTCCGTTCATGGTTTCCTCCCTTACGAAAGAGCGATCGGCGGGAGTGGCCTTACGCCAGCGCCTTGGCGATCTCCTCGCACATCTTCTTGGCGTCGCCGAACAGCATCATGGTGTTGTCGCGGAAGAACAGCTCGTTCTCCACGCCGGCGTAGCCGGTCGCCATCGAGCGCTTCACGAACAGAACGGTCTTTGCCTTGTCGACGTCGAGGATGGGCATGCCGTAGATCGGCGACTTGGGATCGGTCTTGGCCGCCGGATTGGTGACGTCGTTGGCGCCGATGACGAACGCGACGTCGGTCTGCGCGAAGTCGCGGTTGATCTCCTCGAGCTCGAACACCTCGTCGTAGGGCACGTTGGCCTCGGCGAGCAGCACGTTCATGTGGCCGGGCATGCGGCCGGCCACCGGGTGGATGGCGTAGCGGACCGTGGCCCCTTCCTTCTTCAGGAGGTCGCACATTTCCCGCAGCGCGTGCTGGGCCTGGGCGACCGCCATGCCGTACCCGGGGACGATGATCACCGAGCTCGCGTTCTTCATGATGAAGGCCGCGTCCTCGGCCGAGCCGGACTTGACCGGACGCGTCTCCTTGACGCCGGCGGCGGCCGCCGCCCCGCCCTCGGTGCCGAAGCCGCCGAGGATGACGTTGAAGATCGAGCGGTTCATCCCCTTGCACATGATGTAGGAGAGGATGGCGCCCGAGGAGCCGACGAGGGCCCCGGTCACGATCAGCGCGTTGTTGTGCAAGGTGAAGCCGATGCCGCACGCGGCCCATCCCGAATAGGAGTTGAGCATCGAGATGACGACGGGCATGTCCGCACCGCCGATCGGCACGATCAGGAGGAGCCCCAACGCCAGCGACAGGATCACGAGGACCCAGAACGCGGTGTGGGCGCCGGTGGCCGCGAACCAGACGATGCCGAGCACGATGGCCACGCCGATGGCCGCATTGATCGGATGCTGCATCGGGAAGACGAGCGGTGCTCCCGAGATCAGCGCCTGCAGCTTCGCGAACGCGATGATCGAGCCGGTGAAGGTGATGGCGCCGATGGCCGTCCCGAGCGACATCTCGATCAGGCTCTGGCGGTGGATGTCGCCGATCACTCCGATGCCGAACGACGACGGCGAATAGAGGGCGGCCGCGGCCACGAACACCGCGGCCAGCCCAACCAGCGAATGGAACGCCGCCACGAGCTGGGGCAGCGCCGTCATCTGGATGCGGAGTGCTATGAACGTGCCGATGGTCCCGCCGATCGCGATCGCGATGGCGATGCGGCCGTAGCCGCTCATGGCGGGCATGGCGAGGGTGGTCAGCACGGCGATCACCATGCCGACCATGCCGTAGATGTTGCCTTGGCGCGACGTCTCGGGCGACGACAGGCCGCGCAGCGCCATGATGAAGCAGATGGCGGCGACGAGGTAGAGCAGAGCTGAAGCGTTCTCGGTCATCTGGGCCCCACCCTATTTCGCGGCTTTTTTCTTGAACTTGCTCAGCATGCGCTGAGTGACGACGAAGCCGCCGAAGATGTTGACCGAGGCGAGCACCACGGCCAGCAGGCCCATCGTTTCCGAGAAGCCGACCTGCGAGGCGCCGGCGGCGAGCAGGGCGCCGACCACGATGACGCTCGAGATCGCGTTGGTGACCGCCATCAAGGGCGAGTGCAGCGCCGGGGTCACGCGCCAGACCACGTAGTATCCGACGAAGCAGGCCAGCACGAACACCGTGAGCCCCATCGTCAGGATGTCGACACCGCCGCCCGCGGTGGGGGCCGGCGTCATCGTCGTCTGCTGGGCGAGGGCCGCGGCCTTGGCGGCGAGGTCGGCCGCCTGGTTCGCGAGGTTGACGGCGGATTGGGTGAGCGAGTTCGGGTCCATGGGGGTCCTCAGGCAGCCGTGGCCGGGGCGAACGCGGCGTGCACGACTGCCCCGTCGCGGGTCAGCATCGTGCCCTTGATGATCTCGTCGGCGGGGTCGATCTTGAGGCTGTTCTCCTTCTTGTCGACGATCAGGCCGAGGAAGTTGAGCAGGTTCCTGGCATAGAGGGCCGAGGCGTCGACCGCGATGCGGCTCGGATAGTTCGCGTATCCGATGAGCTTCACCCCGTGCTTGACCACGACCTTGCCCGGCTCCGAAATCGGGCAGTTGCCGCCCGCCTCGACGGCCAGATCGACGATCACCGAGCCCGGCTTCATGGTCTTGACCATGTCCTCGCTGATCAGGACCGGGGCCTTGCGGCCAGGGATGAGGGCGGTGCAGATCGCGATGTCCTGCTTCTTGATCGTCTCGGCGATCAGGGCCGCCTGCTTCTGCTTGTAGGCGTCGGACATCTCCTTGGCGTAGCCGCCAGCCGTCTGCGCCTGCTTGAATTCGTCGTCCTCGACCGCGACGAACGTGCCGCCCAGGCTCTCGACCTGCTCCTTGGTGGCGGGGCGGACGTCGGTCGCCGACACGATGGCGCCGAGGCGCTTCGCGGTCGCGATCGCCTGCAGGCCGGCGACGCCGACGCCGAAGATCATCGCGCGCGCGGGCGGCACGGTGCCGGCCGCGGTCATCATCATCGGAAAGCCGCGCCCGAACTCGGCCGCGGCGTCGACCACCGCCTTGTAGCCGGCGAGGTTCGACTGCGAGGACAGCACGTCCATGCTCTGCGCGCGCGTGATGCGCGGCATCAGCTCCATCGCGAACGCGGTCAACCCGCGCGAGGCGTAGTCGTTGATCTGTTCGCGGTTCCGGTACGGATCGAGCATGGCGACGAGCACCGCACCGCGCTTCATCGGCGCCAGCTCGTCCTGGCCCTCGGCGGCACTCATCGGCCGCTGCACCTTGAGGATGATGTCGGCATCGGCCGCGCACGCGGCCGCGTCAGGCGCGATCGTGGCGCCCGCGTCGGCGAAAAGCTGGTCCGGGATCGAGGCCCCGTCACCTGCCCCGGTCTCGACCGCGACCGTCAGGCCGAGCCCTTTGAGCCGTTTGACAGTGTCGGGGGAGGCGGCGACCCGCGCCTCACCGGCGCGGCGCTCTTTCAAAACGGCAAGTTTCATGAGCGTTCCCTGAAATGGCCGCCAACCATGCCAAGCCGCACGGCGTAGCGCAAGTACGCCGGTCAGGCGGGATCATTCACCTCTCCCCGCGGGAAAGGCGACTTGCGCTAACGCCCGGCCAGCGCGTCGCGCACGCCGGTCGTCCATTTCGAGGCGGCGGCCATGAGGAAGCCGATATCAGTCTGGGTGGTCACGAACCGTACCCCCTTGCGGATGACCTGAACCTGGCGTTCGACGTCGCGGTTGCCGCCGCAGCCGGCGTACTTGCCGTGCTTCTTCGCCGCGGCGATCGCCCGGTCGAGGGCCGCCAGGAGCTCCGGATCGTCGAACTTGCCGGGCTTGCCGAGGGCTGCCAGCAGGTCGTTGGAGCCGACATGGATCACGTCGACACCCTCGACCGCGGCGATCTCCTCGATGTTCGCGAGGCCTTCGCGCGTCTCGATCATGCAGACGACGAGGGTCGCGTCGTTGAGCGCCGGAACGCTCTCGGACAGCGACACCGACCGGTAGTCGAACTGCGGATAGCCGCCTGCCACCGAGCGCTTGCCAACGGGCGGGAACTTGGCCGCCGCCACGGCGCGGCGTGCCTCCCCGGCATTGTTGATGTCGGGAAACACGATGCCGAGGGCTCCGTTGTCGAGCAGGAGCGAGGTGTCGGGGTCGTCGCAGCTGCGCACGCGCACGAGCGGAGCAACGCCGATCGCCAGGGCCGTGTGCGCGATATGCGCGATCGTTTCGAGCGAGAAGATCGAATGCTGCACGTCGATGAAGATGAAATCGTGCCCGGTCGCCTTGGCGATGCGGGCGATGTCGGCCGAGCGCCCGAGGCGGATGTTCATGCCCAGCGCCGCCTCGCCGGCCTGCATCCGTTCCTTGACCAGGTTGGTGAGCAGTGCCGCCATATCCGCCCTCCCTCTTAAGTGCATGGACTATACGGTTGACCTTTCCGCCCGTGGAGGGGATTCTGCCCACCAACAAAACAGCGGTCCAATGTCCGGGGAGGAATGCCGTGTCTCAACGCTGCCTGAAGTTCGTCTTTGCGCTGGTTATCGCCGGCCTTGCCGTGTCGGCGACCGTCTCGTCGGCCACCGCGCAGTCCTATCCGACGCACCAGGTCAGGATGCTGATCCCCTTCCCGCCCGGCGGCAGCAACGACGTGGCCGGCCGCATCCTCGCCGCGGCACTGACCCAAAAATGGGGCCAGACCGTGTTCGTCGACAACCGCGCCGGGGCCGGCGGCACGATCGGCACCGAAGTGGCATCGAAGACGGCGCCGGACGGCTACACCCTGCTGGTGGTCTCGTCGGCCTATCCCGTGAGCCCGGCGCTCTACAAGCTGAACTACGACCAGGACAAGGCCTTCGTGCCGGTGGCGCGCTTCGCCGCCGGCGCCGGCGTGCTGAGCGTCAACCCCAAGGTGCCGGCCAAGAACGTCCAGGAGTTCCTGGCCCTCGACAAGGCCAAGCCGGGATCGTTGAATTTCGCCTCGGCCGGCATCGGCAGCTTCGAGCACCTGGCGGAAGCGCTGTTCAAGCTGCAAACGCACAGCGACTTCGTGATCGTGCAATACAAAGGCGGCGGGCCCGCACTCAGCGATCTCCTGGGTGGCCAGGTCCAGGCACAGATCGGCTCGCTCATCCAGACGACTGTGCACATCCAGGCGAATGAGCTGCGGGCGCTGGCGGTGACCGGCAGCAAGCGCATCTCGGCGCTGCCAAACGTGCCGACGGTGGCCGAATCCGGCGTGCCCGGGTTCGAGGCCGTCAACTGGTGGGGCGTGGTGGCGATCACCGGCACGCCGCAGGCGATCGTCACCAAGGTGCATGACGATATCAACGCGGTCGCGACCACCAAGGAGATGCACGACAAGCTCGAGAAGATCGGCGCCGAGCCGGCGCCGATGACCATTGCCGAATTCGGCGATTTCATCGCCAAGGAGACGGTGCGCTGGGCTCAGGTCGTCAAGGAAGCCCACATCAGCCTGCAATAGCGATGCGCCGGCGCCAGTTCTGCGGCGCAGCGCTGGCCGCCCCAGTCCTCGGCATTGGGGCGCTGGGATTTCCGAACCTCGCGCGCGGGGATTGGGGCGAGCAGCCGATCATCCGGCTCAGCAAGCAATACGGCCTGCCGTATCTGCCGATGATGCTGATCGAGCGGCGGCAGCTCATCGAAAAGCACGCGGCCCTGCGGGGCCTGCGGAACCTGCGCGTCGAATGGCAGACGCATTCGGGCCCGTCCGCCCAGCTCGATGCGCTGCTCAGCGGCCAGACCGAGCTGATCGGGCCAGGCGTCCCGACCTTGGCCACCGTGTGGGACAAGACCGCGGGCACGCCGCAGGAAGTGCGGGCGCTGTGCGCGATGCAGTCGATGCCCTACGTGCTGGTGACGCGCAATCCCGATGTGAAGACCATCGCCGACTTCACCGACAAGGACCGCATCGCACTGCCTGGGGTGAAGCTCACCGGGCACGCGCTGGCGCTGGAGATCGCGGCGGCCAAGCTGTGGGGTTCGGACAAGTACGACAAGCTCGACTCTCTGACCGTCACCATGGCCCATCCCGACGCGATGACGGCCTTGCTGTCGGGCAAGTCGGAGATCGACAGCCATTTCGCGAGCGCGCCCTTCTACTATTACGAGCTCGCGACCCCGGGCATCCGCCGGGTGCTCAAATCGTACGACGCGCTGGACGGCCGGCACACCAACGGTGTGCTCCTGGCCAGCAAGCGCTTCCACGACGCCAATCCGAAGATCTGCGCCTCCGTGATGGACGCGTTCGCCGAGGCGAATGCCGCGATCAAGGCCGATCCGCGCGGCTCCGCTCAGGTCTACCTCGACCTCACGCACGACAAGAAGAACGGCGTGGATGAGCTCGAGAAGATGGTGGCCGACCCCGACGTCGAGTACACGGCGACACCGGTCAGGGTGATGGCGTTCGTCGAGTTCATGCACCGGGTCGGGCGCATCAAGCGCAAGCCCGCGGACTGGCGCGCGCTGTTCTTCGCCGAGGCGCACTCCCTCGCCGGAAGCTGACTCGCCGGAAGCTGACGGGCGCGCTACGCAGCCCCCGGCTGCCAATCGTCGAACTCGTCGAGAGCAACATCGAGGTCGAGGATCACCGCCGGCGCCGCGAGCCCGGGTTGCGGCTCCGGCGGACAGGCAATCGCGAGGGCGGCGCGGATCAGTTCCGCGAGGCCCCCAAGGCCGCACGTCTCGCGCCACCGTGCCGCAGCTTCGATGTCTGCCGCGGCATCGGCGCGAAAGCGCACCGCGCGGCCTGCGAACCAGATGGCGAGGCGCGGATACTGCTCGACATAGAGTGCGACCAGCTCGCCCGCGATCTCGGGTGCGGCCGCGAGGTCCGCCACGAACTGCATCAGGACCGCGCGGTCGGCGGAGGGCACGGCCGTCACGACGACCGGCGACGGGGCGTTCGCCACGGTCGCGGGCGGCAGCGCCTCGTCGACGCTCTCGAGAATGCTGGCGAAGCTCTCCGACGCGATCAGGCGCGAGCCGCCGCGGCGGCGTGACATTCGTGTGGCCGACAGCGATGACACCGCGCGTATCGATAAGCTCATACCGGACCTCCCCAAGCCCGCACGAGCGATACATTTAATTTGTCTTAAAATAAAGTTAATGGAAATTGAGGTTAACGGGCTTGATTCCAGGTGGTTGGCGCCAGCCGCCCGCGGCCACGGCCGCCAGCGCCGTTCCTGTAAAATGGGTGTGGCGGCAAAGGAAGGGTGGAGTGTTTGTTCGCGCGGCGCGCCGCGCATTGCATCGGCGTCGAAATCTCCCTGATCCGGCCGCGGACGCCAAAACGCGCATCGGCTGCGATGGCGTCACTGCGCGATCGATATCATCACGCGCGACGCCGCTATCCCCGTTTCACCGACGGCACTCGCGCACGCGTCCTGACCGATCGGTCAACGACAAGGATAGACGGCATCCGCAGATGACACGCGGCAGCGCAATTGTCGCATCCACGTTCTGACGCATCACGCCACTCCTTCATCCCCCCGTTTGGTCACAAGCGCCGCATGGGATGTGAGTGATAAACGTGACCGTGGCAATCGAACGCTGTCACGCCGGGGCGAAGCCATGAATTTGTATTTGCCAACGACCGATCGGAACGTCGACGCAGCCGAGCAAAACCTGGAAGCGCTGCTGCGCGCGCCGCTTGTGAGCGACATGGTCGCGACCGTCGCCGCCACGGCTCCCGATTTCGTCGCGCTCTCGGCCGGGGGAGCCCGGCTGAGCTACGGCCAGCTGATCGCGGCCGCCGATCGGTGGGCCATCGAGCTGGCGTTGCTGGGCGTCGGAGCCGACGTGCCGGTGGCGATCTGCCTCGAGCGTTCGTTCGCGCAGATCGAGGCCGCTCTGGGCGTGCTGCGCGCCGGCGGGGCGTATCTGCCCCTCGATCCGGCGTGGCCCGCCGAACGCATTCGCAGCGTGCTCGAAGACGCGCGCGTTCCGGTCCTCATCGCCGCGGCGGAGCGGGCCGATGAGTTGTCCGGCAGATGGGTCGTGCTCCCTCCGGCCGCCGGACCCATCCCACCGGCGACCGGCGCCGGGTGCGCGACGCAGCTCCCGCGGGCGGCGGTCGGCCGGGACAATCTCGCCTATGTCATCTACACGTCCGGGTCGACCGGTACGCCAAAAGGCGTCGAGATCACGCATGGCAATCTGCTCAGCCTAGTCGCGTGGCACCGCGATGCGTTCCAGGTCGTCGCGCGCGACCGCGCCAGCCACGTCGCCGGGCTCGGCTTCGACGCGGCCGTCTGGGAGATCTGGCCCTATCTCACCTGCGGTGCCTCGATCGCACTCGCAGACGACGGGATCCGGACGTCGCCCGAGCAGCTTCGCCACTGGCTCGTCGATGAGCGCATCAGCATCGCGTTCGTGCCGACGCCGCTGGCCGAGCCGCTCCTCACGTCGCCCTGGCCCGCCGACACCGCGCTCCGCGTTCTCCTGACCGGCGGCGATACCCTGCATGTCTGGCCGGATGCCGGGCTTCCGTTCGCGGTCGTCAACAATTACGGACCGACCGAATGCACGGTCGTCGCCACCTCGGCCACCGTGGGCCCGCGGCACGCCGCAGACAAGGTGCCTGCGATCGGCCGCCCGATCGCCGGGACGCAGGTCCATATCCTCGACACGCGGCTCCGGCCGGTGCCGACGGGCGAAATCGGCGAGATCTTCATCGGCGGCCGCGGCGTGGGCCGTGGCTATCGCCACCAGCCGGCCCTGACCGCCGAAAAGTTCATCCCCGACCCGTTCCGCCGCGGCGACCCGGGTGCGCGGCTCTATCGCACCGGCGATCTCGGGTGCCGCCTCGCCAACGGCCAGATCGCATTCCATGGCCGCGCGGACGATCAGCTGAAGCTGCGCGGCTACCGCATCGAACCGGACGAAATCTCGGCGGTCCTGAACCGGCACCCCGCCATCGCCCAGAGCTTCGTCACCGCGCGGCCGAACGGACGCGACAAGCAGCTCGTCGCCTACGTGGTGATGGCCGGCCGAGCGGGCCCCACCACCCCCGAGCTGCGGGATTTCCTGGCGCTGAGCCTGCCCGACTACATGGTTCCGGCGGTGTTCGTGCAGCTGCGCTGCCTGCCGCTCACGACCAGCGGCAAGGTCGACCGGACGGCGCTTCCGGCACCGACAGCCGCGAACACGCTGCCGGGTACGCCGTATCGCGTCCCGGAAACGGCGGTCGAGCAGCGCCTTGCCGGCATCCTGGCCGAGCTTCTCGCCGTCGAACGGGTCGGGGCCGACGACAACTTTTTCCTGCTTGGCGGGCACTCGCTGCTCGGCACGCAGCTGGTGATGCGCGCGCGCGAGACATTCAGCGTCGACCTCGCGCTGCGCGATCTCTTCGAGACCCAGACGGTGACGAAGCTCGCGGCCCTCATCGAGCAAAGGCTCGTGGAGAGCGTCGCCGCGATGAGCGATGACGAGGCGCAGCGATCGTTGACGAGCTGATACGCGATACGCGAAGGGAGAGCCCATGACCGCTCAAGCCGCGGCACAGCATGGCCATTTCGACCCGACGCTGAGCCTGCATCGCCTGCTCGATCCCGAAGTCCTCGCCGACCCCTATCCGCTGTATCGGCGCCTGCGCGAGCACGACCCGGTCGCCTGGGACCCGTTCCTCCACGCCTGGGTGGTGACCAGCTACGCGGGCGTGCTCACGGTCCTGCACAAATTCTCCGCCGACCGCACGCCCACCCCGGACCATTTGCGGGCGATGGGCCTCGGCTCGCTCGAGCCTGTGGCGCAGGTCATGGTGCGGCAGATGTTGTTCATGGACGCGCCGGCCCACACGCGCCTGCGGGGACTCTGCTCGAGCGCATTCATGTCGCGACGCGTCGAGACGTTGACCGCGCATATCCAGGAGATCGCGGACAGCCTGGTCGAGCGCGTGCTGCCGCAGGGACGGATGGACATCGTCAACGACTTCGCCGCGCCCCTGCCCGCGATCGTGACCGCCGAGCTGATGGGCCTGCCGCCGGGCGACCACGACCAGCTGAAGGACTGGTCGGCCGATTTCGCGGAGATGCTCGGCAATTTCCAGCACAACCCGGACCGGGTCAGCCGCGTGCTGCGCACGGTGGGCGAGATGATCGCCTATTTCCGCTCGGCCATGCGCGATCAGGCCGGCTCGACCGGCCAAGGGCTGATCCGCCACCTGATGACGGCGACGGTCGACGGATCGCGGCTCAGCGAGGACGAGGTGATCGCGAACGTCATCGTCACGATGGTGGGCGGCCAGGAGACGACGACCAATCTCATCGGCAACGGCATGCTGACCTTGCTGAGGCAGCCGCGCGAGCTCTGCCGGCTGCGCGACGACCCCTCCATCATCGAGTCCGCGGTGGAGGAGCTCCTGCGCTATGAAAGCCCGAGCCAGCATACGGCGCGGCTAGCACCCGACGACCTGCAGCTCGGCGGTAAGCTCATCAAGAAGCGCCAGGCCGTGATGGCGGTCATGGCGGCCGGAAACCGCGACCCCGAGCGCTTCGACGACCCCGACCGGCTGGACCTCACGCGCGCCAACAACCGCCATCTGGCGTTCGGGTGGGGCCCGCATTTCTGCTTTGGCGCGCCGCTCGCGCGCATCGAGGGCCAGATCGCGTTCGCGACACTCCTTCGCCGGCTGCCGGATTTGGCCCTGGAGCCGGGAGCCTTGGTGTGGCGGCAGAATCTCGGCCTGCGCGGCCTGACGGCACTCCCGGTCACGTTCCGCGGCGGGTCGGTGCCATGAGCGCGCGGCCGGAGCTGTCGCCGGCCAAGCGCCAGCTGCTGGACCGGCTGCTGGCGGGACAGGCCAGAACGGCCAGGACCGCCCCGGACCGCATCAAGCCTCGGCCGGCCGGAACGATTCCGCCGATCTCCGCCGAGCAGCAGGACGTGTGGCTCCATGCGGCAATGGCGCCCGACGTGCCGCTCTACAACGAGGCGTTCACGATCCATCGCACGGGATCGTTCGATCCCGCCATCTTCGAGCGAAGCCTCAACGAGGTCGTACACCGGCTCGAGTTGTGGCGGAGCTCGTTCGAGATGCGGGACGGCAGGCTCAGCCAGATCGTGCATCCCGCCCTGCACGTCAAGCTCGATGCGGTCGACCTGACGGCGCTGCCCGCCGGCGAGCGCGAAGCGGCCGCGTTGCGCATCGCCCAAGAGGAGGCGCGGAAGCCGCTCGACCCGGCGCGGCCGCCGCTCCTGCGGGCAACGGCCATCCGGCTCGCCGAGGACATGCATCGCGTCTATGTCGCGATTCACCACCTCATCTTCGACGGCGTGTCGATCTATCGCGTGGTCATCCCCGAGCTGGTGGAGATTTACCAGGCCCTGTGCCGTGGAGAACCACCGCGGCTGCCGGAACCGGGGCTGCAGTTCGGCGATTACGCGGTGTGGCGGGAGCAGCAGCTGGCGAGCCAGCCAATGGTGCGCGAGCTCGCCTACTGGCGGCAGGCCCTGGCCGGCGAGCTGCCGGTGCTGCGCCTGCCCACCAGCCGCCCGCGCCCGGCGTCGCCCAGTTATCGCGGCGGCATGGAGACATTTGCGCTGGCCGACGGCGTTGCCGCGGCCTTGAAGGCGCTCAGCCGGCGCGAAGGTGTCACGCTCTACGCCACGCTGCTCGCCGCATTCAAGGTCCTGCTGCACCGCTACAGCGGGCAGGACGACATCGTGATCGGCGGCGTCACCGACATGCGCCGGCGGCCGGAGCTGGAGCGTGTCGCCGGTTATTTCCTCAACAGCATGCCGCTGCGCACGCGGCCTTCGGGCGAAGTTCCGTTCCGCGCGTATCTCGCGCAGGTGAGCGATACCGTCATCGGCGCTCTCGATGCGAGTTCGGTTCCGTTCAACCGGATCGTGCGCGAGGTCATGCCCCGCCGCGCCTCGGGACGCCACGCGTTGTTCGACATCCTGTTCTCGATCCAGCCTCCGGCACCCTCGCTGCCCGAGGGCTGGGACCTGACGCAGATGGACGTGGCGGTGGGTGCCGCGAAATTCGACCTCTATCTGGAGCTCGAAGAGCGGATCGACGGCGGCATCGTCGGGCGGTTCCTCTACAGCACCGACCTGTTCGATGCGCCGGCCATCCGGCGCATGATCGACCATTGGACGACGCTCCTCGCCGGCGTGGCGGAAGACGCGGACTGCCCGTTGGGGGCCTTGCCCTTGCTCACGCCTACCGAGGTGCAGAGCCTGATCGGCGGCGGCAGAGCTGCCGCGTGCGATTACCCCTCGACGACCGTACACGGCCTGATCGAGGCGCAAGCGCGCCGCACGCCGGAGGCACCCGCAGTCGAGTGCCGAGGCCGCACCTGGACCTACGCCGAGCTCGACCGGCATGCGTCACGTCTGGCGGCGCATCTGCGCCGCGCCGGTGCCGCCCGCGGCGCATTGGTCGCGGGCGCTGTCGACCGGTCGCTCGAGATGGTCGCGGCGTTGATCGCCGTGCTCAAAGCCGGCGCCGCCTACCTGCCGCTCGATCCGCACCTGCCGCCGGCGCGCCTCGCGCAATTGATCGCAGACGCGCGTCCCGCCGTCGTATTGACCGAGCGGAGGCTGGCGGGGCGCATTCCAGCGGGAGAGGCGCCTGTTGTCGCCTGCGATGACATTGCCCCCGGCCAGGATGCCCTGGTGGCTGACGGTCCGACGGCCGAGCCTGACGATCTCGCCTACGTGATCTACACGTCGGGTTCGACGGGAAAACCGAAGGGCGTCGAGATCCGTCATCGCTCGGTCGTGAACCTGCTCACGGCGGTCGGGCATGAATTGCGCCTGGGCGGCGGTGAGAGGCTCCTCGCCGTCACGACGATTTCCTTCGACATTGCCGCCCTCGAGCTCTTCCTGCCGCTCATCACCGGCGGCCGGGCGATCGTCGCCACGCGCGACGAGGCCGTGGATCCGGCCCGGCTCGCTGCGCTGTTCCGCAGCTCCCGTCCTGCGATCATGCAGGCGACGCCGGCGACATGGCGCGGATTGCTGGCGGCCGGATGGGCCGGCGATCCGGCGCTCACCATCCTGTGCGGCGGAGAAGCCCTGCCGGCGGAGCTTGCGGCCCGGCTTCTCAAATGCGCCGGCCGGCTGTGCAACATGTACGGGCCCACCGAGACGACCATCTGGTCGCTGATGCATGACGTGCGGCCGGGCGACGAGGGCCCGGTGCCGATCGGCCGGCCGCTCGCGAACAATTCCGTGTACGTGCTGGATGCAAACGGAAATCCCGTGCCGACGGGCGTGCCGGGCGAGCTTTACATCGGAGGCGTGGGCCTCGCCCGCGGCTACCGCGGGGATCCGGCACAGACCGGGCAGAGGTTCCGCTCCATGCCCGCCGTGCGCGGCGAGCGGCTGTATCGCACCGGCGATCTCGTCCGCTATCGGCCGGACGGCCTGCTCGAGTTCCTGGGTCGCACCGACAACCAGGTGAAAATCCGCGGGTTCCGGGTCGGCCTCGAAGAAGTGGACGCAGCACTCGCCGCCCATCCGGATGTCGCTGCCGCGGCGGCCCGGGCCATTCCCGATGCGTCGGGCGAGATGGCGCTGGTGGCCTACGTCGTCAGCAAGGCGGAACCAGGCCGGGACATTCCTGACCTCCAGCAGGTCCTGCAGCGGAGTCTGCCGGGCTACATGGTGCCGTCGCGGATCATCGCGCTGCCGGCGCTGCCGATGACCCCCAACGGGAAGGTCGACCGCAAGCGGCTTCCCGACGCGCCGGCGCTCACCGCGCTCAAGGCCGGCGGCGAGCCTGCCGACGAGCTCGAGCGCAACCTCGTCGCCGTCTGGAAGGATCTCCTCCGCGTGCCCGAGCTCGGCGTGCACGACAATTTCTTCGAGCTTGGCGGGCATTCGCTGCTCGCCTTCCTGCTCGCGGCGGAGATCAAGCGCCTCACCGGGCGCGACCTGCCGCTGGCCACTCTGTTCGAGGCGCCCACGGTGGCGGCCCTGGCCGAGCTCCTGCGGTCGGGGGCGGAGCCCGGGTTTTCCTACCTCGTGCAGCTCAAGCCTGGCAGCGCCGCACGGCCGCTCTTCATCGTCCATGGGGTGTTCGGCAACATCGTCGAGATGAAGGGGCTCGCGGCGCGCCTGCGCACCGAGCGCCCGGTCTACGCCCTGCAGGCTCGCGGCGCAGATCCGCGCCAGGAGCCGCACACTACGATCGCCGAGATGGCGGAGGCGTACCTGGCGGCGCTGCGCGGACGCCAGCCCGAGGGGCCATACGCGATCGGCGGCTATTCGTTCGGGGGCCTCGTGGCGTACGAGATGGCCTGCCGGCTGCGCGACGGCGGCCAGGAGGTCGAGCTGCTGGCGCTGATCGACGTCGACATGCACGAGCGCAACCTGCCGATGCTCGACCGGCTCGCCTATGAGTGGAGCCTGATCGAGCGGGCGCTCCGGAAGGCCGCAGCGCTCCCGTCTCGCGAAACACCCGCCTACTTGCTCCGCAAACTGCGGCAGCTGTGGAACCGCGTCCTGCTACGCATGGGCATTCGCGAGCAAGGCGACCCTTCGAACGAAGTCACCGGGGCGCTGTCGCCGCGCGCCGTGCGCATGTACCAGATCGGCTATCGCGAGTTCGTACGGTTCCGGCCGCGGCCGTTCGACCGCAAGATCGCCGCGTTTCGCGTCACCGGTCCGCGCTTCGACGCCTGCGATTCGCTGCCGATCCTGCGGCGCGTGACGCCGTCCATCGACATCTACGGCATCGCGGGCGAGCATGAGACGGTGATGCAGGAAGGCTCGGTGGGCAGCCTGGCCGTGCAGATGAATCGCTGCCTCGCCGCACTCGACGCCGGAGCCGAGGCGGCCGCATCGCCGGCGCACCGCCCGCGAAAGGGAAATCGCAGCCGCAACAAGGCGATCGTCCTCGAGTCGCCTGGCGAATGGGCGCGGCAGGGTAACTGAGCGGCCATGACCGCCACGGTCGAATTGTGCTGGACGGCACCGAACGACTGTGACGACCTTGCCGCACTGACGCGCACGCTCAGCCCGGACGAATGCGAGCGGGCCGCGCGGTTTCGGTTCGCGCGCGACCGTTGCCGGTACATCGCCGCCCGGTCGAATCTGCGCGCGCTTCTCGCCGCCCGGCTCGGCTGTGCCCCCGGCGAGGTCCGGCTGACGTACAACGCCTTCGGCAAGCCGCGCCTTGCGACGGGCCGGTTGCGGTTCAACGTCTCGCATGCGGGCGACGTGACGCTGTTCGTGTTCGCCGATGGCATCGAGGTCGGCTGCGACATCGAATGGCGGAACGACCGGCTGCGCGTCGAGGCCACCGCCGAGGAGTTCTTCGCCCCGGCCGAATGCCGGGCACTCCGGCGCCTGCCGGCGGGAGCCCGCACCGAGGGATTCTTCAACGCCTGGACGCGCAAGGAGGCGTTCGTGAAAGCGCGCGGCCTCGGGCTGTCGCTGCCGCTCGACAGGGTCGAGGTCTCGCTCGCCCCGGGCGAGCCCGCGGTCTTCCGGCGCGGCGGCGGCGGCTGGTCGCTGCATGCCTTCGAACCTCGCCCCGGCTTGCACGCCGCCGTGGTCGCCGAAGGATCGTCAGAGATCCGCCTGGTACATGCGTTGCCGGCCGCTTGATCGCCGCTACGCGGCCGTGCCGTGCGGTGCACCGCTATAGCGGCGGCTCGATCTGCATCTTCTTGAGGGCTGCCGCCTGCCTTTGCGCGAGCGTCTTCAGCTCGAAGCCGCGGATGAGCTCGTGGAACAGGCGGTGCCAGTTGATCTCGGCCCCCAGGTGCATGAACACCGAGCCGAGGCCGATCGCCGCCCGGTCCATGAGCACGAACTCGCGCGGCGGGGTGACGCCGCCGAGGCCGCGCAGCTCGCCGTGCACCTTCTCCGCCACCTCGCGGCCATAGACCCCGGAGTTGGTCTCCTCGATCAGGCGCGGCTTGTCCTCCATCAGGGGCGCGTAGACGAACGCAGCCCAGCGGTTGAGCACCGCGATGACGTCCTTGGACAATCCGGTGAATCCCCAGGTCTCGTAGGCATGGACCGCGAGCTCCTGATCGCCGCGGTCGAGCGCGTGATAGAGGTCGATCACGCCACCCACGAATTTCGGGTGGAAGACGCGGATGCAGCCGAAATCGAGCAGGTTGATCCGGCAGTCCTCGCGCACCGAGTAGTTGCCGAGATGCGGATCGCCGTGGATGACGCCGTAGTAGTAGAACGGCACGTACCACGTGCGAAACATGTTCGAGGCGATGCGGTTGCGCTTGGCGAGCGGCCACGACTTGACGTCGATCAGCCGCGTGCCGTCGAGCCAGGTCATGGTCAGGAGCCGGCGGGTCGAGAGCTCGGGAAGCGGCTCGGGCACCTCGACGCCCTCCTCCTCGCTCAACATGTGCTCGTACAGCCGCATGTGGCGGGCCTCGCGCTCGTAGTCGAGCTCCTCGCGCAGCCGGGCCGAGATCTCGGCGTGGATCTCGCGCGTGTTCACCGCTTTGTCGTAGCGCTCGTAGACCGCGAAGATGAGCTTGAGCTGGCGGAGATCGGCCTCGACGGCCGAGGCCATGTCGGGATATTGCAGCTTGCAGGCGAGCAAGCGGCCGTCCCTGGCCGTGGCACGGTGGACCTGGCCGAGCGAAGCGGCGGCCGCCGCCTTGTGCTCGAACGCGGCGTACTTCTTCTCCCAGTCCTGGCCCAGCTCCGCCGCCATGCGCCGCCTGACGAACGGCCAGCCCATGGACGGCGCGTTCGACTGCAGCTGCATCAGCTCGTTCACGTATTCCTGCGGCAGCGCGTCGGGGATCGTCGAGAGGATCTGCGCCACCTTCATCAGGGGGCCCTTGAGGCCG
>Ga0335069_10002869_pt1 | contig 26316 bp, 16 predicted proteins | sample Lox_Sample_11_FD_206714 | JGI IMG/M metagenome (GOLD analysis project Ga0335069, IMG submission 206714) | Soil microbial communities from Loxahatchee National Wildlife Refuge, Florida, United States - Lox_Sample_1.1 | ecosystem: Environmental > Terrestrial > Soil > Wetlands | place: USA...
TGGCACTGCTTCATGCTCGTCGTTGATGTTGAACATCCCCTGGTATTCCAATCCTCCCTGCGCTTCGATCATCACAAGGTCCCCGGCATGCAACGTGCCATTGCCGGTGACACGCGCCACTTCGGCATTCCAGTTGGCGTTGGAGATGTTGTAGGCAGGATCACCCCAAACCGGAGGCAGGTTGCCGTAGTTCTGGGCCATGTAGATTTCCGTACCGTTGTGATCTGTCGCGTAGATCGGATCGGTCACTCCGGAGACGTACACGGGCTGTATGAAAAACTGGAACTGTCCGCCAAGATTGTAAGGTTCTTCGTCGGCTGTCGCCGCAGCGGTGGCATTCAACTCGCCGGTGGGGTTATTGAGTACAATCCCTTCGATTTGGATCGGGAATGTGCCGCCATAGGTTGTGCGTCCGGCGGAGTTGACCGCCTGCAAGGTCGCGTTCTCAACGAACGGCACACTGCTCCAGTCCACACTTGCGCGGACCGCCGTCGAGAGACAGGCGGCCAGGACTATGGTAACGGAAAATCTACAAATCGAGCGCATCAGGCATTCTCCCTCGTTTGAACATTGCCCGACGCTGGCCCTCCAGCCGCAATTTGCCAGCGGCAGTATTATTTTTCCGATAAAGGTAATACCGCGCATTTCAGCCGTGTGCAAGGTAGATTAAGACGTAAAGATGCATAAGGAGACTCCCGATGCTGAAAGACCCGCGCATTGCATTTTTTGATGCAAATGCAGCGAAGTGGGATGGGGTTGGACCGCCGCAGGAGGTAGTTCTGAAGCAACTGGACGAGCTCTTGCCGCGACTCCCGCTCGGGCCCGGTCAAAGCGTGTTGGAAGTGGGATGTGGTACCGGGGCATATACCGGCTGGCTGGCAGACAAAGTCAAACTCGGCCGCGTGCGCGCTATCGATTTTTCTCCGGAAATGATCGCGCGTGCACGGCAGCGAAACATCAATGCCGACTTTGCTGTTGCCGACGCCTGCGAAGCCGACCTTGGGGCCGATCGCTATGACACCGTTTTCTGCTTCAATGTCTTCCCCCATTTCCGAAATCCGGAGAAAGCGTTGGGCAATCTTTCACGAACACTTCGCTACGGCGGTCATCTCGTGGTCTTGCACCTGATGGGTCGCGAAGCCCTCAACGCGCTTCACGCGAAAATTGGTAATGCGGTTGGCAACGATGAACTCAAAGACCTTCGTTGGTGGGAGGAATCTCTTGCCAAAGCGGATTTGAGCCCAAAAGTGCTGGAGGATGGCAAACAGTCGTTTCTGGTTATCGGAATTCGTGGGAACCAGAAGTGAAAGGAGCTCAAATATGCCAGCAGGATAACCCCATTACCATTGCTCGTGTTGGCTGCTTTCACCAAAAGCACAAGACCCGTCTTAACCTCCAACGAAACCCCATTTCGAGCGGTTGGTTTCGGCATCACGAAACTTCCGACAAATGATCATATGAGTTCAAACTAAACATGGATATTGTGCGAAAGTTCGCCGCGATCCCTTTATGATTGACGACGCTATATATTTACGATGTACTTTATTTTAAATAACAACATGTTTTATTGTCGTGCACAATTTGCAACAGTCGACAAGCGGTAAAGATAATTACGAACTCCGGGCCCTCCAACCACTCCATTTGGAACGTGTTGCTAACTATTTTGGATTGTCTGTCTGTTCTGGCACACGCGTTACCGCTCCACTCCATGACCCGGCTGGAAAGGTCTTAGGTTGCACGTGCGTTGATTCCAATAAACTGGTCAATCCAAAGATGCCAGCTGCCCTGAAGGAACAGCTGGGGTTTTACAACCTCCACCGTCTGAATCGCAACACACGAGTGTTGCAGATCGTGCCGTACGTTCAACTGGTCTGGGTCCTCGCCTCTCGATACCCACGTGACCCCGGTCTTGCTTGTGGATCTGCAATAGCCACTGTTTCAGAGCATTGTTCAGAGAGCCAACTCAAGCTATTAGGAACAAATGACACGCTGCGGAGGGCAAAGCTCCTCCAAGTGCTGGTCCCGCGCAATGTATGGGGAGACCAACTGGCTGCAAGACTCTTCCTACATTTCGGTTCCAGCCGAGTCGTTCAATATGTTCCGTTTTCTAATTCGTCGGACCTCCTGAACGATCCCAAAACGGACGAGCTACTCTCTGCTGCGGAAATGTTCTTGGACTAAGATTTAAGTCAAGAGGGCTGCGGGCGCCCTCGTGCGTGTGGCACTTGGATATACCCATCTGGCGGCGGCCGAGTTGCGTTCCGACTTCGTATTGCTTTAAGAGAAATTTCGAATACGAGAATACCATCGGCTGCGCCATTGGAATCGTTAATGTCGGGGACCGCGGTTCCTGTCGAACATTTTTCCCTCGTGGGCGATACGACCATCGATCCGAGGGCGCTAGGAAGTATCTTTCCTCTGGGAGGGGAGTGGTTATTCCTTCCGCTTCATCACCGCTGTATTCAAAACATCTACCGGCCATCATTCCGAGGCGATGTTCTGCCTCCCAAGCGGTATCGTTTCCAGAAATTAACAGATTGAACATGGACTCCTCGCAGAGAACAGCGCCAACGGTGCGGTATTCTAACATATGGATTTGTGAATTGCGTCTTAACGGGGTGTTCAGACGCTGAAGCGGATTGATTCTCCGAAGTATTCACCAATGGCGGCGGTGATCCCCGTCCATGTCGTACTCTTCGCACAAGCTTCCTTATGTTTAATCAGCGATCGAATCACGGACAAAATGCCCCCTCCGTCCCACCGCAGCAGCGGTTTAGTTCAATATCCGTTATGTTTAGTCCGACACCTTCTACACGGCTTCAGCGGCCGCGAGATTGGATCGAACGTATCGCGCGCACGGCGCCTTCTCCCACGGACTTTGACTCTGCAAACTGAGTCAAGATCGTGACGCTCTGTGCGTCGCCAACATGACCAAGAAGCGAAATGATGCTCGGAAGGACGCCGTCAAAGAGAGTAATCGCGCCAAATATGCTAGTTAGGCGATCATACGCCACTATTCCCCGCTCAAGTATGCGTCGGATTGGGCCCGGAAAATCAGTCAAGAGCCGTCGCAAATGACCTTCCTCTCGAGATGCGTACATTGCTCCGGCATGCTTCAAATGAAGGAGGACGTCCACGGTTTCGAGACTTAGGCACGCTTCTAGTTCGCGCCAGAGTGGCTCACAGCGTTGGCGTGTAAGTTCAGTGCACTCGTCGCCCTTGCTTCTCCAAAAGACGACTTCACCAACGAGCTGCCACGCCTTTGCGTTTTGCGAGTCGATGGGGTCCAGACGTGGGGGCTGCTCCAGGAACAATGCGCATCCAGAAACTGCCGTGAAGTATGCGGCCGTCGTTTCTTGTCGCGAAACGCACTTTTTGGGTAGATGCGTCGCCCACTTCAATAGCGCTGGTAGGGATTCGGGATTTTTCGTGGCTTGAAGCTCTCTCACAATCCAATCCCGCGACATGCCCCAGCCTGGAATCCCGTGCGCCGCCAGTGCCAGAAGTTTGGTCCGATCTGGCAAGTCCAAACTGCGGTAGGCGTCGTAGTAAGCGGAACCATGGATATCCTCAAAAATATTTGTAATGGCGCCGTAGGCTCGTCGACAATTATCTTCATCCTCGCCGGACATAAGAATAGCTTGAACTTGATCTATTGCCTCCTGCGAAGACGTGATCGGATCAATTAAGTCGTAGGACATCATCGCATCCACCAAAGCCGACGAGAGAAGGATATTCTTAGTTTCCAAGCTTGACAGCGTTTCCGCGATGGCTTTCCGGACAGATTGATCAGGAACACCACGGTAGAATTGCGCAGCCTGCAGTGCTTCCAAGCGGAGGTGGTAGATACCCGTTGCCCAGGACCTCTTAAGAAGGTGTGAAATTACGATTGCGAAGCGGTCATCGATTTTTTGCGCCAGTAGACACACCAAATACAGCACCCCAACAGTGGAAGGATACCTGTCCATGAGGGATGTGATGCGGGGGACTTCTACGCCCGCGGCGGTGCGAAACGTGTTATGCAGCGCCTCCAGGATTACGGTCACTGGGAGCCGATTCTTCTGCTGTGCGCCGAAGACGTAGAGAGACGAAAACAGGCCGGACTCATTCTGGAGGCGACCATTTTCATTGCAACGCCCCTTTGCACGGAGTTGCTCTCGGCAGAGTGCCTCAGTTCGAGCAATCAAGTCCGCCGTCAATTCGAGAAGATCATTTTGCGAAATCGCCATCCCAATTGCCGTCAATGCTGCGCGATCGTCGGCGACGGGCATGCCCACCAGATGAAGCCCCTCCCAAGTCGTGTCCTCGGGATGTAAATCCACGTCGATATGGGCAAGCATTTCGGTGGCGGCCGCCAGCGCTTGATGGCATTCCTTGAGTGCAATGCCCTGCGCCATTGGTCCCAGGGCACCACGAAGGCACTCCACCAGTAAACTTGGCTTTCCTGCAGCTTTCAGGCAGGCCAAAACGAGGTGCGGATCACGCAATGATGCTAAAGCGAAGGCTGACGTGTCTGCGTAGATTGGCTTTGCCAACGCATCAGGAAGCTGTTGCCGCGCTGTATGAACGAGGTTTTCTGCTGCCAGGAAACACTGAAGTTGTTCATGTCGGAACCTACAGCGCCCCTGTCGCACATCGACAAGTCCTGATCCCAATAGGTCGTAGACCGTCGAATGCGGCACTTCCTCCGACTCAAGAATCGGCTCAGCAAGGTGCCACAAGTCACCAACAACGAGTTCTGCCGAAAATGCTTCCGTCATCTTGGCTGCCAAGCCGCAGGCCAACTGCCTTACTGCCGCCGGCTGCTTGGACGTTTCACACCTCTTGCGAATGAAACTGTCCAGAAGATCAGCTCGCGTAGTGATTTCCGGCAATTCCTCAATGCACTGGGCGGCAATGCTCAGTTCATACGGAGTGCTGAAAGGCTCCAATAGCCCAAGTTGCACCGGGGTACACGGACTTTTTGTATGCGCTGATAGCACCACCGGCTTTTCGTCGCCTGACAACGGAACCAACTCGTAGATGTCACCGCGAAAGGCTTGGGGGAGTTCGATGTTCTTCTGGCACGTGAAGATCACGGGAGTCTGATAGCGCAAGAATACCGCTTGAAGATCTCGAAAGAAGTGCTCCTTGTGCTCAACTGGGCATTTGTCGACTTCGTCCACCACAAGTGCCACTGGCTGGCCTGCGGTGACCGAAGAGTTAAGCAGCTCAATTGCCGTTCCCGGGTGCAAGTGCGCGACATTTCGGTCAAGAAGCGATGAAAGCTTGCCACCGTACTCCCGCGCCGACACGAAAAGCACATTCGTGCCGGCTCGATTTGCCGTAAGCGCAATGTGTTTGGATAAGTGCGTTTTTCCACTTCCCGAGACGCCCAATAGCGTGCCATGTTTTCGCAGGCTCAGGAAATCGAGCAGATTGGCGGAGGTCCCTTCCCTCCCCTCGCTTAAAGTGCGCGTTGGCACAAGTGTAGGCAGCGAATTCGCGTAAAAGGCCGCGAAGCGGGCACGATATGCGTCAAGCTGACGTGCCGCATTTGATCCGGGGGAGATCTCCCCTCGCGTCACGGGGCTATCGTCACGTCTTAACCCCAAGTAGAGAGCATATTCAAGCCAATGATCGAGATTCCACGGACATGGATTGGAAGTTTTCTCGTGCAATCTCTTGAGAAGGTCCGCATATCCAATCACCCGTACGCGGAAATCTGACGCGCACCTGGAACCCGGCGACAATTGCGGGTAAACACAGACGACACTCTCGAAGATGCTATAATACTTTCCCCCGGGCGGTGCTTTTGGCAGCGCAGAAATCCCTGATGCCGCCAGCGCCATGTCATCGCTGATTGCGTACTTCTGCTCCAATGCTTGCCTATAGGGATTCCGGTTGTCCAGAAGCTTTGTGCTTCCATCTGGTAGTTGGAGGTGCCAAGGGCCGTTCCTTTCACCAAAGAGCGGGGCACCATAATTCTTCAATTCAACATGAATGGCACGCTGAGCGGTCGCAATTAAAAAATCGACCTGCAGCGGGTTGCGCTGAGGGAAGAAATTGGCCAGAATCAATGCGGGCTCGCCCCGCGCAGTTAAATCTTCAACCAAGCGGGCCAAAAACGCCTGCTCGGATGTGACCGATATCGCATCGCCCAGGAACAGGTCGATAGTCGTATTCATACTCTGCCACAAACGCGGCGCTCAGGGACCCAGCTATCGCCTCATTTCAGTGTAAACTGCGGCGAACACGTGTCAAGCGTCATGGATGTATTAGCTACTGACACATACATGATGGCCCGGCTTCTCGCGACCCAAAGCTATTCGACGCGCTCGGGTTCGACGCCAGCGATCTGGAGCAGTTCGTAAATGCGCCTAATGCTCGTGCGCGCCTGCGCTGCTACGTTCCCCTTTCGGTCCGGGCGAAAGCCGCTGAATGTAAACACTGCTCGATTCTTTGCCCTCGACAGTGCGACGAAGAAGCCGCACGTTTCCTCCGTCGGTTCCTTGGCGAAGCCGAAGAGCGCAGAATCTTCCAGACCAATGAAAACAACCGTGTGGTACTCCAGTCCTTTGCTTTTGTGCATTGTCATGATTGGCAGCGAATTTTTCCCGATCAGATCGTCCAGAGACTCGCACACTGACATTGATTGCAGCCGCTCAACGAGCTCTTTCGTGATCTTTTCCACGGTCTGAGCAAAATACTTTCCTTGCGCGTACTGTGGGAACGCGGCCTTTACATTGGACTCGCCGAAGAAGGCAAGGATTCGCCCAACACAACCATCAACAACCCCCTGATCGGCTGCCAGCGAAGCGACTTCATTTCTCAGTTCCTTCAAGAAAGCATCCAATTTACGCGTGTGCGCTCGCTCTTCAGACTCTGACATCTCGCCTTGCAGTTGGCAGAAGAGATCAACGACGCCGATTCGCCTCTCCGGAGATGGCTTCGGGCAACACAGGCGAAGGCATGAAACGATTATCTCGGTCAATGGCTCAGTCAGAAGATCCTGAAGTTCATTTTCTACACGAGCGTTGATTCCCCTTTCAGCCAACTCCGCCTTGAGTTTCTGCGCGTAGGCTGCCGGCCGCTGGCGACAGAGTATGCACACGTCGCGTGGTGCTAGCTCATCCTTGGCTATCCAGGATTCAATCATTTCAGCTAGTCTCTCGGCCTCAACCTCATCAGATGGGAAAAGCAATGCTCTGCATTCACCAGTACCCATCTTACCGTCGGGATCGGGGATCGCCTCAGGTGACTCGTCGTCAATCGCTGCCGCAAAAACGGCTTGAACCTTGACCAGTTCCGGTGCAGAACGGTAGTTCATGAGAAGTCGAATTCTAGTCGCGTCGAAGTCAGTCTGAAAACGCGTGAAAATCCCGTCCATTGCGCCGGCCCATTTATTCACTCTCTGCTTATTGTCGCCAACGGCCGTAATGATCGTGCGAGATCCGCCAAATGCAGTTGCGGTAAGATCGTAGTGAACGGAACTCGTGTCCTGAAATTCGTCCAAAAACAGATACAAATACGCGGAACGAAGGGCTGACAGAATTTTAGGGTTCGTCCTAAGTAAAAGTTCTGCCATTCTCCCGATCATCGGGAACGAGATGGACGACGATTTCCCACCATGTAGCATGTAGTTCCAAATGTCTCCAGCCGCACGTTCCATTATTGGTTTGGTTGACCAATCGCCAATTTCCAATCGCCGGCCTACAAAGTATTCCCTGTACAACTTTTCGCCATTGATGGATCGTCGCGTCGCGTCGTCAAGCATACTTGCCGATTGTGGGAGCTCATCGCGGAGGAATGCCCCCATATTCCACTGCGTCATTCCAAAATTGAGTTCGTAGTCTCTGTTCGGCCTAAATTGTGCAGGCAGAGTCGAGTGGAACCGGTCGACAATTCCTTTGGCAAACGCATCAAATGTGTAAGAATGAAATCGACGTGCCATCTCCGGGCCACATCGTTGCTCAACACGTTCGCCAAGGTTGCGGGCCGCATCACGCTTGAAACTGATTGCCAGTATCTGACGTGGCGACGGGCACAGCCCTGTTTGCAGAAGATAACATGCCCGCTGGGCGAGCAGCTCCGTTTTACCGGCACCAGGACCTGCCACCACGATGGCATTTTGCAGCTTGCGCACAGCTTGAAGTGCCGCGTCTTCAAGCTTGTTGACGCCAACGGGCTTCCAGTCGGTAGGCTTTGTATCAACCGGCATCGCCTTCATCCTCCGCGGCGAGCCCCAGTTTTTTCTTCATACGAGTTACTAGCCGCTGGAGCACCGCCGGAGCGTCTTTCGCGAGCTTATCGCGCGGGATTTGGCTGAGGGCCAATAGGTGAGAGGTTGGTTTACCGCGACTCAGGAATAGGTAGCGATACCAGAAGAAGAGTTTTATCTGGGTCGCCGTGTAGGTATCGCCTCCGCCGTTGTCCTCCTTGAGGACAGCATCAATGACAGCATTCTTAGCGATCTCATACTCTTCTGAGTCCACCGGAATGGTTGGCCCCTTCTTGGCAACGCTCTTATACGGCGCCAAGAAGTGCTCCAGCATTAAGAAATCCAGATCAAGTGGCTGAGAAAAGAAGACGTTGTACTTTTCAAGCAAGTCCAACCAAGGAATCATGTCTTCAGGCGGATTGGGCCATCCGTGCATTTCGTCCAACTCAGCCATGCTCAGGTATTTGCCATCTTCAAGTGCAAGGAGACTCTTCTGTGAAACTCCGCGCGCAATTAACTGCTTATACGCGTACTTGATCCGGCCCCAGCCACCACCTGATCGTTCGCGGTCGAGATCCAGCAAGGTAATATGGGGTATCTTGAGTTCGTTCAGTAGACGCCAAAAGTGATTTATGTGTCTTCCGCCCAGCGGGACGACAGAGACAAAGCTTTGGTCGATAGGCAGATCGTGTGCTTCAGCAAGTTTGGGTAGTACGATTTCTTCGCTGTCGCCCTCTCCCAGAATAACGAGCCTGGCGAAATACAGCTCTGGATAGGCGCGAACTGCTTCACGCACATACTTGTACGCTTCTTCGGTTTCGTCAGGTAGTACAATGGAGCGAACGATGGTTGTAGCATCTGTATCGTGAAGACGAAGGTACCGCACTTCTTCGGGTTCAATTCGCGACAGGATTGACGAAGAGTGGCTGGTTAGCAAGACCTGCCCATGGGGGGTTGCAGCCATCTTCCGGAGCAACGACATTATCCGGCCAAGGTAGTGCGGAGCTAAATGGTTCTCCGGTTCTTCGATGGCGAAGACCATCAACGCCGGTGGGTCCAGCCTTGATGGAATGAAGGGCTCGTCCACGTCCTCGGCATCGTCGTCATCGATGGACATGTTCTGCTGGACCTGATCATAGATGTCGAATGTCGTGCCAATCAGAGCCAGGTAGAATAGTGATTTCATGCCGTCGCTCAGCCGCTCAATCGGCAATTCGACGTTGCCGGGACCAGGGGAAAACGAGGTTTCAATCTTTTTGAGGATTTCGTCGAATCGTCGCGAGCTTGGTCGGATGGCAACATCAGAATAGGCTTTTCCGGGGTGAAGGCTTTGCCAGTTCTGCTTCAACGAGTCTTCAATTGTTTCGACACCTTGCTGCTCGCCAAATTTCTCCGCCAACTCCTGTGAAGCTGATTCCACCCCCTCGGTAACGTCATCTGACCACCGGACCGCCCGGAGCAAATGATGGAGCGTTGACCCAGGGATCTGTCGAATTTGGCGCACCGGATCGCGTGAGGCTGGAACATAAAGAACCTGGAAACGAGAACGATCTGCCGGACGCATGTAGTGCTTGTCCGCGTCGTCAGGTTCATCGTCCGACGAAGAAATCCAATAGATCGACTGACCAATGTCGCCATCAGGCAGGCTGCTGGGTGACCATTGACCTTCCAGTCGGACTCTGCAATATGGAGTATCGCCCTCAGCGGCGGCAGTCATATGCCTAAAACACTCAGAAACGGCAGCATCGTCATCTGCTTCGTCGTTGTCAGCTTCTAGTTCGGGGAAATCGAGGCGCACCTCTATGAAAAGCTCTGTTTCCCCGACATCCTCGAGCGTCTTGCCAGTGGGAACGTGGAAATCCTCGCGTTCGAGGTTGCGATCAGCGGGACCAATGCCAAATAATCGCGTCAAAGCCTGGAGAACTGCAGATTTACCACACCCGTTTGTTCCGACAAATGCCGTCAGATGTCGCAATTCGACGGTCACGGGCTTGGGGCCGAAGCAGCGGAAGTTCGAAAGTGTGATAGACGTTATCCTCATCCGATCGCCTTTACCAAAGCGGATGTACCTTGCATATCATCGAGAAACTCAGACCGGGGTTCGACGCTCGTGAGCAACAAATGATCTCTGGCACGCGTGCACGCTACGTAGAGTAATTGACGTTCAGTGTCGTACACATCCTGCAAATCAGCATCATCACCAACCGTCTCTATACGCTCCTGCAGCGGGATTATCTCATCGTCGCAGGCCATTACGACGACGGCCCGAAATTCCAAACCTTTGGCGAGGTGCATGGTGCTGATTGAGGCGTAACCAGCAGCAGTTTCGACGTGTTCGTCGAGAATCTTGAAACTCATGCCAGCCGCATTCACGGCAGCTTTCGCACGATCCAATTGAGCATCAGACCGAACGAACACTCCGAATTCGTGGGGCAAAACCCCGACCCTCGCCTTTTCAGCCATCCAGTTGCCGACAAACTTGACCTCTTCGTTTTCGTCCTTGAACGAGCGAATCGTCGGCGCCGGGCCGTTAAACACAGAAATCGTATCAGCCCGGTTCTCACTATTGCCATCCACATCGGTCACGACAGGGCCGAGCAGACGATCCGCCTGGCTCCGGATTTGATGCGAGGTTCGGTAATTGACTCGCAAAGTGCGAGAACGCCCACGAACGTCGATTCCGAGTGCCTTCCATGAGAAAGGTTGCTGGAAGATGCGCTGGCCGAGATCGCCAGCGAAAAATAGTGCGTTCGGGCGATTCCCGCCCAACGCCGCAAAGAATCGGGCATGAGCGATGCTAATATCCTGGGCCTCGTCGATGACTGCGAAGTCGAACAAGACCTTGTTGACGCTCGATATCCTGGTTGCCAAAACACTGAATAACTGCGCATACGTAATTAATTGGCGCTGTTTCATTTCATCACGAGCGCGCTCAAAAATGGACCACAAGACGGCGCGTTGCTTCTCGGGGAGCCGTGTCTTTCTTCCAAGGCGCACCACATCGCGATAGGCTTCCCAGCTTTCCATTTGCCACGCATCCACTACCTGTTCCCATTCGGTGAGGAGAAAATGAAGGCTGAATTTGTGGTCACCACCGGCGCTGGAGGCATCTTGCATCAGCTTTCGCATGTGTTCTCGGCTTATGACGGTCGCGGGTCCGACGTGCGTTTTATAGAGCCGGAGACCGATGGCGTTGAGCGAGTACACATCAATGCGCTCTGCTAAACGAGGCTCATTTCCCAATAATCGTTTTAGCTTGGTCTGCAGCGCATTTGCCAATGTGTCAGAGAATGTTGTTAACAACACACGTGTTTCGGGATGCGAGCGTGCCAGATGAGCGGCACGGTGCAGTGCCACGATCGTTTTGCCAGTGCCTGCTGAACCTGAAACGCGTGCCGGACCGCTATAGTCTCGTTCCACCCATTGCCGTTGCTCAGGGTGAAGAAACACGGTCCATTTCTCCCAGGGAAAATCTAGGGCACGCTGCAGTTCCTCCACATTCGTCATTACGCAGAAACGGCGCTGGGCGTCGGGATGTTCGAACGGACTGGCCGTCGCCAAGGCAGGCACGGAAACACGAGGCTTACCGCCAGTCGCTAACTCCAGCAACGCCTCCGCCGCCTCGGCAGGTAGATGGTCTATCAGGGCCAGCAACGTATCATCGGTTGCGCCCTTAACGTCCTTGAGCCACTCGGCAGGCACGCCGTAGCCGAGTAGTTGATCATCCGACACGCCGGCAAAACTCGGCTTCTGGTCTGCGATCTTTTGCGAAGCCGCTGCCGATTCCGGCTGCACATACATCGGAACAACGATTTCCTTAACCGTCTCCCGGATCTCAACCAATTGCGCCGCACCGGTTTTGGGGTGCGTCTCCAACTTCCGCCGTTCCGCCCACGCGTAGGCTTTGTCGTGATGGTCAACGTAGCAAAGCAGAAGGCTCGACTCGCTCTTATGGACAATGAGCCTGATGTCGGAATTGACGCGCACTGACCAGAATTTTTTATCTTTTGCTTTGTCGAGCTTATGGAAGCTCATTCCTGGACTGGCCGGATTTAATTGTAAATCGAACGCCGTTGTCTTCACGGCCTTCTGCTCGGCGGCGGCTAGGCGGGCGAGGCTGTCGGTGAAGGTGTCGGCAATCCGGAATTCCATAGATAAATGTCCTTCGCTTACTGATCGTTTTTCCGCTCTGTTGTGGGCGGCGGAGACGGGATAAATCCTCGCCGGCCATGTGACGCCGCGGTAAAGCGGATGATTGTTGGAGAATCCGGCAATACGCTAGGAGGATCTTCATTCTCTAGGACAATGATCTGACCCCTCTCCTGCTGAGATGCTAAGAACGAATAGGCGAGATCCTTGAAGGTACTCGAAAAATTCTCTTCCTCGCGATCGGGCTCGCGATAAACAACCATCGGGGAATCCACAACCACAATACCCGGATGAGGCATTCGCTTGTCGAGGCAGTAATACATCAGACCAATGGTGAAAGCCGCGTGGGTGATCGCACGGATACCTTTGCCGTGATCTGATCGCTTGCGTCCCGAAATCAAGATATCCTGGTCGGCATCACTGAACGTTACACGCTGTAAACCCGGGAACTGCCACGCGCGAAGCAACTCTTCCACTTTGAGCGCAAATGCCTCCGTTGCGGAGGTTCCAGCGGCAGCAACGAACTTTGACTTCGGAGTTGTTGTCGCTACTTCGTCAAACTTTGCGCGTAACCCATTAAGTTCTTCAATTCGTTCATGCAAATCCAAAGCCTGCCTCACACGTGATTGCAGCGTGCGAGCGTCCTGCAATTGACCGAGAGCATCATTGAGACGGGGCTTAAAGTAACTTGCCAACTCCGCTTCCGCGGTCTGCATGTCCTGCTTCTGAGAGGCCGTATCTTGCGTAAGCCTCTCCACTTCGCGAGCATTTTGGGCTATCGTCTGGTCAAGATCCGACAACAGCAATTGCAGCCGACTGGCTTCTGCTTCGCAGGCACTTGCGACGATGCTCGGAGACACAGAGTGCTCGGGTTGATCCTGCGTATGATATTTGGCTTCAGCCCCACATACCGGACATCGCGTCTGATCCATTTGCCCTAAACGAATACCAGCTTCAGCGATTGATTCCAAACGCCTCAGATCCGAACCATACTGAGACTTCAGAAGCGAAAATCGCTCCTGCAATTCTGAGAGGACAGCCAGACGAGATTGATTTTCCCGTAAAGTAGTCCAAACAGCTTTTCGTCGCGATTCCAGGTTTGAAGCTCCCTGTTGCTCGGAGGCAACAAGAGTCAATAGTTCATTGATGTTAACGTCAATTCTCCCAAGCTGCGCTGTTAGCGCAGCGCGATCATTTCCAGGAGAGAGCTGTTCCAGGGCCGTTTGCGCTTTGTCGACGAGCACATTGAGAAGTTCACTCTTTCCTCTGCTCTCGGCCGTTTCAATTGTCTTGTCGGGCGCCGCAACGATAGTTGCGTCATCGACCCCCGTGAGTAGAAGGCGAAACACACTGTCTTCCACGGTTTTCAGCGTGAATTGTCCCGAGCGTACCGGAGAGTTCTTCCGGATTATTTCCTGTTCAGTAATGACCACAAGCTGAGCCAAATCCCTAAAGCTGATCTGACGAGTCTTCCCCTGACTATTTGTTCGGACGAGACGATCATCCAATCCACACAATGAGAGATAGAAGCTTGAAATAGTATCGCTGTTGCCAGCTTGGTGTTTTTCACCTAAGACCCGGTCCGGTGCCCCAGTAGTTGAGATAATCGCACCACCGCCACGAAGACTCCGCTGGATTGAGTATACGATTCCTGTCGACATCGCCTTAACGGTTAGAATCACCAATTCGTAGGGTCGCGCCTCGGGAATGTCACTCGGCGCCGTGGACGCACCAAATCCATAGTCAATGCACTCGCCAATAAATGTCTTCCCGGTGTCGGACGGGCCGGAAATAACGTTGAGGCCAGGGCCGAATTGCACCGTTGCGTCGGCGACACCCTTACCCCTCAACGTGAGCGCCGTGATTTGGAACCCAATGGAACTCATGGCTGATCCTCCGCCCAAAGAATAGCCTCCATTGCAAACTCGGCACCCCACCTTCCGATGTGTTCTCTCGCTAACGCCTCCACTCGGGCATCAGTCATCTCCCCAAGTGTCGCTTGTAGCCAGACAGCTCGCTCACGTAGTTCGTGAGCGTATGGAGACGCGAGGACATCAAGAAACGCCGCGCTTCTGTCTGTAGCGCTGTAGTGTACGCCATCCTCAGCGTATAGCGTGATGGCGAGCCCGCGACTCTCGAAAAGAATCAGGCCGTCTTGGAGAACTTGGCGACGAACAAGCAATTCTCCGCTGCGATGCGGAGTCTTTGGATGGAGTCCGGGCGGTCCGCCCGGCAGATCATCCGAATGAACCATCAAGTAATCAAAGACAATCAACCGTTGCAGCGACATGGATTGGGGATATGCCTCGCAGAGAACCACGACTGCCCGGAGACCGATTTCGACCGGACCATTGAATGGCTCCGTGAACCGACTGACAAGATTTGTAGTCATCGGGTCCACCTCGCCTTTTTGTCATTGGCCAATTGGTGGCAGATGCCGCCGCGATCTCGAACTGCAATGCGCGTGTTTAGGGCGTGGCCCGAAAGCTGAAGTGACCGTGCCGCCTTGACGACGGCCAGAACTCTCGCGTAACCACTAGGATGATCCGCGCGAATCTCGTCGCGAATGCCCCCTAGAACCTCCTCCTGGAGTTTTTCGAACTCTCCCGGCGGCAATGTATCGCGAGAAAAGGAACGCAGTGACTCGGCACTGTAGAATTCAACACGCGAATCCCCAAAATGTTCCTTCAGAATATTCTCGGCATCTAAATCACTAGGCGCTGCGATAGCTCGCCGAAGATGATCGCCATACGCATCTAGCAGACATCGAACATACCCTGCTTCGCCGGGAGTTGGCGTTACGGGGGGGAGTGCGACAGCCTGCCTCGCCGGCAATCCTCCACCAAATCGCGCCACGTGCCACCGTGTTTTCGCATGCTCATCAATCAATCGGAGAGGTGGAAGTGAGTCAAATATCGAACAATCGAATGCCTCCAGATGCTTCTGGAGCGATCCTATGAGCTTCACTTCCTTCGTCGAAGTGATCCCGTTGGAACACTTGGCGTCCCACTGCATAATTAGACCCTTCTTGATTTCATCCGGTCGCCTCAGAAGGTTCGATAATTTTGTCCCAACACCGCACGGCGATACGAAGACATACTTTCTCGGGCAGGTAAAGACACCTAACGAGGTGTAGTAAACGACTTTGCCGAACTCCAGCCACACATCATCAGGGGTCAGCGGATCTTTGTAGAACTTGCATTGATAATTGTCCCAAATGCCGTCGCCTTCCATCCCGATAGCGATGACGTCGCGTCCCATGTCGCCAGCCCCGCCACATCGATCGACTCTGGCATAACGCGTTCGCAAGGAATCTGCCCATTCAAGAACAAACTCCTCCCATTGGCGATCACTCATGATCCGGATTCGTTCGATCGGGGGTATTGGCAGTCCAACGTTGACAGTCTCTGGAGACGCCGTACGCACGGGAGGGGCAGGTAGAGGAAAAGAGGCTGGAATTGTCGTCATTGTTTTTCAGTTCACTCGGAACACTTTCATTACCTCATCTCCCAGGTGGTTAATCACCTTAATCGCAACGCGACCTTTCTTCGGCTTGTCGAACGGACGTGAGGTGTCGCTGTTTAGTGTAGCCCAAGCTTCAGCGTTGATTTCCGCTTTTAGTGTGGTCTTCAAGGCGCTGTAAGGATCATTGGCGCCGAGAAAGTATGCGTGTCGAACGAAGAAACTCTCCTCGTTGTAATCGGTGTCGATGAACCAACATGCGATGCCGTCGGCGCCGTCGCTGACAACTTCGCCGGTTTGCGGCTTAAAGACGTCGACGCCATTGACCTTCACCCGCAATTTGCCATCTTTCTCGGTGAGGAGCGTGATGTCGGGCTCGCCAAAAATGACGAAGAGGTTGCCCTTGCCAGTGTTTTTGAGGTCGTCCGCCATGTGAAGGTCGGCGTTCATGCGGGCCTTGAGCACGGGGATGCGCCCCAGTTTGGTGAACTCCGTGGTGCGGGCTTCATAGTTGAAAGCGCAGGCTATCAGCACATCGAACCCGGCGTCGCCGGCCTCCCGGGCCGCGGCGACCAGGTCAGCGCGCTGCACTGTGCCAAATTCGGGGCCAATGAAGATGGCGGTACGCTTCTCCGCATCGCCTTCCATGTATCTGCCTTCGGCACAGACGAGATCGCCGGGCCAAGGAGCTAAGGCAGTGAACGTGATGCGATCTTCCTTGTGCGCCTGTTGGACGCCGGCCGACTTGAGATTTTCCAGAATCATCTGCGCAAAATCACGCTTCCCGTCGTAGCCGAGTTTTGCTTCCGCGAGGCTGTCGATTAGCTCGTCGTTCTCATCTACCCCCAATGTACGGTGGGGGCTTAGGCTCTCCACGGTGAAGGGACCCGCCACGCGAACCTTCTTCTTATCGTCGTATGGCTTGTCGTAGAGGTACTCAAATTCGGCCTTTGCCGCGATGGATTTGTCGATTTCTCGCTGCCGGGCTATGCGCGCCTCCCACCAATCGGCGTGTAGCGCTTTGGCGGCGTCTGGCCACTTGGCGTCAGCCTCGCGAGGAATCTCCCACTCCTGCCAGGTCTTCTTCAGCGCGGCGTTCAGCTTCTTGCGCAACGGATCCAACTTCGCCTGCCACTGGTCCCAAATGACATCGATTTCCGCGTTGTTGGCGATGGACTTGAGCGTGATGTGCGGCACGCGCTCATAGACGAAGCCGTGGCGGATGTTCCCGTGTACGGGTTGCGAACTTGCCGTCGTGCGGGTGACTTCGGCTTCCTTCACCTGGCCCTCACGGGAATCCGCTAGTAGGTAAAAGGGATAACGCGCGCCCATGATGCGGGCCCGGGCCAGCGCCAGCGCCACGCGCGAGGTATCGATCGTGATCCAGCGTCGGCCCCATTGCTCGGCGACAGTCGCAGTCGTGCCAGAACCGCATGTCGGGTCGAGTACCAGGTCGCCGGGATCGGTGGCCATAAGCATGCAATTCTGTATAACCGAAGTGGATGTCTGAACAACGTAGGAAAGCTCTGTCCCAATTTGCATAGACTCCCAACGGTCCGTAATCGGAACAACCGGGAAATCTTCGACGTGACGCAAATACCGCAACGTCTTTCCGGCCAACTTTGCCCTGCCTGCTCGCCCAATGTGGGACAGTCCAATGAGATTCGTTTTCCAACGCTGCGAATAGACCGTTCCTTCGAACTCAAAATCAAATGTGGGATTTGCCGACTCAAGACTTGTAAGCTGACTCCGCTTGACGCCATCGGCGAGTCCGGTAAGTCGTTCCTGGTGGGTAATCGCTCTGGTGCTTCCTAATTCGTCGCTCACCAAGTCGTAGCGCTCCAGCGACGTTTCACCAGCCGTCTTCAACCAGAAGAGCTGCCTCGTTTTTAGTTGGTCGGGAGATTTTGAATACCAGAGGATGTAGTCGAGTGTTCGGACAATTCCTTTAGATACGAGTCCGCCGGTTTTTTGGAACGTGATTTGTGCCGCGAAATTCTCGCTCCCGAACACCTCGTCCAGCAAAGAACGGATTAAGTGCAAATTCTCGTCACTAATCTGTACGAAGATGGAACCGGAATCAGTGAGGAGATCGCGGGCGACGGTGAGCCGATCCCGGAGGTAGTTGTGGTAGCTGTGGATACCGTCGCGCCATGTATCACGGAAGGCTTTGACCTGCTCGGGCTCGCGCGTGATGTGGTCGGCCTTGCCATCCTTCACGTCGCGGCTGGTAGTAGACCACTGGAAGTTACTGTTGAACTTGATGCCGTAGGGCGGATCGAAGTAGATGCACTGCACCTTTCCGCGAAGACCCTCGCGCTCAGCTAAACTGGCCATGACTTGCAATGAATCCCCGAGGATCATTCGATTCGACCAGTTCTGATCATGTTGATAGAAGTCGGTCTTGTCGGCTCCCTTTGGAATGCCGTTGAAGTCTGCGAAAAGATCGATCTGCGGATCAGCAGCCTTGGTATCAGTCCGAGTGCGCTCAAGCAGATCGTCAATGAGGACCTTGGGCTGGACTTTCTCCTGGATATAAAGAGGGGGAGCATGCACAACCAGATCGCTCCAATCCTGCTCGTCCTTGCCACGCCAGACGAGTTGCGGATCGATGTCGGTGTCGCGCGGGTAGCGCACTTTCACAGGTTTCTGCTCGTCGGGCTTGAGAACGGATTGGAACTCCGCCGTCGGAATGTTTTTCCGCGTGGCTTCCTCGTGCCTTAGCGTCTCAACGGACTTTAGTGTTGTAGATTTCTTGGCCATGATTATTTCGTCTCGGTCGTTAATTGTGTGGAGGCAGATTCGATCATCTTGTCAAATTCGCTTTTGATTTTCGACTTGAAATCAGCTTGGATTTGGTAGACCTCGGTGAACTCGGCGAATGCCCAGCGCCCGTAAGTAGCAAGATGATTTACGCCGGGTACCCAGTAAGTGTCCATCGTGGACTTTTTCTCTTTCGCGTCCTCGCGTCGATAGCCTTTGATCTCAACCACCAGATGCAGAGGATCGTCGGGACCGTGGCCGTCATCCACGAGCACGATAAAGTCAGGCAAGTACTTTCGTGTTTCGGAGCCATAACGATACGGTACTTCGAGGCCAAGACCCTGATTCTTGACGTATCCGATCACTCTGGGGTGTGACTCGGCAACACGGCAAAACTCCCCTTCCCAATCGCTATCGAGTATCACCCAGTTGATATGGCTGTGTTTTGAGCTCGTCTGCCAGCGATTAGTCTTGGACGTATTGAATCGAACGTGACGGGTCGAACCGGTTGGATTATAGGGATCAAGCAGTGCCTTGATCGGACGTTCGCCAATAAACTTTCTTGTGATTGCGGCAGTAATTCGATTGCACGCGGTGTCCGCCAAATCTTGGTACATGAGTAATGCCGGATAGGTATCGCCCTTACAGACGAGGCAAGTGTCCAGCCATTCTTTCGTGATGCGCTTTAGCTGGCCGAAGAGGTGGAGCTTCGGCTCTTCGCCGGGATCGCGCCATTTCGTATACAGCAGGCGCTGGGTCAGATTAAAAACGAGTGTGGACGGCCTGATGTCGCCTAAATGATCAAGGCTCATGTCGACGCCTTCGCCGATGATGCCAGCGTTGCGCGTGATCGAGGGGCCGACAATGTCGGGGCTGAGTTCCAGGATGGAATCTTCATTGAAGTCAGCGGTGAGTCTTTCCTCGGGCAGTTCAACACGATAGCCTTCGACACGCGGGAAGCGGATTTCGAGGGCGTCGCGTTCAGGGCTGATAGCCTTCACCTGAATGGTTTCACGCGGAGGCTGCGGCGGGGCAATGACTGGCTTGGCCGTAAAGTCAAAGGGAATGCCGAAGACATCGGCATATTCGACGTTGAAAAGGCCTTCTTCGTTGAGTTCGTAAGACTGACGCCGGAGCGCGCGTCCTATGACCTGCTCGCATAGGAGTTGTGTGCCAAAGGCTCGAATACCGAGCACGTGAGTGACGGTGTTGGCATCCCAGCCCTCTGTGAGCATCGAAACGGACACCACACAACGAATGGCGCCTCCAAGTTGGCCCGGTTTACCGACGGTATTCATGACTTCGCGGAGTAATTCTTGGTCAGTGATGTTATCGCCAGCGCGAGCATCACCTGTGCGTTCGACGATTTCTCGGCGGAAGCGCTCAATTTCGTCGGTCGCCATGCTGCGAAAGTTGTCGTCGAGAGCGTCGCCGGCCTCAAGTTGCTCGCTGTCGATGAGCAGTGTATTCGGACGCGGCAGCGGATTGCCTGTGGTTTCATCAAAATTACGGAACAGGGAGAGGCGCCCGTTGTCGAGCGTGGTCGTGCCGTCCTCATTCTTACGTTGGAAGCCGGAAATGTAATCGTAAACCAGTTTTGAAATGGCGGTGTTCTGGCAGACGATGATGAAGCACGGTGGAACTTTAATGCCCTTTTGCTCCCAAAGTTTGTAGGTCTTTTCGTAATGACCATAGAGAGCTTGCAGAGCGGTCTGCAAGCGAGTGGGAAGCTTAAGGGGATCGAGTTCCCCTCCCTGCCCGCGCCCTTTCTTAGGCATGTCTTTGCGGATGTTCTCCCAAAGATCGCGGAACATGGGCATCTCTTCGCCGGGGATATTTTCCGCTACAGGCACGCGCGGTAATTTAACGATGCCGCATTCAATGGCATCCATAAGCGAGAAGTCGCTCATGGTCCAAGGGAACAGCGTTCCCTCGGCGTAACCGGAGCCCCGCAGGAAAAACGGAGTTGCGGACAAATCCACGACACGACTTAGGCCGAGTTTTCGGTTTACAGCTTCGAGGCCGGAAATCCACAGCCGCGCAGCCTCGTTGTTTTTTTCGGCCTCTTTCTTCTCGTCGCCCTTCAGTTCTTCTTCTTCGTCGACCTCCTGCGGTTTCTCTCGATAGCAATGGTGCGCTTCGTCGTTGATCGTGAGGATGTTCTTCAAGCCCATCAAGTCCGGCATGACACGCTGGAGCATCTGCCCCTCTGTCTCCAGCGTGTTGAGCTCCTCCCCGCCGCGCCCTTGAAGTAATGACCGCCCTCCCGCGGAGAGTTCAATGCGCTCGCGCAATTTGAAAGCATGGTAATTGGTAATGACGATCTTGGCCCGGTTGATATCATCGAGCATGTCTCCCGGAACCAGTTCTCGACTCGCGTAGTAGCTGTCGGGATCGTTCGGCTGAAGGACGCGCAAACGATCTTTGATCGTCAAGCCTGGGGCGCATACCAGAAATCCGCGCGTGAAATGCTTGCTTCCCGGCCGGCGTACGGCATTGATGGTTTGCCATGCGATGAGCATGGCCATTACTGTGGTCTTACCAGCACCGGTGGCGAGTTTCAGGGCGAGCCGCATCAGACCCGGATTGGCATCTCGGTTGGCGGAAACAAGATGGTCGAGTAGGCGTTTCCCGCTCTTCGACTGGGGCGCGACTTCGGTGAGCCAAATTGCGGTTTCCACTGCCTCGACCTGGCAGAAGAAGGGTCTGACTCCGCTGAAATTGAAGTGACGCCAGTGCTGGAGAAGGCGAGCAGTCTCCGGTGTGACCTGCCATTGGTTGGGATTTGGCAACGACCGCCACGCATCGACGTTCCCTCGCACCTCGTTGATGATCGACGTGGGATCATATTGCTGTTCCTTCGTCGAAAGCCCCTTGCCTTCATCGAAGACGATTTCTTCCTGCTTGGTGGCACCCTTGCGCTTTTTCGCCTTGGGGATTGGCGTGATGAACTCGGCGCGACGACGGATTTCGATGATTTTCTGTGTGGGCTGCCCGTCTTTATCCAATTCCCAGTGCCGCTCCGGGCATACATATGGCGAGTTTAAGACGGGTTTCTCAAAGAAGGGGTTAGACATGCTGTCGATTTCTCCGGCCTGGCGTGGTCTCGCGCAAAAGGATTCGTAAATAGCATGACCGACTTAGTTTCATATCACAAGCCGTTTCTGTCCCTACCGCAGCCCTAGACCATGTGGAACAGGGCTGCGCGTCCTTTGGGAGGAACGTTATGCTGGCGAGAGCGCAACGAGTCGTTCATGGAGTTTGACCATGGCGAGTGTATCCTGCTTGCAGTATGTGAGTAAATCGCTCCGAATTTTTGCTGTTTCCTCGGCACTGCATTTTCCTTGAGCCATGCGGGCAAACATGGCGACGGCCGTGTCCCCATCGCCAATTGCCAAACCATCGTACCGCATGGCCGGCACCAACACCGGCAAGGTCACCTTGATTGAGTAGCTGCCTCGAAAATCCGGGTGGTAATAGCTGGCGATTAGAATCGCCTCGAGGTCAATGATTCGCGCTGTGAGCGCAAGCAATGATGTGGCAAGCGCTGGAAAGTTTGCTGCCAGAGCATTGATCACGGTTTTTTCAAAGGCTGCGTGGTACGCAACGATGCTCCCGATAGTGCCAGCATCCGCGATAAGCTGCTTTGCGAGTTCCTCTCGGCAGTCCCTTGCGGGATCGGCCAAGAATTCGTGGTGGCCGGTCACGATTCCTGGCGCCGAACACACGTGAATGGAGTACTGCGTAGGGACTTGCGTGTACGGTGCGACGTTCTCGTAAAACGGAATCGCTGCCATGAGCGTTTCAAAATCTAGGTAATATGCGGGCCAAGACACCTTCGCGAGTTCGGTCGCGATTGCTTCGGTGATGTGGGCTCGCCCTTGCTGAACGCACGATCTGACGAGACTTTGCTTTTCTGTGAGCGCAAAATTCGCGGGGATTTGGTGGATGGTTTGAAATCCCTGTTGCATGAGATCACTAAACTTCCCGTCACGCAGACGCGGGAGATCGAAAATGTGGTCTTTGATCCCATGGCCGACGCAATCCTGCTCAAAGAAGCCGCAGTTTTTGCAGATCCAAGTAAGCTTGGCTTCGGGTTTCGTGGGGCCAAGTATGGCGTCCCGAATTGCGGGCCACTGAGAAGAAAAAGCCACGACGCGCTCCTGAACCTGCGCCGTATGGTCGACTTCGACGAACAATTTAGAATTCGGCATCCCCAAGCGAAACTCTTTTGAAAGCAGCAGCAGCGATGCCTTTGCTATCTTCACGCCGCATTTGTTCATTACCATCGCCGTGTATGAGAGGTCGTCAAGTAGTTCCGGGCTGTCGTTCACGTCTGATTTAACTTCGATCAAATGCCAGCCCGCTGAAATCCGGCAAAGGATATCCGCTCTGGCGGTATACCCGTCTGAATTGAAGCACGCCTCGAAAATGGTGGTAACGTCCTCGTTCAGCATTAAGAGGGCCGTTTGCTTCGCGGCGGCCTCAACATTCAAACTTGTTACCTGGATTCCCCCCGAAAAAAGCGTTCGTGCGCGCGTTCCCACTTCTTGACCCTGTTCCATTCGGAAGCGGTCGCCAGCACTAAGTGCACTCGCGCGCGGAGGGTGCTGTGTGAACCAACCCGCCGTGTGACAAGCCACCGCTGACAGAAATGCGTTCTTTGTGACTCCCCCTAGTGTTCTGCTCATAGCGGTCTCCCGATTTGAAGGGCGAACGCGATTCTAATGCGGATGGGCAGAGGTTAGAAGGATTTTCTACAAGCAAAATATTCCGACGAGCAAACGAATCCGCGGACCGATCTCGCAAACGCTCGAAGATATTGGTTTAGAGGTGAGCAGCGCAGGTATTGAACCGACGTGGGACTTGCGATGACTTGGTGGTAGTACGGGGGACTTACTTACGGTACAACCATTTTCTCACATATTCACTTACCGCCCTGAGCCTCGCCATGAATTCCGGCCGCTGGTGGAGGTGGAGATAGAAATCGTCCATGCCGTCAAACGTGTGACCCATGATGACCTTGCGGGCGTTGGGATCGGCGGCGCCTTCGGCGATCGTGTTGAAGGTGTGCCGAAGGACGTAAAATCCGCGAGCCTGCACTCCGATTGCCCTGCAAAGCTTCCGCAGTTCCAAAGCGATCGAATCGGTACGTGAGACGCGATCGACATGCTCCGCCTCATCCTTATGGACATTAAGCTTGACCCATGGCTGCCGATACTTGGTGACAAAATACAGCTCCGGCAAAGCGGCATTGGGCCGCTTGTACGCTTTGAGCGCCTTGACTGTCTCCGGCCAGAGGGGGCAAACACGACGGACGGCGGTCTTCGACCGCTCAATGTCGATTGCTCGGCTCTTCAAATCAACCGCTGCGACAGTCAGCGTTGCGCAATCCATCTGGCCGAAGCCGCAATTGATCCCGAGCAGAATGAAGCATTTCAATGCCGGAGATGCCGCCTTGAGCAGCTTTCTGATTTCGGCGGGCTCAAAGAGCGACCGCGCCTTGCGCGACCGGCGAACCTCCCGTTTGCTCGGTTTGTTGAACTGTCCTCCATACCGTGGAAGAATTCCGTAATATTCTCCGACCCACCGGAAGATGGATCGTACCAACTGGATTTGCTTGCCGACGAAAACCGGGCCACCGATCAACTTCGACCGCAGAAGCTCAAAATCCGCTGGCCCCATGTCTCTCACCAGCTTGTCACGGCCACACGTCTCCAGAAGGACGCGGCCAAAGTCCTGGTAGAATAAGAGCTGTTGCGGCGACAGGGTGCCTGCAACCATGTCCTTGTTCCTCGCCGTGAGGTAATGATTCACGGCAATTTGAAGAGTCAGGTCGGTGGGGAGCACCTGGACCGGATGTTCGTGGGACTTGGCATGCATGTAGGCCAAATATCGTTTGAGGGCGGCTTTTGCGAATTCATCGCCCGGATCTGGGTCCTGCCACCGCCCGAAATACCGGGTGCCTCCGTCAATCCACTTGCACCAAAGGTGCCTGGGATGAGCGGTGAGTTTTCCGTGCTCTGGAAAAGGCCACCTTGGCCGTGTACGATGTTCACGCATTGCTCAGTCCTTTGCCACGGATGATAGGAAAACCAATGTCGGACAGTGTTTTTCCAATCAGGTTGCCGCGACGCCTTGGAGAACCCGAGCGCTTGTACAAGCGCTTGTGCGCGTCAGCTTCAGCCATCCAAATCATGGCAAAACTGCGGCAAAAACGCAAAGGCGCTGGTAGCTCAATTGGATAGAGCGTCGGCCTCCGAAGCCGAAGGTTGTGGGTTCGACCCCCGCCCAGCGCATTTTTCCCCGCCTCTCGCAAAAGAGCCATGACCCAACTCTCCGTCCACGACGCCCTCCAACTCGCCCTCCGCCACCAGCACGCCGGCAACCTCAAAGACGCCGAACAAATCTACCGCCAAATCCTCCAGGTCTACCCCGACCAGCCCGACGCCCTCCACCTCCTCGGCATGATCGCCTACCAGGCAAGCGCGGCAGGAGGGGGGGGGGGGAGCGCCCTCGCCGAAGCCGAAGGCCTCGTCCGCCGCGCTATCGCCCTCTCCCCGCAACCCGCCTTCACCCTCACCCTCGGCGGAATCCTCCTCAACGCCAAACGCCCCGACGAAGCCATCCAACTCTACCGCGACCTCCTCGCCGCCAACCCCACCCTCCCCGAAGCCCACACCCACCTCGGCATCGCCCTCTGCGTCGCCCGCCGCCACGACGAGGCCATCGCCCCCCTCGAACAATCCCTCCAACTCGACCCCAACAACCCCTACACCCAAGGCAACCTCGGCATCGCGCTGACGCACGTCAATCGTCTGGACGACGCCATCAAACACCTCCAATCCGCAACCACCGCACTCCCCCTCAACGGCGACTTCCACTCCGCCCTCGCCACCGCCCTCAACCGCGCGGGTAAATACGAAGACGCCATCACCGCCGCCACCCGAGCCACCCAACTCGCCCCCAACCGCGGCGAACCCCACCACACCCTCAGCATCGCCCTCGCCCGTCAAAACAAAATCGCCGACGCCCTCCCCCACGCAAAACGCGCCGCCGAGCTCCTCCCGGAAATCGCCGACGTTCAATCCGTCCTCGCCGAACTCCTCCGCCAGATCGGCAAGCCCGACGAGGCGATCGCCCTCTACCGCACTGTGCTCGAAAAGCAGCCAAACGCCGCCGAACTCCGCACCAACCTCGGCACACTCCTCCTCGAACAATCCCTCCACGACGAAGCCCTCGCCGAACTCCGCCGCGCCCTGACCAGCGCCCCCAAACGCTCCGACATCCACAGCGCCCTCCTCCACGCCCTCCTCTTCCACCCCACGCTTGATATTCCCACCCTGCTCAACGAACACCGCGACTTCCACCGCCGCCACGCCGACTCCCTCACCCCGCGCAACCCCACATATTCAAACTCACGCGAACCTCAAAAAATCCTCCGCATCGCCTACCTCTCCTCCGAATTCCGCGCCCACCCAATAGGAATGCTCCTCCTCCCCCTCCTCCAACACCACGACAAAGCCGAAGTCGAATCATTCTGCTACTCCGATACGCGAAACCCCGACGCTCTCACCACCCACCTCCAAAAATCCGCCGACTACTGGCGCGACTCCCGCAACCTCACCGACGCCCAGCTCGCTGACCTCATCCGCACCGACCACATCGACATCCTCATCGACCTCCACCAGCACTCCCCCCCCCCCCACGGCAACCGCCTCCTCACCTTCGCCCGCAAACCC
>Ga0335069_10002870_pt1 | contig 26299 bp, 37 predicted proteins | sample Lox_Sample_11_FD_206714 | JGI IMG/M metagenome (GOLD analysis project Ga0335069, IMG submission 206714) | Soil microbial communities from Loxahatchee National Wildlife Refuge, Florida, United States - Lox_Sample_1.1 | ecosystem: Environmental > Terrestrial > Soil > Wetlands | place: USA...
TTGTTGACGTTCTGCCCACCCTTGCCGGGGCAACGGAAGGTCTCCACGTCGAAGTCTTTTTTGCTGAGGCTGAACAAGATCTCCTTGTTAGGCGTAGTCATCGGGTTCTCCTTTGCACACCACCATACGGTCAAAGAAGCCCCGCCTGATGGGAGTCTTGTAGTGCTCGACGTACTCCTTGGCTTTTTCCACGCCAGGGGGATCGTTGTAAAACGTCCTCACGGAGATCGGAAGACTTTTGTCCTCGGGAATGATCTCGATTCTTATTTTTAACTTCTGATTCATTGGATCTCCTGTGGCGCCCCTGCCAGAACGTCATCAATCTCTTTGATGGCGGCGGTGACGAGTCCCGGCCAGTCCATGCATCGGCATTCGTTGCACGGGCAGCCGGGCATCTTCTCTTTGAGCAGCTCCAGAGTCTCCTTGGTTTTCTGGAGCACGTCTTCGTAGCGATGTCGCCTGAGGCTCTTCCCTCGTTTGAACTCAGCGGTGAGCGCCTCTTGGAGTCTGCGTTCACAGACATCGGTCCAGGCCTCGTCGTCAGGGCTGAAGTGAGTCTTATCAGGCATCTTTAAAATATCTGCAAGCGTGGGCATTGCGTCTCCTTTTTGGTACCCCCACCCGGAATCCAACCGGGATCTTCGGTTTAGGAAACCGACGTCCTGTGCGTTGAACGATAGGGGCTCATTTGCTGTAGAGGTGGTTTTTGTGCGGACAAAGATTCCACTTCATCTTCTTGGTCTCGTTCTCCGTGAACGACAGCGGGCAGTCGTCGCAGTAGCCCTCGTCGACGTAGGTGGTCTCCCGCTCTTTTTTGCTGAGGTCGTGGAAGCACTTGAAACCCGACTTGGTGAAGACGATCGCACGTAGGTCGTCGGCGATGTCCCTGTCGATGCGCGACTGCTGCACGGCGACGTCGTGATTGGTAGCCTTTTTGCGAAGTTCTTCGAACTCCGCTGCGGTGAGGATGTACTCCATTTGGGTCTCCTTAGGGATAGACGACGCAGCGGCGCTCGTCGTCACTGAGTTCGGAATACTTACAAAAACGAGTCCAGTAGCAGCCGCTGCCGTCGCTCATCAAGTAGGTCCTCCGGGGCTCGTCGTCCTGGCGAACCATTAGGTCTTGGAGGAAGTCGTCGAGTTTCTTCGGGTCGCGTGTCGTCATCGGCAACCCCGGGGGTGACTGCCCTTGTCGAACATCTGCCAGAACCGCTTCCACTTACCGCGTTGTCCCGCCTTGGGAGGTCTCGCAGTGAGTCCCACGGATTTCACCGATCCCACGGAGTGGCACTTGGGGCAGTTCTTCCCCGCGCGCTTCATCGTGAAGTGACACACGATGCAGACGTGCGTGGTGGGCTTACCGCGTGTGAACCACGGCGTGCGCTCGCAATACGCCGGGCCTCCCGTCCTTGGTTTTTTATTTCGCCACGCCCCCAGTCTTTTGGGCCGATAGTCTTTGAGACGTTGCTCTCGCTCTTTGTTCATAGATCCACCACAATAAGCTCATTAGTGGGTTCGTAGCCATACGTGTTGACGCTGGCGTTGGCATAAATGATGCCGTCCTTTTCTACGATGCCATAGGCTTCGTGGATGTGGCCGAAGGTGTGCAGCCGGGGCCTGATTCTAAGCACCGCCTCGGCGAGGTCCACGCAACCCACGTGGCCGGGCAGCAATCCCTTGGGATCATACTTCGTCGGCGTCTTCCTGAAGATGTTGTCGAGGATCATGTAGGGCGGCCCGTGGGTGATGAGCACCTGGGTGTCCGTGGGGATCTTGTCCCACATCAGCTTCAGCGCCACGCCTCGGGGCAGATTGAACGCCCAGTCGAAGAACTCCGGCTGCCACGGCGAGCCGTAGAACTTCAACCCCTGCACTACCGCGCTTTCGTCCTTGAGGTAGGTGCCCGCATACCGCACCACTTCTTTGATGAACTCGGGGTCGCCGTCTTGGAGGAAGAAGTCGTGGTTACCGGCGATCCACACGACGTCCTTGTATTTGCCGCGATTCAAGAGGGTATCCACCCACTCGCACCACCGCTGGACTTCGTCTAGGCTTCCGCGAAACGAGATATCACCTGCGCAGACGAGGATGTCGGCGTCGGGCATTTTCAATTTTTTATGATAGGTATGGGGGTCAGACATTAGGGCGAGGCGCGGCATATTGGATCTCCTACTAGAGATCATATACCGGATTTAGGCGGGAAAAGAAGTGGTGGTCTCGGCTGGAATCGAACCAGCATTTCCGGCTTCGCAGGCCAGTGTCCTATCCGTTGAACGACGAGACCAGGTGTGGTAGTTTGGGTCCATGGGCTAAGCGCTCCCCTCTCAGAATCTACTTGTAAACCAAGAGGCACAAGTGTGTCTGAGAGGAGACCTATGAAGCGCTACACGATTGTCGAAGTCTGCCCGGCGAGCCACCCCAACGCGAAGTACTTCATCCGAGAAAATCGCGACCTCGGTCATCAGGTGTACAAATACCGTGGGATGTTGATTCTTATCATCAACGACTACGAGAGCATCTGGAGAGCCGAGGACGCCGTGTTTAAGATGATGGAGGCGGGGATCTACCCGCTCACTAGTCTCGACTAGGCTCGTAGGGCGCGATCTCTCCCTGGTAGATATGGATCTCGCGTCCAGGGTCTCTCGGGGAGAGGTTCATCTTTTTGTGGGTGACGCGCTCCACGGCGAAGTCGTCGTGGCAGCGGCATTTCTTAGATTCGGGGGAATAGTATCCACCGCTGTAGTGCTCCCTTTGGCAACCCACGTCGCAACGCGCGTTCCAGAGGTCCTTCTCGGAGTAACACTTGTCCTGAGCCGAGGCCACGGAGAGCCAGAGCAACACCCACACCATGTCTCTATTATACTGGAGCCCCTGCCGGGAGTCGAACCCGGGCGTCCTCGCTGGCAGCGAGGCATGCTACCGTAACATCTCAGAGGCATTGAAACTTTCGTGGGAACAAACGTCTATTGAATCCCGGTCTATATTGGGAGAGTATAGACGCATGACGACACGTAGACTAAATCGGAAGCCCGGAAAACCCAATCCCAACGCGCGTTGCTACGCGAAGCTAAAAAAACTTTCCCCAGCACTTACACTGCCTTCCGCAGTGGATCTGCGCCGCTACTGCTCGCCAATCGAGGATCAGGGCGACGAGGGCAGCTGCACCGCACACGCCAACGCGGGTGTGGTGGAGTACCTCCAGCTCCTCGAACTCACTCACAAGATGAGCGGTCCCGCCGCGTCGCTGGTGTTCCCCGGCGGCATCTTCTGTCGCGTGTCGCGTTCCATGATCTACTGGAACGAGCGCGACATCGAGGGCACCACAGGTCAGGACAACGGCGCCATGTTGGGCACCGGAGTCCAAGTGGTGGAAAACATCGGCGTTTGCCGCGAGGTGCTGTGGCCGTACAGCGATCAGACGATGTACACCAAGCCCGTGCAACAGGCCTACGATGAGGCCGCGCAGCACAAGGTGCTGTTCTCCTATCAACTCGACAACGTCCTGGAGATGAAGCACTCCTTGGCGGAGGGCTATCCCTTCGTCTTTGGCGTGACGTGTTTCGACTCCTTCTTGAGCCAAACCGTGGCGAAAGACGGCGTCGTCCCGATGCCGGGCATGTTTGAGTCCGCGCAGGGCGGTCACGCCCTGGCTTGCGTGGGCTACAGCGACACCATGAGTGCGGGTGGCATGACGGGTTTCTTCTTGTTCCGTAACTCCTGGGGAACGGGTTGGGGTCAGTCGGGCTACGGCTGGATTCCCTACGCCTACATGGCTAATCCCAGAATCGCGGAGGAGTTCTACACCTACCGCTACGAGGCCGATCCCACGCTCTAATGGACGTCACCCCGACTGCGGCACAGATACAATCCGCGTTTGACGTCGCGCTTCGGCGCAACGAAGTCAATCGCGGCGCGCGCCGAGCCGATGGCAAAGTGCTTTCGGATAGCCTAAAAATAGATCGCCAGGGCGCGTTGGGAGAGCTAGCGGTTTCGCTGGCTCTCCCTTTTCCCTGGGATGGCAAAATCTTTACCAACGAGCAGTGGCTGCGGTGGCGACAGTCGGGACACGACTTAGGACCCCTGGAGGTCCGCGCCACCAAACACCCCACGGGCAGGCTGATCATCCACCCCCGGGACCCCGACGACTCCCCGTTTGTTCTCGTCAGGCTCCATCGCTACCCCACGTTGGAAATCGTGGGGTGGTGCTATGGCCACGAGGGCAAGGACCGCTCTTACTGGAAAGACGTGGGTTACGGGCGCCCGTGCTTCTACGTGCCCAATCAAAAGCTCAAGCCCGTTGAGGAATTGATTCGGCTTTTCTAAATTGGAGCCCTAGCCGAGAGTCGAACTCGGTTGTCCAGATTGGAAGTCTGGCGCATCACCACGAATGCTTCTAAGGCACTAAAACCTGGAGCCCACAGCGGTGTTCGAACCCGCGTCGCCCGCTTACCATGCGGGTGCTCTGCCACTTGAGCTATGTGGGCATCTTATCTCGTTTCTTTTGATTGCAGCTGTAGCACGCCACCACCAGGTTAGCGGAGCTGTACTCCGCGCCTCCCTTGGATTTTGGGATCACGTGGTCCAGCGTCGCCAACTCCCTCTCGTCGCAGGTGTTGATCTTGAGGTTGGTCTTGGGACAGTAGTGGCAGGACAAAACCTTCTTCTCTCGTTTGATCTTCTTGAGGACATGCTTACGGTAGGCAAGCCATTTGCGGTAGTCGCGCAAAGGCCGTGTCTCGACGTAGTACTTTCTCGTGAGAAGAACGAGAGCCGCGAGTGACTGCGGGTGAGGATCTCTGACGAGCAGCCAGTGCTCATAGGTTCTCATAAATGGTACCCCTGCAAAGAGTCGAACTCTGATTTTTCGGTTCGAAGCCGAATGTCTTCATCCATTAGACGACAGGGGCACAGCTTATCGCCGGTGGCCACCAGCTCATCTGTGATCTTTTTTGTAGAGCTTGCGCAGCTCAGCCTTCGCCTGGTCAAGCACCTTATGCCTCTTTTTGGGCAGGTTCTTACCGGCGCGGTTTTGGTAGAAGTTGATCATCGACATCGCGGAGCGGAACGGCGTCGACTTCAGCGTGTCGCTGTGTTCCGCAGACCTGCGCACCGATTTTGCGATAGCCTTGGGGCTGTCTTTCTTGAAAACGCCGGGTTCGAGATCCATGGCGTGGCTGCTCTCGGTGACCTCGGCGCTCCACAGCGCCGCCGACTTCTTAAACGATGGGGCGAACATCTGTACATTATAACGTACAAAAGGCGCTGGATTTGTACGTTATAATGTACGAACAAAAATGGTCAGGCTAGTGGGCTCTGCCCCCACGATCTCTTGTCCCCCAGACAAGCGCGATACTAGGCTTCGCTATAGCCTGACTAAAAATGGTCAGCCGAGTGGGATTTGAACCCACGCTCTCTTGGACCCGAACCAAGCGCGATACCAGGCTTCGCCATCGGCTGACAAAAGTTGAAGTGGGGTTTATTTAACGACGATGTACGGAATCACCCCTTTACGCGTTCGTCACACGCGGAACCGGTCTTGTGAAAATGGTCGGGCAGGCGGGATTTGAACCCACGATCCCCTGCTCCCAAAGCAGGTGCGATACCAGGCTTCGCTACTGCCCGAATGGTGCTCGCCGTGGGATTCGAACCCACACTGCCTACCCCCTCAAGGTAGTGCCTCCTGCCAATTGGGCTAGACGAGCATAAACTGTGGAGCCTGCGTCCGGGTTTCCCCGGATGGGCTCGGAATCCGGATTCCTAGCCTCCCTACCGGTTGATCACGCCATCAGCGCAAGCACATCAAAACTGGTCCCCCGGGTGCGACTCGAACGCACACTGTACGGCTTCTAAGGCCGTCGCCTCCTGCCATTGGGCTACCGAGGGACATCAAATTTGTTCGGGCAGTGTGGCTGAGCGCTCAGCGCTTCCTCTCCGCTGCCCGTCCCGGAGTCATATCTTCGCCCTACGCGGGCTCAAGCTCGATGTTCCAGTAGATATAGCTTCGCCATGCCTCGGGGTCGGTGGCCTTGAGGCGAATGGTCATCTGCGGTGTCCACTGGGGCTTCTCGGGTTTCTTGAGGAGCCTCATGTTGGCCTCCTCAGGAGTCCTGCCAGCCTTTCTTCGGTTGCAGGGCACACATGCGGTGACGATGTTCTCCCAGGACTTAAAGCTGTCCGCCGTTCGTCGGCATTTGGGGATCACGTGATCGAATGTGAGTTCCTGGGAGGGCTTCTTGTCGCCGCAGTACTGGCAGCAGAACTTATCCCTCCAGAAGATGTTGGCTCGGCTGAACTTCACGTGCTTGCGCCTCGTGTAGCTCTTGAAAAGCCTCAGCACACTGGGGAGCTTTAGGGAGAGCCGCTGCGAGCGTATGGGGATGTCGTCGTACTCCTCCACGACTTGCGCCTTACCGGAGAAGAGGAGTTCGAGTGCTTTGGTCCAAGAAACGATATCGATGGGTTGATAGCCGGGGTCAAGTAAAAGACACTTCCAGTTCATGGATCTCCTCCTTTCGCTATTATATCAAAATGGTGCCCCTGGTCCGAGTCGAACGGACACTGAGCGGGTTTTGAAGCCGCTGACTCTACCGTTGGTCTACAGAGGCGCGCAGCCATCCAAACTGTTTCGCCGTTCTCCTGCGGTGGCAGTTCGCACAGCGGACGTCACACTTTTTGATCTCGGCCTCGATGGCGTCCCACCCGTAGGCGCCGCGCACCAAGGAGGTCACCGCCATCACCTTGGTGCCGCGCTCGCGGTGATCGAGTTCGAGGACGACGATATCGGTTTCCCCGCAGTCGATGCAGGGGTGCTCGGCGAGGTAGGCGTAGAGCTTCTCGTAGTGCAAGCACTTCACGCTCGCGTTTCTCGCCCTCGCCTTGTCTTTGTAGTAGTCCTTGTTTCGGTGGTAGTGGCGCTTCACGTAGGTGCGCTGGCACGCCCTGCACTGGGAACGGCGTCTGCCCTTCGCCTTGTCTTTGAAGGCGAACTCCGTTATGGGCTGTTCTCGCTTACACGAGCCGCACACCTTCACCATGGCTAAAGTGTAACGGGCTTTGTGTAAAAATATAGGTTTTTCTAAGATCTATGGTGCCCCATGTCAGAGTTGAACTGACACCGAAACGCGTTTTAAGTGCGCCGACTCTACCGTTGGTCTAATGGGGCATAAGTGGAGCCGCATACGGGAGTCGAACCCGTCTTGTCTGGCTGAGAACCAGAAGTCCTACCGATAGACGAATGCGGCGTGGAAATGGTGGACCTGGCGGGATTCAAACCCTGCTCCCGATCGGTATCGGGCCGTCGACTTTATCAGCGCCGTCGCGCTACGCCTTCCAGCCCCTAGGTCGCAACCACCTTCAGGACAGGCCCACTGATGTTTGAAATGGTGGAGACGAGGGGAATCGAACCCCTACCTGCTCGGTGCAAACGAGCGGTGCTACCATTATCACTACGTCCCCAAACTAGAGGGCCGGGTGGCCTCGTGTGGCAACCCGGCCCAACTCTTACCCGAACAGGATTCGCCGTGCGCGGGTGAGCGTCTCTGCGGCGATGAACTCCGCGTAGACGCCTTTTTGTTTTGCTCGCTGTCCGTGCAGCGCTTTGTAATTCGACAGACTACGGAACGGGGTGTAAACCCACTTCTCCTTACCTCCAACGGTAAGTTTCTTCTTGATCTGTTCCATAACAGACCTCCCTTCTCTAAGCGTAGAGAGGAAGGTCAGTCGGGATCGGTGGTCGTAGTCATGCGGAGATCTTACTAGGAAAAAATGTGTGCGTCAATTACACCGCGCCACACTCCGGCGCTCTGCCGTAGACGTCACTTAATCTCACCACGTCATCGAGTTCGGGCGTGCTGACCTCGATGACCTCGACGTCGTGATCGCCTGCGATCATGCGGTGGATGCAACCCGTTTTGATGTGGAAGCTCTCGCCGGGGTGGAGCAAGAACGTCTCACCCTGGTAGAACAACGTCAGGCTGCCTTTCTTCACCAAGATGGTTTCATCTTTGACCTCGTGGTACTGCAACGAGAGTCGCTGGAACGCGTTGATATGTAGGATTTTTCCCACATATTTGTCAGTCTTTGCCCAAATCTCTTCCCAGCCCCACGGCTTTTCGACGCGCATGAGATATTATAGCAAATGGCAGGAGATGAAAGAATCGAACTTTCCTTCTCGGTTTTGGAGGCCGAGGTCTTCCCAGAAGATCTCCTATGAACTTGGGGTCCCGTGTCGGTGCTGCCCCGACTTTTACCCGCTGAAAACGGGCGGTCCTAGCTGGTAGACGAACGGGACATGGGGTGATCGACGGGGCTCAAACCCGCTTACTCCGCTTCACAGGCGGATGCCTCAATCCGTTTGGCTTCGATCACCACAGGAAATTGGAGCCCAGGCTCGGGTTCCCCCGATTTGCGCAACACCTGGGCGTGGACGCTCTTAAGAGCAGGTTAACTGGAATAACTTGCTCTCAAGAGCAGCTTGGCGAACTTGGTCGCTACGGGGGCGCTCGCATCCCCTTCGGTGGGTTATGAATCCACGGCTCTACTGTATAAGCTACGTAGCGATGAAAGACTCTACCAGTCGCCTACTGCAGGTCGGCTATTTCTTCACTGGTAGAAAAGGTTGGGGCCAACCTAGTTTCTAGTTTCTAGGTCGGCCCCGAAGTGGTAGCGGGTGTGGGAATTGCGCCCACCGTGTTCTTGGTTATGAGCCAAGCGAGACTCTTTTTCTCCATTCCCGCAACTTGTGTGAATCGAATTACTTCTTCGCCGTGGCCTGCAGCGGAGCCGGGCTCGGCGACGGCGCGGCGTCACCCGAGCACGCCTTCAGCAGAAACGCCTTGATGCCATCCTGGGCCATCTGGGCACTGCAACCCCAGGCGGCGGGAATCGTGGTCGTTGCCACGCTACCCACGAGGATGTCGACGAGCGGCGCGCAGAACGCCACCGGCAGCGAGAGCGCGGTGCCGCTCGGGCACATGTTGAGACCGGCGGCGGCCTGGTTCAGGGAGTCCTGGATGGCCTGGGTGTTCGAGCACTGGAGCCCGGTAGCGATTCCCTGCGACATCGCGGTGACGAGAGTGGTCTGCACGCCACAGGTGATCTGGGTCTTCGTACAACCAGCCATCGAGACAAGAGCGATAAGAACAAGAGCGAACTTAGACATGGGTTTCCTCCTATAGGATGAGGAAAGCCTAGCACAACCGCTGGTAGACGTGTAGAGAATTGAACTCTATGGCGACACCCATCTGGTGCTTTTGTAGGGTTTATAAGACCCCGCCCCGGACCTCCGGACACGTCTAAAGATGGTGCGCCCTGAGGGAATCGAACCCCCGTCTGCTGCGTGTAAGACAGCGGTACTCCCATTGTACGAAGGGCGCGTGGTAGCCCCACCAGGTAACGATCCTAGGTATCCAGCTTGTCGAGCTGGCGCTCTACCTTTGAGCTATGGGGCCGCGCGAAATGGTACGCCACCCTGGGGTCGATCCAGGACTTCACGCTTATCGGGCGTGCGTGCAGAGCCGCTACACTAGTGGCGCATGGGAAATGGTGGGCCGCCGGGGTAACGATCCCCGTTCCTCCGGTTAAGAGCCGGGAGCTTCACCGTTAAAGCTTGCGACCCAGATAATCTGGTATAGGTGAGCAAAGGAGAACTTATGTGGTATCGAGGCGCACGTTATCGGCATCGCAGTTGTTTGGACCTCGACGTCGAGGTGGTGAAGGTCATGTATCGCGACGCCAAGCGCGTCAAGTTGAAGATCCAATTTGTGCGGCAGCGCGACGGCTTACCGCTGGGATTTCCTCCACAGCGCGTGGAGATCCAGAAGTCGGACTTCGGCAACTGGGAGATGGTCCGCTATGAACTCGTGGACGGCGTTCTCGTGGGTAATGCATGGTAGGCCCGCGCGGTACTGCCCCGCGTTCTTCTGGTTAAAAGCCAGAAGCTTCACTTTAAAGCTTCGAGCCCACTGGAGTCCTCGCCCGGACTTGCACCGAGCCCTACGGGGTTGCAGCCCGTCGTCTTGCTACCTTGACCACGAGGACGTAAAAAAATGGAGCCAGCTCCGGCGTTCGCATCCGGTTCACCGCATTACAAGTGCGGGGTTTTACTGCATAGAACTAAGCTGGCGTGGAGCCCCTGCCCGGACTTGCGCCGGGCTATCTGCCTTACGAGAGCAGCTCCTCGCTGTCTAGGATTCAGGGGCGAAATGGCGGTGCCACCGGGAATTGAACCCGGGCGACCCGATAGACAGTCGGGCATCATAGCCACTAGATCATGGCACCGCAGAAACTATGTTCGCGTGGGCGTCACAGTTGCCTCCCCGGCGTCACCCGGCTTCTGGCTTCGCGTATCCCCTGGGCTTCCCCAGGGGGTCCAACTGCTACTTCCCACACTGCTTTTCGAATATCTAAAAACAAAAAGGCCAGCTCTCGTCTCGGAGAGCTGGCCTAAAGGTTTTAAACTTTTGGTTTACCTTTAGAGCCTGCCCTCCGTCGGGGTTTTAATCCCACCATGACGGACGACGGCGGTATCCAGCACCATGGCTGGCGTCTTGCCGCATTCGAGAGTGGTGAGTGACCATAAGGTAAACATGTCATCCAGGATAAGAGAGCTAGGAAGGAATTGCAATATCTTTTTTTAGAATAGCTAAAAAATAAGGACCCGGTGAAAGCACCGGGTCCTTGGCTACTTGAGCCTCTGCGGATAGTAAGGAAAGCTATTATTGTCTTCGACCAGTGCCCTAGACTTTCTAATCAATGGGAGATTTTCTGGGCCTCTTTCGTGTTCCTGAACCCAGGTGAATCCCTTGACGTTGTAAGCACCACTTCGATCTTTTCCTACTTTGGATGTATCTACGTCGAAGCTTCCGGGCATATAGAAAGCTCGCCAATGGCCACGAACTTCCCATCGATGATCCCAAGTTATCGGTCTTACTTGAGCCGAGACAGAATCAATCAGCTTTTTTGGTACTATATGGATAATAGTTTTTAGCTTCCTTACTTCTCCCCCAACCTTGATGCGAGAGCTGGTCTTTTCTGTACCCCACTTACAACGTGTTAGCATTTTAAGCAGGTCGTCGACTGCTTTCATCAGGACAGCATCGTTGCTGTGGTACTTGAGAACTTCTACCTCTATACCCCTTTCTGTCACCATAGTGGCCAGTACCCTGAAGTTATAAGTTTTTGGAGCTACTTCATGTACTAAAACGCATGAAAACTGATATAGCTCACCATTACTCTGGTCATTTAATGCGACCAAAGGTTTTTTATAACCCTCGAAAGAGCACACAGCAAAAGGTAGATCCAGTATTTCTGTACCAGGCTTGCTGTCTAGATCCTCCATGCCAGAAGTATTTTCTCCGTAACCGTGGAAAATAAACGGACGTGCTTCTCTAAACAGCATTTGCATGTAGTCTATATCTTCCCGGCTCCTTGCATTTACCTGACCTGGCGCTCTTGTTGACCTTTCCATTTCAACAAATCTCGCCAGCTGCGACCCCTCATGGAGTCTAGAAAGGTATGCGAGCACCTCATCAACTTTTTGAGACATAACTAGCTCTCCTATTGTTATCTTGAGTTGAACTTCGCCTTGAGGTCGTCGGTGGTGAAACCGCTCCGCTTCGGCGCAGGTGTGAAGACGTAGTCCTCGTTGACCCAGTACTCGCTGACCTTGATCTCCTTGCCGGTGAACTGGTTGAACTTCCCCGAGTCTCGCCGGTACGCCAACCAGGTCTCGGGACGCACGGAGATCCGCCAACGCGTCATGCCGCCGATGAACTTGAGCTGCATCTCGCCTGCGTGCTCCCTGTCTTTCGACTTCATGCCGGGAAGCAGGGTGGGGTAGGCGATCTCCGCGCTCTCCCAGATGTGGTTGACATCCGCGTGTGGAGTGACGCTGGCGTGACCGACTAGGATTCCCGCTTTGGTGAAGACGAGCTTGTTGTTTTTATTCGCGGCCTTCACCGAGGCCTGCAGAGCTTGGTCGATGATGCGGACATCCTTGGCGAACCTCTGCGTGTTGATCACGCTCATCGCGTGTTGGAGGACGTCGTAGTTCTCCGCGTCCTCGGGGTCGACGAGATAATCTCGTGTGGTGACATCATACAACGGCATCTTTGGCTCCTTGTAGTTGTTGTGGCTGTTGTTACTTCTTCGGCTTTATCTTTTGCAAGACATCCGAAACGATCTCGCCGATGGCCACCATCGGCTTGATTGCTTTTTTCTTCTCTTCTTCTTCTCTTTTTTTAGCTTCTCTCAGCTTCGTCGTGGGTCCCGGTTTCCCGCAGCCGACGCAATGCGCTGGCGACAACATCGGCACCCCGCACTCACATCGCCAGCCCATTAGAAGAAACCCTCACGTATGCGATACTTTTCTCCTGCTTTAGTTTTGATAGCCCACACCTGGGGTGATACGCCTTTCCACCTATGAAAGTGAGAGCACTATCAACAGGATAACCATTGTCCTTGCGCAGATTTTTCCTACACAACGAACATCGTTTTTTATCGTCTCCGTACTGCTTTCTTTTATAGACACTAGGCATAAATAATTCTCCTACATATTCCTTATACCCGTTTGACACCTACTCTTTCCTAGGGTAACTTTTACCTATCCAAGGGTCCTGAAACCGAGGCATTGACCCTGGCCTCATAAAAAGGAGAGCAAGATGGTGGCCTACCAGAAAAGCGCTAGCGGCGCTGAGTTCGTCGTTTCTGTCATTCACAACGGAAAACCTATCCGGGAGTTCAACGAGGCGGGGCGTCGCGTGTGCCGCATTCCCTTCGACTCCGAGTACAAGATCCGCGTCAAAAGCAAGACGTGGAAGAAGGCCCTGGTGTCGGTGAGCATCGACGGCACCGACGTGCTCACCGGAGGCAAGCAAGTCATCCTAAACCCCTACCAAACCGTGGAGCTGGAACGCTTCGTCGACGACCTCAACTCGGGGCGTAAGTTCAAGTTTATCTCCGTGGAAAAGGGTGTGCTGACCGGTGAGATCCAAGACCCCACGAGCGCGGACAACGGCCTCATTCGTGTGCAGATCTACCCCGAGGCGGAGACCACGACCACGTTTACCTCCACTCCTGATCCCAGCGTCACCCATGGCCACACGTCGACGTACTTCTTCCGCAGCGGTATTCGCGGTCAGTCGGCGACCTCGGGCAGCGTGTTGCGTGGGGCGTCGACAACGTTTGCCGTCAACAACGCCTCGCCGACCTCGTATTCCACCAATGCCGCAAACGCTTTCAACGAGGGCTTGGTGAGTTGTGCCTCGGATTTCGGAAAGGCGACGACGTCGCTTTCCGACCTAGGCGCCACGGCGGAGGGCAGTCACTCCGAGCAGCGCTTCAACGTCTCCACGGTGAGCTTCGCCACGGAAGCCGTTCCGGTGACCTTCGATCTCTGGCTGAAGGGGGTCAGAAGCGAGATCCGCAATACTTGCGCCGACCTCATCATCAACCCCAGGGAGATGACGGCAAACTTCATGGGTGCGCTTCACCGCATGACGTCGTTTGAAATCACAGCCAGTGGCGCCGTGGTGAAGACCATCGGTGGCGCGGTGATCACGAACCCCAGCTACGTGATCGAGAACAGCTAAACAAAGACCTTTGCCGGAACCTCCCCGTCGGACGCAATGCCAACGGGGAGGCCCGGGTTTAGGTTTTAGTTGTCACGCGTAGCCTGCGCAACAACCAGAACTTTATACGTTTCAATGTATAAGTTTGGTGTCGTGTTGTTAAATCGATCTAGACCAGTACAGTAACTTTAATCGCCACGCTCTACCCCTGAGCTACAGGGCCGTTAAGAACACGAACGAGTCATGTGCTTAGGCGGCCCCGGCGGGATTCGAACCCGCGCCTCGGTTTTGAATTGTACCAATCTGTCGCTCAACACTTGAAGCTAAGTTTGTTGGAGCACAACACTCAGTTTAACGCCTCTCCTGTGGAGAGGTTTTTGACGCTAATGATAACGCTAAGCTTACTCCAAACTTGTTAGATCACGCCGTGGTGGATGAAGTCAAAGATCTTCTTTCCGATCTTGCCGCCAACCACTTCCGCGCTGTTGGCCCGCATCCGGGCTCGCTTCACCGCGCGGATGAGCGTGTCGACTCTGCCGAGAAGTTCGGACTTCTCCGCAGAGGTGAGAAATGAGCTTTCCTTCGTGGTGACCACGCGACCCTTGCGGACGTCCTTACTCACCGTCGCCACCTGGGCGGGGTGTTCCTTCGTCGCCGGAACCACGACGAGGGGTTCGGTGACTTTGGCGGTACGGATGCGTTCGCTGGTGGCCTTGTAGTGACCCGTCTGGGCGTCCTTCTGCCAGTTCTCGCCGGGGGCCAGGGTCGGCGCGCTCTCGTAGAGCGCACGCACTTCCTTGAGCCTGGTCTCCAGTCCGAGGAGCACCGTCGCCGGGACGTCCTTGGCAATGGTGACCTTCTCACCGTCTTCGTCGCTGAGTTCGAGATCCGCCTTGGCGATCTGGTTCGTGGCTTCCTTCTGGAACACGGCGTCGATGTACTTCGCGTAGGGTTCGGTGACGAACTTGATCTTCGAGCGTACGGTGTCCACCATCGGCTTGACTTCGGGCGCCTCGACGAGAGAGGTCTCCTCGTCGGGATGGAAGCGAACCTCGCTCGCCTCGAAGTGAGTGGCCTTGTCTTTCAGCGTGTGAAGCGCTTCTTTCAGCAGCTTATCCGCAGTGGCCTTGAGATCGGTTTCAACAGCAAGAACTTCGTGAAGCTTACCCATAACAGTGATTCTCCTTAAAATGATGTAGATTACCTACATCACTCTCATACCAGCGAGCAACTATTTTGTTCCTGGTTACTTGGAGAAGGTGTCGAGCTGGCGCGCCGCCATGCGCGCCCACGTGTTGTCGGTGAGGAAGGCGTTTTGCTTCTCCACCTGCGCCTTGGCTTTCTTGGCGTCGAAGAAGTTCTCGATGTCCTCGCAAAGCTCGTCGACGGTCACCGGACGCGGGCAGATGCCTTCGAGGTCGTGGAAGAGCGGCACCTCGGAGACAATCGTCGGCACGCCCTCCGTCATCGCGATGCGTGCGGCGCCTGTGCTACCGAAAACCACGTGCTCGGGATGATTGGTGTAGGGGAAAATCGCCACGCGATTCATTCGCAAGAACGTGTGCAGGGTCTCATCGCTCTGGAAGCCCCTAATCAGGGAGACGTTGTTGCGCAGCTCGTACTTGTCGATCAGCGCCTGGAGTTCGTGGAAGTACTCGTCGTGGGCGGCGGCACCGGCTACGCTTTCACTGAAGAGTCCCGTGAAGAAGATGTCCGGGTATTTCGGCTTGAGCTTGGCGATGGCCTCGATGGCGCGCTCCCAACCCTTGTAACGGAATCCGAATCCGAATTGGATCACGGTGTGGTCGGTCACGTACCGGTTCCACAGCCGGGGTTGCGTCTTTGGGGGGAAGCAGCCGTGGGGAAACACGTAGACCTTGCCGGGGATCTTCTTCTCTTTGGTGAGAACGTTTTTTGCGATGTTGGTGTGGACAATGAGTTCGGGGCACGCGGCCTCGCAAATCGTTTTGTCCTCGTGGCGAAACACGCTGTGAAACGTCACCACGAGGCGGTACTTCTGCATCGCCGACACGAAGGACAGCCAGTATCTGGCGTCGGGAAAGATGCCGAACTCGTGCTGCACGAAGACGATGTCGGGGTCGTAGGCATCGATTTCTTTGATGAGTTTGTCGAGGGGTTGGCCGCGCTTCCAGCACCGCACCACGCCGGGTTCCTCGGGGACGTCGGCGTACTCGGAGAAGATCCGCGCTTCTTTAACGAGTTCTTTTTGCTCGCGCCACAACGCCTCGGAGTACGTCGCGATTCCGCAGGGGATCTTGTAGACCCCCACGAAGGCGATTTTGAGTTCGTTGATGGGCACCGGCTGGTCTTTCAACACAAGCTTTCCCCGCCACACCTTGTAGTTATCGCTGATCTCCTTGAGGTCGACGACACCCTCGGGGCAATCAGCTTCTACTACTTTAAACTTTTCCGTGCGGCAAGGATAGCTGCTAACGAAGCAGATTCGACCGTGCTTGTACCCAGCATAGATCTTATTTGAACCCACCTGCTCTCCAGTAGAGTGTCTTTTTGGTATTGGTTGCCCAGCTAATCACCATGGTATGCGGTTCCGAGGAGAACGGACTGCCGTCGGCGTCGGGGCGGTAGTCGTCGAAGCTCGACGTGCGATGCCAGGCGTGGATGAGGCACTCCACGTGCTCGCGTTTGTGGGAGTCACAGGGTGCGCGGAGTGGGGTGTTGTTGTCGAAGATATCGACTTCGAGGAGGTAGACGGCAAATGGCATGGGAAGCTCAAGCAATCCCTCCAGGGCGTCCAACTGGATGGTCCCACTCACCTCAAAGTAACGGTTGGGGTAAACGCAACGCCACAGCGGGTAAAGTGGTTTGTACACAGGCGCACTCCTTTACTTGGTGAAGCCCATCGCCTTCCAGTTGAGCAACCGGTAGGAGTTAATCGCCCAACTGATCTTCACGTAGTTGTGCGGCAAGCTGTCGTCGTTGATGAAGTCGCACTTGATGAACTCGTTGGGGATCGGTGCGCAGGGCGCCACAAAGTCGCAGCTGGGGTCAGCGCCCACGGCGAAACTGTCGAACTCAACGTTTGCGATTACAAAATCAACGGGAATCTCCATCTCCCCAGTTGCGGTGGCGAGAGTCAATGTGCCGCCGATTTCGCGAAACTTATTGGGTTCCATAAATTTTCGAAGAAGAATTTTTGCTCTATCCATAAGCTTGGCCATAGGTCCTCAGAGTTAAGAATCCTTTTTTGATTTTACAGCAATTTCTCTAAGTTCGCCCCATCTTTTCTGTGCGTATTCAATATACTCTTTGGCGATGCTTTTGCCCTCAATTTTTCTGAACACGTCGAAAAACTCTTTGTCGGTGAAGCCGTAGTAGTCGAGATGTCCGCTCCACTGCGTGTCTTCGAGAAGTCCGGCGAGCTTGTCGTGAGCGCGAATCACGACCACCGGACGCTGGGCGATCATGGCGTAGATGGCGCCGTGTAGCCTCTGGGTGATGACGACATCGGCTTTGGCGATCTGATCCATCATGAAGTGCTCGGTGATTATTTTGTCGGTGTACCACACCGCTTTGTTTTTCGTCTTCATCCTGCTGATCAGCGCCCCGGCGATTTTGCGGTCGTCGATGCCCGTGGTGATACACATGGGGAGGAATTTGATCCAGTAGCCCTCACTGGCGAAACTCTCGCAGACCTTGGCGAACTCCTGGCTGAAGCGGTAAAAGGAGAAGCTCTTCCACTCCGGGCACTCCCAGCCCGGGTAGAAGAAGTCGTTGAGCAGCACGACGACATTTTTTTGGGTATTCGCTGGCCTCGGCACGGCGTGGAGGTCCTTGCGTGAGAACACCACGTCGGGGGCGAAGTAGGCGTTGGGGCAACGTCGTACGGAGACGTGATCTCTTACGATGACAAACTTCGCGCGCCTCAGCGCGGCGAGGTTGTGGGGCTCCACGGTGTGGCCGATCCCCACGCCGATGAATCCGATGGGGATGGTGACGAGTTCGATGTTCTTCAGCCTCTGATCAAGGAAACTACCACCGCCCACCCACAGCTCGTCGTAATCCTGATTGATCTTATCTGGAATGTGGTCGCCGAACTGGAACTGCTGGTCGGGAAACAGGTTTTTAATCGCTGGCCGGAACGCCTCGTCGCCGAGATTGCCGTGGCCATACCAACCCAGGACGAAAATCTTCATCTCTTTATGATAGACTAAAACCGGAGTCGAGGCGACCTACCAAGTGGGGATTTGACCACCTCTTGTTGTGGCTCCCCTGGGAAGGCAAAGGGATAGGACCGCGACTCTTGTTGAGACGAATGCCTTCCCACTTTTGATAATGGCGGAGAGCAGAGTATTCGAAACTCACCCGCTATTCACGGGCACTCTGTTTAGCAAACAGGTCCGGGAACCCTCCCGGTTTACTCTCCAAACTGGCAGAGGGTAACGGAGTCGAACCGTGCCCCCGTCGCCAGGAGCGCAGCGATTTCCAATCGCGCCTCGGTACCACACCGAGTATACCCTCTAAAATGGCGGAGAGCCGAGTAGTCGCAACCCATGCCCTCTTGGGGCACGCACCGCTTTCGAGGCGGGCCGGGTGGCCTGCACCCGTTGACTCTCCAAACTATGTTACCGGACGCCAGGAGTTTCACCTTCGATTTCGGCTTTCACGTCGCCCGGTAAACTTGGTGGAGACTAATCGCATCGAACGATTCGCCCGTGGGCGACTACTGCTTTCAAGGCAGTTCGAGGAGCCAACCTCAGTAGTCTCCGAAACTGGTTGGGTCACTTGGAATCGAACCAAGGTTCGCGGCTTCAGAGACCGCAGTCCTACCATTGAACGATGACCCAATACAAACTTGGTTGGGAGCCAGAGAGTCGAACTCTGATAGGCGGCTTCAAAGACCGCCGTCTTGCCGTTAGACGAACTCCCAACATAAACTTGGTGCCGGAACCCCGAGTCGAACGGGGACCCTCTCGTTTTCAGCGAGGCGTGCAGACCACCTACACCACTCCGGCATATGGTGGGAGTATCAGGATTCGAACCTAACTGCCCCGAAGGGAACGGGTTTACAGCCCGCCGAGTACACCTAGTACTCCACTACTCCCACTGGCGTATGGGTCCGGAATCGAACCGAACTTTCCCAAGTTAACAGCTTGGTTCCATCACCAGATGGATACCCATACAAATTTGGCTGTGGGGGTGAGGATCGAACTCACCTATTCCTGATTAACAGTCAGGCCCGCCGCACCCTGCCCGGTGCCCCACAATGTAAATTTTCGTGCTCCTCCGCGTGGCAGTTAAGGCAGAGGAGAACACATTTTTTAGCCTCAGCCAGGAGTCTCTTGTAAGAGTAAGTCATACCCTTTTGGGATATCGAAAACTCTTTGGTTTTTGGGTTCTTGTGGTGAAACGACAACGCCGAGAGGCATTTGCTGTAACCACACTTAGAACACTTTCCACCAAACTCTTTCTTGAGTAACTCCTTGGCCTTCCTTCTTCGCTTGGCTACGTGTGCAGTACGACAAGCGGCGCACCTCCAATAGCCACGGCCTTCGAGAACAAACCTAGTCCTACCGTGGTGCTTACATAGCCTCACTCCATTATTATTTGGCATAGCATAATTATGCTATGCCACCTTCCAAATTGTCAAAGAACAGCCAATAGCTAAAAAAACAAAAACCCCAGATCCGTTGCCAGATCTGGGGTTCAGAGTTTCGTCTTGCCAAAGCCTTTAGACGCAAACCTCCCCAGACCAGCGTTGCTGGCGACTATTAAAATAGTACGAGGAGTGGTTATAAAGCGTCATAGCTAAGACTTTAACGGCAGCGGGAAGAAATTGCAACTCTTTTTTAAAACGACGCCCCCGCCTTCACCGCCTTCCACTCGGGGCACTCCTTGTTGATGGTGGCGATCATCTGAGCATCTCTTCGCTTCACTGCAGCGATGAAGTCGTCGATGTTTTCCTTGCAGTGGTCTTTGTAGCCCACCCAGATCTGCGGGCCTCGGATGTTCATGTCGTCGAGGTCGAGCAGCGTGAACCACGACGAGGGACCCTTGCCGAGGATCATGCCAATCACCGCGCATGCGCCGGGATTGCCTTCGCTCATCTCCACGGCGATGTCCATGGCGCTCATATTCAAACCGAGTTTTCCTCTCGCTTTCACAACTGCTTCTCCTCTTCTTGCTGAAGGTAGTCCATAGCGTCCCCACTCTCGCCCGTGCCACCGCAGGTGCCACAGGCTTCCTCGTAATAGGTGCGCTCCCCACTCATGTCTTGGCCGCTCTGCATTTGTGTGCCCTTGCCGTAACATGTGCGACAGAATCCGTAGCGTTCGCTCATAGTTCTCCTAGTAGGTGCAGCTGGTGATGTCTTTGGGCCTCTTTGTTAGTTTCTTCGCCTTGTCATAGATGTCGTCGAGACCCACCATTTTCATGGTACCGCGATGGTTGACCGCCCACGCGTAACCCACCGCGTATCTCAGCTTCTCATGGCCGACTTCCATCCAGATCGCCACCTCACCCTTTTCCAGCTGCTTTGCGAGTTCCTGGGCGAAATCGGCGTTGTCGTCGTCTGGCGGCGGTGAAATACAGCCGGTGTCGTTCATCGGATGCGGGGTGAAGCCCATGAGGCCGTCTTTGGTTCTCGGGCCTAGGTTCTCCAGTCCCCAGCGTTCCAAGAAGCGCGCGAATGCCGCCGAGTCCTTGACCCTGAAGTAGTTCGACCTCACCGTTGCGTAGTAGTTAGACACGACGACCCCTCTCCTTCTTGGGCAAATAACCGAACCCATACATGGTGCCGTTAACGCCAACGCAGATCCACGGACCCGGGGCGTTGCCGTAGTCGAGGAAGAACTGCGCCTTGTGGGGATTCTTGATTTGTTTGGTGACGACTTGGAAGGTGGGCTGCTTTTGCTGAACCACGGCACGATCAGAACTGACGCTGACGATTTCGTTTGCCATAGAGAAGTCTCCTCTACAGCACTTATACCCTCGCCGGGGTTACTTTCGCCTCGGCCTGCGCGGGGGTGGGTACTCCTTGGCGAGGTTGTATTTGTTGATCCAGTTGCGGAGCGTTCTCACGCTGATGCCGAGGAGGTCGGCGGCGTCGGTGCGGTTGCCGTTGGTATGGGCTAATGCGCTCTCCGCGAGTTGCTTGAGACGCTTGTCGACGTTGAAGGGATTATCTGTTGCCATTAGTCGAGAAACCTCACGATGGTGCGGCCCTCGTGACCATGGACTTTTTCGAGTTGGGCGACGGAGTGATAAAAGCCCATGCTCTTCTCCAGGGACACCCACTCCATCACCGCAATGCCGCTGGGGTAGACCATCCCGATTGCCACGATGCCGGTGCCACTCATTCCCGACACGTCTTCACGTCGTTCGAGGACGAAGCGACGCGTGACGGGGATATCGTGTTGGGGATTGGTGAGACCGCTGGGAATCTTACCTTTGGATTTGGCCATGCGGTCATCATACCTCGGCAAATATTTCCTTGTCAAAACCCTTGCATCTCGGAGCCGGAATGGCTAAAAGAAAAACTACATCACACACCGCACCCCGTGGGGAGCCAGATTTGCGTCTGGCTCCCCACTTGGTTTTTAGAAGGTGAACGTCACCTTCGTCCGGATCTCAACCTCCTTGGCGCTCTTGAACAGCTTGACGCTAGCCAAGCGGTTCGTGCCAAGCTTCTCAATGGCTGCAACAACGTCTTTCTTACTCTCGTAGGTCGAGTAGGAAAGCCCCCCGTTGTCGTCGCGGATGAGAAGAAGATAGACGCCGGTATCCCGGCTATCTGATTGAGGTTGTGGTTGTGATTCCATTTTGAGTCTCCTCGTGGTGATCTTACTCGCTTGCGGCAAAATTTACCACATTATCTAAAAGTGGTATTTCTTCTTTTTTATCCGCAGCCTTAGATCCGCCACTTGGCGGCTCAAAACCCAGCGACTTCATCTTGATCGCCCAGCAGTAGTTACGCGGGCCACCGTTGGGAGTCTTGACGTACTTCGTGTGAGACGGACTGCTGGGATCGTAGGCGGCCAGGTGGCCGTCTTCGAGCAGCTGCCTTGCCACCTGGTGCTGGCTCTGCGCCCAACTGCTGAGCTTCTTGAGATGCCCACCCACCTCACCCAATGCGGTGCCGTGGTAGAGGAAGATCACCTCGGGATCGCTGGATCTCCAGAAGCCCAACGGCTTGGAGTTCTTGTGATCCGTGGGGTCAAATCCGGGCAAGTGGGTGATGTGATATCGCGCGGGGTCCTGGAGAAGTTCTCGGACGCAGTTGAGGAAGAGAGTCGATCCTCTCTGTGAACCCGTCTTCGAAACCACCAGTTCCCGGGCGATGTCGAGGTTCTTGAGGTGCCTGGCGCAAAGCTCGTCACGCTTCTGAACCGGAATCACCCCACGCTCGACGAGCATGTCCATCGCCAGCCGAAACGGCGTCATGTTGAAGGCCATGTTTTTTGTGATACGATTCATGTTATCAACAATGGCGCCCTCGCGGCCTTTCTCGAAGTAGGCGTGGTACTCGTAGAAGATCTTCCGCACCTCTTCCCTACCCAGATTGTAGACGTACTGGATGAAGTAAGGCGTGAAGCCGCAGTACTCGCCTCGACGCGCAAAGGCTTTCTCGCCGCGCTCCTTGTTCATCGAGTTTTTCTTGATGTCGACAAGGATCATACGCGAGATCGCGCTGGCCTCCTCTAGCGGTGGCTCCTCTCCGGTGATGGCGATCAACCCACGAATCGACGTCGACTCCTCACGGAGATGGCCGTCGCGTTTCGCCGCCACTCTGCCGCTTCTGTCGTAGGCTTTCTGGATGAGCTGGATGACTTGTTTCAAGTTGTGCTCGGAGAGCGATTTCTTGAAGTCATCAAACACCAGAAAAGCGTTGCGGAAGCTATGCGCCATGGCGAGCTTACCCACACCCGTGGAGTCCGACGCCGTGAGGTTGGAGAAGTTCCCGTAGAAGTTTTGCACAATATTTGCGACAAAACTTTTACCCTCACCAAAGGAGCCGTCCACCCAGACCACTGGGCTGTTTTGGTGGGGGAGGTGGGACATGATCGAAGCCCCAAGCGCATGGGCGAACAACGTCATCGTCGCCGTCGACGAACTGCACTCGAAGTAGTCGCTGAGGATGTGAAGTGCTAAGTCCTTGAACTGGGAGTCATCGATGATCTTGAAATCAAGATGTTTACAGGTCTCATCGGTGAACTGTAGTTCGAGTTCCGTATTGGGTTTGATCTGATCTCGGGTCACAATCACTGAAGGCGTGACAAAGGCGTCGCCACCCTTCAGTCTGTAGTAGCCGAAATCCTCGACCTTTTTACGGATGACCTTCTTCTCCTTGCTAAACTCAAAGACGCAGTTTCTGATGGCGTTGTAGTTCGAGGTGTCATACAGGAGGCTCGTCCCGGCGACGCTGGTCAGGAAGGAGAAGAAGCTCTCCGAACTCCTGATCCAATCGTTGCTCGACGCCTTGAACAAGTGGTTCTTGTTATCCGAGGCGATGTAGACCGAGCCCTTGATCCAGCGATGCTCCACGGTTTGGCTTTCCGTGGGGTCCTCCAGATCGTGGGGCTTGATCAGCGTCAGCTCCTCCAAGATGTTCACGTGGAAGTTCGTCAGCTCGACGTTGTCCACGTTACCCTTGTTGTCGCGCTTCACCACGAAGTAACCCGTGGGCCTGTTGAAGAACACGTTTTTGTTGAAGGTGAAGTTGGGGTACTCCTCCTTCTTTCTTTCGAGTTCGCGTTCCTTCTCCTCCTTGTCGACCGACTTGTAGATCTCCTTGAGATCGGACTTCTTAACGACCTTCCTGACTTCGATGAAGTCCCTGATCTTCTTCTGCTCGTCGGGATCGAGGCGGTGCGCGGATCGCACGAGGTTGCGGAGATCGACGTCGAAGTTCTGCGGCGGCGATACGTCCTTGCCATCTGCGGTCTTCTGGCCTTGGAAGGAAAAGAGTTCGTTCAGCGACTTCATGAGTTGATCAAACGTCATGAAGCCCGTGGCGAACTTGATCGGGCTGGGGTCCTTCCACTCCGACTCCGGTAAGCCGTCGGGGTTGACGCGGTATTGCCCGTTGACGATCTCCCCCGGCGGCACCCGTTTCATGCAGTGGTCGCCGAGCAGGGGGTGAACACCTACGCGACAGATGCCGTGGTTCTGCATCGCCTTACAGGTGTAGGGATGCTGTGCTGTGGCTAACGCATAATCGATTTCTCCTTGGACCTTCTCTCCCCAGCGGTCGACGATCGCCTGGGTTCCGTTTTCCGTCGCGATGGCAAACGCGATGGAGGCGGTGCGCTGCGCGTGGTCACCCTTGGCGTCGGGCGGCACTTTATAGGTGCCGTCGGCGTTCTTCTCCCAGAAGTGAGCCATGGCGGGGCAGCTTTTGATCACCTTCCAGAAGTCCCCCTTGGGCTTGATGGGTTCCTTGGGAAGCACTTCGCCGTTGCTCCCCACTGCGGCAGCCACTCTCCGACGCCCCACCGGGGCCTCGGTGATGTGGATGTCATGGGTCTTCAACACTTCGAGGAGACGCTCTGCGGTGATTTCCTCGCAAGCGCGAAAGTAGTCCCACTGCGTGTCGGCGTCAATGGGGACGGCGTTGTCGTCGACCCAACAATTGAATCCCTCCCTGAAGCGGGGTTCGATCATGGGTGGCTTGATGCCGTTGCCGATGCCGTTGGGGTTGAACATCACCTGCTTGGGAAACACTTCCGGCGGCGGGTTACTGGGGTCACTCATGAACCTGCTCATGAACCCCACCTCTTGGTAGATGTGGTCCACCAAGCTGGTGAAGTGGTGCGCGGGCACCGTCTGTGTGAAGAACCAGTAGAGATGGTAGCCCTTCTTCGTGGACCTCGCGATGTAGCATGGCAGGCCGAGCTTGAGGCTGCAGTCTCTCACCGCCTTGGCGTCTTCGAAACACTCCCCCCGGTCGAAGTCACAGGCGCCGAACTTGATGCCTTCCCTCTGCACGAGGTAGAGGATCAGTTCTTTTTGCCCGCTGATGTGCTTCCAGATCCACTCGTCGGTGAGCGGCTGGGGTTTTTTGTGGTCGCAGCTCGTACAGCCGCCCTTGTTTTGCGCGATTAGGCACAGCCGTTGGTCGCCGTAGTTCATGCACTGCGGATGATATTGGGCGACCTCGACGAGCTGAGGGTTTTGCGGATCGGAGTTGTCGGTTTGCGTGTAGTAATGCTTCACACCGAAGGTGTCTTCCCGCGCGCCGAACCGCTTGCGGAAAAGATCAACCTTCTGTTTCCACCCTGCTTCCTGTTGGCTCATCCGTGTCTCCGTGGTTGTGCTGTTGGTAATGCAAAGCCCGCATCGATTCTGGGATCGATGACCTTATGCCCTTAACTGGTAGGAATTGGACCTCTCCCATTTTCAACAGCCGGAACAAGTTCGCAATGAAAAACAGTCTTCTTGGCGTGAGTCGCTGTTCTTGTTAGGTATTTCACACCCTGCTCGTCGTCATCGGGGTCGATCTCCCAGAGGATGACGAGAAGCTCCTCGGGTCCGTCGATGAGGCTTCGCTTCAGATAGACCGGCGTACCGGGTTTGAAGGTTTCAGTTTTTTCCATGTCGTTTCTCCACTCGTTGCACGAGTTTTCGTGTGAGGTGTTCGGCGATCTCTCCGAGCTGCTCCGGTGAACTCTGGAAGAGCGCGTTTCTGTCGTGGCTCTTGTTGGTGAGGACGTCCATCAGGTCCTCGTCGATGGTCTCGCTGCCGTCTTGATATCTTGCGACGACGTGGCAGATGAAGATCGGCGACGCCTGGCCGAGCCTTTCGATTCGCTTCGCGGTTTGGTAGTAATACTCAAAGTTATAGTCCAGCGAAGCAAAAATGAGATGGCTTGCAGCTGTGAGAGTGATGCCGTGAGCTGCTGCTTGAGGCTGGAGGATAACGATCCGATGGCGGCCCCTTCCTCCATGCTCCTGAAAGTCCCGGATAACACTAGCTCTCTCAGCAACTGAGACATCTCCGTAGATAGCAGCGGCTCCAAATCCTTTATAGCGTTCGATAAGTTGTTCGATTTCTTCTCTAAACTGGCAAGCAATGATGAGGGGTTTGTCGCCGAGTTCTTCAAGGTAGTCATCGATGATCTCCCATTTCGGATTGGTGTCGAGGTGAACCACCTCGTCCTGGTTGAGCAAGAAGCCACTGGTGAGCTGGCGGAGTTTCATGATCTTCGCGAGCACGTTGACGGCTTCGGCACCCACTGTCTTGCCCTGGCTGTTGGCGAGTTCGGTGACGAGTTGGGTCTCCATGCGGTCGTAGGCGACTTCCTGCTCGGGGGTCATGTAAGCCACTCTTTTGGTGTCTGTGCGCGGCGGAAGATCAATACAGTCCCGCTGCTCAAGGTAAATACCCACAGACCTGACCCGAGATATGAGAGCTTCTTTTTCACGCTCTCCCTTAAGTTCGTAACGTATAGCCTCTTTTCCTCCTCCAGGTGTTTTGACAAATCCAACTTTGACTGGCCTGAAGTATTCATACAAAAAGTCTTTCAGACAGGGTTCCAAGGTGAGCCCACGATCTAAAAAGTAGAACTGCTGCCAGAGATCCGTGAACCCGTTGGGATTAGGCGTACCGCTGAGAATATTCCTCCTTTTCGCCTTCCAACTGATGCTGACGTGGGCATGACTTACTTTGGAGCGCGGCGACTTGATCTTCGTGGATTCATCCACGACCACCCACTCGAATCCGTAGTCCCTGAGGATCTTCTCGTAGATCCTCA
>Ga0335069_10002871_pt1 | contig 26299 bp, 16 predicted proteins | sample Lox_Sample_11_FD_206714 | JGI IMG/M metagenome (GOLD analysis project Ga0335069, IMG submission 206714) | Soil microbial communities from Loxahatchee National Wildlife Refuge, Florida, United States - Lox_Sample_1.1 | ecosystem: Environmental > Terrestrial > Soil > Wetlands | place: USA...
TGCTGCTCGAGACGACGGATCCGGCCATGCGGAAGGCGATCACGACCGCGCGGCAGGCCGCGGGCTCGGACATCCCCGTCATCCTGATCGGCGAGCAGGGAACCGGGAAGCGACGGCTCGCGGCCGCGATCCACGCCTGGAGCGAGCGGCACGCACGTCCCTTCGTCCGGATCCCCTGCGCCGCACTGGTCGAACGCATCCTCGAGCAGGGCCTGCTCGGCGAAGCAGGCCCCGACGCGCCCCCCGGTCGCAGCGAGACCATCCGGCGGTTGCGGGCCGCGCGGACCGGCACGCTGTTCCTGGAAGAGCTGGACGAGCTCGACGCCGATCTCCAGACGAAGCTGCTCCGCGTCGTCGCGCGCGACGCGAGCCAACCGGGGTTCGCTTCGGCAGCCGGGGCCGAAGGCCCTCGCGTGATCCTCTCTGCCAACGGCGCAGTCGACCTGCTGGCCCCGGCGCTCGCGGTTGTGCGGCACCACCTGGCCGCCATCGCCGTGCCGCCCCTGCGCTCGCGCGGCGCGGACCTCCCGGCGCTGATCGACGTCGTCGTCGAGCACCTGACCGCGCGCTACCGGCGCCCCGGCCTTAGGGTCTCCACGGAGACCCGCCGCGCGCTCGCCGCGTATGCCTGGCCGGGCAACGTACGCGAGCTCGTCGACGCACTCGAGCATGCGGTCGTGCTGGCGACGAGCGGCGACATCCTTCTGCGCGACCTTCCCGACCGGGTGCAGGCCGCCTGGACCACCCGCCGCCCTGCCAGGCGGCAGCCGACCGCCGCGTTCCCTGCCACCGAACGCGACCACATCGCCCGCATCGTGGCGGCGTCGCAGACGCTCCAGGAGGCCGCGGCGCGCCTCGGGATCAACCCGACCACGCTCTGGCGCAAGCGTAAGCGCTACGGCCTGGCGTAGCGTCGCTCATCGATGCGCGGCGAATCCGGCCGGCGCTGGGGACGTCGCCGGATCGACGTCACCGACGCGAGCCGTCGCTCCGACCGCGGCCACGGATCGTGCTGCTGCTGACGATGGAGCAGCCACACGGACCACGCGTAACCCGCGACGAGCACGACGACCAGGAGAATTGCCACGCGCACATGTGCAGCGTGCGTGCCATCCGTGGGCGGCGGTCGGTGCTCGATTTTCCCGGCCGACGCGGGTCGCCTACCGGGCGTGCGGCAAGCCGTCGTGCTGCAAACTGCGGGACGGCGGCAAGCGACGTCAGCCCCGGCGGTGTGCCGAGGCAACGGACGTCACTCCAAGCCCCACCGCTTGCGCTTGCGCCAGAGCGTGGTCGGGTTGATCCCGAGGCGTGCCGCCGCCTCTTCGAGCGTGGACGACTCCGCGAGCACCTGGCGGATGTGCCGCCGCTCGAGGTCCTCGAGCGAGAGCGAGGCATCGGCCGGCGCCGCCGGCGCCACCGTCCCGGCGGCCCCGGGCGCGAGCAGCCGGTCGGGAAGGTCCTCGACCCGGATGACGTCGTCCCGCGACAGCACGACCGCCCGCTCGAGCGCGTGCACGAGCTCGCGCACGTTGCCTGGCCACGAGTACGCTGCGAGCGCCGACTGCGCTTCGGGCGCCAGGCGGATCGGATCGCGGCGATAGCGCGCGGTCAGCACGGCCAGCAGGTGCTCGGTCAGCGCCGACAAATCGGGGAGCCGCTCCCGGAGGGGCGGCAGGTGCAACGCGACGACGTTCAGGCGGAAGTACAGGTCCTCGCGGAAGCGCCCGGCACGCACTTCCACCTCCAGGTCCCGGTTCGTCGCGGCCAGCACCCGCGTGTCGATCTCGACGGTGGTGTCGTCGCCGACCCGCTCGAAGCGGTGCTCCTCGAGGAAGCGGAGCAGCTTCGCCTGCATCTCGTGAGGCAGCTCGCCGACCTCGTCCAGGAAGACCGTGCCGCCTGCTGCGGCCGCCAGCCTGCCCGGCTTGTCCTTCCACGCGCCGGTGAACGCCCCCTTCACGTGCCCGAACAGCTCGCTCTCGAGGAGGTGGTCGGAGAGCGTGGTGCACGCGATCGTGACGAACGGGCCATCGGCGCGGTCGCTCCACGCATGGATCGCCGACGCGAGGACGTTCTTGCCGGTGCCGCTCTCGCCCGTCAGCAGGATCGTCACATCGGACTTCGCCACCTGTCGTGCCGTCGCGAGCACGCGCTGCATCGCCGGGCTCGCAGACTCGAGCAGCGCCGGCTCGTCGACGACCTGCCGGAGCTGCCGGTTCTCGCGCCGGAGCCCCTGCACCTCGAGCACCCGGCCGAGCAGCAGCCCCACCTCGTCGAGCGCGAAGGGCTTCACCAGATAGTCGTACGCGCCCGCGCGCATGGCCTCGACCGCGCCGGCGACTGTCGCGTACGCGGTCATGAGGACGACCACCGCGTCCGGCCGGCGGCGACGGATCTCGCGCAGCAGCGCGAGGCCGTCCATGCCGGCCATGCGCACGTCGGAGAAGATCACGTCGAGCGGCTGGCGGTCGACGATCGCCAGCGCATCGGGCGCACTCTCGGCCGTGTCGACGTGGTGCCCGAGCCCGCGCAGGTAGCTCGCCAGGTGGGTCCGGATGTTCTTCTCGTCGTCGACGACCAGGACGTGCGCCATGCATTCACCCGCGCGGCAGCTCGAGCGTGAAGCGACTCCCCCGGCCGACCTCGCTCTCGAGATGGACGCGACCGCCGTGAGCCTGGACGATATCGCGGACGATTGCCAGCCCCAATCCGGCGGAGCCGAGGTCTCCGCCGTCCATGCCCTGCGCGAAACGCTCGAAAATGCGCTCCCGCTGCTCGACGGGGATTCCCGGTCCGGTGTCGATCACCGACAGGAGCACGGCTCCGTCCTCCGACTGCACCTCCAGCCGGACCGAGCCGCCCTTCGGCGTATAGCGCAGGGCATTGGCGATCAGGTTCGAGATCGCCCAGCTGAGCTTGATCTGATCCCCCGCGATCGTAACGCCGGCGTCCGGGACTTTCGATTCGATCGTGACGCCCTTCTCGCGGGCTTGCAGCTGGAAGGGGCGGAGCACGCGAGGGACCACGTCGCGCAGGTCGACGTTGCCGCGCTCGATCGCGATGCCCATCGCGCGCGAGCGCGAAAGGTCGACGAGCCGCTGACTCACGTCCTGGAGCCTCGCCAGGTCTTCGCGCGCGGTATCGAGCAGGCCGCGCTGGTCGCCGGTGAGACCACCGTCGCGTCCGAGCAGCTCGAGCGCCATCCCGAGCGACGTGAGCGGCGTCCCCAGCTCGTGGGACAGCGTCGCGATCAGGTGCTCCCGACGCGCCTCCTGGTCGCGGAGGTAGGTAACGTCCTGGAGGCCGAAGATCACGCCGGCGTGCGTGCCGTCGGGCGCACGGAACGGCGTCGGACGCAGCACGTAGTGGTGGTCGCGGCCGCGCAGGAAGAGCGCCAGCTCGATCCGCTCGCCCTCGCGCGACGGGTTCGCCAGGAACTCACGGACGGCGGAGCGGAGGCGCAGGTAGTGGGGTGCCGTCGAGCTCAGCTCGTCGAAGCGCCGGCCGAGCACCTCCACGCGGTCGAGCCCGAGGATCGCACACGCGACTTCGTTCACGTGCCCGACCACGCCGTTCGGGTCGAGCACGATGAGCCCGTCCTCGATCGCCTCCGTCACGGCCTCCGTCTTGGCCTTCTCCGCCAGCACGACGTCGACGCGCGTCCGCTCGATGGCGATCGCCGCCTGGCCCGCGAGCGCCTCGAGGAGCTGACGCTGGTCGAGCGGCATCAGCCGCCCGGCGCCGGCCGGCTTGAGCGACAGCACGCCGACCGCGCCGCGCGCGGTGTGCAGCGGCACGTGGAACCACTCGCCGCCCGGCAACGTGTCGGTGCCCCGCCCGGCCGCCTGGTTGTGCTCCCACACCCAGGTCGCCGCGCCGCGGTCGGCCTCGTGCATGTCGGCGCTCGTCGGCCAGGCGGCGCGTACGACGAGCCGGCCCGCCGCCGGCATCAGCACCAACGCCTGCGCCTGGAACTGATCCGCCACCTGACGGACGACGGCCGGCAGCAGGTCGTCGAGCCCCGCCGCGGCGGCCAGCTGCCGGCTGAATGCGTACAACGCCGCCGTGCGCGTCTCGCGCCGCCGGGCGGCCTCGGCCTGGTCCCGGATGCGGGACATGAGGTTGCTGGTGAGTCCCGCGACGATCAGGAACACGCCCAGCGAGAGCACGTCCTGCGGCTTCGTGACGGTGAATGTGTAGATCGGCTGCACGAAGAAGAAGTCGTAGACGAGGAGACTCGCGAGCGCGGCGACGATCGACGGCCCGAGGCCGCCGAGCACCGCGGTGAACAGCACGCCGGTGAGGAAGATGAGGGCGGGATCGGGCAGGTCGAGCACCCGCTGGAGCAGCTTGGCGATGACGGCGGCGCCCACGACGAACGCCGCAGCCAGCCCGTAGCCGAGCGGCCGAAGCGCGACGGGCGCCGGACGGGTCACGCCTGCCGGCTCCTCTTCCTGCTCGGGTTCCCCGGTGATCACCCGCACGTCGATGTTGCCGCTCTGCCGGATCACCGGGTCGACGGGCGAGCGCTTCCAGAACGCTTGCCATCCCGAGCGACGCGACTTCCCGAGAATCAACTCGGTCACGTTCCGCCGCTCGGCGAGCTTGATGATCTCGTCGGCGACGTGCTCGCCGGGGACGACCACGACCTCGGCGCCGAGTTGCTCGGCCAGACGTAACACGCTCGCCAGGCGATCGCGCTCGGTCTCCGGCTGCCGGTGGAACGCCGCGGTCTCGACGAACGCCACCAGCCATTCCGCGTGGCGCCGGTCCGCCATCCGCCGGCCGGCGCGGATCAGGCGCTCGGAGAGCGCCCCGCCGCTGATGCAGACCATGATCCGCTCGGTCACCGGCCAGACGCCCTGCACCGCGTGCGCCTGCATGTACGTGCGCATCTGGTCGTCGACGCGCTCGGCGGTGTGGCGGAGCGCGAGTTCGCGGAGGGCGGTCAAGTTCCCCGGGCGGAAGTAGTTGCGGATGGCACGCTCGGCCGCCGCGGGGAGATAGACCTTGCCCTCGCGGAGCCGCTGGAGCAGGTCCTCCGGCGTCACGTCGACGAGCTTCACCTCGGCCGCGCGCTCGAAGAACCGGTCCGGCACGGTCTCGCGGATGGTGACACCGGTGATCTGCGCCACGACGTCGTTCAGGCTCTCGATGTGCTGAATGTTGACGGTCGTGTAGACGTCGATGCCCGCGTCGAGCAGCTCCTCGACGTCGGAATAGCGCTTCGGGTGGCGGCAGCCCGGCGCGTTGGTGTGCGCCAGCTCGTCGACGAGGACCAGCTGCGGGTGCCGCGCAAGGATCGCGTCGAGGTCCATCTCGCGCAGCCGCGTGCCGCGGTACTCGACGTCGGCACGCGGTACGATCTCGAGCCCCTGGATCAGCGCCTCGGTCTCGGCGCGTCCGTGGGTCTCGACCACCCCCACCACCACGTCGACGCCCTCGCGGAGCCGCTCGTGGGCGGCCTGCAGCATCGCGTAGGTCTTGCCGACCCCGGGCGCCGCGCCGACGAAGATCTTGAGCCGCGCCCGCTGCTCCTGCGCGGCCGACTTGAGAAGCGCCTCGGGAGAGGGTCGTTCGGGTTCGGGGTGGCGGCTCACGACGACGGCCGCGAGTCTGTCATCGCACCGCCAGGGCGTCCAGCGCCAGGTTCGCGCGCAGCACGTTGAGGCGCGGCTCGCCGAGGAAGCCGAGCTGCCGACCTTCGACGGTGTGGGCGATCACTGCGCGGACGGCGTCCTCGGATACACCGCGCGCCTTCGCGATCCGCGGGATCTGGAACGCAGCGGCGGCCGGCGTGATGTGGGGGTCGAGACCGCTGCCGGAGGTGGTCACCATGTCGACGGGAACGGGAAGGTTGGGATTCTCCTCGTGGAGCTGGGACGCGGCGTCCCGGACGCGGTCGACGAGCCGCTGGTCGATGGGGCCCAGGTTGGTGCCGCCCGACGCGGTCGCGTCGTAGCCCTTATCGCCCGCCGCCGACGGCCGCGGGTGGAAGTAGCCGTCGCCCGCGAAGTTCTGGCCGATGAGGTCGGAGCCGATCACCGTGTCGCCGTGCACCACCAGGCTGCCGTTCGCCTGGTAGGGCATCAGCACGCTCGCCACCCCGGTCACCAGGAGGGGATAGACCAGGCCGGTGATCACCGTGAGGACCACGGTCATGAGGATCGCGGGTTTGAGCTCGGTGCGCATGGGATGCCCTCCTCAGGCCCAACCGACGGCCCGCACGAACAGGTCGACGATCTTGATGCCGACGAACGGGACCGCGATGCCGCCCAGGCCGTAGACGAACAGGTTCTGGCGCAGGATCGCCGCCGCGCCGAGCGGACGGTAGCGGACACCGCGCAACGCGAGCGGGATCAGCGCGATGATGATGAGCGCGTTGAAGATGATGGCCGAGAGGATCGCGCTCTGCGGCGTCGCCAGCCGCATGACGTTGAGCGCGTTCAGCTCGGGATAGGTCGCGGCGAACATCGCCGGGATGATGGCGAAATACTTGGCCACGTCGTTCGCGATGCTGAAGGTGGTGAGTGAGCCACGCGTGATCAGGAGCTGCTTCCCGATCTCGACGATCTCGATGAGCTTGGTGGGGTTGGAGTCGAGGTCGACCATGTTGCCGGCCTCTTTCGCAGCGGACGTGCCGGTGTTCATCGCGACACCGACGTCGGCCTGTGCGAGCGCCGGCGCGTCGTTCGTCCCGTCGCCGCACATCGCGACCAGCTTGCCTTTGGCCTGCTCCTCGCGGATGAGCGCGAGCTTGTTCTCGGGCGTGGCCTGCGCGAGGAAGTCGTCGACGCCCGACTCGGCGGCGATCGCCGCGGCGGTCACCGGGTTGTCGCCGGTGATCATGACCGTCCGGATGCCCATCGCGCGCAGCTCGGCGAAGCGCTCCTTGATGCCGCCCTTCACGACGTCCTTCAGGTGGATCACACCGAGGATGCGGTTGTCCTTGGCGACCGCGAGCGGCGTCCCGCCCGACTTGCCGATGCGCTCGGCGACCGCCATCAGCTCCTGCGGTGGCCGGAATCCCTTGCCGTTCTTCGACGCGACGAACTGCACGATCGCCTCGACGGCGCCCTTACGGATCTGGTTGCCGTTGAGGTCCACGCCGCTCATCCGGGTCTCGGCGGTGAACGGAATGAAGTGGCCTTCGAGCGTTCCCACCTCGCGACCGCGGAGCCCGTACTTCTCCTTGGCAAGCACGACGACGGAGCGCCCTTCCGGGGTCTCGTCGCTCAGCGACGCGAGCTGGGCGGCGTCAGCCAACTCGCCCTCGGTTGCGCCGCCGACGGGAACGAGCTCGGTGGCCATGCGGTTGCCGAGCGTGATCGTGCCGGTCTTGTCGAGCAGCAGCGTGTCGACGTCGCCTGCGGCTTCCACGGCGCGCCCCGACATCGCGAGAACGTTGTACTTGACCAGCCGGTCCATGCCCGCGATGCCGATCGCGGAGAGCAGCCCGCCGATGGTGGTCGGGATGAGCGAGACCAGCAAAGCGACGAGGATCGTCACCGACACCGACGTGCCAGCGTAGCTCGCGAACATCTCGATGGTCGCGGTCGCGAGCAGGAAGATGATCGTCATGCCAGTCAGCAGGATGCTGAGGGCGATCTCGTTCGGCGTCTTCTGGCGCTTCGCTCCCTCGACCAGCGCGATCATGCGGTCGAGGAAGGTCTCGCCGGGGTTCGAGGTGATGCGGACCTTGATCCAGTCGGAGAGGACCCGCGTCCCGCCAGTGACCGCGCAACGGTCGCCGCCGCTCTCGCGAATGACGGGCGCGGATTCGCCGGTGATCGCGGACTCGTCGACCGACGCGATGCCGTCGATCACGTCGCCGTCGCCCGGGATCAGATCGCTGGCCTCGACGAGCACGACGTCGCCCCGCCGGAGGGACGTCGCCGGCACCGGCTCGAACTGCGTGCCCGCCGGCGAGTGCAGGCGCTTCGCCATGGTCTCCGTCTTGGTCCGGCGGAGCGTGTCGGCCTGCGCCTTGCCGCGCCCCTCGGCGACGGCCTCGGCAAAGTTCGCGAACAGCACCGTGAACCAGAGCCAGGCGGCGATCTGCCCGACGAAGCCCGGCTCCGCGCCGGGACCGCCGCCCAGGTCGCGGACGAAGAGGATGGTCGTCACGAGCGCCACCACCTCGACCACGAAGATGACCGGGTTGCGGAGCAGCGTGCGGGGATCGAGCTTCCGGAACGAGTCCCCGATCGCCCGGCGGATGATGGCGGCGTCGAAGAGGGAGCGCTTGCTGGCGTTGGTGGACACGGTGGTCACCTCAGAGGGTCTTGCCGCCGACCATCATCAGGTGGTCGACGATGGGTCCCAGCGAGAGCGCCGGGAAGAACGTGAGGCCGCCGACGATCAGGATGACGCCCACGAGCAAGCCGACGAACAGCGGACCGGTCGTGGGGAACGTCCCCGCCGAGGGCGGCAGGACCTTCTTGACGACGAGCGAGCCCGCGATGGCCATGATCGGGATGATCATCAGGAAGCGCCCGATCAGCATCGCGAGGCCGAGGGTCAGGTTGTAGAAGAACGTGTTGCCGGTGAGGCCGGCGAAGGCGCTGCCGTTGTTCCCGGTGCCGGAGGTGTACGCGTACAGGATCTCGCTGAAGCCGTGCGGCCCCTTGTTGAGCGGGCCCGCGAGGCCGGCCGGCAGCACGCTCGCCAGCGCCGTGAAGCCGAGGATGCTGGCGGCGAGCACGAGGATCGCGAGCATCGCCATCTGCACTTCCTTGGCCTCGATCTTCTTCCCGAGGTACTCCGGCGTCCGGCCGACCATCAGCCCGGCGATGAAGACGGCCAGGACCGCGAACACCAGCATGCCGTAGAGGCCGGCGCCGACGCCCCCGACGATGATCTCGCCGAGCTGGATGTTGACGAGCGGTACGAGGCCACCCAGCGGCGTGAAGCTGTCGTGCATGCCGTTCACGGCGCCGCAGGACGCGTCGGTCGTGAGGGTCGCGAAGAGGGCCGTGTTCGCCATGCCGAAGCGGACCTCCTTGCCCTCCATGTTGCCGCCCGCCTGCGTGGCGCTCGCCGTCATGTCGACGCCGAAGGGCCGGAGCAGCGGATTGCCCCTCGACTCCGCCCAGTAGACGATCGCGACGCCGGCGAGGCACAGGACCAGCATCGCCGCGAGCAGCGCCCAGCCCTGTCGCTGATCGCGCACCATCCGGCCGAAGGTGTAGGTGAGCGGCGCGCCGATCAGGAAGATCGCCAGCATCGAGAAGAAGTTCGAGAGCGGGGTCGGGTTCTCGTAAGGGTGCGACGAGTTGGCGTTGAAGAAGCCGCCGCCGTTCGTGCCGAGCTGCTTGATCGCCTCCTGCGACGCGACCGGCCCCTGCGGGATGACCTGCTGCGCCCCTTCGACGGTCGTGGCCGTCACGGAGGGGTGCAGGTTCTGCGGCATGCCCTGCCAGATGAAGACGAGCGCCAGGACGAGCGAGAGCGGGATCAGTATCCAGAGCGTGCAGCGCACGAGGTCGACCCAGAAGTTTCCGATCGTGCGCGCGGTGTGCCGCGCGAAGCCACGCACCAGCGCGACCGCGAGCGCGATGCCGGTCGCGGCCGACACGAAGTTGTGGAACGCCAGCCCCGTCATCTGGACGAGGTAGCTCATCGTCGATTCGCCGCTGTAGTTCTGCCAGTTGGTGTTGCTCGTGAAGCTGACGGCGGTGTTCCACGCGAGGTCGGGCGCGACCGGCCCGAAGCCCTGCGGGTTGAGCGGCAAGAGGTGCTGGAGGCGCTGCATCGCGTAGAGCAGCACCAGCCCGACGAAGTTGAACAGCAGCATGGCCACCGTGTAGGTTGTCCAGTGCTGCTCCTCGTCGGGACGGACGCCGCACACGCGGTAGACCACCCGCTCTACCGGCACGAGGACCGGGTCGAGGAAGGTCGGGCGGCGCTCGAAGACGTCGTACATGTAGCTGCCGAGCGGCTTCACGCACGCGAGCAGGACGCCGAAGAAGACCAGGATCTGGAACACGCCGTTGGCGGTCACGATCGTCCTCCGTTCAGAAGCGGTCGGGGCGCAGGAGCGCGTAGACCAGGTAGACGAGCAGCCCGAGGGTCACGCCCCCGCCCAGCAGATAGTCGAGCGTCATGGTCAGAGCCTCTCGCAGCCCGTCACGTACGCGATGCAGAGGACCGCGAATGCGGCCGTGATCACCAGGAACAACAGGTCGTCCATCAGAGTGAGCCCTTCCCCAGGGAGCCGCGACGCCCGCCCCCGATCGATTGCATGACGTGGTGGTGAGTCTCGGTTGAGACCGATCTCAGGCTCGCGAATGCCCGCCGACGTGAGTCGCCGGCCGGGCGAGCGGCGCGACCGCCGTGAGCTTTCGCTGCGGCGCCGCGATGTGCGCGGGCAGACCGTGGCGCGCCTGGCGATGGAGCGAGACCACCGACCATGCATATCCGACGACCGTTCCGATCATCAGCACGAACGCCATGCCCACAATGCAGCGCGCGTGCCAACGGGAGAACGGCGGTGACATCGAGACAATCGACGAGGCCGCGATCGCGTTTCGTGCGGGCTGCATTCCGCCGTCTGCAAGAAGCCGCAATGCACGGACGCAGACTGCATCCCGCACTCATGGATTGCGAATTGCACTGATTCCGTCGGCTGCCAACCCGGAAAATCAGGGGCTCCCGCCAGTGCGGGCGCCGGCATGCGAAATGCACATACGCGCATGCCACACGTGCAACATGCGATGCCGCCGGAATCCGGCTCGCACCCTGCTCCCGAGGGGAACGGCCGCCCCCAGATCATCGTCGTCACCACGGCGCTCCTGGTGTTCATCTCCGCCTGGCGCGCTGCTGCGATCGTCCTCTGCGACCTCGCCTCGACCGCCTACTACATCGGCGGCATCGTCGAGCAGGCCGTCGGCAAGGCGGCCCCCTGGTACATCGGCGCCGTGATGCTGTTCTCGTACGCGGTGCGGGCCGTGTACGTGGAGTCCTGCGCGATGTTCGTCCGGGGCGGCGTCTACCGCGTCGTCAAGGAGGCCATGGGCGGCACGCTGGCCAAGCTGTCGGTCTCGGCCCTGATGTTCGACTACGTGCTCACCGGCCCGATCAGCGGGGTCTCGGCCGGGCAGTACCTGGTCGGGCTCGCGAACGAGCTGCTCCGGGTCCTTCACTCGCCCGTCCTGCTGCCGCCCAACGCTGCTTCCGCGATCATCGCGATCGCCATCACCGTGTACTTCTGGCGCCAGAACATCCTCGGCATCGAGGAGTCGAGCGACAAGGCCATGAAGATCATGGGCGTCACGACCGTCATGGTCGTCCTCATGGTCGCCTGGTGCGGCGTCACGCTCTGGATCCGCGGCGCGGCGCTGCCGCCGCTCGCCGTCGACCTGAAGCCGGAGTCGCTCGGCTGGCTCTCCGGCTCGGAATGGCCGCGCCGGATCGGCGCCATCGGCATCGTGATCGCGTTCGGCCATTCGATCCTGGCCATGAGCGGGGAGGAGTCGCTCGCGCAGGTGAACCGCGAGATCGCCTACCCGAAGGTCAAGAACCTCCTGAAGGCGGGCATGATCATCTTCCTCTACTCGATGCTCATGACCACGCTGATCTCCTTCTTCGCGGTCATGATCATCCCCGACGACGTCCGCATGCTGCACTACAGCGACAACCTGATCGGCGGGCTCGCGATGCACGTGGTCGGGCCGCTGCCGCTGCGGCTGGCGCTGCGGGCGTTCGTCGTGCTGGTCGGGTTCCTGATCCTCGCGGGCGCGGTGAACACGGCCATCGTCGGCTCCAACGGGGTGCTGAACCGGGTCGCCGAGGACGGCGTGCTCCCCGACTGGTTCCGGCACCCGCACGCGAAGTACGGGACCAGCTACCGCATCATCCAGCTCGTGGTCTCGCTCCAGATACTGACCATCATCGCGAGCGGCGGCGACGTCTACACGCTGGGTGAGGCGTACGCGTTCGGCGTCGTCTGGAGCTTCGTCTTCAAGGCCGCCTCGATGGTCGTGCTGCGCTTCAAGGACCGGCGGCCGCGCATCTGGCGCGTGCCGCTCAACCTGCGGATATCGAGCGGCGTCGAGCTGCCCCTCGGGCTGATCGGCGTGTTCCTGGTCCTGTTGATGGCGGCGCTCGTGAACCTGGTCACGAAGAAGGTCGCCACCGAGTGGGGCCTTGCCTTTACCGCCGTCTTCTTCGCGATCTTCCTGGTGTCCGAGTACTTCTCGCGCCACCGGGCGCACGAGGAAGGCCACGTCGAGCGGTTCAACGTGCGCTACGCGACCGACCTCGACTCGCACGCGATCGGCCTGAACGGCCGCAAGCGGAAGCTCGTTCCCGTCCGAGACCCGGGGAACCTGAGCCACCTCGATCGCGCGCTCGCGGAGGCCGGCCACCACGCCGCCGACGTGATCGTGCTCACGGTGAGCGTCGACCGCGGCCCGGAGCCCGGCGGCGTCGAAGCACGGTTCTCGCCCGACGAGCAGGCGCTGTTCACGGCCGTCGTCAACCGCGCCGAGGAGCACGGCAAGACCGTGACCCCGCTCGTGGTCAGCTCCAACGACATGCTGTTCGCGATCGCGCGGGTCGCGAAGGAGCTCGAGGCCGACGAGGTCCTGATGGGCCAGTCGGCGAAGTTCACCCCCGAGTTCCAGGCGGAGTCCTTCGCGCTCCGCTGGGGGGCGGTCGAGCGCGACGGCGGGCACGAGATCGTCGTCCGCGTCGTGTCGGAGTGCGAAGAGCTGCGCTTCGCGATCTGACGCCGCGGCGTCAGCTCGTCCGCCCGTCGAGCACCCGCGCCAGGAACTCCGCGTCGCGCCACTCCCGGCTCCCGGTGCCGAGCCGCGCGATCACGAGCCCACGCGACGGGACGACGTAGAGCCGGTCGTCGCGGTCGCCGGCCGCCGCGAACAGATCCGCCGGACCGCCCGGATAGAGGAAGCCCGCCGGGCCGCCGCCGCGGAACGCCGCCATCGCGCGCGCGTTGACGCGCGGGCCGACCGGCACGTTCAGCCAGAGCCCGAAGCCGTACGCCGGCATGACGCGGCTCCCCTGGACGCACGCGTCGACGCCGGCAGCGGGCAGCACCGGCGTGCCGCGCCAGACGCCGTGGTCGCGCAGCAGGACCCCGTACTTCGCCCACTCGAGCGCCGTCGTCCACGCGCCGTAGGGCAGCAGCGTGTGGCCCGCGGGGTCGATGATCCACCAGCTCCGGCGGAACCCGATCGCGCGCAGCACGCGACGGTCGAGGTAGTCGACCGGGTCCTCGCCCAAGCGGCGCTCAAGGAACGCGCCGAGCGCCAGCAGATGCGCGGGGCCGTTGCGGAAGGTCGCTCCCGGGTCGGCGGTCGCGGCGACGGCGACCGCGGCCGCGAACTTGTCCTTCACGAGCTGATGGCGGCCGAGGCCGTCGAGCGTGAGCGGGCGATACGGTTGGTCGAGGCCGCTGGTGCCGTCGAGGAGCTGGCGGACCGTGATGCGGGACTTGCGGGCGTCCTCCTGCCACTCCGCGAGCGTCGTCGCAGCACGCTCGTCCAGCTCGAGCTTCCCGTCGGCCGCCGCGGCGGCGGCGAGCGCGCACGCGAAGCCCTTGGTGCCGCTGAAGACGTGCTGGGGGTCGTCGCCGCGGTGGCCGTTCTCGTCGTCCTCGAACACCAGCCGCTCGCCGTCGACCACGACCAGGGCGACGCCGCCGTGGGTCCGCGAGTACTCGGCGGCGAGCCGGTAGCGCCCGAGCGCGTCGGCGGCCGGCGCGGCGTGCGCGAACGTCCCGTCGTCGGGGATCGGCGCGAAGCGCGCGGGCGTTCGGCACGCCCAGGCGAGCACCGCCGCGAGCACGCCCGCAGCCCGCCACATCAACGGGCGTCGTAGATGCGCTGGAGATCGAGAACGCGCAGGTTCATGGTCGCCGAGCGATGGACGGTGACGAAGCGGCCCTCGGGCAGGCTCTCGTCCTTCTCGTCGAGGTACGTGGTGTCCACCAGGTAGTGGATGCCGAGCCGCCGCCACTCCGTCCACGTGCCGTCGGGTTGCCAGTACCCGACGGTCTTGCGGCCGTCGTCGTAGAGCGCGACGAGCGCCGGGTCGACCGCGGCGACGGGCTGGTCCGGAGGCACGTGCTCGTGCACCCAGCGGATCACGTCGCGGTGCTCGTCGAACGCACGCTGCCAGAGCGAGCGTTGCTCGACCGGCCCGTGCAGGCGCTGCGCATAGGCGACGTTGGCGACCACGCTCACCGCGGCGATCGCGGCCACGACCCCGAGCGTCGCGCGTCGGCCCACCAGTGAGCCGAGGCCGTCCGCCAGGTAGCAGAGCGCGAACGGCAGCAGCGGCAGCACGAAGCGGAACGGCAGGAAGGGCCACAGCACCGTGACGCCGAGGGTGACCGGCACGAGGAGCTCGGCAACGCCGATCCGCCGGCGGACGGCGCGCCCGAAGCCGATCGCCATCACCACGCCGACGAGCACCGACAGCACGGTCCCCGGCAGCCCCGACTTCGTCCAGTCGCCGGGCTCGAGCAGCCGGTAGACCGGATACACCGCGAGCGCGCCGAGGTCGCGGGTCGCCACCACCTTGGCGACCCCGAGGACGCGCGACGGCAGCTCGGACGGTTCGATGGTGCCGAACTGCGGCTTGCCGGCGACGCGGTTCCAGAAGTGCAGCGAGTACGGGAAGACCACGTAGTCGTTCATCTCCGCCTGCTGCGCCGGCGTCGGCGCGTGGGCGCGCGCGTGGAGCACCCACGGCCCCGCGAGCAGTACGACGCCGACGCCGAAGCCGACGAGCTCGCGCCAGCGGCGTTCTTTGGCGAGGCACAGGCCCGCTGTCGCCACCAGACCCACCGCCATCGACCGGACCAGGAACGCGAACGCCCCGAGCCCGCCCGCCGCCAGCGCGGCGCCGGCGCCCGCCCGGCCGCGCGCGACGCGCTCGACCACCAGCACGGTGGCGAGCTGGACCAGCGTGAACACGCACTCCGACATGACCGTCGCGGTCGCGAGGAACGCGAAGGCCGGGTGCAGGAGCGTCGCCAGCGCGATCGCGAGCGCGAGCGCCCGGCCGGCGCCCGCGATCTCCGCGGCGTAGCGGAGCGTCAGCAGCGCCGTGGCGAGCATCGCCGCGATCGACACCGACTTGAGCAGCCACAGGTTCGCCGGAAACGCCGGTGCGATCCGGAACACCCACGAGAGCACCCACGGGAACCCCGGCGGGTAGAACGGCAGGATGCCCGGCGACGGAGCGTTCGGGAGCGCGTACCCCCGTCCGGCGGCGAGCGCTTTCGCGAGCAGCACGTACCAGGCGTCGTCGACGTAGAGCCCGCACACGGCGTCGACGCGCGCGACGTAGAGCAGCACCGCACCGCCGAGCGCGAGCACGGTCGCGTATCGGAGCCACCGCGCCGGGGCACCGGCGACGCCCGGGGTGTCCGCCTCCGCGACCACTTCCCGTGTGCTAACGCGGAAGCCGAGGCCGCGTCCAGCGCTCCCGCTTCTCAGTGCGGCTCGTAGATGCGGCTCACGTCGAAGACCTGGAGCTGGAACTCCCTGGTCCGGTACACGCTCTTGTAGCCCCCCAGCAGCAGGTTGCCGTTCCGGTCGGGGTACGACACGTCGACCATGTAGTGGATGCCCAGGCGCCTCCACTCCTCCAACGTCCCCTGGGTCTGCCAGTACCCGACCGACGTGTGCCCGGAATAGAGGTAGGTCTCCGCCGGGTTGATCGCCGCCACCGGCTGGTCGGCGGGGACGTTGTCGCGCACCCAGGCCAGCAACTCGCGATGCTCGTCGAAGATCCGCATCCAAAGCGGATGCCCCTCGGGCGGCCCGCTCTGCTTCCGCCAGTGGTTGTAGTGGGACACCAGGTCGGCGGCGACGATCATGGCGAGGAGCGCGAGCGCGACCGCACGTCCGTCCCGGCGCGTGAGCACACGGACCACGGTCAGGAAACCCGTGAGCACGTAGTACATGAGGAACGGCGCAAGCGGGAGCACGAAGCGGAACGGGAAGAACGGCCATAGCAACACGATCAGCAGGGACACCGGCACGAACAGCTCGGCGAGCCCGACCCGCCGGCGCGCCGCGATGGCGAAGCCGAGCAGCCCGATCGCGGTGAGCCCGTAGCCGAACCAGGCGATCGGCTCCGTGATCCTGCCCCATTCGCCGGACTCGATGATGCGGGTGAGCGGGTAGACCACGATGCCGCCGAGGATCGAGCGCGCGATGGTGTAGGAGCACACCCTGACCCGCGCCGGGAGGTCGGCGGCGGTGACGAAGCCGCGCCCCGGGTGCCCGGCGAGCGCCATCCAGAAGTGCGTCGAGTACGGGAAGACGACGTAGTCGTTCACCTCCATCTGCTGCGCGGGCGTCGCGGCATGGGCGTTCGCGTAGAGCACCCAGGGCGCCGCCACCACGAGCGCCCCGACACCGAATGCGACCGCGGCGCCCGCGCGCCGTCGCAGCAGGAGGTACAACCCGCCCGCGCCGATCAGCCCGACGGCCATCGACCGGACCAGGAAGGCGTAGCCGGCGATCGCGCCGGCCGTGAGCGCCGTCCCGGCGCCGGCGCGCTCGCGCACCACGCGCTCGACCAGCACGACCGCCGCGAGCTGGGTGAGGGTGAAGAGGCATTCCGACATCACGGTCGAGGTCGCGAGGAAGACGAACCCGCCCTGCAGCCCGGTGACCAGCGCGAGCGCCACCGCGAGCAGCGGATCGAGGCCCAGGTGCCGCTCGGCATAGCGTCGCGTCAGCACCGTGACGGCCAGCATGGCCGCGATCGACACCGACTTGAGCAGCCACACGTTGGTGGGGAAGTCCGGTATCACGCGGAAGACGAGCGACAGGAGCATCGGGTGCCCGGGTGGATAGAAGGGCACGATGCCGCGCGACGGCGCGTTCAGCAGCTCGTATCCGTGGCCGGTCGCGAGCGCCTTCGCGAGCACGACGTACCAGCCGTCGTCGACGAACAGGCCGCACACGTGGTCGAGCCGGAGGACGTAGGCGAGGAGCACCAGCGCGAGCCCGATCGGCCACACCACCGCGGCGATCCGCGTCCGGCGGCCGGCGGCGGGCGCGTCGTCGGGGGCGGCCATGAGGGACCGTGACTAACGCGGAACCACCGGCCGCGTCCAGAAGAGCACAGCCGCTTGAGGCGACGCGTCCCGGATGCTTTCGTACCGCCGCGATGCTCCTGCTGGTCGACTACTCGAGCCTGCTCTACCGGGCCTTCTTCTCGATCCCCGACTCCGTGACGATGAACGGCGTGCACGGACTGCTCGGCATGCTGGCTCGGCTCGTCACCGACCGGAAGCCCGCGCGCATCGGCATCGCGGTCGACGACGACTGGCGCCCCGCGTTCCGCGTCGAGGCGCTGCCCACGTACAAGGCGCACCGGGTCGCCGAGGAGGGCGAGGCCGACCCGATCGAGCCGCAGGAGGCCGTCGGCCGCGAGGTGCTGCGCGCCGTCGGGCTTGCGGTGATCGGCGCCGAGGGCTTCGAGGCCGACGACGTGATCGGCACGCTCACGGCCCGCAGCCGCGGCAAGGTCGAGATCGTCTCGGGCGACCGCGACCTGTTCGCGCTGGTGCGCGACCCCCACGTGCGCGTCCTCTACCCGGTGAAGGGCGTGAGCACGCTCGCCGAGGTCGACGAGGCCGAGGTCACGCGTCGGTTCGGGATCCCGGGACGCGCCTACGGCGACTACGCGATCCTGCGCGGCGATCCCTCCGACGGCCTGCCCGGCGTGCCCGGCATCGGCGAGAAGACCGCGTCGGCGCTGCTCCGCGAGCACGGCTCGCTGCGCGCGATCCTGGAAGCGACGACGCTCGCGCCGGCGGTCGCGCGGCGGCTCGAGGCCGCGCGCGACTACCTGGCCGCGGCCCGCCGCGTCGTCCTGCCGGTGACGACGGTGCCGCTCCCAGAGGTGTCGCTCGACGTCCCGTCGGCCGTCGCGCATCCGCGGACGCTGGCGCGCCTCGCGGCCGAGCACGAGCTGGAGGGCGCCGTCGAGCGGCTGCTCCGGGCGCTCGGGATCGGCTAGCGCGCGGCGGGACCGGTCGCGAGCGTCTCGGCCAGCGCCTCCGGCGCGAACCGGATGCCGACGTAGAACGGACCGAAGAGCGCGTAGCGCGAGCTGGCCGCGTCGAAGCGCATCTCGTAGATCAGCTTCTTGAAGACCAGCGGGTCGTCGGCGAACAGCGTGACGCCCCACTCCCAGTCGTCGAGCCCGACCGAGCCGGCGATGATCTGCACCACCTGCCCGGCGTACTTGCGCCCGATCTCGCCGTGGCCCTTCATCAGGGCGGCGCGCTCCTCGGTGGGCAGGTCGAACCAGTTCACCTGCTCGCCGCGTCGCTTCGACATCGGGTAGAAGCAGAGGTAGCGGCGCCCGGGCACCTCGGGGAAAAGCCGCGGGCGGGCGAGCCGCTCCATCTCCGCCTTCACCGCGGCCTCGAACTCCGGCGAGCCTTCGGCCGTCCCCTTGCGTGCGACCAGCGCCGCGGCGTGCCCGCGCAGCTCGTACGTCCCCAGCTCGACGACGGAGAGGTACGAGTACGTGGGCGTGAGCAGCGAGCGCAGGCGCGTGCGGTCGAACGCGAGCTCCTCCCGCCGGAGCGACTCCAGGTCGGGACGCCAGTGCATCAGGCAGAGGTCGCCCTTGTGCGTGAGCAGCGAGAAGAACGCGCTGTGGCCGTCCTTCGGACGTTCCTGCGCCGCGAGCAGCGCGGTGGCCTCTTCGACCACGGCCTGGCGTTCCGTCGCGCCGAGCGCGTTCCAGCGCGGCCAGTCGACCGCGAACATCTGGTGCAGGACGTACCAGCCCTCGAGGGTGATCGGCGCGCCGCTCATGGGGGCACGATAGCCGGGCCGGCCTCGCTTTTGAAGGTGCGCACGCGCCTTCCTCTCCCCGCCGGCATCGGCTAGAGACCGGCCCGTGCTCGGCACCCTGGCCTACCAGGCGCTCTCCTGGATCACCTCCCTGCTCTTCCTGCCGGTCTTCGGACTGACGCTCGCGGTGTTCGACGTCGCCCAGCGGGTCGCCCGGCTGTTCGGCCGGCGGCCGCAGGAGTACGTCGCGGGGGCGCTCCAAGCGATGCTGGTCTGGGACTTCGGCATCTGCGGCACGCGGCTCACGGTCGAGCGCGATCCCGGCGTGCGGCCGTGGACGTCGTACCTCATCATCTCGAACCACCAGAGCATGTTCGACATCGTGATCATCGGGAAGCTGTTCTTCTCGAACTTCCCGAAGTACGTGTCCAAGCGCTCGCTGGGGAAGTGGATCCCGAGCGTGTCCTACAACCTGCGCGAGGGCGGGCACGTCCTGATCGACCGGAGCGACGCGCCGGCGGCGGTGGCGGCGATCCGTGAGCTCGGGCAGCGCGTGCGGAACGGGCAGGCGTCGGGCTGCATCTTCCCGGAGAGCACGCGCGCGCGGACGGGCGAGCTGGGGAAGTTCCGCGTCGGGGGCTCGATGGCGCTGCTCGAAGAGGCGCCCGATACACCGGTCGTGCCGGTGGTGATCGACGAATCGTGGCGCGTCTTCGCGCACAACTGCCTGCCGGTGCCGTGGGGGATGCGGGTTCGCGTCCACATCGGCGCGCCGATCGCGCGCGCCCCGGGCGAGGACCGCGCGGCGCTCCTCGAGCGCGTGCGCACCGAGATGGCGACGACGCTCGCGCGCTGGCGCGGGCCGGCGAGCAACCCGGCATAACGCCGCCCGGACTTCAGCCGGCCGCAACGCGCGCCAGCGCCGTCTCCTTCGCCCAGCGGTAGTCCGCCTTCCCGGCGGGGCTGCGGACCACGCGCTCGACGGCGACGACGTGCTTCGGCGCCTTGTACGCCGCGAGCCGCTCGCGCGTGAACGCGACCAGCGCCTTCACGTCGGGCGTCGAGCCCGGCCGGGGCTGCACGACCGCGGTGATGGCTTCGCCCCACTTCGGATCGGGGATGCCGACCACGACGCAGTCCTCCACGTCCGGGTGGAGTTTGATGGCCTCCTCCACCTCCTCCGGAAAGACCTTCTCGCCGCCCGTGTTGATGCATACCGAGCCGCGGCCGAGGAGCGTGATGCTGCCGTCGGCCTCGACCTGCGCCCAGTCGCCGGGGAACGAGTAGCGGATCCCGTCGACGACCTTGAACGTGCCGGCGGTCTTCTCGGCGTCCTTGTAGTAGCCCGACGGCAGCGCGCCGGTGACCGCGAGCAGGCCGCGCTCGCCCGAGCCCGGCACGACGTCGCGACCGTCTTCGGTGAGCACGCGCGTGCCGGGATTCGGCATGAAGCGGCCGAGCGCGGGGTCGTCGCCGGCGGTCGAGATCATCATGCCGATGCCGGTGGCCTCGCTCGAGCCGAGCCCGTCCATCAGCATGCCGACGCCGCGGTCGAGGAGCGGCTTCTTGTTGGCCGGCGTCCACATGACGCCGCCCGAGACGATCACCATGACCGACGACACGTCGTACGGCCGACCCTGGGCCTCGGCTTCCTCGAGGGCGCGGATCATCGGCCGCGCGAACGCGTCGCCGACGATCACGCACATGTTGACGCGGTTCGCCTGCACCGCCTGCCACAGCTCGTGCGCGTCGAAGGAGCGCTTGGTGAGCGTCACCACCGTGCCGCCGGTCATGATCCGGCTCATCGACGTGAACCACGCCATGCCGTGCATGAGCGGCGGCGCCGCGATCTGCGGGCCGGCGACGCCCATCTCGCGCATCGTCTTCGCCGCGCGCCCGACGCCCTCGACCGTCGTCGGCACCTCGCCGCCGATCGCCATGTAGCCGGCCGAGAACTGCTTGAAGAGATCGGCGTGCGTCCACATGACGCCCTTCGGGAGCCCGGTGGTGCCGCCGGTGTAGAGGAACACGTGGTCTTCGGCCGAGCGGGGGATGCGCGGCGCAGGTTCATGCGCGGCGATAAGGTCCTCGTAGTGGTGCGCGCCCGGGAGCAGCGGCACGCGATCCTCGTCGTTGGTCGTCACCTGGACGAGGAGCTTGAGCTTCGGGAGACGGTCGCGCACCGCCTGCACGCGCTCGGCGAGCGCGCCGTGGTAGACCAGGACCTCGGCGTCGGAGTTCTCGAGCAGATACTGCAGCTCGTCGGTCAGGTAGCGGAAGTTGACGTTCACCGGCACGGCGCGGAGCTTCAGCGCCGCGAACGTGGTTTCGAGCCAGGCGGGCGCATTGAACAGGTACATCCCGACCTTGGTGCCGGCGCCGACGCCGTGCGCCGCGAACGCGCCGGCCAACCTGGCCGCGCGGCGCTCGAAGTCGCCATACGTCGACCGCTCGTCGCCGTGGATCTGGGCGACGGCGTCCGGCAGCTCGGCCGCGACCGCCTCCCACATGTCTGCGAGGTTCATCGTCATCGTTCAGCCCGGGTGGCGCGCGTTCAGCTCGCGCGCGTTGTCGCGGAGGATCAGCCGGCGGGCCGCGTCGTCGAACGGCGCCAGCTCCTTCACGTAGTCGAGCGGGAGGGGCATGCCCTCGATGTGCGGCCAGTCCGACCCGAAGATCACGCGGTCGGCACCCATGAGCTGCACGACCTCGCGCACGTCGTCCTCCCAGAAGGGATTCACCCAGACGTGCCGCTTGAAGGTCTCGACCGGGTCGTCCTGGAACCAGCCGACGTACTTGCGCGCGACGGCGCCGAGCTTGCGGAAGAGATCGGGGAGGAACTCGGAGCCGTTCTCGACCGACGCCACGCGCACGTTCGGGAAGCGCTCGAAGAGCTTCTCGAAGACCAGCGTGGAGAGGAAGTCGTGGATCGCGCGCTCGATGTTGTACAGCTTCACGTTCGGCCCGAGGTAGTCGTCGAACGACGACGTGAAGCCGTCGCGGGCGTAGCCGTTGCTCGTGTAGCCGCTGTCGGCGGCGTGCGCGACGACCGTGATCCCGGCTTCGTTCACGCGCGCCCAGAACGGGTCGAAGCAGGACGCCGACGGCGAGCGCGGGCCGTCTGCGGTCCAGACCGCGGCGGGCCGCATGCAGACGACGCGCGCGCCGCGCGCGAGCGCCCACTCGAGCTCCTCGACCGCCCACCCGACGTCGGCGAGCGTCAGGTAGGGCGCCGCGAAGATGCGGTCCCGGTACGCGAGCCCCCAGTCCTCGTCGAGCCAGCGGTTGAAGGCCCGGAAGGTGATGGTCACGGCCTCGGGGTCCTGCTTCAGCAGCTCCTCGTAGAGGACACCGAGCGTCGGGAACATCCAGACGGCCTCGAGCCCCTGGGCGTCGAGGGAGCGGAGGCGCGCGTCGCGGTCGCGGTACTCGGGGCGGATGCGCTCGCGGTCGCGCAGGAACTCGAACGGCGAGCGCCCCTCGGGGTTGCCGCGGAAGTAGTCGTGCATCGCCCCCGGCTTCGCGACCGGGTCGAAGGTGGGGTTCACGACCGCCCGGCTCAACCGGCCCGCCACCAGATGATACTTGCGGCCGCCGACGTCGGCCCACTGGATGGTGCGCGGACCGAGGCGGGGGTCCAGGTGGCGCGTGAAGGCGTCGAGCGCCTCGTAGTAGTGGTTGTCGGCGTCGAACGCCGCGTAGGGCAGCGCGGGCACGGTACGGCGGTCCTCCTCGGCCCCGGTCGCCGGGGCGCCCGGGACAATACTCCGGCGGACGCGCCGGAGCCAAACGGGCGTTTGGGGAGCGGGGCCTGGCGGAGGTCGCCGGTCGCGGCCGCGCTACGGGCAGTCCCCAGGAGCGCCGGCGTTGACGGCCACGAACTTCCGGCCATCGGTGCCGTCGTCCTTGAGCGTGCCGCCGAAGACCGTGCAGTAGGCCTTGGTGCCGATTGTGAGGCGCACGACGATCGGCACCTGCACGACGCCCGGCTCCAGGTCGAAGTTGAGGATACCCGGCCCCCGGCCCTTGCACGTGACGGTCGTGACCCCGCCCGCCGGCCGGAAGTACACGTCCCTGCATGACCCGGCGCTCATCGCGTGGTCGACGTAGCGGTACCCCGTGAAGGTCTGCCTCCAGTTCGCACACGGGAGGTCCTGAGCGAAGAACGCTCCCGACGCGCTGCTCGAGACGCTGATGCTCGCAACGCCGCCGCCCATGCACGTCGGGTCGTCCGGCGAGGCCGGGAGCGGGACGTCGACCTCGAGCCCCTTCGCCCGCACCTGGAGCGTGTTCTTCGACTCGTTGTCCGGAAGCGCGTTTCGGATCGCCAGCTTGGAGCCGGCGGAGCGCTGGAAGACGTACGCCGCGCCGGTCTGCTCGAAGGTGACGGGATCCTGGTAGTAGGACGCGCCGACCGCGATGGCGTCCCCCTGGATCGCCACCGCATTGCCGAAGTAGTCGCCGCTCGTCCCGCCCGTCGCCCGCAGGGTGCCCACCGATTTCCATCCTGTCGCCGAGCGCTCGAACAGGAACGCGGCGCCCACATCCTGGTCGGTGGCGCTCGCGTCGAGACCCGAGTCCGTGACGATCGCCCGATCGCCGTCGATGGCGACCGCCTCGCCGAAGTTCTCGGCGTTGGCACCGCCCTGGGAGTCGAAGCGGGCGGTCTGCGTCCAGACCGTGCCGCTGCGCTCGAAGACGTACGCCGACCCGAGCGTGCTGCCCACGAAGTTGAACCAGGCGCCGGCGATGAGGGTGTTCCCGCTGAGCGCCACGGCGTTGCCGAACTCGGCGTTCGGCGCGAGGTCGGCGGGGGCGAGCTGCTGCTGGAAATTCCACCCGGTCTGGTCGTGCACGTAGACGAACACGCGTCCCGCACTCGGGCTCACCCCCAGGGACGCACCGACGGCGAGCGTCGAGCCGTCGAACGCCAGCGACCAGCCGAAGTCGTACTCCTGTGGCCGCGTGAGCTTGGTGGGGTACTGCCAGACGCCGTCCACCCGCTCGAACGCGTACACGGCCCCGCTGCCCGCAGGCGAGCCGGACCAGGCCTTGGGGGCGCCGACGACGGCGATGTCGCCCGCGACGGCGACCGTCCAGCCGAACGCGTCGTTGTCCTGTCCATCGGGCGCGACGAGCTTCACGTCTTGGGTCCACGCCGTCCCCGTGCGCCGGAACACGTAGGCCTTGCCCGGGCCCGGCGTGGGCGCGAAGCGGTGGAACGCGCCGGCGATCGCGGTATCGCCGTCGATGGCCACGGAGACGCCGAGGTTGTCGCCCGCCTCGGCGTCGGAGGCGGTGAGCGTCGCCTGGAGCTTCGGATCGACGGGGGCGCCGGTGTACACGAACGCCGCTCCGCCGCCTGCGACGACGCGGTTGTCCTGGTCGGATCCGACCAGGAGGGTGTCGTGGTCGAGGGCGACCGCCCACCCGGCTTCGTCGTTCACCGCTGCGCCCGGAGGTACGAGCTTGCGCTCGTTCGCGATCTTGAAGGTCGCCGCTGGTGACGTCGTGCCGAGCGACCAGGTCGCCAGCGCCAGCCCGATCCCCCAGCGGAAGCTCCGAAGGAAAGTCGGCATCGTCCCTCCCCTGTCGATGCAGTCGACGCTTCTGGGTGGGTCTACACATGCCTCGCAGCGCGCTGTCAACCGAATTCGCGTCAGATCGCCTCGATTTGACGCGACGCCCCGCGGCCGTCAGGATGCCGCGGTTGTGCAGCGTCGCCCCGACATCCGGAACATCGCCATCATCGCGCACGTCGACCACGGCAAGACCACGCTGGTCGACGCCATGCTCGCCCAGACCGGCACCTTCCGCGCCGGCGCGGCGGTCACCGAGCGCGTGATGGACTCGTTCGCGCTCGAGCGGGAGCGCGGCATCACGATCCTCGCGAAGAACACCACCGTCACCTGGGAGGGCGTCCGCATCAACATCGTGGACACGCCGGGACACGCCGACTTCGGCGGCGAGGTCGAGCGCACGCTCGCGATGGTCGACGGCGTGCTGCTGCTGGTCGACGCGTCGGAGGGGCCGCTGCCCCAGACCCGGTTCGTGCTCGGGAAGGCGCTCGAGCTGGGCCTCGTGCCGGTCGTCTGCATCAACAAGATCGACCGCGCCGACGCCCGCCCGGCCGGCGTGCTGGACGAGGTCTACGGCCTGTTCATCGACCTCGGCGCCGACGAGGGCCTGCTCGACTTCCCGGTCCTCTACACCAACGCGCGCTCCGGCACGGCGACGCGCGACCTCGCACAGCCCGGCGAGTCGCTCCGCCCGCTCTTCGAGGCGATCGTCCAGACGCTCCCGGGTCCGCCCGCCGAGCCCGGCGCCGCGACCCAGTTCCAGGCCAACAACCTCGACTACGACGACTACGTCGGCCGGCTCGCGATCGGCCGCGTGGTGGCGGGCGACCTGGCCGCGAACGGACAGTATCTTCTGTGCCGCGCCGACGGCAGCCAGGTGCCGTGCCGCATCACGCACCTCTACGGCTGGAAGGGGCTCAAGCGCGCCGAGATCGAGCGCGCGTCGGCCGGCGACATCGTCGCGGTGGCCGGCATCGACGAGATCGCGATCGGGGACACGATCGCCGACAAGGAGCGGCCACAGCCGCTGCCCGCGATCCGGGTCGACGAGCCGACCATCGCGATGATCTTCGGCGTCAACACGAGCCCCTGGGCGGGACGCTCCGGCTCGAAGGTCACGTCGCGCCAGGTGCGCGAGCGCCTCCTGCGCGAGGGGCAGCGCAACATGGCCCTCCGGATCGAGGAAGGCGACGCCACCGATACGTTCCGGGTGCTGGGGCGAGGAGAGCTCCAGCTCGCGATCCTGATCGAGACCATGCGTCGCGAGGGCTACGAGCTGGAGGTCTCCAAGCCGATGGCCGTCACGCGCGAGCGGAACGGCGTCGTCGAGGAGCCGACCGAGCTGGCGGTGATCGACGTGCCGGACGAGCACATCGGCATCGTGACGCAGCTGCTCGCGATCCGGCGCGGCACGTTGTCGCGCATGGACCACACCGGCGGCGGGCGCGTCCGGATGGAGTACGTCGTGCCGTCGCGCGGGTTGATCGCGTTCCGCGAGCTGTTCCTCACCGAGACCCGCGGCACCGGCATCCTGAACGCGCTCTTCAACGGCTACGCGCCCTGGGCCGGCGCGATCCCGGCGCGGACCAACGGCGCCATGGTCTCCGATCGCGACGGCGTCGCGACGCCGTACGCGATCTTCCACCTCCAGGAGCGCGGCCAGCTCTGCGTCCCGCCCGGGACGCCGGTCTACGAAGGCATGATCGTGGGCGAGTACTCGCGCGACGTCGACCTCGACGTGAACATCTGCCGCGAGAAGAAGCTCACCAACATGCGCGCCACCGGCCACGACGAGGCGGTCCGGATCGTCCCGCACCGCGCCATGGGCCTGGAGGAGGCGCTCGCCTGGATCGACGACGACGAGCTGGTCGAGATCACGCCCGACTCGATCCGGATGCGGAAGCGCGAGCGTCGCTCGGCCCT
>Ga0335069_10002872_pt1 | contig 26298 bp, 28 predicted proteins | sample Lox_Sample_11_FD_206714 | JGI IMG/M metagenome (GOLD analysis project Ga0335069, IMG submission 206714) | Soil microbial communities from Loxahatchee National Wildlife Refuge, Florida, United States - Lox_Sample_1.1 | ecosystem: Environmental > Terrestrial > Soil > Wetlands | place: USA...
AGGCCCGTTGCGACCGCAATCCCGGGCAACCCCGCCGGGTGTTCGCCAGCCGGTATGAATCCGTGACGTTCAGCGAGGGCCGCGTCAATCTTTCAGCCGCGCCACTTCATGCCGCCAGGCCGCCTCGGCGGTGAACGACGGCCCCAGGTCCGGCAGGTGGGCCCAGTCGGCGTCGTCGATGTCGCGCAGGGTGCCGCCCGCCGCCCGCACCTGCAGCGACATTCGGGCGAGCGCGTCGAGGCTGATCGCCTGCAGCACCGCCTGCGGCACGGTGGCGGCGGCGCTGGTGATCCCGTGCCCGCGGCAGATCACCACCGGCCGCCCCCGCATGGCCGCCACCATCTCCTTGCCCAGCGCCGAGTCGCGGATCAGCACGGCGCGTTGGTAGACCGGGACGCCGTCGCGGGCCAGCCAGGCGCCGGGTATGTCGTAGGCGCCGTAGACCGGGCGGATCAGGATGCCGGCCAGATCGGCGGCGACCACGGCGGGCGGGTGCAGATGTGCGACGGCCCGGTGCCGCGGGTCGGCCAGCATGGTTTCGAGGTGGACCGGCAGTTCGTGGGGAACGCGGTATCCGTCGAGTTCCCCGGCGGCGCCGGCGGAGCCGCCGAAGGTGACGAGCCGGATGTCGGCGGCCCGAGTGAACGCCACCCCGGTGTCGGTGTCGCTTCGGCAGCGGATGAGCAGATGCTCCTCGTCGACCCGCAAGCTCAGGTGACCGAGGATGCCGTCAACCAGGCCGCGCGCCGCCGCCACCCGGCAACCCAGCGCCACCAGCGCGCGCTGCTGGTCGAGGGAGTCCGTCACGATCGCGCCGATCCCAGACCGAGTCCGCCGTCCGGGTGCACGGTTTCGCCGGTGACACCGCCGGACCGGTCGGAGGCCAGAAACACGAAACTCCACGCGTGGTCTGCGCCGGTGAGCGCGACGTTCAGTGGAGTGCGGGCCGCCATCTCGCGGGCCCGGTCCGGGGCGTCGTCGAGGCGGACGTCGTCGAGCCCGAGGCTGGCCAGGCCGCGCAGATCGGTGCCCAGCGTTCCGCCCGGCGCCACCCCGTTCACCCTGATTCGCGGCGCCAGCTCGTGCGCCAGCGCCGCCACCAGGCCGCGCACGGCGAACTTCGACGACACGTAGAGCACCCCACCGCGTCCGGGATGAAACGACGAAGTGGACTCGGTCAAGATGATCGAGGGCCCGGTCCCGCTCCGCAGCCAGGGGATCGCGGCCCGCACCGACTGCAGGTGGCTCAGCACGTTGGTGCGAAACATCTCGTCGAACGCGCCGGGCAGGTCGTCGGCCTTGATGTCGCAGACGCCCTTGTAGAAGTCGAACACCCCGACGCAGTTGACCAACGTGTCCAGGCCACCGTAGGCATCCACCGCCACGCTGACCGCGCGCTCGTTGGCCTCCTGGGTCACGGCGTCGCCTTCCACTACCGCCAGGTCGGGCAACTGCTCGGCCAACTTCTCGCACTTTCCTCGATTACGTTCCAACACAGCCACTTTGGCGCCTTCAGCGAGGAAGGCGTCGACGACGGCACGGCCGATGCCGGATCCGGCGCCGACGATCAAGGCGCGCTTGCCGTGCAACCAGCCGGTCATGGCGCAACTTGTCCATCGGGCTCGTCGGGTAGCAGCGGTGCGTCGCAATTGCCCACCATCGCAGCCAGCGTACGGGTGTTCTGCCGGGTCAGCGCCTCCACCTCGAGCGCGTCCAGGCTGATCCACCGCCCCGATTTCGGTGCGCTGATCAGCAGCCGCGATCCGTTGCGGGTGTCGACGCGGCGCACCACCACCTCGGTGAATTCGTTGGCGATGGACAGCGGTTCGCCGACCGTGCCGTCCACCAGCCGCTGCAGCTCGTCATTCACAGAAACACCGCCAGGTTTTGCATCCGTAACACCGACTCGTCGGCAATGATGGTGCGGCGAGCCAATTTCCAGCAATCACCGCACCAGCGCAGCAGGTCCTCGCGACCACACGACAGCAACGCGCTTTCGTTGACGTCGCCTCGGCTGCGGAACAGCAGTTCGGCCGACTCGACCGACAGGTGCGCATCGTCGTCGCACTCGAAGGTGCGGACATTGGTGATGAAATGCCGCAGCCGTGACGGCGGGTCCTCGGCCCACGCGTGCTCGGTGCCCATCCGCGCCACCCGCTGGCTCAGCGAGTATTTGTCCTCGTCGAAATGCGCCATCGGTGAGGTGTCGAACCCGGTGCCCCGCGCGCTCGTGACGCGAACCGGCATGACATAGCGAATGTCGTCGGTCAGCGTCTCCAACCACTGCTCGTAGCGCTGGGCGTCCAGCAGGTAGGCCTCGTCGACCAGGAACTGATGCGCCTGCAGATGGCGAATATCGTTGAACGGCAGCGAGTTTCTCATGAGAGGTAGTCCGCCCACAAACCCAGCAGCGCCCGCTGGTTGTGCTCGTTGTAGCCGACCTGGGCGCGCCCGGGACCGTGGAACGCCTCGGGTGTCAGTGCGTCGACGACGGGGCGGTCGTCGGACAGCAGGCCCATCCGGCTGTTCAGCAACAGCCGCCGTGCCATGGCACCGCCGGCGGTGGTGGTCAGCGACACCCAGTTCTCCACGTCGTCTTGTTCGAACATGCCGGTGGTGCCGAAGCACATCAGGTAGGCCTTGTAGGAGTCTTGTTTGTACTGCGCGGGAGCGGCGGCGTCCACGGCAAACCACGAGCACACCTCGGTTTCGTTCTCGCTGATCGGCTGCCACAACCGGATCGAGATGAACGGCAGCACTTCGTTTTCGCGGTCATGCACTTTCGGCCAGTTGTGCACGAAGCTCAGGTTGGGGAAACACGTCGCGGCCGAAATCATGAAACCGTCCTCGCCGACCAGTCGTTGCTGCCGCGGCGTCCAGACGTCGGAGATCCGGTCGATCATCTGGTCGGGGTATCCGACGTAGCGCATCCGCTCCCGGAAGCCGCCGGGCGGCAGCTTGTAGGTGGTCCCGCCGCCCGGGCGGGCCCAGTAGGTGGCGCCGTCTTTTCGCTTCTGGGCTTTCGGTTCGCGGAAGAGCCCGATATCGACGATCGACGCGTGGGTGTGCGGGGTGTGGTACATGTCGCCGGCGAAGTTCTCCGCGCCGATCTTCCAATTGGCCCTGATCCGCCAGCGCTGAGGTCCTCGCAGTTCAATGCCGGCGGTGCTCTGTTTGGTGTAGAAGTCCAGGTAAAACCTGAAGTCGCCCAGAAAATCTTCCAGCGGCTCGGCGCCGGGGTCCACGTTGATGAACAGCAGACCGTTGTAGCTCGCGAAATTCGTTGCGGGAAGCAGGGTTTGGCTGTTCTTGGCGAACCCGTCGTCACCTCCGTAGGCCTCCCGGTGAAACGGCAGCCCGGTGAGCTGACCGTCATTGCGATACGTCCAGCCGTGATACGGACAGCGAAAGTTGGAGGCGTTTCCCAGCTCCGCGCGACACAGCTGCATACCGCGGTGCAGGCACATGTTGAACATCGCCCGGATCTGCCCGGCGGCGTTGGCGATGATGAAGGAGTCGTCCAGTACCCGGCGCACCACATAGTCGCCGTCCTGCGGTATCTCCGATTCGTGCCCTACAAAGATCCACGCCCGGCTGAACAGCCGTTCCTTTTCCAGAGCGAACAGCTGCTGGTCGTTGTAGATGTGCGCCGGGATCATTCCGCGCCGGACATGGTCGAAGACCGGCTGGAAGACGTCCGGGGAGGCTGGGTAGGTGTCGCGATGACGCCTCATACCACCCCTTTCCTATTGTCTGTCCTGCAGAAACTTACTCCGCTAAGTAGAATCGCGCCGTTAAGGCATGTCCAACCCGTGGGTCAGGTTTCTACAAGAAAGCTTTGTGCTAATTCACAGGTGTCTGACAATTAAGTCACCAGGGGACCGGGATACGGTTGTGGTGGGAAGCCTGCCGCGCCGGTGAGCGCGGCCTAGCCATGGGGTAATCGCTCGTTTTGCGTGCGTTGCCCCCTCCGACTGCCGTATTTGAGGAAGGACTGGTGGCATGCCTGCTCGGTCACGGGGTGGTGGATTGCAGGGACTCGGGGCCCGGGTGATCTCCCCTATCGGGCGTCAAGAGTGGCTGGATCGGCCAAGCTATCGATTCGAACACCTGCTGAGCTTCGCGTACAACGGCCTGGGCGGCGCCCGCAACACCGTCACCAATGCGCTGCACGGTGTGTGGCTCGGGCACCCGGTGCACCCGCCGCTGGCGTCGCTGACCAGTGGCGCGCTCGGCACCACCGTGGCGCTCGATGCGCTCAGCCTGCTGCCCGGCCAGCCGGCCGGCGAGGTCCGCGACGCGTCGAAGTTCGCCACCCGCGCGCTGGGGGTGGGCATCCTGGCCGGCATGGGCTCCGCCGTCACCGGGGTCACCGATTGGCAGCACACCCATGAAGAGGACCGCCGGGTGGGCGCCGTTCACGGCCTGGTGAACCTGGCCGCGACCGCGCTGTACGCGCAGTCCTGGTGGGACCGCCGGCACGGCCGCCACGGCCGGGGCATTGTGCTGACGGCCCTGGGCTACGGCATCACGCTGGCCGGCAGCTACCTCGGCGGCGCCCTGGTGTTCGAGTCGGGCATCGGAATCGACCAGTCCGGTCAGCGGCTGCGCACCAGCGAGTGGACGCCGGTGCTGCCGGCGAGCTCGCTGAACGGAAAACCGGTGCGCGTCGAGGTCGACGGCGTCGGGCTGGTGGTGTGCCAGACCAAGCCCGGCGAGGTCGCGGCCTTCGGGGAGCTGTGCCCGCACCTGGCGGCTCCCATGGCCGACGGGTGGGTGGATCGGGGCCGGCTGGTATGTCCGTGGCACGGCTCATGGTTCGCGGCCGAATCCGGGGAGGTTTTGCGCGGCCCGGCAGCGGCGCCGCTGCCGTGTTATCAAGCCAGGTTGGTCAACGGAATGGTGGAAGTTCGCGGCGAACCCGAGCCCGCGCTCGGCGGAGCGGTAGGGATCGGAGAAGGAGGAGCCAGGTGAACGCCTACGACGTTCTCAAAGAGCACCACGTCGTCATCAAAAGCCTCGGCCGCAAGATCAGCGAGGCGCCGGTGAATAGCGAAGAGCGGCATGCCCTTTTCGACGACATGCTGATCGAACTCGACATTCACTTCCGCATCGAGGACGACCTGTATTACCCGGCTCTCAAAGAGGCCCGCAAGCTGATCGCGGTTGCTCACGCCGAGCATCGCCAGGTGGTCGACCAGCTCGCCGTGCTGCTCAAGACCCCGCAGAGCGCGCCCGGCTATGAGGACGAGTGGAATTCGTTCAAGACCGTGCTCGAGGCGCACGCCGACGAAGAGGAGCGCGACCTCATTCCCGCCCCGCCGGAGGTGAAGATCACCGACGCCGAGCTCGAGGAGCTGGGCAACCGGATGGCCGCCAAAATGGAGCAATACCGCAGCTCCGCCCTGTACAAGATGCGGACCAAGGGACGCGCGGCGCTGGTGCGCTCCCTGTAGCCGCACGGCGCCACCCGGTTACCCGGCGAGGCGGGTCATCGAAAGTAGCCTCACGGCTCATAAACCCGAGTGTGTCGCTTCTCAGGGTGACATCACCGCGGAGATCGCCCGCATCGCAGCCCAATACCGCGACGGGGAAGGTGGCCACCAGGCGCAGCCCCGGCTGGACTACCCGCCCTACCGCAGCAGCGCCCTGCGTCATCCCGGGCAATCGCCGGTGATGGTGGATCCCGAAGAGGTGGAACGCTGGGCGCCCTGCTTCGGTCACCAAGACGTCGACCCGCTTGACGCTGACCTGACGGCTGGCCATCGAGGCGAGCCGATCGGGGAGCGCATCATCGTGACCGGGCGGGTCCTCGACGGATCCGGCAAACCGGCGGCCGGTCAGCTGGTCGAGATCTGGCAGGCCAACGCCAGTGGCCGGTATCGCCACCAGCGCGACCAACATCCGGCTCCGCTCGACCCGAACTTCACCGGTGCCGGGCGCTGCCTGACCGGGCCGGACGGCGGCTACCGCTTCCTGACCATCAAGCCCGGCCCCTACCCCTGGCGCAATCACCGCAATGCGTGGCGCCCGGCGCACATCCACTTCTCCGTCTTCGGAACCGCTTTCACGCAGCGCCTGATCACCCAGATGTACTTTCCGGGTAACCCGATGCTGGATCTGGACCCGATCTTGCAGTCCGTCCTCGATCCCCCGCACGCCGGCGCCTGATAGCCCGCTACGACCACGACCTCACCGAGCCGGAGTACGCGACCGGGTATCGATGGGACATCGTGCTGGCCGGCGCCGCTGCCACCCGGGCCCCAACAAATGACTGAACCACCTTGCACCCCAGGGCAAACGGTCGGACCTTTCTTTCACCTCCGATTGCCGTATCCAGCGGACAGCAACCTGGTGGGCGATGGCCGGCCGGACGGGATCCGGTTACACCGCACCGTTTACGACGGCGCCGGTGACGGCATCCCGGACGCGCTAGTAGAACTCTGGCAGCCCGACAGCGCCGGCCGCATTGCGCGGCAGGCCGGTTCGCTGCGCCGTGACCCCACGGTGTTCACCGGGTGGGGCAGATGCGCGACCGACGCCGCCGGGCACTACGCCTTCACCACGGTGACGCCCGGTTCGGCGAGCGCCGCGCGGCCGCCGTTCTTCGCGCTCACGGTGTTCGCCCGGGGCCTGCTGAACCGGTTGTTCACCCGTGCCTATCTGCCCGATGGTGACTTGGACGCCGATCCGCTTTTGGCCGCGGTGCACTCCCGGCGGCGGGAAACCTTGCTCTGTGTCACCGAAAGCGGCTGTGCGGCACACCGTTTCGATATCCACCTACAGGGCCCCGACGAAATCGTGTTCCTCGAGTTCCGCGGGGACGCGCGATGACGAACCTGTTGTGGCCCGGTGACCATCGCGCCGGGGCGCTGATGAGCGATGAGTCGCTACTAGGCTCGATGGTCGCGGTGGAGTCCGCGTGGCTGAGTGCGCTGGCCGCGGCCGGTATCGCCCCCGCAGCATGCGCCCGGGCCGATCTGTCGAAACTGCTGGCGCACCATGACGGTGAGTCGCTGGCGATCGAGGCCGAAGGTGGCGGCAACCCGATCATCGGCTTGGTGGAACTGCTGCGCCAACGGGCCGCGCCGGCCGTGGCAGCGTGGATCCATCGGGGACTCACCAGCCAGGACGTGCTGGACACCAGCTTGATGCTGGGCGTGCGCGCGGTCGTCGAGGAGCTGGTATCGCAGCTGCGGCAGCAGATCGTGGCGCTGACCGAGCTGGCCACCGTCCACCGGGGCACGCCCATGGTGGCGCGCACCCTCACCCAGCACGCGGCACCAACCACATTCGGCGCGAAGGCGGCCGGCTGGCTCACCGGAATCGTCGGGCACACGACGCGGACACCGATCACCGCGGCCGCCGACGCCTTCGTCGGCTGCACCGACTGCTGGGGCCAGATCGCCGCGGACGTCGTCACACTGGCGCGCCCGGAGATCGGCGAGCTGAGCGAGTCGACGGGCGCAAACCGCGGCGGATCGTCGTCGATGCCGCACAAACGAAACCCGGTGTTGTCCATCCTGATCCGGCGGACTGCCCTGTCGGCGCCGCCATTGGCCGCGACCCTGCACACCGCGGCCGCGCTGGCCAACGACGAACGGCCTGACGGCGCATGGCATGCCGAATGGGACACCCTGCGCATCTTGGGCCGGCGCACCGTCGTCGCGGGTTCCCAATGCGGCGAGCTGGTGGCGGGCTTGACCGTGCATTCCGAGCGCATGTCCGAAAACCTCGGTGCCACAGACATTCTCGGCGAACAACGGGTGATCGCTGAGCTGGCGGGCCAGCCGCCGTCGGCGACCTACTTCGGTGCGGTCGACCGCCTGATCGACGAGAGCCTGGACCGCGCTCGGCGCGTCCTGGGTCAGCGCTGGTAGATGCTGGCCAGCCAAATGTGCAGCAGCGTGTCGATCACCCGCTCTTCGGGGATCGCCTCGTCCCCGGCGGTGAACGTCGCGGCCATCACCCGCTCACTCAGCAGATTCAGCGCGGCCGACAGATCCTCGGCGGGAACGGTGTCGGGGGCGGCACCGCGCCCGCGCTCGGCCTTGATCGCCGCGGTGGTCAGCGAGATCCACCGCTGCATCAGCGTGGACCACAACTGGCGCACCTCGGGGTTGGTCGCTTTCGCCGCGGCACCGGCCACGGCCACCGCCGGGTGAGACCCCGACACCTCGAAGAACGCCTCGATCCGAGCCCGCCACAGCTGCGTCGGGTCACCGGACGAGATGCCGCCGAGCTCCCGCAGGGCCGCGTGGGCCTTGCTGTTCATCTGGTCCAGCAGCGACAGCAACACCGCGTTCTTCGATTGGAAATAGAAGTAGAAGGTGGGGCGCGAGATTCCGGCGCCTTTTGCTAGGTCGTCGACGGAAAAGTCGCCCAGCGGCCGTTCCTGAAGGAGCCGCTCGGCCGTGGCCAATATCGCCTGTTCGCGGTGGTCGCCCGAGTGATGCGAAGAGCGGCGACCCCGGGAGGCGTGCAGGTACTTCGTTTGTGTCGGGAGGTCGGACACGCCCGCTACTGTATGGGCACGTGGACATACGTCAACGAAACTGTCGATTAAAACCAGCAATAATGTCGATTAAGATCGACGCTTCCCCCGACGAATCCAGAAATTTGCTGCAGCCCGCTCAACGGTCCGCTGATTTGAATTGCGACTCAATCACCGCGTCCCCCAGTGGAAGTCGACGCGGCGGGGGGTGATAATAACGGCATGCCGTACATCGATCGGCGCAGCATGCTGTGCGCCGTGGCGGGAGGCGTACTGGCTGCCATAGCTCATACTCCGGTGGCCGACGCATCGCCGCTCCACCGGCAAATCCCATTAGCTCCGGTTTCGCCCTCCGTCGTCATCACCCGGCTACCCGGGGAGGGCAACCGGATAGCGCTCACCGTCGACGACGGCGCCAGTACCGCGGTCGTGGGTGCGTTCGCGCAATTCGCCCGAGACAGCGGCACCCGGCTCACCTTTTTCGTCAACGGCGTCAACCCCTCATGGTCGGTTAATGCGCCGGCGCTGAGGCCGTTGGTGGATTCCGGGCAGGTGCAAATGGCGAACCATACCTGGTCACACCCGCACCTCAACGGCATGGCGCTCAGCGCTGTCGCCGATCAGATCCGACGCAACGCCGATTTCCTGAGAAATACATACGGTTCGGACGGCACCCCGTTTTTCCGGCCGCCCTATGGGGCGCACAACGCCGACATCGACCGGATAGCCGCCGACCAGGGATTCACCTCGATCGTCATGTGGAGCGGGGATGTCGGTGATTCGGCTCCCGAAGACGAATCGAGCCTGGTGGCCCGCGCGTCGAAGTCGTTCCTGCCGGGTCAGATTGTGGTCATGCACGCCAACCTGCCCACCATCACGCATTGTTACGGGCAACTGCTGGATCTCATCGCTAGCCGCAACTTGCAAACCGTCACCCTCAGAGAGGTCTTCGCCTGAGCAGCAGCCCGGCGGCGCGGCGGACGAACGACCTCGTGATTTAAGGACTTCCGCCCCTACTGCGCCCCGGTCCGGGAATGGTCGCATCTAAAGCGTCGGTGAATACACCGGTAAGGCAAGGAGACTGGGGATGACCGAAAACGTTGACGGCAATAAGGCTTGCCACATCGACGTGCTGATCGAAGAACGCGACGAGCGGACCCGGGCAAAGGCGAGACTGTCCTGGGGAGGCCAGACGCTCGTCGGCGTTGGTTTTGCGCGACTTGATCCGGCCGATGAACCGGTGGCCAAGATCGGCGATGAACTTGCCATCGCCCGCGCGCTGTCCGATTTGGCGAATCAGCTGCTCGCTCTGACATCAAGCGACATTCAGGCCAGTACGCATGAACCGGTCACCGGTCTGCATCACTGAGCGACGCGATCACGGAAGCGAATCATGAGACATAGACCCGATTTACCGGCTGTTCTGGACGTCCAGATAACGACGCATGGGGAACTCCCCGGTGCCGTGGACTACGCGCGGGCAAAGATCGGCGAGCTCGGCCGGTTCACCCATGAACCGGTGCTCTACGCCCACGTCAGCTTGCGTGAGCACGGCGATCCGGCGGTGGCCCGCCGGGTGATCGCGCAGGCGAACCTGGACGTCAACGGCCGGCCGGTGCGCGCGCAGGTCGACGGTGTCGACGCGCGCGAAGCAATCGATCGGCTCGAGGCCCGGTTGCGTCTTCGACTCGAACGCGCCGCCGAAAACTGGGAAGCCAAACGCGGCCGTACCCCGCACGCGGGGCCGCACGAATGGCGCCACCAGTCCGAACCCACGCACCGGCCGAACTACTTTCCGCGGCCGGAGAGCGAACGCCGAATCATGCGGCACAAGTCATATAGCCTGCGGACCTGCACTGTCGAAGAAGCCGCGCTCCAAATGGAGCTCCTCGACTATGACTTCCACCTCTTCACCGAGGAGGGGACCCACCAAGACAGCGTGCTGTATCGGGAAGGGCCAACGGAATACCGCTTGGCGCAAGTGAATCCGCACTCGGCAGCCGAACTGGCGCCGTTCGAAATGCCGCTGACCGTCAGTTCGCAGCCGGCTCCGCGGCTCACCGTCCAGCAGGCCATCGAACGGATCGGTTTGCTCGGCCTGCCGTTCCTGTTCTTCGTCGACACGGCCCGAGACCGCGGCAGCGTGCTGTATCACCGCTACGACGGTCATTACGGCCTCATCACACCGGCGGGCTGAGCGCCGTATCACGCGGGTAGGCGACCTGTATGCCGCGGCGGTCCCGGTTCCCCCCGTCCGGGGCCGCCGCCCCCAACTTCAGCCGGCGGCGGCGTATCGCAGCAACGCGCCGAATCCATCGGCGGGCGCGATCCGGTGGTCGGCCCGCACCAACGACGCGTCGACCGCTATCGCGGTGAAGGGCAATGCCTCATCGGCCCGTGCCACTCGCTGCACCGGTTCGCCGAGTTCGGACAACGCGTCGGCGTCGGGCGCGATCGTGGTCAGTGCTTTGCCGGTGACCACCGTGGCGTCATGGCACTCACCGACGATGAGCGTCTCGACGTTGCCGTCCCGCAGTGCCGCGCACACGGCGGCGAGGCCTTCGGCCGCCAGGCCCGAGCCGCGCCCGACTTCGGCCGCAAACCGGTCGGCAATCTGGCTCGTCTCGACGTCACGGCGCCGGGCGAACTCCGCACCCGTCAGATCCCGGATCTTGGCGTCATCGATACCGTTCTTGCGGGCTCCGGTATGGACCTGCGATACCCGTTTGGCGACCCAGTCCGGCAACTCGGGGACGAGATCGGCCAGGGAACGCACTTCCCCGCACAGGAACACCACCTCGGGGTCCGCTTTATCGACCAGTCGCGCAAGTTCGTCGGCGACTGCCCGGGAGTTCATGCGGACGGCTTCTTCGGTCGTGTGCTGGAAGTCACCATAGCCGTTCCAACCGGCGCTGGCCGGCTTGTGCACGGGGTAGCCGCCACCGTCGACGCTTTCGGAGCTGACGGTGCCGTCTTGGTAGAGGCTGACGTCCGCGCCGGCGCGGTCAACCACGGCGAAGACATAGGTCGGTCGCCGCATCTCCAAGTCGATCAACGGCACCAGGTACGGGTAATCCGACAAGCGGACGACCGTGTCCGGCGGTGGGCTGATGAGCCGCTCGTTGAGCAACACCGCACCGGCGGTCGCGATCACTGCGCGGCCGCGCCGCCCGACGGCCGGCCGATGGTGCAGCACTTCCTCGAGCTGGCCGAGGATCTGCACGCCGGCTCCCAGCTCCTCGAGATCGTGACGGATGTCGCTCCATGTGATTTCCAGCTGCTCGACAGCATCCGGGGTGTCGTGTGAGTCGTCGAAATAGATTGAGGCGAATGGACCTTCGGCTTCCACCAGCCACCTGAGGCGATCGGATTGCATCGCCATAGGCTACGAAGGACAACCTTGGCTGCGCGAGAGTCGTTAGCCCCCGGATGTGGGCCTTTGGTCCCGCCCGATCTAGTCGGTCCGCTCCCGGTTCTCGAGCTCGAGGATCCGCTGCTGGGTGGTTGAGTATTGCAGGGCCACGGCGGCGTGGTCGGCATAACCGGCGACAAGGTCCCGGTCGTCTTCGCTGAATGCGGCCCGATGGCTGGTCCGCCCGACGACCAGTGCTCCGGCGATCACGTTTGTGTCGCGCAGCGGCGCGACGATCGCCGGACCGAGATCGACGCCGCCGGCGGTCAGCGTCAGATCTCGGACGTTGAGCGCGACCCGGTCGTGAAATGCGGCCCATACCGGCGAGTGGTCGGCTGACACGGCTAGCCCCAATTCGATTGGCGCAGGAGCGGTCCCGTCGACGCCGGCCACCACCAGCTGGCCGACGTCTTCGATGGCGGCCGGTTGCTGCGGCACGGCCAAAAACGACCACTCGGCGCGGACCAGGCCGGTTACCCGCTCGACGATCAACTGCCGAACCCGGCCTAGTTCGGTCCCGGCAAGGAGAGCCATCGACACCGCGCGGGTGGACTCCAGCCAGGCTTGCCGAGCGCGGGTGTGCTCGAACAGCCGGGAGTTTTCGATCGCTATGGCCGCCGCTGCCGCAAGCGCCTGCATCATGACTTCGTCGTCCTCGGTGAAGCTTGCGTTGTCGGCTTTGTCGGCCATGTAGATGATTCCGAACGACTCACCGTCCCTGAGCACGATCGGGACCCCGAGAAACGTTCGCATCGGGGGATGGTGCGGCGGGAATCCAGCCGCCGCCGGGTGGGCGGAGATGTCGTCCAGCCGCAGCGGGCGAGGGTCGCTGAAAAACAATCCCAGCACGCCGGTGCCATGTGGCAAGTCGCCGATCTTGGCCCGGGTTGCGTCGTCGATGCCTTCGAAAACGAGATCGGCGAGTTCGTTGCCCGATCCGCGCACACCCAGGGCCCCGTATCGGGCGCCGGTGAGGTCGACGGACGCGTGCACGATCCGCCGTAAGGTCTCGTCGATGTCCAGGCCCGAGGCGACCATCAGCATCGCCTCGATCAGCAGGTCCAGGCGATCGCGGATCTGGACGATTTCGGCAAGCCGGTCGCGGACCTCGGCAAGCAATTCGTTGAGGTGCAGACGACTGAGCATCCCCTCCAGCCCTGGGTCGTCGTCTTGGCCGGCCTGGCTCACAGTGGGGATTGTCGCATGTCGACAGGGTTGACAAGCAAAAACCATCGCCGTTCGCGGCTTCGGCAGGGCTCTAGGTCCCTCGCGGTTATCGACGCGGTTGCCCGGGAGGCGTCGCGAATCGCGGTCGGGGATCTGCCGCGCTGCGTTCGGATCAGTTCAGAAGTCGGCCGGTATCCCGAAGCACTGGCCGTGAGCCTGGATGGTGAGCGGCTCTATGTTGGCGATTGACGTAGCCTCTCGAGGTCGCGTGCGACCCCCGGGCTGACGTCCACCGGATACGTTCGGCCGCTGTCTTCTAGGGAACGAAGCTGTGCCGGAAGCCGATCGACTTGCTGACGCGCCCAGTTGCGTGATGTCGGCAGGTCAAGATCGCAGTGCGCAAGGCGCCGGCCGTTTTTCATCACGGGCACCAGCAGAGGCTCGCCGTCGAGCTGTTCGTCGGCCCGCCCGATCGTGTCGCCGGTGAAGATCCCCTGATCGACCCGACGTACCACCTGCTTGCGTCCCGGATAGATCACCTTGCCGCTGGACAGTTTGGTCCGTCCGGTGCCGCCGTACTCGACGAGCTTGTACGCCATGTCGAGTGCCGGCGCATCTTCGGCGACGACGAACTTGGTGCCGACGGCGAAGGCGTCGATCGGGCAATCGTCGTCCACCAGCGCCGCAATGCGGTACTCGTCGAGACCCGACGAAGCGAAGATTGCGACATGGTTGAAACCTGCCACGTCGAGCTTGGCGCGGGTTGCCTTCGCCAGGGCACCGAGATCTCCGGAATCCAGCCGGACGGCCGCCACCTCTAAGCCCGGCGTTTTTGTGAGGAGTTCGATGACCAGGTCGACACCGCGCAGCGTGTCGTACGTGTCGACGAGCAATGTCGTGCCGGGGTAGAGCTGGGCGAACGCGTCAAACGCGTCGAGCTCATTGTCGAAAGCTTGAACGAAACTGTGGGCCATGGTGCCGAACACGGGGATGCCGAACATGCGAGCGGCAAGCAGATTTGACGTCCCCGCCAGTCCTGCGAGGTAGCCGGACCGAGCCACCTTGAGCGCGGCGTCGGTGCCATGCGCGCGACGGGCTCCGAAGTCGACCACCTTTCGTCCTCGAGCGGCTTCGACCACGCGGGCGGCCTTACTGGCGCTCACGCTCTGCAGGTGAATCTGATTCACCACGAACGTCTCGACGAGCTGAGCTTCCAGGATCGGCGCGATGACCTGAACAATCGGCTCGTTGGGAAAGACCACCGTGCCTTCCGGCACCGCCCATACATCTCCGGTGAAGCGAACCTCGGCGAGCGAATGTAAGAATTCCTCGCTGAACAGCCGCAATCCCCGCAGGTATTCGATATCTGATGGCAGGAATTGAAACCGTTCCAGGAAACCGAGTACATCTGACAAGCCGGCAGCCATCACATAGGATCGGCCGTGCGGGAGCTTGCGGAAAAAGGTTTCGAACACCGCGGTTCCCGACATGCGTTGGGCCATATAGGCTTGCGCCATCGTGACCTCATAGAGGTCGGTGAACAGCGCCGAGTTCATTGCTCGTAGAGAGCCTTGAGGCGGTCGGCGAACTTCTCGATGACGACCTTGCGCCGCAGTTTCATGCTCGGGGTCAAGTCGCCGGACTCAATGGAGAATTCGCGGTCGGCGATGGTGAACTTCTTGATCTGCTCCCACCGGTTCAGTTCGGCGTTCAATGCGTCGATGTATCCGGCGATCAGCTGGTAGGCCTTCTCGTCGCGCGCGATCTCGGTGAAGGACTTACCGGCCAGCCCGTTCTTGTCGGCCCATTCGGTGATCGCCTCGGTGTCCAGGCTGACCAGCGCCACGCAGTATGGTTTGCCCTCCCCGTAGACCACGATTTCGCTGGCGTACGGGCACACGCCCTTGAATTTCGCGTCGATCGCCGAGGGCGCTACGTACTTGCCTTGCGAGGTCTTGAACATGTCTTTCTTGCGGTCGGTGATCCGCAGGAATCCGTCGCTGTCGATCGCACCGATGTCGCCGGTATGAAACCACCCATCCTGCTCGAGGGCTTCGGCGGTGGCGTCCGGCAGACCGTGGTAGGCCGTCATCACGCCGGGGCCCTTCAGCAAGATCTCGCCGTCGTCGGCGATCTTGACGTCGGTGGCCGGGAACGGCCACCCGACGGTCCCGAAGCGATAAGCGTTGGGGCGGTTGATAAACGATGCGGCCGACGTTTCCGTGAGCCCGTAGCCCTCCAGCACGATGATGCCTACGGCGTCGAACCACTGCGCGACGTCGCGGTCCAGCGCGGCCGCCGCGGAGACGAAGAACCGCAACCGCCCACCAAAGCGCTGCCGGATAGTGGTGAACACCAGCCGGTCAGCCACCCTGTAGGCCAGTGCCGCCGCCAGCGACGGCTTCTTCCCGGCTTGCCGGGCTTTGGACACCTTCAAGCCGACGCCGACCGCCCAGTCGAACAGCAATTTCGTGAGCTTGCCGCGCTCGGCGATCATCTCCTCGATGCGGGCATGTGCTTTCTCGAAGATGCGCGGTGCCGCACCCATGAAGGTGGGATGCAGGGTCTCGAGGTTGTCGACGATCTTCTCGACGCGGCCGTCGATGGCGGTGGGGAAGCCGATTTGTAGTGGCAACGCCAGCATCACTTTGCCGAAAGCGTGCGACAGGGGCAGCCACAGAAAGTTCAGGTCGTCGTGGTTGAGGATGCCCAGCGAGTCAATGGCCGCGGCGGTGTACGTCCATGCGCCGTGGGTCAGCCGCACCCCCTTGGGCCGCCCGGTGGTGCCTGAGGTGTAGATGAGGCTGGCCAGCCGGTCCGGGCCGATGGCTGCGACCCGTTCGTTGACAGCGTTGGGCGAGTCGGTGAGCAGTTGCTTGCCCAACTGTTCCAGGTCGGCGAGGGTGATCACCCAGTCGCCGTCGCCGTTGCCGTCGATGATGACGACCTTGCTCACGTCGGGCAGTTCGGCGCGGTGCTCGATCAGTTTGTCGACCTGGGTCTGATTCTCGGCGACCACCACCCGGCTCCCGGAATCGGCGACGATGTAGGCGACATCGGCGGCGTTGGTCGTCGGGTAGACGGTGGTGGTCGCGGCACCGGCGCACATGATGGCGAAATCGACGAGCACCCACTCATACCGCGTAGCCGACGCGAGCGCGACCCGGTCTTCCGGGGCGATTCCCAGCGCGATCAGTCCCGCGGCAAGATTGCACACCCGCTCGCCGACCTGTGCCCAGGTCACGCTCTCCCACGCGTGGTCTTGTGGGTAGCGAAACGCCTCCGCATCCGGGGTGGCGGCGACGCGGCTGAGGAACATGTGCGCCACCGAAGGCGCGCTGTTCTCGATCTTGCTGAAGTCGGGCCTCTCCGTCGAGGCGACTGCTGTTTTCATGGCGCTAATCCGTTGCTGCTGAGTCGAATACCGGCGAGCGGGTTAACCGGCACGCCCTTCGATCCTTCCGCGGCGCGGTAGCTGGGCACTAGTGACGAAAGTCACGTGGGAACCGGCAAACGTCCCCGTGTGCCGGTCTGCTCTCAGTCGGCCAGGCCGATCTCGATGGATAAGCACTCACCGAGGGCGTGTGCTGCGGACCAATCGCCGCCACGGACCGCGCGCTCGAGGTCATCGACCAACGGGCTGTGGGCGCCCAGTTCGGCCAACCACGCCGACACCGTCGGGGTGATCTGGTGAGCGGGCACTCGGGCGATATGTCCCTCGTGGAGGCGATCGGTCAGTTGATAGATCGTGGTCGTCGGCGTGCGTTGTCGCCAATGATGCCGCCACCTGGCTGAATTCATGATCCCTCCCCGCTAGCCATTGTGATCCATCCGACCAAATCCACCGGCCGGCCCGTAGAGGCCAAGAGCACTAGGGCCGAAAGGCTTTGGTCTCACTTGTGATCTGCCGAAGTCCCAGTCCGGCAGGGTCTTTTGTCACTATGCTTAGCTACCTACTTCCCCGGCGATGGCGGCTCCCGTCGCGTACCGTAAGTCAACGCATGCGCATTTTCCAGGGTACCTATTGTGAGGGCGCTGGATTACAGAATTGGCGAGATGAGCGCTTTAGCAATGGTTTCGCAATCGGGGCGTGATTCCGAGCAGCTGGCGACGCTGCCGGTGTTCGCCGACATCGCACCGCAGGACCTGACGGCCTTGGCCGCCAGCCTGACGCCGTTGCATGCGGCGGCCGGCGAGGTACTCATGCGGCAGGGTGAGCATGCCGAGTCGTTCGCGATCATCGCTTCCGGTCACGTCGAGGTCAGGCATGGCGCCCCTAGGGGCCGGGTCACCGTCACGGAGCTGTCGCCGGGAACCATCGTCGGCGAAATCGCTTTGCTGCGGGACACACCCCGAACGGCGACAGTAATCGCCAAAGAGGAGGTGTGGGGCTACGCCGGAGACAACGCCGCTTTTGACCGCATGCTCGCCATCCCGGTCGTCGCCGATCGGATGGTCCGTACCGCCCGACAGCGGTTGGCCGCCTACATCACCCCCATCCCGGTATCCACCAACGACGGCGCGGCGCTGTTGCTGCGTCCGGTGCTGCCCGGTGATGCCGAGCGGTTCAAGAGCAGCGGTTCCTTCTCCCGGGAGACTCTGTACCGGCGCTACCAGGGTGGGTCACCGACCGAGGCGCGGCTGGCCTACCTGTTCGAGGTCGACTACGTCGACCACTTCGTCTGGGTGGTGATCGACGGTGTGGACGGGCCGGTGATCGCCGATGGCCGCTTCATCCGGGACGAAGACGACCCCGCGTCGGCCGAGGTCGCGCTCACCGTCGCCGATGCCTATCAGGGCCGCGGGATCGGGACACTGCTGCTCGGCGCGCTGGCGGTGGCGGCGCGCGTGGACAACATCAAGCGGTTTCACGCGCGTGTGCTCGTCGACAATCCGCTCGCGCGCGCGTTGGGTGACAAGGTGAACGCCCGCTGGGAGCAAGACGAACCGGGGGTCGTCACGACCACGTGCGGCGTACCGCAATACCGTGACCTGCCGCTGGACCGCGACACCCGCCAGCACATCCGGCAGGTGGCTCGACAGGTGATCCATGCATTCGATTAGGGATCCTGAAGTGACTAACGCCCCTTACCGGATAGCGGGACCCGAACGCAGCATGGAGCTGTCCAGGTCATGTTTTTCGAGGAGTTGGGCCATGAAGTCGCTCATCGTCTGTGTTTCGAAATCGCACGGCAATACCCGCCGGGTCGCCGATCGGATGGCCGAAGTGCTTGACGCCGAGGTCGCCGAGCCGGAATCGGTCGACCCGGAAACGCTTTGCGAATACGACCTGGTCGGCTTTGGCTCTGGTATCTATTACATGACGTTGGACTCGAGGTTACGGAATTTGATCCGTCGTCTCCCGCCAGTGGTGGGTATCCGCGCGTTCACGTTTTTCACCAGCGGTGCCCGCGAGATCCCGCTGGTGGACTACACCAAGCCGATTAGACGTCAGCTCGCGGCGAAAGGCTTTGAGGTGCTCGACTCGTTTTCTTGCCGAGGCTTGGACACGGTGGGGCCGTTCGGATTCATCGGCGGCATAAACCGGGGACGGCCCAATGAACACGACCTGCAGCGGGCCGCGGCATTCGCCGAACGGCTACGCGCGCGAGTTGCGGGTTCACAGGCCGCTTCATGATCAATGGGAAGCCAAGACTGTTCTCCTGAAGTCCTCGCACTGGTGCGCGGCCTCGTCGAAGAGGTTCATCCTCATGCCAGGCCACCGTCGGTGGCACTTGACAGCAGTTTCGACAACCTCGGTATCGGCAGCCTGGAGCTGGCGGAACTGTTGCAGCGCGTCCAGGGCAAATTCGGGGTCGCGTTGCCTGCCCACATCCTGGCCAGTGCGGAGACGCCGCGTGACCTGGTAGCGGCCGTCATTGGCGGTCGCCCTGCCGTGGCGGAAGACCATGGCATGCTGTCACTTCCGGCCGTCGCGCCGGCTACTCTGACGCCGGACGCAGCGCTGACCCTGAACGACGTACTCACTTGGCACGTCGGCACAACCCCGGACCGAACGCACATCCGCATCCTCGACGATGCAGGCGGCCCAGTGGATGTGACTTATGCCGCCCTGCACCGCGCGGCGACTGCGGTAGCGGCGGGGCTGATCGCGCACGACGTCATGCCGGGCGAGACAGTCGCCATCATGTTGCCCACTTGCCGGGCGTACTTCGTGACCTTTGCCGGCGTGGTCCTTGCCGGTGCCGTGCCGGTTCCGGTCTATCCGCCGGCGCGGCCGTCTCAGCTGGCCGAGCACCTGCGTCGCACCACCGGCATCCTCGTCAACGCAGGGGCCACAATGCTCGTCACCGTGCCCGAGGCTGTTACGCTCGGTCACCTGTTGCGCTCGAACGTCGAAAGCCTGCGCCACGTCGTCGTCCCCGAATCCCTCACCGGCGCAGGCGAACCCGCGCGGGGATCCCTGCCAAGGCCCCGGCCCAGTGACCTCGCGCTGGTGCAGTACACCTCGGGCAGCACCGGGCAGCCCAAAGGGGTCACGCTCACACACCGCAACCTGCTCGCCAACGTCCGGGCGATGGGCCGGGCTGCGGCGGCGTCCGGGTCGGATACGTTCGTAAGTTGGCTGCCGCTGTATCACGACATGGGTTTGATCGGCGCCTGGTTCGGCAGCATGTATTTCGGTGTCCCACTGGTGGTGATGAGCCCGCAGGCGTTCCTGATCCGGCCATCGCGATGGCTCTGGGCCATCCATGCCAACCGCGCCACCATGTCGGCCGGCCCGAACTTCGCCTACGAACTGTGCCTCGCCAAGATCCGTGACGACGAGATTGAGGGACTCAACCTCAGCTCCTGGCGGTTGGCTTACAACGGCGCCGAACCGATAAGCGCTGCGACCATCAAGCGGTTCGGCGATCGCTTCGCCCCGTACGGTTTTCGCCGGGAAGCGATGACCCCGGTATATGGGCTGGCGGAGTCGTCGGTGGGTCTGGCTTTCCCACCGCTGGGTCGTGGGCCGCTCATCGACCGAATCCGCCGAGACGTGTTCGTCCGCTCCGGGCGCGCCGAGCCCGCCAAGCCGGGCGAGCGGGACCTTCGGTTCGTCGCTTGCGGCCAACCCCTGCCAGGCCACGAGATCCGGATCGTCGATGCCGCCGGCAACGAGCTGGGTGATCGCCGTGAAGGCCGCATCGAGTTCCGCGGTCCGTCGGCGACCGCAGGCTACTTCAACAACGCGGCGGCGACACGCGCACTCTTCGACGACGACTGGCTCGACACAGGCGATCTCGGGTACATGGTTGACGCCGACCTCTACGTCACCGGAAGGATCAAAGACATGATCATCCGGGCGGGTCGTAACTTGCATCCGGCGGAGTTGGAAGAGGCGGTCGGCAGCCTCAACGGCGTCCGCAAGGGCTGCGTGGCGGTATTCGCCTCTCCCGACCCCTCCGGTGGTCCCGAGCGGCTCGTCGTCATGGCCGAGACCCGAGCGGTCGGAGACGACGCCCGCGCCGCTCTGCGCTCCGAGATCACAGCCACGACGGTGGATTTGCTCGGCGTAGCACCCGATGATGTGGTGTTGGCGCCACCGCGCACGGTGCTGAAGACATCGAGCGGCAAGATCCGGCGGGCCGCTAGCCAGGCGCTTTACCAGACCGGAAAGATTGGCGCGCGACCGAATGCGGTGTGGTGGGAGTTGCTAAGGCTCCGCCTCCGCGGTACCGCGCCTTCGGTGCGCCGAGTTCGTCGCACGGCGGGGGATGTGGCGTTCGCCGTCTACGCGTGGGCGGTGTACATCGTCCTTGGCTTGTCGGTCGCCCTCTTGCTCTTGCTACTACCGCGGCCGCAGTGGCGCCGGCGAGTGGCCCGCGAAGCGGTCCGGCTGCTGTCTCGTCTCACGGGAACGGCGATCACCGTGCATGGCCTCGATCACCTCCCCGCCGGGACGTCCATCGGAGTGGTCAACCACCCCAGCTGGATCGACCCGCTGGCGCTAGCTTCGGTAATGCCGGAGTCGTTTCACTTCGTTGCCGCCGAAGTGCTTGAGCATCAAGGGCTCAACGGGTTCGTGCTCAGGCGGCTGGGCCACCAGTTCGTCGAACGCCACGAGCGCGAACACGGCGTGGCCGACGCCGACCGGCTGGTTACCCTGGTGCGAGGCGGGCAGTCGCTCGTCATTTTCCCCGAAGGTCGCCTCGCCCGCGCCCCCGGGTTGCGGCCTTTCCACATGGGCGCATTCTTGGTGGCCGCCCAAACCGGCGTGCCGGTCGTTCCAGTGGCAATCCGCGGGACGCGGACAATCCTGCGGCCGGAGCATCACTTCCCGCGCCGGGGAACCATTGACGTCACGGTTGGTGAGCCGATCTGGCCGTCGGGGTCCGACTGGACCGCGGCAGTTGAGCTGCAGCGCGCCGCGCGCGCTGCCATGCTAACCCTTTCCGGGGAGCCGGACGTCGAATGATTGGCCAGCCAGGGCAGCGTTCACTCGGTGTGCTTGCTTACCGCCTGTCCGGCGCTTCGCACCACCTTGCGGAAAAACTCGATGCGCGCGGCGACTAACTCGTCAGCGAGGTCCAGCGCAGCGTCGACGACCGTTTTGCGTCGTGATTGTTCCGGAAGCACAGGACTGATCTGATCGACGAACTTGCGGACCGCCTCGATAGCCTGCTTGCGGCCGCCCTCAACTGATTCCAGCACTTCGTCAGAAAGCTCGGCCCAGCGTGGTTCGGACTTTTCCGGTGCCTCTGCCATGATCGCATTCCTACTCGAATGTCGCCGTGCCAAAATACTTCTGGCAAGCGGACGATCCTGACGTTACGACCGGACAGGCACCGGCACGAGTGACTAAAGTCCCTTAAAGCCACGGTTTCAGTCAAGGACTTTCGCGGCTGTTCAGCGGGACATAGGTCCCTAACCCGCCGGGTGCGGTGCTGTTAGGTTGCCACCATGGCGACACCCAACAGCGACGACCTCCCCGAAAGCCCAGGCGGTGCGCACCGTAGCCCGCCGGGCGTCGCTCGCTTGGGCAACGTCGTCCAACCGTTTACGCACACCGGCCAGTACTTCGCCCAGTCCTGGCGCGAATACCTCAATCCAAAGCCAAGCGAGCTCCCGATCGCACGGCCCACTCTCGCCCTCGCGGCGCAGGCGTTCCGCGACGAAGTCGTGTTGATGGGTCTCAAAGCACGGCGGCCGGTCAGCCGCCCCGGCAGTTTCGAGCGCATCACGCGGGAGGTGGTCGCGGGGCGGGAGTTCTACGGCAAGAGGGGATGGCTCGATAATCCGAAGAGATTCTTTGGTGCACCGCCGCCGCTTTCGGACGTCACAGTCCGAAAGGTCAAGGGACGCAAGCAACAGCTTTATCGGATTGTCTTCGACAGCGGGTATCTGCCACGGCCCGGTGAGCCAGGAGCCCAGCGGTGGATGGGCTACACCGCAAACGCCCGCGAGTATGCCCTGCTGCTCCGCCATCCGCAGCCACGACCCTGGCTGGTGTGTATCCATGGGACTGAAATGGGCCGTGCTGCAATGGATCTCGCCATATTCCGGGCCTGGAGGTTGCACGAGGATCTCGGACTGAACGTCGTCATGCCCGTCCTTCCGATGCACGGCCCCCGGGCGCGCGGGCTGCCGAACGGCGCGGTGTTTCCCGGTGAGGACATCCTCGACGACGTGCATGCGACGGCCCAGGCGGTGTGGGATATCCGCCGGCTGTTGTCGTGGATACGTCGACACGAGCCGCAGTCGCAGATCGGGTTGTACGGCCTGTCGCTGGGAGGCTACATTGCCGCGCTGGTCGCCAGCCTCGAAAAGGGCTTAACCTGCGCGATTCTCGGGATCCCCGTCGCCGACCTGGTCGGGTTGCTGGGTCGGCACTCCGGGCTCGGCCACGACGATCCCCGCCGTCGCACGATCGAACTGGCCGAGCCGATCGGGCGGATGACATCACCCTTGTCGCTTCCCCCGCTGGTGCCGATGCCGGGTCGCTTCATCTATGCCGGCGTGGCCGATCAGGTGGTGCATCCACGTGAGCAGGTGGTCCGTCTCTGGGAGCACTGGGGCAAACCCGAAATCGTCTGGTACCCAGGCGGTCATACCGGATTCTTCCGCTCGCGCCCGGTCAAGCGGTTCGTCCAGGCCGCGCTGCAGCAGTCAGGCCTCCTGGATGGGGTAATGATGGAGCGGGACCGTCCCGCGTAGTCCGAAAGGACCGAATGAAACCACTGGATCCGCTCGACGCGGCGATGATGACCGCGGAGTTGGTCTCCAACCCCATGCATGTCGGCGCGGTGCTGATCCTGTCGCCGCCGAACGACGCCGGACCCGACTACGTCGACGAACTGTATCGTGCCGCGCTCACCGGAAATGATCCCATCGATCCGAGGCTGCGCAGATACCCGCACCGCGGTGTGGACACCGGCGGCGCGTGGGTCTGGCGGGACCTGAACACCCTTGACATGAGCCAACATTTCCAGCGCCGCACCCTGGCCGACGGGGACTTCTGGCGGTTGATCGGCGAACTGCACGCGCTGCCCCTGGACCGGTCCGGGCCGATGTGGATGTCGTATTTGATCGATGGCCTCGACGGGGCCCGACCCGGGGGACGATTCGCCTTCTATATCAAGGTGCATCACACGGTGGTCGATGGTGTGGCCGGTTTCCAGATGATCACCAACGCCCTGAGCAGCGATCCGAATTGCCGGTCGATGCCGCCCTTTTACGCCGACCGCCGTCATGAGCCGGCGCCGCCGGCGTCGAGCGGGCTGGTATCCCGTCTGGTGGCACCGCTACGGTCGCTGGCCGGCATGGCGTCATCGGGTGCCGGGCTGATCGGACGCGTGGTCAACGGCGAGATATCGACCGTGCTGGACAGTCTGGTCGGGCACACCACCGTGTTGCCATTCGGTGCCCCCTACACCCGGTTCAACGGCCGGCTGGGGCCCGAGCGCGCCGTCGCCGCGGGCAGCTGGGCCAAGAACCGCATTCATGCCGTCGGGCAGGCGGCCGGCGCGACCGGCAACGAAGTGCTCACCGCGACGGCGGCCGGTGTGGTGCGGCGCTGGCTCGCCGATCAGGGGGAGCTGCCCAAGCAGTCCTTGGTGGCAGCCTGTCCGATCACGGTGCGCGATCCGCAGGACGATACGGCGAACGACCAGCACGGCAACATGTTCGGTTTGTGGTTGTGCCCGTTGGGCACCGACTTGGATGATCCGGGCGCCCGGCTGGATCTGATCCACCGGTCGATGTCTGAGGGCAAACACTGGGTGGCCAAACGCGGAGCGGCGGCGTCGCTGCTGACCAACGCCGGAAGCATCGCCGCGACGGCCATCGGCCCGCTGTTGCCGTTCACCCAGAAGATGCGTACCGGATACAACGTGCCGATTTCGCATGTTCGCGGCCCGCTGACCGAAATGTATTGGAACGGCTCACATGTCGAGGAAATCTATCCGGTGTCGACGGTCTACGACGGTCACGCACTGAACATCACGACCTGCTCGTATGCCGACCGGGTCGGATTCGGCTACGCCGCCGGCCTCGACGTGCTACCCGACATCGAGACGCTCATACCGCTGACCGAGCAGTGTCTGGCGGAACTGGAGCACGCGGTGGGTGCTTCGCGATGACCGAGGTCTGTTGATACCGCTGAACGAGGTCGAACGGCCCTACAAAGACAGATGTTACGGGCCATAGGTTCGGCAATGGCCGCTGTCGTTGCGGTTCAAGGATTTCCAGCGCAGATAAATGAACGACCATTGCCGCGATACAGATGGGAAAGGCCGTGGCATTCTTCAAGGTTGTCGCAGTCGATTTCGACGGCACCCTGACATCGGGTGGCCACCTGGATCCGGAGACCGTTCGGGCGATCGACCAGGCGCGGCGCGACGGCCTGGTGATCGTGCTGGCCACCGGCCGCATCGGTGCCGAATTGCACGCCGAGTTCCCACAAGTAACAGACCACTTCGATGCACTGGTTCTGGAGAACGGCGCGGTGATCGCTATTGACGGTCAGACTCGCGGCACCTGCGGTAGGTCCGGACCTTGATGCGGCGCTCGCCGAGCGAGGGATTCCGTACTGGCGCGGTGAGGTGTTGGTGGCTGTCGATGGGGAGCATGCGGCGACCGTCGCCGAGGTTATCGGTGAGTTGGGCACGAACTGCCAGTTCATCCGAAACCGGGCTGCCCTGATGGTGCTACCCGCCGGCGTCACCAAGGGCAGCGGGCTGGGCGCGCTACTGGAGAAGATGAATTTCTCCCCGCACAACACCGTGGCGGTGGGCGACGCTGAGAATGACTTGTCGTTACTCGCTCTCGCAGAGATCGGTGCGCGTGGCTGATGCGGTCCCGTCACTTCGGCGATTTGCTGATGTGGTCTTGGATGAGCCGGATGGGGCCGGTGTCGCCGCGCTGTTGACCCGCCCATATCTCTCTGGGGCACAATGTTGGTGCCCGACGCGCCAATGGGTCGAGATCGGAGCGTTCGATGACGGAACACCGGCCAAATTGCCGGGCAGTCAGGGCCGCATCCTGGTGACCGGACCCGCCGCATCGGGAAAAGCTACCTCGTCGGCCGGATGGCGGAGCGATGGATCCCGGCCGGCTACTGCATTCGTGTCATCGACCCCGAAGGCGATCACGTGCAGCTGCAGCAGCTCAACATCGTACAGGTCATCGACGGCGCCCAGCACCTTCCAGAACCGGCCGAGCTCATCAACGCCCTGCGCCCCCACTTAAGCATGGTGGTGGAGATTTCCGGACTGGCTGAGCCGAGTAAGACCGACTATGTGCATCGACTGCGGTCCACCGCCGAGGCGCACCGCGAACAGTATGGATTTCCACACTGGGTGATCTACGACGAGGCCCGTCTCCTCGGCAACGGGCAGCAAGCGCATGGGCGCGCCGCGGCGGTTATGTATTGTGTTCGTTCGCCCCGGCGTCACTGCCCGCCGGGGAGATCGACAGCAGCGACGTGGTGCTAACCCTGAATGGGGCCGATACACCGACAGATATAGTGTCCCGACGTCGGGCGACCATCCGATTCGGCGTCGCGCCGCCCGTGTGTTCACCATCGCCGAACGCCGTACCAGGCACGTACGGCATCGCCGCAAATATGCCGATGTCCGCCTCCCCATGGAGCGGCGGTTCTACTTTCGCACCTTTGACGGCCAAACCATTGCCCCAGCGGCAATGATGCATGACTTCAGCAGTGCCTTAAGACATCTCGACCAGCACGTGCTCGAATACCATCTTGAACGCGGCGATTTCT